>ERZ773212.120-NODE-120-length-42073-cov-4.351088_pt1 | contig 42073 bp, 29 predicted proteins | sample MGYA00581005_ERZ773212 | MGnify/ENA primary metagenome ERZ773212 (study PRJEB29015, sample SAMEA2738154) | human oral metagenome | biome: human oral; feature: human-associated habitat; material: saliva | place: China | collected 2196 ... | reverse complement strand
ATTGTCGTGTTGGGTGAGGAGGGGGGGAGGAAGAGGATAACGGGTAAGTTGGGTAAGTTGGGTAAGGCAGGAGTGGGTACAGGGTGAGATGGGGATGGGTACGGGGGTGAAGAGGAGATTAGTATCGGAACGGGGAGGGGCGGCAACGGGGGGCAGCAGGTACAGGGGGAGGGAACAACGAACAGGCGAGGCGGAGGTGGTAACGGGCAGGCGCGCGGCAAACAGGCAAACGGCAACGAGATAGGAAGGCAACAGGGAAACCTGGTCAGGGGCTTTATGTGACGTAGTAATGCGGGTAAATGCGCGAGGCGATGTAGAATCAAGAATACAAACAGGATATTCAGGATATTAAGGAGTTGAGCCATGGCTTATGTTTCACAGTCGGCTGTGCGTAATGCTTTTAATAAGGCCAGTACGGGGATGTTCCAGTTCACTTATAAGAATGCAGTCAAAAAGTATGTGTTCAATCAGTCGCCTGATGATGCGCACGACCAGATGATCCGCTTTTGCCAGGTGAGCCAGAAAATCCCTCCGCTTATGTGGCTCCTTCAGCAAATGCTTGATTATACGGATCCGGTATTAGAAACACGTGTCATGGATATCGATTTCCATAACCCGTTCGGGTTGTCTGCAGGCCTGGATAAAAATGCTGACCTGCCTCTTGTGCTGGAAAAAGCTGGCTTCGGCTTTGAAACGGTCGGATCGACGACTTCCCGCCCGTGCGCAGGGAATCCGCGTCCATGGTTCCACCGTCTGCCTGAGTATGCGTCAATGATGGTCCACGTCGGGCTGGCGAACAGCGGATCGGAAGAGGTCATACGCCGTGTTGAGGATGCTTACAGGAAATCCCGGACTATGCGTTTGTCGGTATCAATCGCCCGTACTAATGATGATTCATGTGCGGGTATTGATGAGGGGATTGAAGATTACCGCATTTCGCTTGAGCGTGCAGCGAACCGCACGCATATGGTTGAGGTCAATATTTCATGCCCGAACACCCGGGTGGGCGAACCTTTTACGGAGCCTGAGAACCTCAACAGGCTTTTTGATGAGCTTGATAAGGTGCAGCATGATCAGCCGATCCTTGTAAAGATGCCGCAGGATAAGCCGTGGCCGGAGTTCAGGGATCTTCTTGAGGTACTTGTCGAGCATAATGTGCAGGGCGTGACGATTGCCAATCTGCGTAAGGACCGCACCGGCCTTGAAGTCCCTCCTGAATGGCCCGGCGGATTATCGGGCCTGCCGTGCGTTGCCCCGAGCAATGGGCTGATTGCCCGCACGTATCGTGATTTTGGCGATAGGCTTGAGATTGCCGGTGTAGGGGGCGTTTTTACGCCTCAGCAGGCATACGACAAGATCCGCGCGGGCGCAAGCCTCGTGATGTTCATATCGTCGCTTATGTATCGCGGGCCGCAGAATATTACTGTTTTGAAGCGCGGCCTGGCAGACCTGCTTCGTGCAGACGGATATAATTCGGTGTCTGAAGCAGTTGGTGCAGCCGTCCGCTAGCAGGGCTACCGCGTTACCCCATATGCACCGCGGGCATACTGCACCGGATAAGGCGCGTCGTGCCTGTCGAGGCCCAATTTCGCTGCTGCCCTCAGCGGCCAGTACGGATCCCGCAGTGCGGCGCGTCCAATCTCGACTGCATCCGCCCGCCCCTGTTCAAGGATCTTTTCTGCCTGCTTCGGCTTGGTGATCAGCCCGACAGCTGTTACGGGAATATTGGCTTTCGCCCGTATCTCCTGGGCAAAAGGCACCTGATAGTTCGGCTTTGCGGGGATTTTTGCCCCTGATATTATGGCGCCTGTAGACACGTCGATCATATCTATGCCATGGTTTTTGAGCACTTTCGCGAGTTCAACGCTTTGGTAGAGGTCCCATCCGCCTTCGACCCAGTCGGTAGCGGACAGGCGCATTACTACAGGAAGGCTGTCCGGCCACACTTCGCGCACTGCATCGGCTACTTCCACGGCGAACCGGATCCGGTTTGCGAAACTGCCGCCGTATTCGTCTGTGCGGTTGTTGATAAGCGGATCCAGGAACTGTGATATGAGGTATCCGTGTGCGCCGTGTATCTCGACCATGTCGAATCCGGCGGCGCGGGCGCGTTCTGCAGCGCTGCGGAACTGTCCGACGACCTGATGTATCTCATCACTGCTGAGCCCCCGCGATGGCGCAAAGCCCTCATTAAACGGAGTATCTGTCGCCCCAACGGTTTCCCAGCCGCCTGCTTCGGCGGGGACGCTGGCATTGATGTATCCCAATCCTGAGCAGCCGGATGACCCCTTCCTGCCGGCGTGGTTGATCTGTATCGCGGGCGCAGCCCCGGCCTGTCGGATCCCGTCAGCGATCCATGACCATGCGCCGATCTGTTCGTCATCCCATAACCCCGTGTCATACGGGGAAATACGCCCTTCAGGGCTGACGGCAGTAGATTCCGCAATGATCGTCCCGAAGCCGCCCAGTGCCCGAGAAACGTAGTGCTGGTAGTGGAATGATGTCGGTTTGCCGTCCTGGGCGAATACGGAATACATATCCATTGGCGGGAGCCATATCCGGTTGCGGGACGTTACAGAGCGGATAGAAATTGGCTCGAACAAGTGCGGGTGGGGCTGTTTCCCATCCGGTGCCTTGCCTGCCGGATGCTGCAGCCCCCTGAAGTGTTTGGCCGCGGTTTTAATCCGTTTCGCTTCTTTCAGGGCTTTCTTGTCGATAACTTCGTATGCGTCCTTTGCTGCGCTTTCCGCCAGCCTGAGTTCGCGGTCTATCTTGTTTTTCTTCTTATCCTTTGACATAGCAGAGCCTCTTATTCCATTGGATTTCGCCGTTAACACTGCGGTATCGTATATGCTGTATATGCGTATATACGGACCGCCTGCTACTAATGTACACCAAAATGCCCTGTATTTTCAACGGCGTAGGATTTTCAACGGGGGCAGGGCTGGGACAGAAGATTTCCCGCGCTGTAGCCTGTATTGCTTCGGCTATCCCCGTCATTCCAGCTGTCCGGCCGGCCCGGCTGTCCGGTTCCTGCCGTTTTGATTATTCTAGCCCTGCTGTTTCGGTTCTTTAGTTCTGCTTCTCTGGCTGCCCGGTCCGGATGTGCCCGCTGCTCCAGGCCTTATCTCAACAGTACAGATCCATGTTTGGCAAGGATAAGGGCAATAAGGATGATGATCCAGACAGCGTCGGCAAGCAGGTCAATATTCAGCCGATAATATGTGTGCAGTACCCGGCCGGCAGATGATGAAGGGCTGGGGATGCGCTGGATGCAGGCCGTGGCATGGGTAAGCGATATGAACTGGACTGTTGTTGCAAACATAAGGCCCAGGCACCATGGGCATAAAGCATTGATAACGTACATTGACTGTGTGAAAAGCCAGTAGGCATACAGCAGTGCTGCGAGCCCGCCAAGCCATGTGCACAGGGCAAACCATCGCGGTACTGCTATGCGCGAAATCCCAAGGACGGCAACCGTTACAAAAACCGATTCGGCTGCTATGCCGAAGAAGGCATTGGGGAAACTCATCCCGGCGAAATGGATGAATTCTGCTTGCCAGCTTTGCGCTACTGTTGAACAGGAGACTGCCGAGCTGATATCGCAGGAAAGCTGCTGATGGGGATGCCGTGCGAGCTGGAGGGTTTCTGCGCTTAAAGCGAAAGAGACAATAAGGGCAGCCAGTGACGACAGCAGCATGATCAGATATGTCCACACTGCGGTGTGCCTCCAGCCCCTGACGGGAGCTGTGCCGGGAGTTGCGGATATCCCGGCGGGCGCCTTGGAGGGTACCCCGGAATTCTCTGATGCATTGGGAGTTCCGGGCTTACCGGATGCACCGGGCGTTCCGGAAGTTCCAAGTATTCCGGGTTTCCCAGGTGCTTTGGGGGATCCCGGCACAGTGTGCCGGTTTCCCGTTGTGGCGTCAGGCGTTGACGCAGCCTTATTATGTGTCGTGCTCATAGCTGTCTCCGTTTTATGGCGGCCGGGCGATATGCCGGATAAAGCCATATCAACTATAGCAGGAGACCGCAGCAGGGATGGCCGGAGCAGGAGTTTTCCGCTGCTAGTGCCGGTGGCATAATGGGGCAGCTGCTATATGCCCGTCATAAGTCTGCCATAAGCCTGCGCTGATACATACCTGCAAATTCCCAGTAGCGGCTTAGAATAAGTGTATGACGCGCAATGAATGGGATATGCATTGCCATACTGTGTATTCTGACGGGACTTATTCACCCGAAGAGCTGATTATCCAGGCGAAGGAAAAAGGCCTTGCAGGGGTTGCAATCACAGACCACGACACCACAGCAAGCTGGCAGGATGCTAAAGTTGCGTCGCTCGCATTCGGCTATCCCCTTATCCGGGGAACAGAGATTACCGCAGAATCAGGCAAAACAAGTGTCCACGTACTGGCATACCTGTTCGGCTGCGAAGATAAAGCTGCCCTGGGCCTTTTTGCGCAGACGCGCCGGGTACGACAGGAGCGCATCAGGACGATGGTTGACAGGATCGCGCGCGATTATCCGATAACGTGGGAGAGTGTCAGGGCGCAGATCAGGAACGGTGAGGATACTACCGTCGGGCGTCCCCATATTGCAGATGCCCTTGTTGAGGCAGGTGTCTATCCGGACCGTTCTGCTGCGTTTACGGGGATCATCAGTACGCACAGCCCATATTATGTTCCTGTGTTTTCGCCTGATGTAGAGACGGTGGTCTCCACCATGAAACAGGCGGGCGGCGTTGTCGTTATTGCGCATCCCGGGGCTGTTTCGCGCAACCGTTTCCTGCTTTCGGACGGGGAGATCGGGCGCCTCGCGCGCCTTGGGCTTGACGGGCTTGAGGTATACCACCGCGATAATCCCCCTGAGCAGCGCCGCCGCCTCAGTGCCCTGGCAGAGCGTTTCGGCCTTCTTGCGACCGGCGGGTCGGACTGGCATGGCAAAGGCAAACCTAATGAGCTGGGCGAGAACACTACCGGCATTGAAACTGTCGATGAGATCATTTCCCGCGGCGCAATCCGTGTTTTGCCCTGAGCCCTTGCAGGGCACTCCGGCTATTGCGGCCTATATCCATCTGATTTGACATCAATACTTCCCTTGTTGTACTATTGCGGTAACGTTTTCGCATTGGTATTACGAAAAAAAGAATAAAAATGCGGGCACGTTTGCATAAAACGGATGCATATACAGGCAGGATCAGGGATGATCATGGAAAGCATATGCAGCCCTGCACGGCGGCAATTCCCAGTACGGTTATTGTTTCGGCGTAATGCACTACAGCATGGCTGCTGAGGGTGTACTTGGCAGTCAGGACAACGGATAAAAGGACAGCATAAAAAGGACAGTACAGCGGCAGGATCCGGCAGCGCGTAAACCGCAGATCTGGCCCGGATAAGGCCTCAAAGCCGTAGGACCCCCTGTTATGCTACTTTAGTTCGAAGGGAGGTGCGATGGCATACGTTACTATCCGTGATGTTGCTCAGCGTTCCGGGACCTCTGTTTCCACAGTGTCCCGCGCACTGAACAACAGAGGCAGGATTTCCCGGGAGACAAAAGCCCTTGTTGAAAAAACTGCCCATGAGCTTGGGTATATACCGGATTCCAGGGCGCAGGCAATGAGGTCAACCAGGACCCGGCTTGTCGGGCTGCTTGTCCCCGATATCCGCAACCCATATTTTGCGGATCTGGCGTATGCGATTCAGGATACTTTATTTGATGCGGGCTATTGCACATCAATCGGAACGTCTTCAGAAGACAGCGTAAAACAGGATGCCTATATCATGAATATGCTTTCACAGCATATCGAGGGGGCAATAATCGTCCCCCGCGGCGGCAAAAGCAAGGCGATCAAGGCCCTTGTTGATATCAGCGTACCAATGGTTTTCGTTGACCGCCATGTGAATGATATGCCCGAGGTACCTGTTGTAGATTCTGATCCGTCCGAAGGGCTGCTTAAGGCGCTTACGGACCTGCATTCACGGGGTTTCAGGAAGGTTGGGTATATTTCAGGCCCTATTGTAGATTCCCCGACTTTGCAGGAAAGGGAATATGCTTTCCGTTCGGCAGGCCGAGCCCTGTTCGGCGAAGACAACCTTTTTGTGGAATCAACAAGCTTCGGCCATGTTTCATGCCTTTCGGTGATCAGGAAAATGCGCGGTTCCGGTGTCAATGCTTTTATCTTCGGATATTCGCAGGATGCGGTACAAGCAATTTCTGCGCTGGGGTATCAGGGGCTGGCAATAGGCAAAGATATTTCGTTGATCTCTTTCGATGATCTGGAAATGTTCCGTCTTATGACGCCGAATATTTCAGTCATATCCCAGCAGGTGCATGTTATTGGTTCCCTTGGGGCACAGCTGTTCCTGGACATTGTTGAACGCGGCAGGAAGGCCGGTTCCCAAAGGGTGGAAACAGTTTATATCCCCAGGGGTTCCGTTGGGGAAACACGCTGACCGGTATTGACCAGTATTGAACCGTACCGGCATACAGGCTGGCCTCTGCTGCCGGTTACCGGCAGGCCTCTTGGAGGGGTCGGTATTCCCCCCCCCCGCACCGGTAACGGTGCGGCCTGAAAGCCGCCCGGGGCTGCCTGCGTCCCCGTCGAAGCTGTGTAACAGCAGTAACTTAATTATTGAATAAGTATATTAGCCAGTATAAGGGGAAATGTATGCTGAAAAAAGGGATTTTGAATGCCCGGCTTGCTGAGGCGCTGGCGGGGCTCCGGCACAAGGACCGTTTTGTGGTCAGCGACTGCGGCCTGCCCGTGCAGCAGGGGATAGAAGTCATTGATCTTGCGGTGGTTTTTGGTGTCCCGCGTTTTGAACAGGTCCTTGACGCGCTTAAAAGCCAGCTGGTGCTTGAAAACGCTGTTATAGCGCAGGAGGCCAGGGATGGGCTGCCTGAAAAATGGGTCAGGGAACGTTTTGACATCCCTGTATCGTATATCCCGCATAATGGGGCGGCAGGATTCAAAGACAGCGTCAGGGATGCCAGGTTTGTTATCAGGACCGGTGAAACGACATCGTTTGCAAATGTTATATTTCAATGTGGAGTACCTTTTTAAAGATAAGGATCATCATATGGTTTCACAACAGGATGTTGACAGGCTGAAAGCTTTGTTTGCCCGCATTGAAGAGGGCAGTGCAGGCGTATGCGTTATGGGGTCTGCGAATGTGGACTATACCGTTGAGACTGAACGGCTTCCCAAACCCGGGGAAACGGTCAGCGCCGGCCCCCTGCGGATACTTCCCGGCGGCAAGTCTGCCAACCAGGCTGTCTCAGCGGGCAAGGCCGGTGCTGCAGTAACGATGCTGGGCATGGTCGGTACCGATGATAATGGCAGTTTCCTGCTGTCGCAGTTGAGCGATGCCCATGTTGATGTAAGCAAGGTGGAACGGTTCGACGGGCCGAGCGGTTCAACGGTGATTACCGTAGACGCTGAGGGCGAGAATACTATTGTGTATTCTTCAGGATCCAATGCCCACGTATCAGCGGGTTATGTGGAAAAGAACCGGGATGCCCTGGATAATACCGCTGTTTTGGGCCTGTGCCTCGAAAGCCCTATGGATGCGGTGATCCGCAGCGCACAGATATGCCATAGGAACGGGGTGCCCGTCCTTCTTAATGATTCGCCTTTCGTTGCGGAGCTTCCCCAGGAACTGGTTGATAATACGGATATCCTTCTGGTCAACGAGCATGAGATGGCCCAGCTCCTCGGGCTTGATATTAACGAGGACGACCTTTACCCGCAGAGCCCTTACTGGCAGTCTGTTGCTGCAGCCCTGGAAAAGTTCGGCTATACCAGGGCCATCGTTACGCTTGGAAGCCATGGGGCGATAGCTTTTGAACCGGGGAAGGCAGAATATATCCCCGCTGTAAAGGTTTCTGCGGTCGATACTACCGGCTGCGGGGATTCATTTATGGGGACTATACTTGCAGGGCTGTCTGCCCGGCTCACCCTTGCCGACAGCGCGTGGCTGGCTTCCTATGTCGCGGCTTACGCGGCAACGGGGCTTGGTGCACAGGCATCTTACGGTACAGCTGCGCAGATAACAGAATTCTTTGCCGCGATGGCTAGGCAGGGATAGGCTATACCAAAAGAAGGCCGGCAGCCTGATATGGTCAGCGCATTTGCGGCCTTCTTTATCCTCTCCTACTCTTCTTATCTTCCCTGTTTGCGCAGGCATGGGGGTTAGCTGAGTGCCCCGAACCCTACCGGATGGGTTGTTTCAGAGCCGATAATGACGTAGCCGATCGAGTGGGCAGGGATGATTATTGTGCGGCCTTTTGAGTCCTCAAGCTCAACCATTCCGCCGTGGATGTTGGTTGCGGTGATTTTCTTTGATACATCCTCTGCACTTGCATCGGTATCGAAGGATACCGGACGATCTACATTCATAATGCCGATTTCAACGTTCATGATTCTCCTTAGCGGTTTTACGGGATATACTGCACGCACAGCGGATCCCGTGTGTATACGTATTGTGATGTATTACTTTACTATATACTAGCTGCATGCAGCGAATGGGACGGCTTTCATAGGGGACTTCATCCGGAGGAAAAACTGCGGCCCTTATATCGGGTGTCCCCCTCCATGGGATTGTCCCATGGAGAGTTTCCTTCGCGGATATCCTCTCCTCGGTCAGCGGCCCATCCCGTCTTCAGCCAGAGCGCTTCTCCTGACGGGGATTCTCACCGTCTTCCTGCCGCTCCTGCACATGCTGTGCGATAAAGGTTTCTGTGGCAATGCCGTCAGGGCTGTCATCTATCTTGAAAATGCTGTCGCTGCTGTCGGCGTCACTGTTGTCACCGGTATCTGTATCGTCGTTGCCGGCAACGGTACTGCTGTCGGCGGTGTCATTGCTGCTGGCAGCAGTTTTGATAGTGCCGTTAGCGGTATCAGGCCTCTGCGCGGGAGCTTCCTGCAGAAGCCGTGCGTTAAAGATCTCCTGTTCCCCGGTGTCGTCAGGATCCCGCGGCGCACTATGGTTTTCAAGGCCTTCCTGGATCTTGCCGATATGCGGTATAGCTGCTGTTTCTTCATCATCCGCTGAGGAGGAAAACAGCTGTTCCACGTGGGCATCCCCACTGCCTGCTGCAGGCGTATCATCCGACGTGGTGAAACGGAAGCCCTGTGAATCTTCAGGTACCGAATTCCACGCGACCTGGTGGTGCTGCAGGCCTTTAGGCGCAGGGGGCTGCCCGTTTCTGTGCCTGTCCCTGCCCAAAGTGATGGAGCTGTGCGGAGTACCGCGTGAAGGTGAAGCGGACATCCCCGCTACTGTGTTGTCGCTGCTGTCGCCGGCGAGAGGGCTTTCAGAGCCCCTGCTGCTGTCTTCGGTATCAAAGCTGCTGCCGGCGGGGGTACGTATCCCTGAATCTGCAACAAAGCGGGAGTATCCGTGCCGGCTGGAAGCCTCCGGAAGAGGGTTTTCCTCGCCAAGGCGGGTATCTTCCTGCATGGGCGCACTGCCGCGGTCAGGGCTGGATCCCTTGTCTGAAGGACCGTGCGGGGCTCCCGGATTGGTGCGGTGAGGTTGGCTGTGTGCCCCTGCCCGCCCTCCTGACGAGCTGAGCAGGTCGCCTACGGTGAGGGTAGAAGGGTCTGCGGATGGGGAAGAACCTGAAGGGTTGAGCAGGGATATCTCATGCGCCAGAGATTCCACCTGGGACTTGAAGCGCATGATTTTCTGGGTATCTGCGCGTTCCAGGGCCTTGATAAAATCACCTACCTGGGACATCTGTACCCACAGTCCGGCACGCAGCATGATCATATCATCCATACGCTTGCCCATGATGCGCGCGTATGCTGCGATTACGGAATTGCGGCGCGTGGGGTCAAGCTCAGTAAATATCCATGCCAGATCCCGTGCGGGATCGTTGATCTGCATATCCTCCCAGTGGCGGATCCCTGAAACGCCTGTACTGGTAAAAAGGATATCCCCGTCGCTGAAACCCCCGTGGACCGGGCAGGAGCGGAAATTCCACAGGTTCTCATTGGAAATGATCGAAGTCCAGTTTTTAAGGATCTCCCCGGGGATATGCCCTGCTGCCTTCAGGCTGGTGATCCACTGTTCGAGCTGCTGATGTATCTGCGCAGAGGCATGGGCAGGGTAGTGGGCATTAACAATAAATTTCCCGCGCAGGCGGTGTATTGCGCCAATTGAAGTGCCGGCTGCCGCGCACTGGGCCTCAGTCAGGCCTGACAGCTGAAAAGCATCACCGTTGATATGCGGTGTAATAAGGACGGCTGTATTCCCGGTGGCATCAGTAGGGTCGTCCCCCGGAACGAAGACTTTCAGCTGGTCAAGCTGGAAGCCGAGCGCTGACGGTTCGTGGGTATTGTCAAGCACATAAGCAGCCCGTGCCCGGGCTTTGAGGCGCTCTTTACCGTCAGCTGTGTCGCAGATGCTGGCGTCATACTCCTCGCCTGCCGTATCGGCCACAACAGCAGTTGTAATATCGTCTTTATCGCCGCTTAAGACGAACTGTTCTGAGCGGCGTGTTGTTGCCACAGTTAGTGTGGGCATAGCAGCGGATGCAAGTGCTGCAATTTCGAAGCTGGAACGTTGGCTCACACTTTAACCTTAATACATGGGGGATACTCGGATGAAGTTACCTGAATGTGGATCACTGTGGATAACATACCCCATTTTATTACGTCCTTATGTCTGTCACAATGGAACTATGAAAAACGATATCCTGGCTGGCCTTGATGAGATGCAGAGGTCTGCTGCGCTTGCGTCCGAGGGGCCGGTGCGTATCATAGCCGGTGCCGGGGCGGGGAAAACGCGCACGATCATGCGCCGCATAGCGTATGCATGCGAAAGCAGCCGGGGAAGCATGCAGTGGGATCCCAAGAAAGTGCTTGCTGTTACGTTTTCCACAAAAGCTGCCCAGGAAATGCAGGGAAGGCTGGCACAGCTTGGGGTGCAGGGGGTGCATGCTGCTACTTTCCATTCGGCTGCTTTGCGGCAGCTGCGAAGTGTGTGGCACAGCCTGAGCGATTCCCCCTTCCCGCAGGTCTGTGAGAATACCAAGGATCTTGTGTTCAGGGCGCTTGCCCGTGCCACCGGTACTGATGTTTACCAGGATATAGAGGTCAGTGACGCTCAGGCGGAAATAGACTGGGCAAAGGTAAGTATGGTTGCGCCGTCTGATTACGGTTCGGCATGCCAGGTATCAGGCCGGACTCCGCCACTGGGGCTGGATCCGCCTGTTATGAAACGGGTTATGGAGTGCTACGAAGAGGAGAAGGCTTTTCGCAATGAGATCGATTTTAACGATATCCTGCTTATGCTGTGCCATATCCTCGATGAAGATGCTGAGCAGGCGCGCACAGTACGCGGCGGTATCGGGTGGCTGACAGTCGATGAATACCAGGACGTTTCGCCTCTGCAGCATCGGCTGACGGAGCTGTGGCTTGGTGATAACCGTAATATCTGTGTGGTGGGGGACCCGGCACAGACGATCTATTCGTTTGCTGGCGCAACCAGTTACTATCTTACGGGTTTCGCCCGGGAATTCGGCGGCCTGGCCGCTGACATCGAACTTGCCACAGACTACAGGTCTACTCAGAATATTGTAAAAGAGGCCAATAAGATACTTAAGCATTCTCCAATGCGTGATACTTACCTGCAGCTGGCTTCTGCGCGGGAAACAGGCAAGCGTGTTTCCCGGCGTGTGTATGGGGACGACCGCGATGAAGCCCGCGGGATCGTCAGCAAGATCAAGGACCGGATAAGCCATGGGGTGCGGGCAGAAGATATTGCCGTGCTTATGCGTATCAACAGCCAGGGAATCCTGCTTGCGCGCCTCCTTAACGAGGAAAAGATAGCGTACCGTGTGCGTACAGAATCCGGATGGACAAGCAATGCTTCCCATGACTCCCTTATGAACTCTGACGGCACAGTAGGGCAGGTGAGCCTGTCGACCATCCATGCCGCCAAAGGGCTTGAGTGGAAACATGTGTTTATTATGGGATGCAGCGAAGGGCTGATCCCTTTTCTGTCAAACCAGGAAGACGGGAACCTTGAAGAAGAGCGCCGGCTCCTCTATGTGGGCATTACCCGTGCAGAAGATGAGCTGGAGATATCTTATGCACGTGCTGTCCATAAAGATGATGTTGCTGCGTCACGGTACAGCGCTGAGCGGCGGCCCAGCCGGTTCCTGACGTGAATGGGCCTGCACAGGCACACGAACAGGTATGAAATGGTCCCTCCTGGCCTGTGCCGGCTGTTCCGATGGGAGGCTATCCCTTCTTACCCCTGTGTACTGTCAGGACTGGGAGCGGGACCCTGTGTTCCAGATCCGTCAAGATTACCGGGATCAGTAGAGCTGCCAGGGCCGCTGGAACCGCTGGGATCATCAGGGCCATTAGGATCGTCAGGCTCACCGGAATCGTCAGGATTGCCAGAGCCGCCGTAACCGTCGGAACTGTCAGGCCCATCCTTTTCAGAGCCACTGCCTTCGCTGTCAAGAAGCTGTTCAAGCTCTTTATCCCAGTCGATCGGCCCGTTCATGCCCAGCTGCTTCAGGTCCTTATCCCCTGGATATTTATCCTCCGGGCCTTCATTCCCCAGGCCCTCATCCGGGTATTCCGCGTATGGGATGCCATTATCCCCTTCTTTATCCGGCAGAGCTGTCCCATCATGGGAAGCAGGGGGATCCAGGCTGTCCCGTGCCGGGCTGGATGTATTCGGCGAACCGGGACTATCAGGCTCAGACGCTGCAGAGGTGCTATCCGGGGAAGGGCGGCCAGCGTCTCTGCCGGAACCTGTATCAGCATCACCTGCGGTGCTGGCAGTATTATCCTGTGCATCCGATATGTTCGATGTATCCGATGTATCCGGCGTATCAGAAGGGCTGCTGTCCAAAAGTTCCATAAGGTCATCATTGAATTTCTTTGAATCGGCTGATGACTTCTCAGATAAAGCCGCAAGGGCGTCGTCAGGCATCGTCGGCAGCATATCCGGATGCGACCAGTGCCTGTCCCTTCCCGATGCTCCTTCTGCCAGCGTGATGGTTTCCCAGAGCTCTGCGGCCTCGCGCATCTTTTTAGGCCGCAGCTCAAGCCCCAGCAGCGTCTCAAATGTTTCCTGGGACGGGCCTCCGGTGGCACGTTCGCGGCGCTGCATTTCGCGCAGCTGGTCAATATGGGGGATATGTGCCATTCCTGCACGCCAGACGATGCAATCCACCCACCCTTCAGCAAAGGCAAGGAGGTTTTCAAGGCTATGCAGGGCCTCACGCTGTTCGGGAGTATCGCTCATGCCAACTTTGCTCAGATCCACTGCGCCTGCAATAGAATCAGGGTTGACCTCCTGTACCTCACGCAGCTGCTCTTCCATAGCATCCAGATCAATGGTGATACCGCGTGCATACTTGTCGATCAGCGCATCGAACTGCGGCATCAGCCATGGGACGTTGGCGAACAGGCGGGCATGGGCCTCTTCAACAAGCGCAAGGTAGGCCAGCATTTCGTTATAGCTGAGCTTAAGTTCGTCAGCGTATCTCTCAATATTTTCAGGAATGAGGGTCCCGGCAGGATTATCGAGGAGCGCGATCCCCTGGTCGAAGCCTCCACGGATATTGCGCGCCAGCCGTCCGCCCGCCTGCCCTATCTGCATTGCATATGATGTATTGCCTAAAATAGTAATCAGCTTGCCCGGATCTTTGAGGTCATCAGGAAGCGGCATAGGGACAGGCCCGGCGAAAACCCCTGCGATCTGCCCGTCTATCTCGCCGCCCAGCCGCTCGGAAAATACTGCAGCCATAGCCTTATTCATAGATTCGGCAACAGGGGCGGCAAAGTGAGTCCATTTAGGCATGGCTTTGCCTACCCATTCATCGCATGTGAGGACATCCATGGTGCCCTCCGGCGGGTCAAAATCCGTGACAGAATCCAGCCACAGGTTTGCTTCCGACGCCGCAGACCTTACCTGTTGGCCGGAAACCGCGCTGATCACATGGATTTTTTCGTTTTCCCGGGCGGTATTGTGCGCAATAGATGTCGCCAGTTTAATGTTGATCGGACCGCTGTTGAGCAGCTGGTTTATATCCTGCGCGGATCCCAGGCCGCTCGTACTGAACGCATCCATAAGGGAATGGACCTCCTTGGGATCGGGCAGGCCTCCAGGGGTGTTGATGATCTGCTCGCGGATCTCAGGGGGCAGCTGGGAAAGCTGCTGCCACGCCATCTCGCCCTGATAGGGGCCGAAGGAGTCGATCATCCATTGGTGCAGTTCATCTTCTGACATGACATCCGTTCCTTAGCTAGTCTTATTCCGTTGCCGTTATCTCCGTAGGATCAGGGTCTTTGAGCGTCCGCAATATCTGTAAAGCTGCCTGCCGGACAGATATTACCGGACCTGTACCATTTGGCATCTGTGTATCAGACCGCCACTTTACCCTATTATCCTAAATCTTGAGTCTAAGTGTATCAACTTTTAAGAATATTTTTTATTCCTGAGAATAATCTGGACAATCCAGCCAATATAGCTGTTTCAGCTTTCGGGATATCCGGATATACTATGGGGGATATGACAGATCAAACAGAAACAGACAGATCCCGGGCACCGCAGGCCCATCCTGCCGTTCCGCACGCGCCTCGTCATTTTGCTCCCCGATGGCGTTACTATATCGGCATGGTCACAGTGCTGGCCTGTATGGCTCTCCTGTTCCTGCCCTGTTCTGCTTACACCATTGAATTCCCGGGACCGACAGGCGATGTCCTTGGGAAAGTATCCAAGGCTAAAAATGCTAAAGATATGATTTCCATATCAGGCGGCAAAACCTACCGGAGTAAAGGGAAACTCCTCCTGACAACGGTCAGTGCTACAGGCGTCCCGGGGTATCCGGCAACGAATGCGCAGGTCTTGTGGGCGTGGTTCTCCAGGCATACTATCGTTGTCCCGCAGGAAGTTGAGTATCCTGCCAATCAGACGCCGGAAGAGTATCAGAAAGAATCCAGCGAGCAGATGGATCAGGCTCAGGATTCCGCCCAGAATCAGGCCTTGTCTTTCCTGAGAAAAAGAGGTGTGGACGTTTCAGGCCTGAAAATCACAATGAATGTTGATAATATTGGCGGCCCTTCAGCCGGGATGATGTATACGCTCGGCGCCATTTCGAAGCTGACCCCCGAAGATGAGACTGGCGGTAAGGTTATTGCCGGTACGGGGACTATGGAAAAGGACGGCACGATAGGCGCTATTGGCGGGATACAGCTGAAAATGGTCGGCGCCTTGCGCGATGGTGCTGCATGGTTTATAGCCCCCAAAAGCAATTGCCGGCAGGTTGTCGGCAATGTCCCCCAAGGGCTGAGAGTGGTTGCGGTCTCAAACCTCAACGAAGCGTATGAAGCGCTTGTGGCTATTGGTTCAGGCAAAGGCGGCTCGCTTGAGACGTGCCAGGCGGCAAAGTGACGGAAGGAGCGGGATATATACCCGTCCTCAGGCCATTTTCCATTATTTCTGATATGCTGAGCCTGTGTCCAATACAACTAACACCGATAACGCTGCAAGTGAATTAGGATTCCAGCCGGGGGATATTGTCCAGGAATGGCTGTGGGATAATGATGTTGACGGCCATATCCGTGATTCTATTGAGGCTCTGACAGGGGAAGACCTCGTTGATGAAGAGTATGATTCAGCCGTTGATGGCGTCATCGTGTGGTGGCGTGACGGTGATGAAGAGGACGAGCTCTCCGATACGATCATGGATGCGGGCGGGCTGATTGCTGGTGACGGGCTGTTTTGGATCATCACCCCTAAACCGGGACGTGAGGGTGCTACCAGCGCTAATACAGTCCAGAACGCAGCCAAGACTGCCGGGATGAATGCGGGGACGCCTGTCACGCTGAGCCCTGACTGGAACGGTATCCAGCTTCGGGCATTTGGCCACGGGCGGTAGGCATCTTAGCCGGCGGCCGGCAGATACCTTCGTACTCTTCCCTGTACTTTCGTTTCTTTGATCCTTTGACCCTTCAGCTATTTGGTTTTGATTCTTTGATCTGTTGATCTTCTAATCTTCCACCCGCGCTAGCCTTCTAATCTATTGGCCCTTTGCTTCCTTCGCCTGCTAGCCTTTTGATTTTCCAGTCCCCTTAATTTAGCCCTTTGATCTGTTGGTCCATTGACTCGTTGATCCATGTAATCGTTTAATCCATCAATCTCTAATCTGTGTTAGTCCATTAACCGTTTAATTCATTAATCGTTTGATCCATTAACCCCGTTAACTTTCTAATTCATTAACCCCGTTAACCCTAGGGTTTTCTTCCCTCTTGTTCACTACCTGACAAAACTGGGGTGTCCGGTACGAAGGATGGCTGTGTTATTGCGGATTACGTATGTTGCGCGTGTTGTATGCAGCGCGTCTGGCTGCCCTCTATGTGCGGCCGGCTCACCCAACACGAAAATACGAATACGGCTTCAGCCTGTATCCTCATTTTTCGGAAACATAACTTCAAGTTGGGTGAGCTTCGGCCGTTAACCGCGCGAAGCTGTTAAATAGGCATTGCTGTTAAGGGGTTTCGATTTTAAACATAAACCCGTTAGCTAGACACATCGTTAAGGGATCGCGGATTTTAATGGATTGGCAATAATGTGGATTGTCTACGAGATGATCCTCCATAGAGTACAAGTGGTCCGTATGCTCCCCTCCCTCCAGCAGGGCCGACCCTGAGATTTCCTGAACTCAATCCTTCTGATTTGTAATCAGCAGGTCGACGGTTCGAATCAGCCGCGGAGCTCCGCTAATACAACCCAATGTTTTCAGGTGTTGGAGGCGGGTTCGGTCGCCCGACCGATCGGTGGCCGGATTGTTTGTGTGCTCCAAGTGTGCCCCAAAACAGGTAAAGCCCCACCACAACCGGCTGCTTCGGATAATTGTGGTTCAGAAGGTCGCGCATTTAGATCGTGCAGTTGGCTCACTAGTGTATCCAGCATTGTGCACCCGGCCGGGATACGGCTCACCCAACTCAGCGATATGAAATGGTATTTGGCATTGTTCACAGGAAGAGGTATTTGCTTCTTCGAGTTGGGTGAGCGGAATGAGGAGGGATGAGCGGGATGGGGGGGGGAGGGGAGAGAAGAAGGAAGGGGTGAGGGAGGATTCGATAAGTGAGCTGTTTTTTATATTTGGACGGAAGCGCAGAAAAATCAGGGAATAGGGAGTGGAGAATAAAACGGGTCAAAAGATAAAAGATAAAGAAGAACGTGGGCGATGAGGGACTCGAACCCCCGACATCCACCGTGTAAAGGTGGCGCTCTAGCCAGCTGAGCTAATCGCCCGACTCAGGAAAGTCTATCGCACTACACAGACGATGTCCATATGCGACACGCTTTGTGCAGGTTGAGGAGACGAATGAGATATTAAGAGGACAGAAGAAACGGAAGAGGCGGATTGGGGAGAGGGAGAGAGGAGGATGATATGGAGGCGGGCAAGAAAAGGCGGGTTGGAGAGGGGAAGGATGACATGGGAGCGGTAGAGCAAATGAAGACGACGGGAGAAATGGGTGAGGAGGGCGGAGATATAGGAGATATAAAAGACGGATGTGACGATGAAATGGAGGGGACAAGTGTGACGGTGACGGTGACGATGTGATAGGCAGGGCAGACGGCTGGCCGGTAGTTAATGACGGCGGACAGGAAGCTGGACAGGTCTCAGGTATGGAGAGGTCATGGAAGCAGCAGGAACCTCGACAGATCCGGCGGGATTTCGTGGTTGTTCCGTGTATAAATTGAAGAATCTCGGTGCGGTTCCTGAAAAATTTGTAGGCTAAGTATCGGATATTCTTATTTAGAATGCGTAACTCTGTTTATTGTTTATCGGGTCGGGAGGCTTGAATGACTGGTGAGGAACAGATGAGAGGGAATCGGCTTCCATTAGCCGACAAGAATAAGTGGGGCTATGACATTGATCAGGTTGACGAGTTTTTAGACCGGGCGCATCAGCTGTATGATGCACCCCAGCCGCAGCTTAATCAGGAAGATATTCAGAATGTCCTTTTCACCCTGGTCCGCGGCGGGTACGATATTGAGGCAGTAGACCGGGCGCTTCTACGCCTTGAACAGGCAGCTGTGGATAAGCAGACGTCATATGAGATTTCCAGCGAAGGCCGTGTTGCCTGGCGGACGAAGACAGTCCAGCTTGCTCAGACCCTGATGCCGCGTGCAAATGCTGATAATGGGTACCGTTTCGCTGACGGGCACGGCAAAGAACCGTCCTATGACCGTAAGCAGGTTGACAGCTTTGTGGTCAATGCTGTCACGCGCATTTGTGATGAGCTTGGCATTGAGTACCCGCAGGCGGTCAGTTCCAGTAATTTTGATTCGGACGAGGATTTTACTCCGCGTTATGTGTCTACGATCCTGTTTACGCAGCGTAAAGGGGATAGAGGCTATGATGAAGGTCAGGTCGATATGTATGTTAACCGCATTTCCCAGGTGGTTTCGCGTATCGTGTCTTTCCGCAATTTTGAAGGTGCTGATGTTAAGGACGCGCTGGACGGCAGCGCAGCTGACAGGGATGCCCTTCGTCCGTATGAAGCCCGCGGGCAGAATGCCCAGTATGAAGATGTTGCTTCTCTGGAAGAATCAGTTTTTGCTGCGCACCAGGCGCAGGGACAGGCAGAGATTTCCGGCGGTACTACAGATTCAGGTCATACGGCAGGCAGCCCTGGTCCAGCCGTTTCCGATGGATCAGCTGTTTCCGACGGCGCCGCCCCTGAAACGCTGCATCCGTATGAGGGTGCGATGCCAGTGTCTTTTGCCCCTTCGGGCAGCCCGCAGAGAGGTGCCGATACGCAGCATAAGGCGGGTGTAGGCGAAGAAACGGAGCTGATCACCGATCTTCCGCTTTCGGATAGTCCGGGCGCGGTGCGTCCTGAGGACAGTACCGGAGGGGATAATGGGGACGGGGATAATGCTGAAAAAGCTGGTACAGGGGAGGACACTCCGTCCCAGGCGTCGCCCCAGGCAAACGATACCGGCACTTTCGCCCCGCAGGTCCTGCCTTTCCTTTCCGTATCGAATTCCCTCAATACAGCTCCGGACAATTCCGGGGATAGGGAACAGTAGGGGAAAACCCGGACAGGCAGAGACAGGTGAGGATTCTGCTTCCCCGCGGGGAAGGGTGAATCCCGTCTGAAGTGTTATAGGATAATGCGGCAGGGGGCAGCCGGCATACATAAGTATTCTGCGGCATACTTGATATTGTGCAGCGTGAGGTATCAGTAAGGATAAGACTGCGAGCTTGAAAAAGGGGGGTGCGTATGCCTGCATACAGGGATCAGGGCGTTGTCCTGCGCACTATCAAGCTCGGCGAGGCAGACCGCATCGTTACTATCCTTACGGCCAGCCATGGCAAGATCCGCGCAGTAGCCCGCGGCGTCAGACGTACAAAATCGCGTTTCGGTTCAAGGCTTGAACCGTTTATGCGCGATGACCTCCTTATTGCCCAGGGCCGCCGCGAGCTTGATACAGTTTCACAGGCAGTGGTCATCAGCGCGTATGCCCCTGAAATCATCTCGGATTATGACACTTACCTGTCGGCGAATGTTGTTGTTGAGACTGCAGACAAGGCAGTTTCTGATCTGCGCGAAACCAGTATTTCCCATACGATGCAGTATCGGCTGCTTGCGGGTGCCCTTGCATCGCTTGCTGCACGGAAGCATAAGCCTGAATTCATAGAAGCCTCATATGTCCTCAGGGCACTCAGCCTTGCGGGGTGGACGCCGCGTCTGGATGCATGTGTGGTCTGCGGCAGGCAGACGGATCTGCGTTATTTTTCGGTTGAATCCGGGGGCGTTATGTGCCCAACGGACCGCATACCTAAAGCCAGGAAGATTTCGCGTGATGCTCTGGATCAGCTGAAAGCGCTGGCTGCAGGCGACTGGAAGGCTTTGGAGGAGCCATCCGCGGAAGGGCCCGCAGAGCATGGCCAATATGTGCATGATGTATCTTCTGTCCGGCACAGCCATGGTAACCGGGATAATGATGCCTGCGGTGAAAGCAGCCCCCTTGATGCACAGGTGAGGTCAATAGTGGAGGAATGGTCGCAATATTATCTTGAACGTCCCATCCGCTCCATGCGCCTGATATATTCATAAATATGAGTTTTGGGGATGTTGATTACACATCGCTGAGTATTCCGGATGCGCCGTTTTCCAACCCTTCGCGGATACCGGACTTTGCCCGTGAGCATACCAGGGTACCGCGCCACGTAGGCGTGATCATGGACGGCAATGGACGCTGGGCGCAGCAGCGCGGGCTTGCCCGTACTGAAGGCCATAAAGCAGCCGAACCAGTCGTATTTGATACTATTGCCGGTGCGATAGAGGCTGGTGTCCGGTATCTGAGCCTGTACACATTCTCGACAGAAAACTGGAAACGCTCGCCTGCCGAGGTCCGCTTCCTTATGGGTTTTTCGCGCGATATTATCCATCGCCGGGTGGCGCAGATGGATGATTGGGGGGTGCGTGTCCGCTGGTCAGGCAGGCGCCCGAAATTGTGGAAATCTGTTATCGATGAGCTTGAGGCCGCTATGGAGCGTACGCAAGATAACACGGTTATTGATGTAGTATTCTGCATCAATTACGGAGGGCGTGCGGAGATCGCTGATGCTGCTGCCGAACTGACGCGTCTCGCAGCTGAGGGGAAGATCAAAGGCGGACGTATCACAGAGAAGATGGTTGCTGAGCATCTGTATAACCCTGATATCCCTGACTGCGATCTGGTGATCAGGACTTCGGGTGAGCAGCGTACAAGCAATTTCCTTCCGTGGGAGGCTGCTTACGCTGAACTGGATTTTGTCCCGGAGCTGTGGCCGGAATGCGGCCGCGAGGTGTTATGGCGTTCGATCGAACGGTATGCCAGCAGGGACAGGCGTTTTGGAGGAATAAAAGACAGCAGGGGTAAGGCCCGGTGAGCGCCCCGCTATCCGGCCGGACAGCACACCTGATCGCCGGCAGGCTGGGGCCTGAAAATATCTGAAATTTAAAAATTAAAGAGTACATGCTCATAAAGTACATACTCATAAATAGTGGAATACTGATAAGGAGAAAATGATGTCTGCAATTTCCGCACAGCATCTGGTCAAGGATTACGGTGAGGGCAGCAGTGCTGTCCATGCCCTTCGCGATGTCACTGTTGATATTGAGGGCGGCAAATTTACCGTGATCATGGGGCCTTCAGGCTCCGGGAAATCAACCATGCTTCATACGCTTGCCGGCCTGGACAGCGTGACGTCCGGCCGGGTCTGCCTGAACGGCAATGAGATTACGGCAATGAATGATAAGCAGCTTACCCTTCTGCGCCGCAACAAGATAGGCTTTATTTTCCAGAGCTTCAATCTGCTGCCCATGTTCACAGCAGAAAATAATATCCTTATGCCGTTGACGCTTGCAGGCAGGAAGGCTGATAAAGAATGGTTCACTACGCTGGTAAGGACTTTGGGGCTGGAAGGCCGGCTGGACCACAGGCCTTCGGAGCTTTCAGGAGGGCAGCAGCAGCGTGTGGCTATTGCCCGTGCGCTGATCACGAAGCCGGAAGTTGTGTTTGCTGATGAGCCTACAGGCAACCTTGATACAGTATCCAGTGCGGAAGTGCTTGGTTTCCTGCGCAAGTCTGTTACTGATCTTGGCCAGACCATCGTCATGGTTACCCATGATGCTGTGGCTGCATCCTATGCGGACAGGGCAATAGTCTTTGCTGACGGGCAGATTGTCGCCGATGTGGCTGATCCGAATGCCGAAATGATGAATGCACTCCTGGTACGCGAGCAGGAGAAAGCAGCTGCTGCACGCCTGGCGCAGTAGCCTGACCAGCAAAGCGGTGCGGCAATGGCCTGTCCGGAGCTGGGCAGGGCTGCGGAAGATGTAAAAGAACAACTGTAAAACTGTAAAGGGAACTATTATGTGGTCACTAACATTCCAATTGATGAAGAAAAGCATGAAAATGCTTATCCCGGCAGGTATCGCCATTATGATTGGAACGGCATTCATAGCCAGTACATTCCTTTTTGGCAATTCGCTTCAGGATGCCGTTGTCCGGCATGATACGGCGGGTTTTGGCAACAGCAACTATTCTGTTGACTATTCTTCTACTGAGGCGGCAAAGTCCCCTAAATACACGATGTCAGATATCCATCTGGATGAGATCAGGAAAATGGAAGGGGTCACGGGCGTTGCTACCATTGCAGGCGGTTCGGCAGCAGTATCCCATAACGGGAAAACAGGTACAGTTGTATTCCTGCAGAACCCATGGGGCACAGCGCGCCAGCCATTGGACATTATCCGGGGGAAAGCGCCTGACGGCAATAACCAGGCCGCCCTTCCCGCGAACCTTGCATCGCGCCTGAATGTGAAGATCGGCGATACGGTAACGCTGAAGCCCGGCAGTGCTGCCGGCGGAGAAGGCCGCCCTTCTGCAGCGGAAGGTACGGCCGATGGGTATACCGTTACCGTGACGGGCCTCACAGATGACCCTGAGCATTTATTCTCCCAGATGGGCGGCTGCGCGCTGCTCTCCGCCAATACCGTCATGCAGATGGATGGGAGTACCAGTCCGGATGAGCAGCAGTTCAGCGGTGTCTTTCTCAATATCAGCCCGGACAGGGAACAGGAAACTGTTGAAAAGATCAGCAGGCTCCTGCCTAAATATGTCAGCATAAAATCCCGTGCTCAGGCAGAAAAGGAATCGCTGAACAATAATTCTGTGTCATCGAAGATCATCACTACGTTCCTTCTGGTGTTTGGTGTGCTCGCCATGTTCGTGGCAGCGCTCGTTATTGCCAATACGTTCCAGGTCCTTGTTGCGCAGCGGCGGCGCACTCTGGCGATATTGCGGACAGTTGGCGCGCGCAGAGGCCAGCTGTACCGGTCGGTGATTGCAGAAGCCTTTATCCTGGGGCTGCTGGCATCCTGCTGCGGTGTCCTGCTGAGTATCGCTGTTATGGGCGGGCTGAGCACATCCGGGGCTTTGCGGGGGATGTCGTCAGGAAGCCCGGTCCGCTTTATTTTCAGTTGGACAGCTGCAGCGGTGCCGGTTATTTTTGGTGCAGTTATAACAGTATTCGCCGCACTGGGGTCAGCCTATTCCGCAACGCGGGTAACCCCGCTTGAAGCCCTCAGGCCGATAGATACAGTTAAAACTAAGAAATCCAGCGCAGTGCGTGCCGTATTCGGCATCCTTATGGTCCTTGGCGGCATAGCAGCATCAGCTATAGCTGCCGTAATAAGGCAGCGGGTCGATTCTTCAGGCACTTCAGGAAGCGAAACGGCGCAGTATATGATCCTTGCCGCTATGGCCGGCTGTATGCTTATTTTTGTTGGGCTGATCATTACTGCGGTGTTCTGGCTTCCCACAGTAATGAAAGGTGCGGGATACCTGGTGTCGCTGATGGGCCCCTCAGGTGCTGTTGCCCATGGGAATATCCAGAAGAATCCCAGGCGCGTTGCGGCTACAGGCACAGCCCTCCTTATAGGGGTCACGCTTGTGGCGACTATCTCCACCGGCGCGGCAAGCGCCAAGGCTACGCTGGGCAACAGCCTCGATGACAGGTACAGCATTGATATGACGGTTTCCGGCAATGGGATCGATAAAGGGACAGTAAAAAAGATCGCATCCGTCAAGGGTGTGAAGAAAGCAGTCCTTGCGCCTACAGCTACCGGTACGGTACGTGACAGTGCCGGACATAAGGCGTATATCCAGCTTATCGGGGTCAACGGCACGCAGGAACTGAGGTCTGTTATGCGTGCAGACCTTCCCGACAATGCTGTCACTAAAAAGACTATGCTCCTGCCCAGCAGCCTGACGGATAAAGGGTGGAAAACTGATACAGTGCAGTTTACCCAGGAAAATGATACGGACGGAGGCTCAGAAGGTTCTGCTGGCAGCCCTGCTGCGTCTGCAAAGGGGAATACTGTAACGCTGTCGGCAACCAGTACGCGATTTCAGCGGGTCAGTCCGATGTATGCAGCGGTCGGTTTCGTGGATATCAGCTATTTCACAGGCGGCGCGCTGAAAGCAGATGCAGGCGGATACATGGTCCTTACTTCCCTTGATACTGCTCACGGTGATGCTTCGGAAACTATCAGCAGCGTTAAGGATATCCTGAGCGATACCGGTATGGTCAATGTTATGGGGACTGCTGCCAAACGGCAGGACTGGGAGAGGCGCATCGACCAGCTGATGCTCCTTCTTGTCGGGCTGCTGGCAGTTGCCGTGCTTATTGCGCTGATTGGCGTAGCGAATACCCTGAGCCTGTCGGTTATTGAACGTACGCGGGAATCAGCGACGCTGAGGGCAATCGGCATGACCCGCGGGCAGCTGCGGGCGTCCCTTGCCTTTGAGGCGCTTCTGCTGGCGCTGGTCGGAGGGCTTCTCGGCATCGTCCTGGGGACGCTTTTCGGGTGGCTGGGATCCTATATGGTGTTCAGCGACATAGGAAGGATGGAGTATCCTGTCAGCTGGGGCATGGATGCCCTCGTCCTTGTGATATCAGCTGCTGCAGCACTCCTTGCGAGTGTACTTCCGGCCCGCAGGGCAGTATCAACGCCGCCTGTGGAGGCGCTGGCCGAGGCCTAGTGCCGGCTATATCCTTCTTCTGTCCGGACGCCCGCTCTGTGTGCAACGCTTTGCGGGCGTTTTGCTGTATTATGGACAGTTGCCGTGCTGCAGGCACCAATCAGTCCCGCCCGCAGCCGCGCCCTTCAGCGGGTTTCGCTGCACCCTCCGGCAGGACTTACGGCTTCCCGGGTAGAATAAAAGCTATGGCAGCGATTACAGAAGAAAAAGGCCCCAACCGCAATAAGGATGCTGCGGCAGATAGCATGCATGAGATCACATGCCCCCACTGCGGGCATGCATTTACTGTCAATGAAGATGAGTACCAGAAGCTTCTTGCACAGATACGCGGCAAAGAATTCGACAGGGAGCTCAGCGCAAGCCTCCAGCGGGAAATTGGCAGGCTGGAAACTGAGCACAGGCTTGACCTGGAGAAAAAGCTCCACACGAAACAGTCCGATTTTGATAAGCAGATCTCAGAGCGCGACAGGGAACTGTCAGGGCTTCAGGCCAGGTTAGATAAATCGGAATCTGAACGGGATGCAGCTTTATCAGAGGTGCGGAATGAAAAAGATAAGCAGATCGAGTCGTTGAAGTCACAGCTTGATAAACTTTCTATTGAGAAGGATTCAGAGCGTGACAGGCAGCTGTCTGCGCTGCAGTCGGAGCTGGATAAAAAGGTTATGGCGCTGCAGGCCAGCCTGGACAAAGCGGAGTCTGTAAAAGATGCAGCGCTGGCTGAAGCCCGCAGCGAGAAAGACCGGGAGATCGAATCTCTCAAGTCGCAGCTTGAAAAGATATCCCTTGAAAAAGACAGCGAAAAGGACAAAGAGCTGCTGCAGCTGAGGCAGAAGCTGACTGAGGAATCAGCCAAATCTGAACGGCAGTTCTCCGAAACGAAATCGCAGCTGGAAAAACAGCTTTCCCAGGCCCAGTCAGACCTGCAAGTGGAAAAGCAGAAGCAGGAAGCCGAACTGGCAAAACAGCATTCAGCCCTGACAGAGCAGAGGTCCCAGTATGAAGCGCAGCTCAAGGCGGCGCAGGAGCAGGTGGAATTCTATAAGGATTTCAAGGCATCCCAGTCTACGAAAGCTGTTGGTGAAGACTTGGAGCAGTACTGCTATAACGAATTCAATAAACTGCGGGGCGCTGCTTTCAAGGATGTCTATTTTGAGAAGGACAATACTGTTTCTTCAACGGGGTCGAAAGGCGATTTTATCTACCGCGAGAAAGATGCTGACGGCAATGAAGTGCTGTCCATCATGTTCGAGATGAAAAATGAGATGGATGCAACGGCAAAATCCCAGAAGCATAAAAATTCCGATTTCTTCAAGGAGCTTGATAAAGACAGGCGCGAGAAGGGATGCGAGTATGCTGTACTGGTAACTATGCTGGAAGCTGACAACGAATTCTATAATGCCGGCATAGTTGATGTGAGCTATATGAAACCGTCATATACCAAAATGTATGCTGTGCGCCCCCAGTTCTTCATAACGGCCATAGGGCTCCTGAGGGATGCTGCGTACAGTTCGGCGGGCCTCAGGCGGCAGCTGGAAGAGGCAAGAAACCAGAATATCGATATCACTAATTTTGAAGAAGAGCTCGATAACTTCAAAGACGCTTTCGGCAAGAATTACCGGTCGTATAAACGGAACTATGACGAGGCGATAAAGCAGATAGATAATGCTATCAAACGCATGGAAGCTGTCAAAAGCGCCCTGACGACCAGCGAGAACCAGCTGCGCCTGGCAAACAATAAACTGGATGATGTCGAAGTGAAGAAGCTTATCAAGGATAACCCTACGATGCAGGCCAGGTTTGCTGAACTTGAGGATAAGGGGGATAGGGGAGGCAGGCCTCCCAGACAGATCAGCGGATAACAGCCTGCCTGCCGGCGGATGGCATTTATCCACAGCATGCGCAGCAATTTGTACATTCATATTTGTCATGAGTATAGTAGGAAAACAGACAGAACTGATAGAACTGATAGAACAGGAGAGTCGATATGATAAGCATGGTTCCCCCATATGCCTGGCCGAGATCAATAGCAGATTTAAGGGACAGCAGCCTTAACCCGGATTCCTTCACGCCGGTTGACGGAACGGGGTATACCCCGACAGGCCTGGATATGGGCGACCCTCGGATGGCCGGCGTCTTTGAGCTGGGACTGCGCATTGCAGATACGATGGAAAAGCGTGTGGCTGTGATGGAAGCGATCCGGCAATCGGTGTACGGTTTCCGTGGCATCCCGGCAGCGTATGCCTGGCCGCAGTCCGCGGAGCAGCTCCGTTCCCGCGGGCTTTACCCTGATACCTTTACCCCTATATCCGATATGTGGCGGACACCTTCAGGCCTTGATCTGGCAGATCCCCGTGCAGCAGAAGTATTAAGGCTTTCCGAAGAGGCTGCTGCGCTGTTCGACCAGCGAGCAGCGCTTATGGAACAGATACGTGGAAGCAGTGCAGCAGCTGCCGCGGTTCCTGTATATGGCGAACAGCCGTACAGGCAGTTTTCTGAGGCTGCGCCGGCCGGGAAGGGCGCGGCATCATCTGTGCCTCGGGAGGCAGATACGGATGTTGCAGGTGCAGATGGCGCAGGTACAGATATTGCTTCTCAGGCTTCACATGCTGCTGTACCTTTATCATTGGATATCCACGGACAGGCTGCCTCTGTCCATGAAGCTGGACCTGTGCGGCCTGTGCGGAATGGGAATGATCAGGAAGCCCCTGCCCCTTCACAGGCTGCCTCCGGTCCGGTGCCTTATGGGCAGCCTGTCCAGGGCAGCACACCTGTGCAGGGTATGCCTGTCCAAACCCTCCCTGCGCAGCTCGCCGCTGTATCCGTACCGGATGGGCGCTTTGGGCAGATGCGGCCGCAGAAAGAAGCTGCCAGCCCTCAGCGCAGGATCCAGATACTTCTGCTGTCGCTTGGCATAGGCCTTGTCGCACTTGCTGCCATTGTCTTTGCGGGCTTTGCATACGCTCAGATGGATAACGGTATGAGGGCTGTTGCCATCGGGGTACTTGGCATCGTTTCCCTGCTGTGCTCGGTGGCACTCTCACGCAGGGCCAAGGTGACATCCGAAGGGCTTGGATACCTTGGGGCCGCCATCCTGGTGATTGATGCATTCTTTATGAACGCTGCGGGCGTTATACCTTCACCGGCACTGCTGAAGAATTATTTTGGGCTTTATCTTGTTGCAGCTGCCGTGGTATTGGGGCTGTTTGAGATACTGGCCAGGATATCCAGAAACGACATATCAAGCATTACTATATGCATGATGGGCGTTATCACTGCCGGCCTTATATTCCTTCCAACCGGGTTCGACGTCAGGATGGAAATAGCCCTGCTTGTGCTGCAGGCCTGTGCATCTGTGCCGTCGATAGCCTTTATGGTTGCACACCGCTACGGCTTCAAATCCAGAAGCGATTATCGGCTTATCCATTCCGCGGTCACCGTGCTGATGTTCTGTAGCATAACCTATGAAGTGCTCGTTTCCCTTCCCAGCGTATTCACGTTGTTCTTCTTCCCGCAGTCCCGCGGTTTCGGGCCATCGTATGCTGTCGATTCAGGCGGCTGGAGCCTTGCTATAACAGCAGCCGTATTTGCTGCTGTGGCGTTTATTTCGCTCTGGTTCGTGAAACTGACGCATATATTCCTGTTTGCAGTTACCTCCCTGATCCTCAATCTGATGGCGTTACCCGGTTCCGGTGCGTTCCTGAATATCGTCATCATGGTCGCGGCATTCCTGTGGATCGCTCTGGGAGCCAGAGCGATCAACGGGTACAACGCATACCGGCAGATCAGGATAGCACGGCAGCGGGCAGCTGCCGGCAGCCCTGTACCGCCATCCGGTACGGCAGGGGAAGGGGCAGCAGTTACCGATGATTCCGCCAGGGCTCTGGGACTTGTCACGCGGAATAAATTTGACTACGTATCAGTACAGGTTTCCCGGATACTCGTCCCGATCCTGGCGGTTATCAGCATGCTTCGGTCTGAAAATATTTTATGGGTGAAAATCATATACACAGTTATTTTTATTGCTGCTGCTTCACTGTGGCGCCTTGTCCTTGTAAGTTCAGCCGACCGCGTTTCCCGTATCATGAGCAGCGTATCGTCCACGGTCATTGTTCTGATGGTGTGCAATACCATCCAGTACGCATCTGCAGAGGGTGTGAGGCCTACAGCTGACTGGGGGATGTGTATATTTGCGTGTGCGGTTGGCATCGCGTATGTGCTTCTCAGCGTCTTCCGCAAAGGTGACAGGCTTGAAGCATCTGATGCTTACACCCTCCGCCAGCTGTCCCGGCAGTCTGCCCAGCCCGGTATGCCTGCAGCATACGGATATAACGCAGGACCCATCCCTGCCCAGACAGCAAGCCAGGCTGCATACCGCCAGTGGCTGCGTACCCGGAATCCGGGACGGACAGGGATAATAATGGATAATGTTGAGTACTGCACACTGCTGTATACGTTCGTATGCACCCTCAGCCTTGAGATAATTTCCCACTTACCGCTGTGGGGCGGTGTAAACCTTATTGTCCTTTATGCGGTTTTTGCGGCAGTCGTCATTGTTGCTGCTGTATCAGGGACACGGCTGGTGGACCTGCAGCCACCTGATATAGCCAGTTCTATGCTGTACTCGGCGATGATCCTGTGCGGGGCCTATTTTATTGCCAATATCAGCACTATACATTCTGCCTTTACTTTCTATGAGCTGCCTGTTATAGCGGCAGCCATACTGCTGTTTATCAGCGGCAGTGTGAAAATGGCCAGGGATGCCCGGGTCCGCAGCTGGCCTGCCCTTGGCCTTGCGAGTTTGCTGGCAGTAGTCCCTTCCATACTGATAGCCTTTTTCCGGAGTACTTCTATCACCAGATCTGTGTGCGTCCTGCTCATATGTGTAGCGCTTGTTGTTATTGGCGCCGTGAAGAAGTGGCAGGCTCCGCTGTCGGTGGGCGCGGTATGCCTCGTTATCCATGTGCTGACCGTGTCATGGGGCTATATTACGGCATTTAGCCGGAATTACTGGTGGGTCTGGCTTGCGCTTGCGGGCGTGATCCTTATTATCACTGCTGCACGGTTCGAGTATGTCAAGAAAGTCAAAAAGGCATATGAAATGCTGCGTTAGCGGGTAATGCAGGCAGCTGTGTTACAGGAGGCGGGCTCAATTCCGGGCCGGCAATGCCCGTAGCCGATACAACACGGTTCAGAAGCTATGCCGTTGATTTCGGCATAGCTGAATGCTCCGAAGGCGGGAGGCACTACCGGAAGGTAGCGGCGGATACGGCGGGCTAAGCAGTTACCTGCTCCGCTGTGCTGCTATCGGTATCACTGTCGAGATCTGCGTCGGGCTGGCTCCCGTCAGCGGCCAGGTTTCCCGGCCACGTTTGATTGCTTTCCTCAATGAAGCTGTCATATTCTTTGAAAGCCTCAGGCTTTGCCTTCAGCTTGTACAGATGGACTGCCAGCCCTATAACAGCGCCGGCGACTGCCGGAAGAAGCCACGACAGGCCGTAATCCGCCAGCGGGAGCAGGTCCCGTACCCGCGCAATAAACAGGGCAAAGCTGCTTTTGCTGACAGTGTCCGGGAAAGAAACGACCATATCCATGAGGGCCGGGATCGCAGTAAACCCCACGACCCAGCCGTAAACCGCCCTGTCACGCTTGAAAAGCGGTGAGCAGACTGAAAGCAGTATAAGCACCATGGCGAAGGGGTACAGCAGCATAAGCACAGGCGTTGACCAGGCTATAATAGTATCCAGGCCAAAGTTGGCGATGATGAATGACAGGATGCAGCACAGTGCAAGCCATGTATGGTAGCTGACCCTGGGGAAGTGGTTATGGAAATCCTGGGCAAAAGCGGCAACGAGCCCTACCGCTGTAGTCAGGCATGTTACTACGATAAGCGCGGCCAGCAATGCCTGCCCTGCCTTCCCGGCATATGCCTGGACGATCTGTGAGAATACGATGCCCCCATTGGACGACATCGTGAAACGCCCAAGCGACATAGAACCCATTGCTATGAGGAGTATGTAGATCACAGCAACGGCAAACATGGCGATAGTGCCTGATTTGGCTGTAACAGAAGCAACATTCTTTTCGTGCCGCACGCCCATCAGCCGTATCGTGGTCACGACGGTTACGCCGAACGCGAGCCCGGCAAGCACGTCCATCGTATTGTACCCTTCAAGCAGGCCGTTCGTAAAAGCACCGGAAATATAATGCGCATCCTGCGGCGATTTGCCGAAAGAGCTCCCCAGCGGGCTGATAAATGCCATAAAGAAGACTATGAAAAGGAGGATAAGGAACAGCGGGTTCAGCACTTTCCCGATATTCGACAATATGCTGTTCTCCTTATAGCTCAGGAGGAAGGCAAAGATAAAGAAAAGCGCAGAAAAAATAAGCAGAGCAGCAGTCCGGTATGACGACGGTATAAAGGGTTCGATACCTACGGTGAAAGAGACTGTTGCTGTACGGGGTGTCCCGAAGAAGGGCCCTATAGTTGCGTGGATAAGCACCATGAAAACGATTGCAAAAGCAGGGCCCAGAGGCCTGCCGATATCGTATACGCCTTTAGAGCGGGTAACGGCTATCGCCAGTACTGACAGCAGAGGCAGGACTACACCGGTGATCAGGAATCCCGCTCCTGCAATAGCCCAGTTTTTGCCTGCAAGCTGCCCCAGATGCAGCGGGAAGATCAGGTTCCCTGCACCGAAAAACAGGCCAAACAGCATAGATGCTACTACAAGGTAGTCAACCAGGCGCAGTTTCTTTTCATGTGTGCGGTCCATATGCTCTCCTTAAGCGAAGCGGCAGGGTGTTTGTGGTTGTTCACTATATGCAAAAGGTGTGTATAAAATGTGCGTGCGTGTTCCGGCTGTCTCGCAGTTCGAGACAGGGAAGGCGTGCGGCAGACAGAGGTATCAATGGTCATATGCTCCCTCTCCCCGGGATACCGGGGCTCTTTTATGCAGGAATAAATATCGGGAAGTATGTGTTACAGCTGATGCTATAGTAATAGCGTCAGCATTGATCCGTTATCAGCGGGGAGCTTTCGGAAGAACGGGACGGGTATATGCCCGTCCCCATTAGACCCGACGGGAGAGGCCCGATATAGCCCGCTACAAGTGGACAGGCCCGAAGCGGGCAGCTCCAGGTCCTGTCAAACGAGGTGGTACCGCGGTATCGCGCATGTGAAAACCATAGCCTGCATATCGTCCTCGTCATAACACAGCAGTATTACGAGGAGCCTTTTTATGAGTGATCAGAACAGCGTCAGGCGTGTGTATCCGAAAGCTTCTGCCGGCAGTACAGATGGCAGTGTACAGCAGGTTACGCCCAGCCCGAGTTTCCCCAAAATGGAGGAAGCGGTATTGCGTTACTGGGATGCTGACGGCACTTTCAGGAAATCAGTAGAGCAGCGCCCTTCCGGTGATGATTCTTCTAATGAATTCGTTTTTTTTGACGGCCCCCCCTTCGCCAATGGGCTGCCTCACTATGGCCATCTTCTTACCGGATATGCAAAAGATGTGATCCCGCGTTACCAGACTATGAAAGGCCGCCGGGTCAACCGTGTTTTTGGGTGGGATACCCACGGCCTCCCTGCGGAGCTTGAAGCCGAAAAAGAGCTTGGCATAGAAGATAAAAGCCAGATCGATGAAATGGGGCTTGCCCGGTTTAATGAGGCATGCCGCACATCTGTCCTGAAATATACGGATGAGTGGAAAGATTATGTCCACCGCCAGGCGCGCTGGGTAGATTTTGAGCACGGGTATAAGACCCTGGATACTACGTATATGGAGTCTGTGATCTGGGCTTTTAAGAAACTGTACGATAAAGGCTTGGCATATAAGGGGTACCGTGTCCTCCCTTATTGCCCGAAGGATGAGACCCCGCTGAGCAACCATGAGTTGCGTATGGATGCTGATGTTTACCAGGACCGTCAGGATACATCTGTTACTGTAGCAGTAAAACTCCGTGATGAAGATGCGTATGCCGTTTTCTGGACGACTACCCCGTGGACAGTCCCCGGGAATCTATCGATAGTTGTGGGGCCGAATATCGAGTACAGCGAGATTGAACCTGTTTTGGGCAAATTCGCCGGTAAAAGGCTGTATTTCGCTACGGCCCTCCTTCCGCGGTATGCTAAAGAGATCGGCGACGATTACACAGTGGTCCGTACGCTGAAAGGTTCCGACCTTGAAGGCAGACGGTACTATCCTGTTTTCCCGTATCTTGCGGACGGCTCGGCAACAAGCCAGGATGGGGCATCCGGTGAAGACCCCCATGCATTTACTATCTATACAGCGGATTATGTAGATGTTACCGAAGGCACAGGCCTGGTCCATCAGGCCGTTTATGGCGAAGACGATATCAATACCCTTAACGCCCATCAGGTGCGTACCGTGGATTACCTTGATGATGCATGCCGTTTCAATTCCATTGTCCCGGACTATGAAGGGATCCGTGTATTTGAGGCGAATAAGCAGATAATCCGCGATATGCGCAATAATACAGGTGCGCTGGCCGGTGTAGAGGAAGACCGCCGTGCGCTGCTGGTGCAGGAAAAGTCATATGTGCACAGTTATCCGCATTGCTGGCGGTGCGGCACGCCGCTGATCTATAAACCGGTATCAAGCTGGTTCGTAGCGGTGACAAAATTCAAAGACCGCCTGCTCAGCCGTAACGAAGGGATCAACTGGATCCCCGGCAATGTTAAGGACGGGCAGTTCGGCAAGTGGCTGTCGAATGCGCGCGACTGGTCCATCTCACGCAACCGGTACTGGGGTTCCCCCATCCCGGTGTGGGTCTCGGATGACCCCCGGTACCCGCGTGTGGATGTATACGGTTCCCTGGAAGAGCTGAAACAGGATTTCGGTACGTATCCGACGGATGACAAGGGGGAAGTGAACCTGCACCGTCCATGGGTCGATGAGCTTACACGCCCCAATCCTGATGATCCGACGGGGAAATCTGTTATGCGGCGGATCCCTGATGTCCTCGACTGCTGGTTTGAATCAGGGTCCATGCCTTTTGCCCAGTTCCACTATCCGTTTGAAAACCGTGAATATTTTGAGCAGCATTTCCCCGGAGACTATGTTGTGGAATATATCGGGCAGACCCGAGGATGGTTCTATACCCTCCACGTTATGGCAACGGCGCTGTTTGACAGCGCGGCGTTCAAGAATGTGATCTGCCACGGCATAGTGCTTGGTGATGACGGGCAGAAAATGAGCAAGCATCTGCGCAATTATCCGGATGTCAACGGCGTATTCAATGAATACGGTTCCGATGCCATGCGCTGGTTCCTTATGTGCTCGCCGATCCTGCGGGGAGGCAACCTTATCGTTACGTCGGACGGCATCCGTGATACCGTCCGCCAGATCATGCTGCCGCTGTGGAGCACGTATTATTTCTTCACTCTGTATGCGAATGCTGCCAACGGGGGGAAGGGGTTTGAAGCCCGTCAGCTGGATGTGCAGGATGTCGGGGATCTTCCCGAGATGGACCGGTACCTGCTTGCACGTACGCGCAACCTTGTTGCTGATGTCCAGAAAAGTCTGGACAGTTTTGCTATTTCAGATGCATGTGACGCTGTTGCAGATTATATCGACGGGCTCACTAACTGGTATATCCGCAACTCGCGCGACAGGTTCTGGAACGAGGATCCGCAGGCGTTCAATACGCTGTATACGGCACTCGAGGTCCTGTGCCGCGTGATCGCCCCTCTGGCCCCTATGGAAGCGGAGACAATCTGGCGCGGGCTTACAGGCGGGGAATCTGTCCATCTGACCGACTGGCCGTATCTTGACGGCACTGGCCTTGGCGGTATCCTCCGCCGGGATGACGGGCTGGTTTCAGCAATGGACAAGGTGCGTGAGATAGTTTCCGGCACTCTTTCCCTCCGTAAAGCCCGTCAGATCCGCGTCCGCCAGCCGCTTTCCACACTGAGCGTGCTTGTATCCGATGTTGATGCGGTCAGCCCGTATGCTGATCTCATCAAATCGGAACTTAACGTGAAGGAAGTGCGGTTCAGTACCCTGGAGGCTGCAGCCGGGCATGGGCTCCGTATTATCAGCGAGCTGAAGGTCAATGCACGTGCAGCGGGCCCGCGCCTCGGCAAACGGGTACAGTCTGTGATCAAAGCTTCCAAATCGGGGGACTGGCATAAGGCTTCTGACGGCGGTGTGGCAGTGGCTACCCCGGACGGTGAAATACCTCTGGAACCGGGGGAATACGAACTGGTAAGCCGTGTGGAGGAAACCGGGGGGAATACCTCTGATCCTGCCGACACCCCGCAGCAGGGCGAAACTTATGCCTCGGCAGCCCTTCCCGCCGGAGGGTTCGTGATCCTTGATACCCGGCTTACTGATGACCTCATGGCAGAAGGCTATGCCCGGGATACTATCCGGGTAGTCCAGGATGCCAGGAAAGAGGCCGGCCTGGATATTTCTGACCGTATTTCTCTGAAGCTTGCTGTCCCCGCTGCCCATGCAGGCCAGGTAAAGCAATTCGAAAGACTTATCTGTTCGGAGACCCTCGCGACACGTTTTGCTGTGGAAATTTCTGACAGCGAGGCTGTAGAAGCTTCAGTCAGCAAGGCATAGGCGGCATGGCAGGAGGCGTGCAGGATAAGTATTGCAAAGGTTCACTGAAGCGCCGTTGCTTAAGTGAACATTTCCATTTTAACTGACGCGCCTCCCATCAGGTAAGTACATTATTCGCTGGGTTTAACTGGAAAAGCTGGGGGATTGGGACAACATGCAAAACGCCCGGGACCGCGGAAATGGAAAATCAGGGTGCCGCAGATGGTAATACGGAGGTATGATATAAGCAGTTTTCTGTCCAGGGAGGAAACATGGTTACTGAGATAGCACTTAAACGTGTTTATGATGATGCTGATGATGCTGACGGGTTCCGTATCCTTGTTGACCGGCTGTGGCCGCGGGGAATATCGAAGGATAGGGCCCGTGTTGACCTGTGGCTGAAAGATATCGCCCCTACCAATGAGCTGAGGAAATCATGGGGGCATGACCCCGATACTTTTGATGATTTTACTGCCCGGTACCGTGCACAGCTGGAAGCCAATACCGGTGCGGTCGGAGAGCTTATTGACACGATCAGGGAACAGTCTTCGCGTGCAGTGCCGCGTATTACTTTTGTGTATGGTGCGAAAAGCCCTGTGTATAATCAGGCATGTGTGCTGCGGGATTACCTGTTTGCTCCCGTATCTGCTTCATCACAGCTGAACAGGCTGGAAGCTGCCGGTATCACAGATATCAGTGAAGCGTGATTACTGCCGGGCTTAGCGGGGTTAGCGGGGGATGTCCCCATGGAGGAGGCTTTCTGCCAGCAGCCCAGTTGCTTCATCTTTGCGGGAATTTTCCAGGGTGACTGCGCCTGTATAGCTTTCCGGCCGGTCTGACTGCATCCCAAGCTCCCTGAGGACGGTACCGAGATGGTGGGATGTCCCCGGGTTACCGTCAATAACAGCCACATGCCCGGGAAGCATCTCTTCAAAGTAGCTTCGGTAAAAAACGAAATGGGTACAGCCGAGTACTATGGAATCAAGGGCTTCTGTATCAAATGGGGCGAGATATCCTGAGATAGCGGCCTGCGCCTGCACGCGGTCGTTGAGCTGCCCTGATTCCACGATAGTGACCAGGTCAGGGCAGGGCTGGGTGTGTATGGTGCTGTTCCCCCCGACCTGAGCGGCAAGGTCTGCGAATTTCTGCCCTTTCAGTGTCAGTTCGGTTGCAAGGACCAGGATATTTTGAGGCCTGCCGCCGCCCCTGTCGCATGCTACTTTTACCGCAGGTTCCATGCCGATAACCGGGATATCATATGTGTGGCGCATGTCGCCCGCCCCGGCGCTCGTTGCAGTGTTGCAGGCAATAACTATAGCCTTAGCGCCTTTTGCGATAAGATGGTCTGCCGCCGAGAAACTGAGCTCTTCCACTTCGCCGGCCGGACGGGTGCCGTAGGGTGCATTGGCGCTGTCCCCGAAAAAGATGATATCTTCGTTGGGCATATCCTTATGGATCTGCCGGACGACTGATATCCCTCCCATACCGGAATCGAAAACGCCTATTGGTGCGTTGCTGCCCAACCGGATCACCCCTTTCGTTGTGTGCAGTACGGTTATTGTCAACAGCTGTATCCCGGGCGCGGGCCTGCAGCAGGCAATTATCCTATGAACTCCTGGATCCGTGCGATCTGTTTAAGCCCGTCATCATACATGTCAAAAAGCCCCTGCCGTGTTTTCTTCAGGGTATCAAGCCCGTGAAGGTCATCAGGCGCAAGGATAAGCACTTCCCCTTTTTTCTCATACTGTTCAGCAAGGCTTATCTGGCCATTGTACAGTTTATATCTGTTGAGGACCCGCTCTGCAGCCGCAGGGTACTGGCGTTTAAGGAGCCTCCCGGGGATCCTGTCATGCGCCGGCTCGCGGGGCACATCCTTCTGGCGGGTAAGGATAAGGACGACTTTGGTGCATCCGTCTTCAAAAGCCTTTTTCACAGGGACAGGGTCCGCGATCCCGCCGTCAAAGTAGGGGACACCATTGATTATATAGGGGGCATTAGCTGCAGGTACGCAGCTGGAGGCTTTGAAAATATCATAATTATCCTGGCTGATGTCGTCTTTGGTGAAGTAGTGCGGTTCGCCTGTGTTCGCATTGCATGCGACTACAGTAAGCGTGGCGGGGTTGTCCCTCAGCGCTCCATAGTCGAGGGGATATTCCCCATCATGGTTTGACAGCCCGCTGTAGATATAGTCAAGGTTGATAAAATCGCGCTGGCTGAGCATATTGTGGAAGCTGGCATACTGGCTTCGGAAGGAATACTCGGTGTAGAACCGGAGATTCCTGCGGTACTGGCCTGACAGATAGCTTGCCATATCGGCGCTCCCTGCAGATACGCCGTAGCAGCGGTCAAAATGGATATTATGCTCCAGGCAGGCATCAAGCACCCCTGTACCAAAAATGGAACGGAACCCTCCGCCGACATCGATCACGCCTACCGTGGCAGATGTATCCTCTGCGAAGCGGGAGCCCTGTACCGCAGGCATACTGTCCGTATGCACCCGCTGCTGCCTGTCCGTATCCATCAAATAAATAAGCCTGCCGTTTCTCTTTCCGCAGGCCTCAGCCCATAAGGCTGGGGTCAGGCTGCCCGTAATTGGGGTCATCAGGGATATTGGCGGCTTTGACGTAATCGTTCATGAAACTGGTCAGTATAGGCAGGGTATACGCGCCATACCATGTATCGTATGTACGGCCGCCAACCGTCCTTCTGGTGAACGAGACCGGCCTTTCCATATTTCCCATAGTGGTATAGGCGGCAACGCCATTGGTGAAGATAACCGAATCCATATACTTGTCTTCTGCTGTCCCTGTTTTTGCAAAAGTCTTGCGTCCGCCGGCCAGCTGGGCATCCTTCGCAACTCCCTGAGTGACATCCTTATTAAGGATATAGGCGGTCGTCTGGGCAACTTCCTTGGAAATAGCCTGCTTGCAACCTGCACTCGGGACAGCCAGCTCGCGGCCGTTCTTGGTGACCTTCGTTATGGCGATAGGGTCGCAGCGCACGCCATTCGCGGCTATGGTTGCATAGACGTTAGCCATGGTCAGCGGGGAGGCATTGAGTGCGCCGATAATCATAGGGACCTGCATCTGCTTTTCAAGGTCGCTTTCGTTGATCGCAGAATTATGGTAGCCAAGGGTCTGTGCTGTCTTTGTGATAGCGCACAGGCCGATCTTCTGGGCCATTGCTGCCTGTGTGGTGTTATGTGACATAATCAGGCCATTATATGGCGTTTCAGGGTTGACTGTCCCTCCCCCTGAATTCTGGACGCTCCACACACCCGATTTTACCGGGGCGCATGGGAACGTCTTCAGGGGATAAGCGGTAGAAGTGCGCAGGGATTCCATAGCTTTATGCCCGTTGGACAGCCAGGAAACCATGTTGATAGGTTTGAAAGTGGAGCCGGTCTGTACACCTATGCCTCCGCCGTCTATCTGGTCAACAGCATAGTTGATGGAGGTAGTTGTACCCCCGGCATTAGTCTCAACACCATATGTGCGGTTTTGCGCTATGGCAAGGACTTTTCCGGTACCCGGCTGGACAGCTGCCATAACAGCCTCGAACCCTGACTTGTCGTCTTCGGGCACTACTTTGCGCACGGCCGCATTCGCCGCATCCTCGGCATTGACATCCATAGTGGTGACGATATTCAGCCCTCCTGCGTACAGGAGCCTGCGCCGTTCCGTACGTGTTTTCCCAAAGGCAGGGGAGTTCAGTATGCGGTGGACCACATAGTCACAGAAGTATGCTGCACCGCCTGCGGCCTGGCAGCCGACGCGGATATCTTTGATTTTAAGGACGCTCTGAAGGGGGACAGCTTTGTATTTTGCAGCCTCCTGCTGTGAGATGAAACGGCTGCGCACCATGAGGTCCAGCACGATATTACGCTGTTCCTGGGCATTCTGGACATTAACGGTAGGATCGTATTTCGTAGGGTTTTTGGTGATGGACGCTATTGTTGCCGCTTCGCCGGCATCAAGGTCAGCGGCGCTTTTGGAAAAATAATGCTGTGCTGCCGTTTCCACGCCAAATGTATTGACCCCGAACTGGGCTATATTCAGATAGCCCTGGAGGATGTCTGCTTTGGAATATTTTTTCTCGATCTGGAGGGCCAGGAGCATTTCCCGTATTTTACGGGCGATGGTATCTTCCTGGGCATGGTACGCTTCAATAGGGTCATTATCTGCCTGGGCCTGGGCTATAAGCATATTTTTGACGTACTGCTGTGTCAGAGTGGATCCGCCCTGGGTCCCGCCGCCCTTATGCACATAGGTCTGCAGGAAGGCCCTTAAAATACCTGTAGGGTCGACCCCGGAATGTTCGAAGAACCGGCGGTCTTCGCGCGCTACCACTGCCTGCTGCATGACCTTGGATACTTTGCTCAGGGGGACGTTGATACGGTTCTGGTCGTAGAACGTAGCGATCAGGGTCGTGCCGTCCGAAGCATACATGCGTGACTGCTGAGGCAGGTCAGACAGGCTGAACGTAACATTATCCGTGGTAGAGAGTGTGGGTGTCAGCTTTTTGACTGTATCCGAAGCCATAAGGGCTCCGGGCAGCAGGAAACCGGAAGCGATGATTCCGCCTGCGACGCAGAAAATGATATAGGCCAAAATAAGCGTAGTGATACGTTTAAAATCTTTTTTGGGTTTTTCGGCTGGCATACTTCTATTCTAAGGATAAGTATCTACCAGGGCAAGGCGGTGCGCAGGCCATTCACACGGTCCGCATAAGCAGGGTCCGGCTGTGCTGGGCTGGGGATCAGTGCTGGGAACGCAATATCAGCTTCCCCGGGCTGTAGATGATGATAGCCCGTCCGTCGCGTGCAATCCAGCCGCGGTTCGTAAAATCCATAAGGGCTTTGTTGACTGTTTCGCGGGATGTGCCTACAAGCTGTGCAAGCTCTCCCTGGGTAAGGTCATGGGGGACCAGGAGCCCCTTTTCTGTAGGTTCGCCGAAACGGCGGGCAAGGTCGATAAGCGTTTTTGCCAGGCGCGCAGGGACATCCATAAAAACAAAGTCGCTTATACGCTCGTTATTGCGGCGCATACGGCGCGCCAGCACCTGCAGCATGCTGACTGCCACACTGGGATGGTCATTGAGCCATTTCAGGAGGGATTCATGCGAGAGCGAGACGCCGGCCGTATTGTCCTGCATTGCCACAGCAGAAGCGGTACGCGGCCCTCCCAGGGGGTCGAAAACGGGGATTTCGCCGAGTACTTCCCCCGGGCCGTGGATGCTCAGGAGCTGTATCCGCCCGTCATGCGATTCGCGGATCAGCTTGACACGCCCATTTTCAAGGATGAACATACGGTTGTCGGTAGCACCTTCGCGGAAAATGAAATCGCCTTTGTTGAAAACCCACTGATGCAGATGCGGGATCAGCTGGTCTACTTCTGAAGGCTTGACGTGTTTGAAAAGGGCAGTATGGAGCAGGATTATTTCAGGATCGATATTGGTGTGAGCCCTGTGCAGCTCTGGAGTATCCATCTGAATTCCTGTTCTACGTGCCGCCATTGCGCATATCTGCAAGCTGACACCACTATACTATGCATATGCGATGACCGGCCCTATAATGGGTGGTGATGGATCGTACTACTGATATTAGTGATTCTTACAGACCACGGACGGTTATCGTTATGCCTACATATAACGAAAGGGATAACCTCCCGCATACTCTTGAGGGTATATTCCGGTATTGCCCGTATGTCCACATCCTTGTGGTGGATGATTCGTCCCCGGATGGTACAGGGCAGCTGGCAGAAAAAATGGCGCAGCAGGACGAGCGCATCTTCGTTATCCACAGATCTATCAAGCGCGGGCTGGGGCCGGCATATATCGCGGGTTTTGAATGGGCGCTCCTGCATGATTACGAGATCGTCTGTGAAATGGATATGGATGGGTCCCACCGCCCTGAAGACCTTAAGCGTGTGCTTAACGGGCTCAGCTCCCATCCTGAGGCAGACCTGTGCATAGGCTCACGCAGGGTGCCGGGTGGCGGGACTGAGAACTGGCCGTGGTACCGTGACGCTATTTCCAGATGCGGCTCCGCATATGCCCGTACTGTGCTGGGGCTTTCTACCCGGGATGCTACCGCCGGTTTCAGGGCATACCGCGCTGCTGCCCTGCAGCGCCTGCACCTTGATAAGATACAGGCTAATGGATATGTTTTCCAGGTAGATATGACCCGGCGCGTGGAGTACTCCGGAGGGAAAGTCGTTGAAGTCCCGATCCTGTTTGTCGAGCGTACCCGGGGCAGGTCAAAGATGGATACAGGCATAGTCATTGAGGCCATGTGGCGTGTTACTGCATGGGGCGTATCCAGGCTTTTCAGAATACGGCGCATACCCGGCGGCAACCGTCTCCGGTAACCTGCTGTTTCCGTATCCGCGTATCTTTTATATGCGTATGATTCGGTATTCTTTCGTTTTTGTGCGATAATGTCCGTATGATCCCGACACAGCGCCAGCAGTCCATACTTTCTGAACTCCATGAGAAGGGTGCCGTGCGTGTCAGTGAACTGTCCGTACAGCTTGGCGTGTCTCCCATGACTGTCCGAAGGGATATAGAAGACCTTGCCGGGAAAGGGCTGCTGAAGCGCGTGCATGGAGGGGCTGTGTCTGCCAGCACCCTTCTGGCCGAGCCGCTGTTTTCTGTAAAATCGCGCATGGAAACAGCTGTCAAACAGGCGATAGCAGCAAAGGCTGTGGAGTATGTGGCGCCCGGTGATGTTATTGCTGTCGGGGGAGGGAGCACGACTTATGCTTTTGCGCAATGCCTTCTGGAAAGCAAACGCTGTGAAGGGGTGACTATCCTGACGAATTCCATACCTGTTGCGCAGCTTGCCCATTCTGCTGATGTGTCCAGCTCTGTTGAAGTGATCATGACAGGTGGGGCTGTCACCCGGTCCAATTCGCTGGTCGG
>ERZ773212.117-NODE-117-length-42984-cov-24.915139_pt1 | contig 42984 bp, 61 predicted proteins | sample MGYA00581005_ERZ773212 | MGnify/ENA primary metagenome ERZ773212 (study PRJEB29015, sample SAMEA2738154) | human oral metagenome | biome: human oral; feature: human-associated habitat; material: saliva | place: China | collected 2196 ... | reverse complement strand
GATACTAGCGTTGACGATGTTAAAGCAGCATCAAACACCCCTTTGTTCACCAACGAAGAAGTAGCTAAACTAAAAGCATTAATCAATCAGGCCCCGAGCGGGGAAGCGGATAGCAAGTCTAGCGAGGATGCAGGGCGCATTAAGCACGACGAGGCTTTGAAGCGAATCGCAAACCAGGTCAAGGAATACTTGACACTACCTGATTAAAGGACAAACTAAAAATGGCAAAGACGCTAAGGGAGCAGCACGCCGAGCTAGCCGCAAAGGTTAATGGGCTCGAAGCTGACCTACAGAATGAATACAGCCCGGAACGCCTAGAAGAATACCGAAAGGGCGCTGAGCGCCTAAAGGAACTCTACAACGCAGTACAGGCTGTGGAAGAAACCAAGGGCATTGTGGCCTCTATGGCGGCTGACGTCGAGGAAACCGAAGCGCCCGCTAACGGTACGGTGGACGAATCGGTTAAGGGCCTGAGTATGGCTGACCGTTTCGTCAAGTCTGACAACTATAAGCGGTTTGTAAAGTCGCGTGTTGGCAGCTCCGGCGCGCCGGTGACTATTGACCCGGTAAAGGTGGGCTCGATTGAAGACTTCCTAGTGCAACGTAAGTCTTCAAACGTTCTCGCAACCCCGGTAGCCCGTCTTCAGCCGACACGGTACCCCACCGTTGATGTTATCGACCGCGCACCGCTGACTCTATTGGATGTTATCTCGCACGGCAAGATGGCAACCCCCGCCTTTGAGTATGTGCAGATCACCGGGGCCTCACGTAACGCAGCTATCGTGCCTGAAGCTACCACCACGAATAACGCGGCCAATTTGAAGCCTATCTCCGACTTCACCACGAACATGGCCGAGTGTAAGGCCGTCACTATGGCTGACGGCTTTATCGCCTCTACACAGATGTTGGAAGACGCGGGCGCGTTCACATCCTGGATGCAGAACGAATTGACCTACAACCTGAACGCGCTGATTGAGGATAACATTCTCAACGGCCCGGGCGGCTCTGGTAAGCTGACTGGTATTCTGGCCACCACTGGTATTCAGAACCTAACCTATAGTGCTACCGCTGGCACTGATGGCGCTATTGACCTTGTTAAGGCCGCACGCCAAGCAGTAACCAAGCTAGAGAACGTAGGGGCCACGCTCAAGTGTGTGCTGATTAACCCCGAAGACGATGAGCTGCTAGACCTTGCGCAGGATGCAGACAAGCGTTTCTACAGCGCAGGCCCGTTCGGGCGCGGCCCGAACACCCTCTGGGCTCTCCCGCGTATCAAGTCCGCTAAGGTGCCCCGTGGCACTCAGATTATCGGCGACTTTGACACGGTGCAGTTCTTGGAATACAAGGGCATTAACGTAAACGCATTTAGCCAACATGAAGACTTTGCCCGCCGTAACCTAGTGTATGTGCGCGCCGAGTGCCGTGCAGGTCTAGCCATTTACCGCCCCAACCGTCTGTGCGTGGTGAAGAAGAGCTGATGATTATCTTTAACGGTATCCGCTACCGGTTCGAGGATGCACTCGAACTGGGTTTGATTGGCCCTGACGGCGGGGCGCAGGTTGAGGGTGTCGCCTTTGACGGCCCCGCCCACGCCCCGCGCCACCTGGCCATTGAAGACAGTGCCCCAACCGATGAGGCCCCCGCCGATGAGGATGAGGCACCCAAGCAAACTGGCCGGGGCAACCGCCCCCTAGCCAAGGCAGAATAGGAAAACCCTAGATGAGTTTGTCAGACCGGGCAGGCGTGAATGTTCCCCTGCTTGTTACCCCCGAAGTTATTGCGGAAGCTAGCGGCGGCGCTGTACACGCGGCGGACCCGCGCCTGCCCGTTCTGATCGACGGTGCCACTAACGCGCTTAGGGCTTGGTTGGGTTGGCATGTTGCCCCCGTTGTCACCGAGGTTATGACCTTGGATGGAAACGGCCATACCACAATGCAGCTTCCGTCTACACACGTGTTGTCCGTAGACGTGCTAGCTATCAACGGTAAAACTATTGAGCCGCACCTATACGGTTGGTCACAGGCTGGAATGATCGAGCTATACAGCGGCGCGTTCCCCGAGCGTTTCCGCTCTGTTCGGGTGATGGTTAAGCATGGATACCCGTCCCTACCGGCGTTCGCATCAATCGTAACTAACACCGTGCTAGGCGCTATGTCTAGCCCTATGGGCGCTACCCGTGAACAGGCGGGCGAGTTGTCTATCGCTTGGGAACGCAACGGGTTGCAGCTAACTAGCAAGGACAAGGAAACCCTGGCCCCCTACAAGATTCAGTCTTGGACGTGACATGTTACCTCCTTTCGCATATAGCCGTGGACGGCAACAGAAAGTCCAAATCTTGAAACCTAAGACTGTTTGGCAGTCTGGACAGATGGTGGACACGCGCGAGTCCGAGGTTCTTTGCGAATCTGTGTGTGTATGGTCACAGACCGAAGCATCTTTGAGCGCTGGCGGTAAACAGATCACGCAGGGTACTAGGAAACTATATTTACCACCTAACGTGCTAACCGACTGGGAAGTTACCGACGGCCACATTAAAGGTATCGAAAAGTCACGGTTGCGAGTCCGGTTCGAAGACGGCGGGCGCGACTGGGAAATTATCGACGAAGTGCGCCACGTGAAAAGTATTTCTAAAGCACTTGACCACCAGTTCATGACATGTAGGCGACTGGAAGGCGGCGACTAAATGCCCTGGAAAACCAAAACTATTTTGAATTGGGAAGGCGCAAAGGCAACAATGCACCACCCACTAATCATTTCAGACATTAACCGGCGGGCATGGCAAATCGCCCACGCCGCCGGCCCCGGCTATACAGTCAAGCAACGACACAAGCGTGTAGTGCGTTACGGCGCGGAAGTGCGCGCGGTTTCTTATGACGCTAAGCGCCGTGAACAAGAAGGCGAGGGAACTTTAATGGGAGCTATTAATGCCGGTAGAGTCTGACCTAGTCACCGAAAACGGGTTTGACGGATTCACGGAAGCTTTAGCCGAGTTCCTGAACGCCAAGCTTGACTTTCCCACCTATGGGCAAATTCCCAACCCGCGCCCACCCGCCTTTTTGGTTATCACCCGTAACGGTGGTTGGCTAAGCAAAGTGACCGACACTGTCTATGTGCAGTGTGAGGTTTGGGCGGATACCAAGGGCAAGGGTTTAGGTATGGTGCAGCAGATTAGGGAACTGCTTATCCGGCAACCGCTTTCCCATATCGGCCCGTACCGAGTCTTTCACCGGTACGAAGTGTCTAGCGCAACCTACCTACCCCTAGTTAGCTCCGATGATATCCGATGGCAGTTTGAGCTTGGTTTCAAACACCAAATCAGGAAAGAAAAGGTCTAATGGAATACCCAATGATTGGAACAGCCCCCGGCACGGCCAATGGTAGGCCGTTCGGTGTTGGTGACAAGATTCTAGTCATAGAAGCGGGCGAACGCGCGCGACTTCTACATTACGGGGAAGCTATCGACGATGAGGCAACCCCTACCCCCATGGAAAACAAGGCTTTTACGCCTGAGACTAAGGACTGATCAATGACCTACGCGAAGCTTAACCTTGACGCTATCCGTCAGTTTGGTTCCGTTGATGACTCTATCTCTATGGCGCCGGTCGGAACCGCTATGCCTACCGCGTTGCTGGCGGCTGACGCGGCCCTGCCCGCGCCGTGGGTAGAGGTGGGGTGGAACTCTGAGGATGGCTACACCTTTAGCCCGAACGACTCTACGGACAAGCGTAAGGGTCACCAGGGCCACGAAATTTACAAAACGATTATGACGGAAAGCAACACCGAATTTTCGTTTGTGGCCTTGGAAACCTCCCTTACGACTTTCTCTATCCAGTGGGATATTAAGAAGAGTGAGGATTTGGCGGCGGGTGGTGGACCTGGTAAGCCCGCAACGCAGCTAACCCTTTCGTCCGCGCGTTCTATCAAGTCTGTTGCCTTGGCTGTGCGCACTTGGTCTGAGGGTTACCAATATATGTATTTGATTCCCCGGTTTGAGATTGGGGAGCGCAGCGAGTATAAGCTGTCCGCTACCGAGGATACCGCATTTAACGTTAAGGGAACCATTATCGGTAACGTGACGCTTATCACGGACGATCCGGCCGTGAAGAATGGACTCAAGCTGTAGCCCTGTGCTATCCTTGAGTTGTTGAGCCGATGGTTTGACATTTCCTTTCTGTGTGTTGTTCGGGAAACGCCGCCCATGCCTAGTGTGTGGGTGGCGTTTCTTGTATAATAGGATCAAGAATTAACAGTTACCCAATGGAGGTTGCAATGTCTGAAACCACTGTCACCATGACTACTGCTGAGATGGCTAACCAGTTGCACGCCAAGACGCCCGAGGATCACAAGCCACGAAAGGTAGACGATAAGGAAGCTATGGCCTTAGCTAACGAAGCACTTAGCGGCGTCATTACCGTAACCGTGAACGGCGTGACCTGGGATGTTGACAAGGCCGCCTTTAACGACTTCCGCCTAATGTACGCGGCAAGCAAGGGCGACATTATGCCCATGTTCAATGCTCTAGTTCCTGACAGTGAAGCGGTTGAGAAGCTATTCAAGACTATTGCCCTGCCTGATGGCCGTGTGCCAGTTGACCAAATGGCGGCGCTGCTTGAGAAAATCAGTGAGCGGGTAGGCATGGGAAAATAACAGCCCTGCCCGGTGTGGTGGCTGAATATACGCCCGAGCTTGAGGCAGACTTCCAGCGCTTTTACAACATTGACCTTGCGGACTTGTGGACCGGGAAAATGAGCCCGCGCAGGGCTTGGAACCTGGTTGAAAACCTCCCGGCGGGCGCGGCCCTCTGGCAAGCTATCGGCGGCCCGAACGCTTGGACCGGCGAAGAACACGCGCTACATAGTTGGCTGTGGAAGTTAACATGCGTGGTGCTTAGCGGCTTTGACGCTAAACAACGTGACATGCCCGAACAGCCTAAGCCGCCCGAGATTGGGTGGCGCGAAAAGCTACGCGCTAAGGCCATGCTAGAAAAGGCACGTATTGCTAGAATTAAAGCAAGGAACAAAAGCCAGACCGCCGGCCTAGTTCCCAATATTGAGCAATGAGCGCTCTTTGTATTGGCCCCGCCTGAACTGGCTGAATAATGCGGATCAAAAATTTTTAGTCGCCGGTTGTTTAATTCACAAAGTTCAGAGTGGGGCCAAGTTCTATACGTTAGGTAGGTAACATGGCAGGGCCACAATATATTGAGTTAGCCAACACCTATGTGTCAATCGTCCCGACTGTCAAGGGCGCAGCTGAAGCCCTTGACAAGGCGTTCGGCGGCGAAAAGCAGAAGTGGGAAAAAGCGTCCGCGCGTCTGGGAAACCGGATGGTAGAAGCTATCATGAAGCTTTGGAGAGACGCTAGCAAAAAATACAACATGGCTAGCGGCTTTGTCACTAAGCTAAGGGCAGACATTCAAAAAGCCTCCCCGGAACTCAAAGCCGAGTATAAGAAAATGGGTGAGAACATCACCCGCATCACTTCAAATTGGAGTGAGCTTAACCGCAACATTATTAAATCTTCTTTTGGGCGCATAAAAGAAGATTTGAACATTGGCGGTATCCGCGCTAGTGTCTCTAAGGAAATGGCGGGCATTAGCGCCGCGTTCGCAGGGGTGGGCGCGGGCGCTACTGAAACCGGCAAGCGGCTAAAACAAGCTTTTAACGACTCTAAGCTTGGTAAAGCCCTTGCGCCCGAGTTTGAGAAAATTCAAGCTAAAGCCAATAGCGCTTTTGACGCCGTGATAGTGAAATCGGTCAAGGCGGCGGCAGCTATCGACGTTGCTACGATCCCGTTTCGCCGTATGGCGGCGGCGGCTGAAGCGGCAAAAACCAAGCTCACATATGCGTTCTATGGTTTAAGTGATCAGATCAAAAAAGCTATTGAACCGATCAAAGCTAAATTTGCCGAGGTGTTCGACAAGGTAAAAGAATCTGCCTCAAAGTTTGTTGACGGCGTTAAGGATCGTTTCGGCAAGATTCATGAGGCCGTCGCTAGCATTGTCGGCAAGATCACCACCCCTTTCTCTAAAGCATTTGGGGCTATCTCTGAAGTGTTTAAGCCGCTTACTTCCTCTCTGGGCAACCTGACCTCAACGATTGGTAAGGGCGTTAGCGGCGCTGTCGGTTACGTGGGCGGCGCTGTCAAAACGCTTGCGACTGAACATGCCCAAACGTTGTATGGGCTTGTGAGTAACACCACAGGAACTATTGGGAAACTCAAAGGCGCTATCAAACAGGGCGCACAAGGCATGTTTAATGTGCTACCTGAAGAAACGCGCAAGTCTATTGCTGGGATGGTTGACAAGTTTAAAGCTTTCAACCCTGCCTCACACTTGCTGGCCCCTTTAAAGGCTATGGGGAACACGGTTGGCTTTTTCGCTGGCCAAGCCGGAAAAGCTTTGGAAGCCTCATTTAACACGGCGGTTAATGGGTGTCTTGCGGCTATTGGCGCGCTTAGCGCGGCTATCGCCTCACAACTTGGCGGGGCTATTGAGCGTGTGGACACGGCCCATAACTTCCCGCGCATCATGCAGAACATGCGCGTCTCTACTGATGATGCGTCAGCCGCCTTAGCCAAGATGGACAAGGCCATTACCGGCTTGCCCACCAAGCTTAATGACATGACCGATATGTCTGTTGCGTTGAAGTCGGCCATGCCAGACAAAGAAATGTCCTATGTTTCTGACGTGGCTATCTCCCTTAACAACGCTCTGCTTGCTGGCGGTAAGGGTGCTGCTGAAGCTAACCGCGCGTTCGTGCAGTACACGCAACAGTTAGCTAAGGGCAAGGTGGACATGCAGTCCTACCGCGCCCTAATGGAAGTCATGCCCGCGCAGCTAAACCAAATCGCAGAAGCGTTGCTAGGTGCTGGGCACAATTCGCAAGAACTGTATACGGCCATGAAAGATGGCACGGTTTCGTTTGACGATTTTAACGCCGCACTAATCAAACTCAATAGCCAAGGCGTTAACGGGTTTGCGTCATTCACAGATCAGGCCAAGTCAGCTACACGCGGCATTGAAACCGCGTGGGGTAACGTCAAGAACCAGATTCAGCGCGGTTTGGCTAAGATCATTGACGCTATCGGTTATGAACGCATCCTTGGTGTAATCATGAAAGTGCAGGAATACACCAAGGCGTTCTTTAATGAGATTGTCAAGTTCATTAACGTAGCTAACAAGGACGGCGGTAAGGCGTTCTCTGGTTTCGCTGACGCCATTCCGTTCATTGGCGCGGCTCTGGGCTTGATCCTCCCTAACCTGCCCATTATTGGCGGGCTGTTCTCCGGCCTGACCGCCGGTGTTGGCTTGTTCATTGGCGTTATCGTTTTAGCGTGGATGAAGTCTAAAGAGTTCAGGGATTCTGCAGCGAACCTGGGCGGCGAAATCTCTAAACTAGGTCAAGCTTTAGACCCAACCATTACGCAGCTACAAAAGTTTGTGGACGCTTTCGGCGCCACCACAGGGCACTTGCTGGGCGGTATAGTTGACAAGCTGATTACGCCGATTGTTTCAGGGGCCGCTAAGATTGAGGGGCCTTTAACGAACATTGTTTCAATGGTCACCGCCTACATACTTCCAGTTCTATCAGACTTGGGAGATATGCTAATCGACGTTGTCGCAATGGTGGAACAGTTCGCAGGCGGGTTACTTGGCGCATTAATAGAAAAGCTAGCCTCTGCTTTCTCGCGCATGTTACCGCCAATTAAGGCGGCAGTGGATGGTTTCAAAAAACTTTGGGATTTCCTAATGCCAGTGCTGGTACCCGCCTTTAGAATTTTGGGTGCCATAATCGGCTGGATCATTGGTCTTGTGGCTGATATGAGCGCATCCCTTATTGGCGGGGTGCTTAAACGCGTCGCGGGAGCTTTTGAATCTATCGGCCCCGCAGTAGACAAAGCCGCACCCAAAATGCAGGCTTTCGCCGACAAAATGGTTAAAGGCTTTAACGACATTAAAAATTGGGTAGACAAAGCTTGGGAGAAAATCGCACCGTTCTTTGAATGGTTAGGGTCCCTAACGGCGGGTGCTGGCATAGCTGTAATAAAGTTAATCGTTGACGCCCTAGTAGGCCTTTACAATGGCGGCAAGAAACTTGTAGACGAGCTAATGCCTTACCTCAAACCTTTGTTTGATCAGCTTGTTTCTTGGTTCAACACTCTTAAGCAAGTTTTCGTTGACTATGTTGTGCCCGCCCTTAAGGTCGGCTGGGATGTGCTCAAGGTGGCGTTCCAGGTTGGCGGCGACATTATCGGCGCAGTGTTTCAGGCTGTTGGGGCTGTGCTTAAATGGGTGTGGGATTGGATTATTGGTCCCGTGTTTGAGCTGATCAAGGTTGGTATCAAAGTTCTACTTTGGGTTATCAACCTGAACATTGAGCTTATCAAGGCGGCGTTTAGGGGCATGGCCGCCGTAGCCCAGTGGGTTTGGGACCATGGCTTGAAGCAAACCTGGGATGCTATCAAGTCTGGCGCTGACGCCGTCGGTAAATGGTATCGTGACAACCTGGCCCCGATCTTCACCAGTTTCTGGAATGGGATAAAGTCCGGCTTTAAGACAATGGGTGACGTTGTTAGCACGGCTTGGAATGGTATTAAGGACGCTGCTAAAACGCCCGTCCGATTTGTCATTGATACTGTATACAACAAGGGCCTTAAGACCTGGTTTAACACGGCGGCTAGCACTATCGGTATTAAAACCCGCCTGCCTGACATTAAGGCTGGGTTTGCGTCTGGTGGTGTTCTGCCCGGCTACACTCCGGGCCGCGACGTGCACAAGTTCTATTCCCCCACCGGTGGGGCTTTGGAGCTTAGCGGCGGTGAGGCTATCATGCGCCCCGAGTGGGTTAAGGCTGTTGGTGGCCCTGAAGCTGTACACCGCATGAACCGTTTGGCTATCCAAAGCGGCGGGCACGCTTTCAGCTATGGTGGCGACGCTGGACAAACCGCTTTCGCCGACGGCGGCATTTTAGGTGACGCTTGGGGTTGGATCACAGACAAGACCGGTAAGGCTTGGAACTGGACCAAGGACAAGGCGAAGTCTATCGGCCATGCCTTTATGCACCCACTCGAAACCATTGAGAAACTAGTGCTCGCCCCCACCCGTAAACTGTTGGGCAAGGTAACCTCCGGCGCTGTCGGTGACATGGTTAAGGCAATGCCGCCCATGTGGTTTGACCGCCTAAAGGCAATCTTTAAGGGTGAAACTGAAAAGATTGGCGGCGGCGACCTTGTCAACACAGCCCGTAAGGCTATCGGTACACCCTATGTTTGGGGTGGCGTGAACGTGCCCGGCGGTGTTGACTGTTCAGGTTTGATTGTGTGGGCTTTGCGTCAAATGGGCAAGAATGTCCCCCGCCACACCGCATCGTCTTTCCAAGCTAATTCTTCCCCGATTGGTTCCCCCGCCCCGGGTGACCTTGCGTTCTGGGGTGGCGCGCCCGGTATCGGTGGCGCGCACCACGTCGCGGTTGTGTCTGGCCCTGGCCGTATCATTGAGGCCCCCACCTTTGGTATTCCTGTACGTGAAACCAGCGTCTACGGCGCGGTAAACTATGGGCACTTCAAATATGACCAAGGCGGCTGGTTGCGCCCCGGCGTTACGACTGTAGTCAACAAGACCGGGAAACCTGAGCCGGTGTTCACCTCCAACCAATGGCAAACCCTGAAGAACAAGGGTGTTGACAAGGCGTCACTGGTTGAGGCCCTTAACGGCTTGTCGGTGACTCTCAATGTAGGCGGCAAGGACATGGACGCCTACCTAGATGTTAGGGAAGCCCCCACTAACGCCGCCGTATCAAAACGCAAGATTAATGAAATTTTAGGTGTGAGATAGAACATGGCTAAATGGAGTCCGTCTAGCGGCTATCTGTTCGTCGGCGTGAACGTGTCACAGTCACCCGCGACAGTGACCGCGAACACCAAGACAGTTACGCTCACCGCCCGCTATTTTGTTTCGAGTGACGGGTACGGGCACAATTTTAGCTCCACGCTACACGCAACGGGCGCTATTAGCGCCGATATCCCGTTTAGTTTCTCTAGCCCCTACAATGGGTCTGTGACACGTGAGATCGGTTCGCGCTCAATCACGGTGGCGGTTAACGGAACTAAAAGCTACACGTTTAACGCAAGCGTGGGGCCAATCTGGAACGGTGGCAACCCTACCGTTTCATATACGCACACGGTGCAGGTTACCGGCGCAACAAGCGGCGGCGGTGGCGTCACCCCGGCTACCCCCATTCAAGGCCCAAGCGGGCCAACCAATGTTAAAGCCGTCCTTATCAAGGGGCGCCCCTATGTGACGTGGGTTAACAACGACACTAGCGTTAAACCGGTCCTTGCTGTCGGTATCGAACGTCAAGGGACCGATGGGAAACTAGTTCGCGTCGCCACACTACAAGGCAAACCCACCAGTTGGACAGACAACGCAGCGGCCCGCAACGAACGCTACACCTACTATGTGCATACCTGGAACACAGTAGGCGTATCTGACCGTATCCCTGCCGCCGATCCACTCTATATGCCCATTGATGCACCAACCGGCGTGAATGTTAAGTACAGTAGAGACGGCGGCGTCTACCTGACCTGGGTAAACAGGTTAGGGTATGAGCCGGTCGTGCTTGTCAAGCAAGGCGACACTGAAACCGAGTATGGGGCGGGGACAAAGTTTGTTACTCTACCCGCCCCCACCGGGGAAATGTCGTGGGGTGTGGCGTTAGCATCCCCCGGCAAGGCGCAGGTGTCGCCCTATACTCAGTCAAACACGCTCCCCCCGCTGCAACCACCAGCGGCGCCAACTATTGTGGGGCCTAAAGAAACTGTTGCGCCCACAAACATTCCCCTAGCATGGCAACATAACTCAAGGGATACTTCAGAGCAAGAAAAAGCTGAAGTACGCTATAGGGTTATTGGTGGCACCAGTTGGGAAACTGTTTCAGTTGGCGCTACACAAACAACCACACTGCCTTTGCTTGCCGTGGGGCGCTGGGAGTGGCAGGTGCGCACCTGGGGTTTGTTCAAGCCGGGTGAAGAACCTGGCGCGTCTGCTTGGTCGAATGTGGCTAACATTAACGTAGACACGCCCCCTAGCGTGCTGTTGGGGTTCGCCGTGCTGGGTGCACCCATAGTTAAGACCTCGCGCCTAAACCTGACCTGGCGTTTTATCACAACCTCCGGGGCAACACAGGTGGCCGCCGAAGGCAAACTGTATGACACTAACGGGAACCTGGTTGAAACCCAAACCAGCGAAACGGCTGACGCTAAACTACAGTTCGCAACCCCACTCCCGAACGGTAGTCGCTGGCGTGTTGCGTTGCGCGCCAAGTCTAGCGCTGGGCTATGGTCTAATGTAGCCGAGGCGGCGTTCCAAGTAGAGTACGCTACGCCTTTAGCGCCCGTGGCCGCTGGCAAATGGGATGAAACTAACGGGTGCGTGAACCTCACCATTAGTAACCCGCAACCCACCAACGCCGATAATGTGGCGGCTGTGACAAACACTGTTTGGTGTAGCCGTGACGGCGGCAACACGTGGGAAGTGCTCGCCGCCCTTGTTCCGCTGGACACAACCTACACGGACTACACGGCCCTTTCTAATGGGGATACGCTCTACCGGGTAGAAGCCATTAGTGACCTACCCTCTTCCGCGCACACTGACTATGTGGTTAGCGCAGACTCGCAAGCTATCTGGGTATCAGATGGCGCAAGCCCTGGCGTGGCGTTCCCTTGGGAGCCTAAACACACGCTCAAAGCTGGATTGGTGAATCGTAAAGTGCAGCGGTTCGCAGGCCGGGATAAAGGCGTGCTGTTCGCGGGCCGTGAATATGAGCGGTCAATCTCTGTAACCGCCGACGTGCGAGACGAAGAATACCAAAGCCTCATAGACTTAGAGAAACTAGCGCTAACACCACAGGTCATGCTTTACCGTGACCCTATGGGGCGCCGAATGTGGGTGTCTCTGGGTGAAATTAGTTTGCCCCGAGACGTCAACGGGGCATGGAATATTAGTTTTGATGTAACCGAGGTTGAAGCGCCGCATGGACATTAACAGTATTGATTGGGCTGGGCACCGGGTGACTAGGTATACGGTTACCCGGCTTAGCCGGCTCGAACACGAAATAGGCGAACTGGAAGAAGTGCTTAGTGGTAGCGTGTCTGTGTCTGCTACCACACAGTTAAGAACGTCCGCGTCACTTGAGATAGCCGACACAGGGCAGGGCATTAACTTTGCTAGCGAGCGTGTACGCATTGACGCAACAGTCAACGGGTATACGTGGCCTTTGGGCGTGTTCCTATATTCCTCCCCGAAGCGAAGCTACACAGACGCACAAACCACTATCAGTGTTGAGCTATTAGGCAAGCTCGCTATTTTGAGCGAGTCATGCACACAATACCCCTATAGTGTTCCGGCTAACACGGCGGTTGTGCCTCTAGTTAAAAGCCTGATCGAAGCGCAGGGTGAAACTAACATCGTCGCAACCGATAAACAAAAGTTCCTACGTTCAGCTATGGTGTGGGACGCTGGCACCAGCTACCTTAAAATCATTAACGACCTGCTAGACGCTATTAACTATTGGGGTCTCTATACGGATGGTTCCGGCGCGTTCTGTATCACCCCCTACACTCTCCCGGAAGATCGCGGCATTTCGTGGATGTTCGTTGAGGGTGCAAACTGTATCCACACCGCCGAATGGACACGTGAACAAGACATTCTAGGTGTTCCAAATCAGGTTGTGCTTGTTGGTAACGCGGCGGGCGGTGGCGGTGACAACGAAGACAAACACGTGTTGACCGGCATTGCCCGCAACGAAAACCCCGACTCGCCCTACTCCTACCAATCGCGCGGGCGCTGGATCACCCACACAGAGACCGGGATCGAGGCAGACAGTACAGGAACACTGTTCGCTAAAGCACAACGCAAGCTGCAAGAACTTTCCGCACCGGTAGGCAAGATCGACATTAAGAACGCGCCCCTAGCCCTGGACCCTAACCAGGTTGTGTTGTTCGACTCGCAAGGCCACAGGGCCAAGGCCACTATCCAGGAAATCAAATACACTCTAGACCCAACCGCGCTGGTTGATACGACCCTAAAAGAAATTGAGGTAATCACAATGCCGACTGATTTATCAACTCTGGTTGAAACCCTAGCTGAATTGTCCGCTAAGGTTGACGCGGCTATGCAACTACGTTGGGGTGTGCTCGATAGTGTCGAGCCCGCAACGGTAACCTTGGATGGTGGCGGCGTGTTGTCCGATGGGGTGGAGATTCTAGGCACCGCAATTGAGGGCGACCGGGTGGCCGTAACTATCGTTAACCGGCGCGCAATCGTGCTGGGTGGGGTTCGACAGAAACTCCCTAACGGTGGGCTAACAGTGCAAAGCGGGTGGACTTTGTATTATGTGCGTGTGGAACGCAACGGCGCAATGATCCACGCCGACTTTCGTTTGACTGGTTCGCAGCAAAGTTTCTCTAGCGGGCAGATAATGACAGTGGCGAAACTTAACCCGCTAATCTCGATTAAGGGAGACGGTACCGCCGTTGGGTTTATCGAAAAGGTGGGTAACTTCTCCTTGCGCGTTGTGCGCGACAATCTACAGGTAGTTGCAGGTAGTGGCGGCGGCAAATTCCCGCCCGGCGACTACTACGCTTCCATTACGTGGAACATCTGACAAGGGGCGTTGTATAATGTTTAGTATGACTAGTATTGATGACGAAATCGCGGCTATGGCCTCTATGCCTGAATTTGGCGATGGCCCCGACAATATTGTTCCCATTGATGTTAGCGACATTCACATTCAGGCCGCTAACAATGTCTACGACTGCTTTGTTGGAGGTGTTGCACAGTGACTACCGCAGCAGATGTTCTAAGGTATGCCGCCGATGAGGTGGGCTATAGCCGTTGGGATGACGCCCTAGAAGGCTCTAAGTATGGGCGTTGGTACGCTCAGAAAACCCACTCAGCTTACTTTGCCTCTTCAGGCGTGCCTTTCTGTGCCATGTTCGTTTCTAACATTCTTGCAGAAGCGGGCACCAGCCTACTTGGCGACGGCCAGGCGTACGCCTATGTGCCCTGGATGATCCGGTATGCGCGCAACGTTGGGCGCCTAGTTTCCCCCGAAAATGCTCTACCCGGTGACGTCCTATGTTTCGACTGGGACGGCGACGGTGTGGCGGACCATACCGGGTTCTTGACGGCGGCGTACCCTGACTATGTGGCAACCATTGAGGGTAACACCTCAAGCGGCAATGGCGGCTCACAGTCTAACGGTGGCGGCGTCTATCGTCGCACCCGTGACTGGGACGATATTTGCGCCATTATCAGGCCCGCATACACTGGCACCGGTATTACTCCCACCGCTACCCCTAACCCTGTTCGTTCCACCAACAAGGACGGCACGCTTGTTGTTGACGGTTGGTTAGGCAATGACAGTATTGGGCGTATGCAGCTACTGCTTGGTCACTCTATCGATGGGGTTATCAGCGGCCAGGATGAGGAAAACGAAGACAACCTAGAGTGTTTCACCGCTATTGAATACGATGGCGGCGGTTCGCTACTGGTTGAAGAAGTTCAGCGCCGCCTTGGTGTTGAAGCTGACGGTATTCTAGGTCCCGAAACCGTTAAGGCATGGCAGGGCAAGCTTGGTGTCACCGTTGATGGTTACGCCGGGGTTGAAACCGGTAAGGCAATTCAGCGTGAACTAAACGCCGGAAGGGTGTGTGCATAATGACTAAGCATCGTGAAGAACTGTTTACTCAGGATAAGCGCGCCGCGCTGTATCGCCTTATTGTCGCCGTTTTGGTGGTGTTGGGTGCATATGGTGTTGACACGCACGGGTTGCAGGCTTTGCTAACCCCCGAGTCGTTCGCTATCCTTGCTGGCCTAGTTTCGGCTCTGTGCTCTTCCTGGCACACGCCGTTCACTAAGCCTATCCTCCCTAAGCATAGGCAGGGAGCCGAAACCCCCGAGGTTTCAGAGAACAGCGAGGGCTAACAATGTTGATTGGTGCATTAGGGGCGGTGTTGATCCCTTTAGCCGCCGCCCCTCTCGCCCCGATCAACTCAGCCGAGGGAATTAACGCGCTAGCAACGCTGCTAACCGCGTTCGTTTCAGCGTTAACAGTAACCGGTGTCACTGGTTACTTGGGTAGGCGGCGAAACAAAAGACAAGCCGCACAAATAAGCCACATGCAAGCGGCCATTGAAGATACGCGCGAACAGGTGACCAACCACCATTCAACAAACTTACGTGACGATGTGACGCAGGTTGCTGAAATGCAAGCGGCGGTGATGGATATGATCACTGAGCTTAACAAGGAAAATGAAGCGCGTACTGATAGGGCGGATTTAAAAAACGCTGAACGATTTTCTGAGCTGGCCGACCGCATGGGCACAATAGATCGAAGAATAGCCACGCTAGACGAACGTCTAGCGGCAACGCAAGGCAACAGCCACTCTACACACGCAAGACTGTTCGAGCGAATCGAAAAGCTTGAGGAAGATAAGGAAAAGGAAGAATGATTGAAGCCCCGGCGGCACCCTATGCCCGCGTAATCGGTCGTTTTGCAAACCCCGGCTTGCAGGGCCGCCGGGGCCGAATCACTTTCACCCCCACTGTTGAGGGTGTAGCCAAAACAGACAATGGCGCTATTTTCTTTGGTGGTAGTGAAACCGCCTACATTAACGACAGTGGGGCAATCGGTGACAGTAAGGGCAACCCCTACATTGACTTAGTGGGGTTAGGTCCCGGCGTGACCCCAAGCAGCAAGTGGGCTTACCATGTGCTTGTTGAAACACTTAGTGAAGTGTTGGAGTTTGACGTTTTCCTGAAACAGGGCGGCGTCTATGACCTAAACAATTTACAGAATAGCGGTGACGAAAACGTGTCTATCCCACCTGACATTTTAAGCAAGCTAGCGGCCCTGGATAATGTAGCAACGCAGCTACCCGCACTTAATCAGGCGGTCACGTCGGCAACTAGTAAAGCTGAGGCCGCAACCAGCAAAGCCGAACAGGCAACCCTCAAGGCAGAGACTTTAAGCGGAACCGTTGAGACTGTTTCAGGTAAAGCCGACTCTGCTTTGAGTAAGGCTAGTGAGGTTGAGGCCCTGGCCAGGAAAAACGCTGAAGACATTGTCGCTGTGCGTAACTCTATTCCCACGTCTGGCAGTGGTGCGCCGGGTCCTAAGGGTGACCCTGGCGAACGTGGCCCTAAAGGTGACCCTGGCCCGCAAGGCCCACAGGGCGCGCAGGGTGAACAGGGCTTACCCGGACCCAAGGGTGACCCCGGTTCGCTAACCAAGGAACAGCTGGACGAACTTAACCGGAAGCTGGACGCGCTCAAGTCCGGTGCTATGGGTAGCAATGAACAGACGATCGACATTAGTGACACCCACACGTATTCCCTTGCGCCCGCCGCTAATGTGCAAACCGTGATCCTAACCAAGTCTAAGCCGGGTATTGTTGACCTAACCCACCCCGATAACATTACTTGGGTTCCTGCCCCGCCTGAGCTAACCAGCAACGTTGGTAGCGTGGTGTATTTGGTGTTTATTAAGACCGGGTCTGGCTGGCAGGGCTATAGCGCCGGTGACCTGGACAACATTAACGAGCTATTGGCCACCCTGCCGCCTATGAAGTCGGTTATCCCTAAATTCATTGACAACGGCTGGGCATATGGTGGCACTAACTACCTTGCGCTAGTCAATAGCGTTGCTGGCTCTAGCTCCGACGGGTTCACCATTAAAGTTACCCACAATGTGCAGTCCGTGCTACCCAACAGCAAGCGCGGCAACTCCGATTTTTGGAACTACGTTGAGGAAGCAACCGAAACCGAAAAAGCCAAAGTCAAGAACGGTCCGCTCTCGCAGGTTGGGCGCACAGAACTAAAGCTAGGTAAGCCTATCGTTATTGAGGCCACTATTGAGAGCGACACGCCCCGCTCTAGTTTCGGGCTGTATGGCGCACCCTACAATGAGAAGCTAGTTTCAATCGGCGCTAACCCAAACATGGTTTACGAGTTTTCAGGCAACGGCGTTCCGAACATCAACACCACCATTAAGGCGCAGTCCGGCGACTCCCTACGGTTCAAGTACGACGGTACCAATTGCACCGCCTACCTAAAGCCAGTAGGCAAAGAAACCTGGGTAATGCTGGGCACGCTACAGCCACGGCCTTTCGGGCATGAAGAAAAAACAATCTACAGCCGCATCGATTCTCAATACAACTTCACTGTGAAGAACTGGCGTGCAACGGGAGAATTTGCCTAAATGAACAGCAGCTATGAGCTACTAGCAATGATCCTGGCAGGGCTAGCCAACAAGCCTAATGGCCCTGCCAGGTCAGCTGGTTTCGACGAAACCTACAATATCGTTGTTGACGCTAACTCACTGTTCGCGCGTTGGGTTGCGCCCGGTATCCAAGATGTTGCAGGCTTTAAAAACCTGATCCAGTCTACCGGCGCTAACGTCGGCAACTGTGCTATCCCCGGCCAGACCTGGGCTGACATGACTAAAAACGCGGCTGACGTGCAGGGCCTTTGGCGCTCCGGTAAAAAGAATATTCTTGTGACCGGTGAGACCACTAACTCTATTTTCGTTGAGGGCGCTACGGTGGCTAAAACCGTGGCCGACGCTAAAGCCTATATCGCCGCGCGCCGCGCCTCTCAAAAGTGGGATTATGTTGTTTTGTGTGGGACTATCCCGCGCGGCGACAAGGCCACGGCTCAAGAAAACGTTGAAATGAATAAGCGCATCCTTGACGTAGACTCGCAGCTCAAGGCAGACACTACACTGTATGATTCTTGGGTTGATTTTAGGGCGTTTAGCCCCGAATGGTTCGGGTTAAGGAATGACGGTTACAGCGCTAAGTTCATGGACAGCACAGCCACGTGTAACCCTACAGGTGGGCGCCCCGACATGATTCATCCTATCGGGGCGCCACGTGACGTGTTCGCGGACGCTATCGCAGACGGACTAAACCGGCTTAGTCTAGCTTAGCTTTGATAGTGGCTCTAGCGCTTTGGTTTCGAATGGCTCTAGCATTTCCATGATTTGCTCAGCGGCCTTGTATGACCTAAAGAACAGTTCGGGGCCGTTCGGCTCACACAGTAAGTCGGCAATGTCCGCTAGGGTAATGTTGCCTTTAACCGGTTTAGCGTACGCGCCAAGCCAGGTTAGTTGCGCATCCCACCGGCCATACTTTGACAGCCGGTATTCAAGCGCAAAAAGAACCTTGGCGGTTCCGTTAGCGACAGAAACAACATTGCCGGTTTCGTCTACCTCAATGTTGAAAAATTCATCATAGCCTAGCGTCATGTCGTTGCAGTCTTGATCTTGCGCCGCCCCGATAGCTAGGGCAGCGGTACGCACTAGCCGGTGTTTTTCCCCTAGAATCTCTGACAACGACTTCAGAGAGTCTAGGGCATCTCGCAGGTTGCTAACGATATCAGACCTGAAGGCGCTGTATCGATCTACAACACGCGCCGCGCACTCAAACGTGTTCACATAGTTAACGATATTGCCAAGGTGACCTATAACGTTCGCGTCTACTGGCCCCGTGGTTTCTTGCACATGCAAGGTATAGGTAGCGAGCAGGGCTTGGTTAATTTCCTCAATAGAGTACAGCATTAGTTCCCCCTAGCATCCCATTCTAGTTTTTGGGAGATGAGCGCGGCCTCAATGAATGGGCGCTGAATCTCACGGAATTGCTCGCCGTCCACGTCGGGCCGTAGGATATGCAGTAGGTCCCGGTAAGTGCAAGACTCGATGTTATAGTTTTTTGCTAGCGTCGCCTCTAGGGCTTGCATATAGTTAGGCGTGGCTTGCTTAATTCCGCGCCACTCCCAACGGATGGCGTCATAGTCAATGGTTGTGCGCGTGTTGGCACCGGTGTAAACGGTCAACGTTACTGGCTGTGACCCTACCTTGCAGTATGTGCAGTGCATTTTTTTGCTACCGTCGCGGATGGGGCGCTGCAGCTCACGCATTTCAGCTACGGTTAGGTTGTCCGCCAACTCTCGCACATCCCATAGCAGCTTGTAAGGTCCGGGAATGTTGTCACCCTCAGCAAACATGAACGGGATGGTCTTTGCAAAGCCACGAAGCGTCCTAATCATAATGTCCGCATCTAGCGTGCGCCGACCGGCGGCGACTTCCCGCAGATCGTCACTAACGTTAGCTAAGGGGTTAATGGTTCCCGAACCTGCGCCGCCCCCCCATCCCTTGCTGTAGGTGGGTGCGCAGACAGATAGGTTTAATGCCACAATTTCGGCAGGATTGATGTGTTTCATGTTTGTATCCTATGTCCCTATCGGTGTGTAAACAATATTTATGAGTGTGACGTTACCCACATAATGCCTTGATGTAGGAATGTTCGCGGTAATACAACGCCCAAGCTTGGTCTAACGCCTTCAATGCGAGGGCTTTGTTCTCTTCGCAAGGCCATTCCACAAACTCTACGCTTGGGTCTACTACGCGCTCTCCAAAAAGTCGCGGCTGATACCGCAAAGTTTCAAAAAGGCTATCTTCAAAAAAGACACTGTAGGCGTTTTCAATTTCCCTAATAAGTGGCAAATTCAACCACAAAAGGTACTTGTTATCCGGACCGGCGGCGTCGCGCAGTAACTCCGCAAACAAGGCGTGAACGGGGGTAGTGTCGCCGTCCCGTTGAGCCAATAGAACGTTATATAAAGCCATGTAGACGGCCAGATCGAGCTTAGTATCAAACGCGCCCACGGTTCCCGGCGTGCAGGTCTCTAGCCGGTCAACCTTGCGCGCCATGCTCGCCACAAACGCAAGCTCACCACGCTTACACCAGCTATCCCCGTATTCACTGTTCTTAGCGATGAATACACGCTCAATGGTTTCAAGTGGGGTTTCGTCCATGATACCCAACCCAAGCAGGGCTTGCTTGCCCGGGTCAACAGACACCTTATCCTCACTCATTGTTTGAATCTCCCTCATTAACTTCAACTTTAACCGTGGCCTTAAATTCCGTAACCGGTGTAGGCGGGTCGTACACGGCGTCAAGGTAAGGCTTAAGCATGTTAAGAATTTTCTCAGCTTTAGCCGGATAATCACACATATAACCTAACCCCTGCAACCCTAAAACACTCCGACGCTGAGACCGCAAAACCTGATACTCCATAGGGTTTGAGGTGCTGTCTAGTAGCGTTCCGTTATGGCACGCAGTAATGAACTCTTCGGAATTCCCGAACAGTTCCCTTTGGTAGCACAAACTTTCGGTGTCGCACCATTCCTCAAAATCGCGCCGCAATAGCTCTAGACGCAGCGCAAGAATTTCGTACTGTTCATCCGTCAACCATTTCAGCGGCTCAGGCTGTGGCGTGGGCTGGACGGTAGTCCGTGGGCTGAATTCATCGACGGCGCGCGCACACACGTCACAGTTAGTTAAAAACATGACATGAGCCCCAAATTCCTGGGAGATGCAAACAAGAAAATGCCTATTGCTAGCCTGAAGCACAGCCAAGAACTTAGCCACCCTAATGTAAAGACTAGACACAGACTTAGCAGAGACGGCAAGGTCTGGGACGTCGTAGCAATAGAGATAGAAAAAGTGTGTGTCAAAGAACGCCATGCACTCTTTGCCGTCTAGCTCAAAGTATTCTTCCGGGTCAAAGTCGTAAAAGTCTTTAAACTCAACGTTAGACACGTTGCAAAAATAATCTCGTTCCTTGCCGATAGAGTCAGGACTAGCCAACTCTGCAAAGACTAGTAGCCTATCGTGAGGCCCGGGATGCTTTAACACTTTCCGCATTTTGCTAGGTAGCAGTTCATGCCACGGTTTCTTATCGCCGCAGCTAACAGTGTAAATATCAGTTCCCATTGTTCCTATTCTCCTTTAGTCGTAGTAGTCGTCTTCATCGTCGCAGTCACATCCGGCCACGTAATAATACGGCCAGTCATACCTGTTGCAGTTCTGGGCTTGTCGGTTACGGCAAAGCCAATCGATAACAAAGTTTTCATCATACAAACCCAAGCACAGCGGTGCTTGCGGATGCAATGCCAAAAGTTCCTTACTCACAGTGTTTGCACCGTTGAACATGAACCTTGGCGCGGTTGCACACGTTGTATACTCTACCCTGTGAAGATCAAGCCTTTTTAGACAAAAGTCCAATTCTGCTGGCAAGTCCGGGCAATCCGTGACGAATTCGTACAAATATACTACCCCATAGTGGTAGCTGAATTGGCTTTCAGGGTCCCAAGAAGCACCGCCACGCACACCTAAGCCAGACCGCATGTGGCAATACGACCCCATAGCGTCGGCAATAATCCCCACGTTACGCCAATACTCAAGCGGGTTACCGTCATATTTGAAAGCCGTGACAACCTCCCCGCCGGGTTCAAGAAAAATCTTATCCCGCATCCACTGAGGCAGTTTACTGTATTTCATGACAGCCGCTTTTCAACATAGCTAAGCACACGGTAAGCCGCCTCAATGGTGGGTGCATCGTTCGACATGACCGCCGCACCAGCCAGGAACCAAGCCAGGTTAAGGGCATAGGCCCTCCTAGACGCGCTCAGGTCATTCATGAACAGTAGCCCCTTTAGCGAGTCAGCATACCCGGCGGTAATCTTAACCCCAACAGAGTCAAGGCCGTTACCCTTAAGGCTCTCCTTAACCAGGGCAATACTCGCTTCCAACTGGGCACGCTCACGCTTAAACAACACATTCTTAACCATTAGTCAACTCTTCCTTGTCGTTTTCCTGAATACGTATTTGCCATTTAATGTATGAGCCTACGTAACGTTGCAGACTCTCAACTTGTTTAAACAATTCATCACCAACAATAAGGGAAACCTGGTCATAAGCGCTAGATAGGTAAGCGTAGGCGTCAACAATTGCTTCTGGTTGTTGTTGCGCCACGCTAACGCAGCGCATAGCCCGCCTTAGCTTAATTTCTAAAAACATAGCTTGGGTTCCTAGCACCACGCCGGTTGCAACCTTAACATTAGCTAATGTCAATAATGTTGTTAACCCTATAGGCGACAGTGTCAACAAAAGTTTGATCAACCCTCATTCCTGATGCTTCCCCTCTTCCTTTTCGAATAGCATCTTTCTAAAGTGCAACTCTAGAATATCTTTAAGTGTCCGCGTGTCGTTGATAAGTTCTTTATCGTCTAAAGTTATAGCCACCCCAAGGGCGATGTTCACACAGGAGCAGGCGTAAATGTGGGCGACACTCGATGTAGGGGACGCCATAATATTTTGCGAAGCTTGGGACACTTCAGCACAAATAAACATGCCGTCAGTAAAAGATATTTGTTTACTCCCAATCTTACGCTTGCTCACATCTACGATACGGCTAGCTAGCGAGTTAACCGCGCCGCTATAGTCTTTGTCTGGTTTCATTCTTGTTCCTTACTGGTTGCTTGTATACGTGATTCTAGACTGGGCGGGTTGTGGAGGTCAGATAGCAGAATATCTACACGAAACCCTATAGATTCTTTTAGGGTCTTGGTTGCCTTGATAAGTTCCACATTATCTATAGCTGTAGCCATCCCAAACAACATGCACGCATGGCCGTAGCCATAAACAGCTTTATCAAGTGAATCATATTCCGATTTAAGCGCCCCCATAGCCAGAGACAGCCTAACATTAAATAGGGCGGCCTCAACAAAACGCATCTGACGGGCCTTAAGATTATTCCCCACTAGGTTCTTTAAGGCGCGTTCAATACGATGTAGCCCCAAAACATATTCTTCACCTGTAATAAATGTCATTGCTGTTCTTTCTTCCATAGCCCGCCCGTCTCTTTCTCGATAACGTCCGCAACCTTAGACAATGCCGGCTCAGGTGCTTTGCCGCTTTTGCTTTCATACTCGATATATACGGACTCAACAGGAACTACAGTGCGAACGCCGTCTATCAGGATAGCTAGGTTTGCGCGCCGCAATAATGCTGAATCTTCAATAACGCGCTCTAGCACATTACGAAAAGCGCTGTGAGCAATTTTTCCGGGATCGCTAAGGGTGGGCGGCAAGGCGTTCAATAAACCTTGCAATACGCCATATGACGTTTCGTCATATGCTATTAGTAAAGAATCTCCATCTACGAAACGCATAGCGTAGACATGTGGCTCTGAGTAACGACACAAAACACGGCTAGCTTGCCGCCAACGTGAAGCCGCACGCTTAGAGACGCCCGGCGTCTGTTCGATAGCATCCGCGACAGCTAATAGTTTCTGTTCAATCTCTTTCCAGGTTAGGGCGCTCACTGTTTGTTCCTTTCTTCAGTTTCGACCATTTTCAACAGTCGGGGCACAAGCGGCTTAGCAACCATTTGCGCAAATACCGCCGCAATGTTTTCTGGGTCTTCCCCCGCCAAAGCTTTAAGCAAGGCCAGGGCGTCTAGGCACTCCTTGGCGCCCGCTACCTTGCTAGCCGGGGTTGGGGCCTCTTCCACACCAGCTAACCAACCGGCGTAGTCTTGCACCCCATTCATAACCCTTAGAATAGTGCCGCGCTTGGCAGGGTGAATGCCTTTTGTTTCCTGGATCACCGCCTTTAGACCGAACAGCCCGGCGGTAATACTGGCTAGTGTTCGTGTCGATAGGTTCCTCACTGGTTGCCCTTAGATGTGGAAGGTAACGGACGGCGCGCCACCGCGTGCGGGCACATAGTTAGGTGACACAACGTCACTACGTTCAATACCAAGCGCAAGCAATGCCTGAGCCGTAATCATGGAAACAATGTAGACGCGGCCGGGAACCTGGTCCGGTAGACCGATAATCTTGCCAGTGTAGGACAAGTCATAGACAGGAACGCCGTCTACAGTCTCTACTGGTTCATCCGAAAATACCTCTTCAGCGCGCGCAGCGCCGGACGATTCAACGGTTAGGTCAGACATGTTGCCACGCTTGAAAGTGACAGCGTGGGGAGTGAGATTAACAATTTCGGTCACGCTCTCCGGGTCAAACGTGATGTTGGCGGCCTTGCCGCCGAACGCCATGTTTGCGCCGCCCTTAAACTTTGCTAGACCCTTATAGATAATGGCGGGTCCCTCGCGGTGGTCAATAGGTCCAGGGACAAGGACGCGGTCACGTAGTTCAGGTAGTGCCCACGCGGTGACAAGCGGAACTAGGGCGCGCTGACCGTAGTCAATCTCAATGGTGCGGGTCGGGATCGCCTTTGTGTGCTTAGTGAATACCTTTACTCCGGCGAGTGCACCAGTAGTGGGCAGGGCGTCAGAGATAATGTCATACTTGAGGAAAGCAGGCCCGCCCGCCTCATTGCCAAGGAGGGTACCGTTGGCAAACTTCGTGGGGTATTGCATGTAGGCTTTGATTGTGGTCATTGTTTGTTCTCTCTTTCTTTCTATGTCCCCCGTCGCAACTGTCGGGGGGGGGGGGGGGGTCACTCAACGCCGATACGATCTGACGAAGCACCTACGCTCTGCAAAGCCCAATAAAGATACTTATTGTCGTTGACGCTCAAGTCTTTATGTAAGGCGCTAATAGTCGCCTTTGTATTGTAATAGGCGGCAATAGCGACGGCTCGCCGGATATACGAAGCCTCAAGCATGTTTTCTAGTGCTTTGTTGTATTTTTCGGAAATTTCGCCGATTTTTTGGGCGGCAGTGTCCGGGTTGCAGGTTGCGCCGCTTTGCACGGCTGAGACTCGCAATCCGCATTGCTCGCTAGCGTTAAGCCCGTTGATATCGCGGATATCACGCGGGTTCCAACCTTGCGTGCGTAGAGCGTTGATGCACGCGCCGATCTGTTTGCGCGCCTTGGTGAGTTCAACCTTGCAGGTGTCGAAGCGCTTGGCGGCCTCACGTAAGGCCGCTGGGTTATATAGGCCGCTAACATTTTCGTTATAGGCTTTTGCGAAAATGTTGACGGCGTTTTTAGGGATCAAAAATTGCCGCCGGTCGGCAGCAAAAAAAGTGACATTTGTCATGTCTTTAGTCTTAATGTTTCCCATTGTGATGTTCCTAACATGTCTCTCTGTGTAGTTCTCAATGTGATATTTCCCACGTTTCACACCCGCTATATTGTGTGGTACGTGTCATAGTGTGTTCTCACGGTCCCATTTTCTTACCTCCTATCGGGTTCCGTTCCCGTTCCCTTATGTATATATACTATCGCACGCACGCGCCTATAGCAAGAAAAATAGCCCTAAATTCAAGTGAACTAGCACACATTTACGCGCCTATATATGCGGCATGTGTCGCTATGCGAAAATTTGTCTAAAAACACCCTATGCTAAAACGCACTGTAAGACAATCTAACGGCCTTTAATTCAAGCATAGTACTATATACCTAGTCGCAAAGTTAGGCTGTCAGATTGGCTTACATGAAACCGCGCTAAAACGACCCAAACGCACAAAAAACCATGCGCTAGGCCTGGCCACGGACAAAACGGACACACAAAAAGACACTAGCTAAAAAGCTAGTGTCTTAATGCTTGCGTGAATCAGTTCACAAAGTAGTCACCGTTAGCGATTTGCTCAATTGGGGTTAGCGCCGTGTGCAAGTCGTCTAAAAAGCCGTCCCCTAGCGCTTCCTTGTCGCTTTCGTCCATTTCGTCGAAAATGTCAAGCGCTCGCCAAATCGCCTTATTGGCGTTCGAAAGGTGGTAACCCTCCCAGCCGCGCGCGTCTGATTGAACAATGTTCTTACAAAAGTAGTGCAAGTCCCAAAGCGCAACGCGCGGGTTGTGCAGCTTAAATTCGCGACTTAAAGCACCCCAATTTTGGTATAAAAGCTTGTCAAGGTCCCTAATGGTGCGTTCGATCTGTTCGAACACTCGCATTTTTTCAGAGTACGCGAACATGTCAAGAACTGAAGTAATCGCGTTGTATGGGGCCATGTCTGCATTGAAAGTTTTGAGACCGTAGCCATTCGCCAACGCATAGGGCCAAACCGTGTTAGGAAGCAGGTCCTTAATCGCGTCTGCATCCTCACGCATGGTATGAATAACGTCACCTTGCCTGACCTCAGTTTCAAAGTAGACCCTACCGTCTGCGCCTGCGTCGGCAATGGTGATCGTGAGTTCGATTACACCGCCGGGTGCGTCTTCCTGAACAAAGGTGACGCTTTCGCGGTCCCAGTCCAAGCCGTCCCACGGGTTAGCGGCGTGGAATTCGTCTAGCATGTCTTTCATGTCACATGTCCTATCTGTGTTGTTGTGTGTGTGTTGGTTTGGGTGGGTTAGTTTCCTATCCCCTGCCCATGTAAATATAATAGCGGACTGTCCGTATATTTACAAGTTATTTTGTTGTGTAGTGGGTCACATAAAAGGCGTTTCGAGCGCCGTAGCCACTAGCGACGCTTCGCCTGTAAAAAATTCCTCAGCGTCTGGCATACCCTCAAATTCTGGAATGTCGCGCGCGTCACAAAAAAGCGAGTACGTGCTAAAATCGCATGGCCTCCCATTGCGCATAGTAGGGAACGCGGCACAATGCACGTCAAACAAAAGTTTGTGCATTACATCACATAAACAGTGAATAGCGCCCCAATCTAACCGAACGCTTTCGGGGGATGTGAGCTTAAGTACATCTTCGATAAGGCCATTCCAGCGCGCCCCAAACTCTCGCACTGCCAAACTGCCAGAGTTTTGCAAAAATGTGGCCTGTTCCTCACTTAGGCGTGCCCAAATTGCAGAGCCGTGGACGTCGCGCTTGTAAAAATCGTCAATACATTGTGACAAAATAATGTCCACATCCCGCGCTTTGTCGCCCTTGCGCCCTGCCCAAATTTGCTTAGGCCATTCAAGGCGCGGTATGACACGCTCAATAGCGCCCCAATCGCTAGCGTTATCTGTGTCATAAAAATTATTGTGAGTATCTACTGTCAAACTCAGGTGGGGACGTAGTCCGTTATTCGGCCATGTGACATGCAATGCAATATGGCAGTGAAGTCCGTCACTATCTTTAGCGGTAGTCCATGCAATGGCGCTGTGAAGATAGTCACCTGTCGACCACTCGAAACGATCTGTATTCTTGCTCACTTTAATTCTCCCTTTGTATGTATGTTTTGAGGTGGGCATGACTTACACCCCATGCCCTTAGGCGTGTGAGTTAGCTAGCACAGTCAGGATAGTGCCAAATTTCGTCCCAAAATCAGTATATTTTCTTGCTAGCAAGTAATATGAGAGTGACTTAAGTCACTCAATGCGCCAACGGTAGTTAAAGCTGCCTAGCTCGACATTAAGCCAACCCCAACGGCGCGCCGCGTCTCCCCATTCGTGACGCGGGATATTGTAATACACCTCACTCACAAATTTTTCTGCTTTTTTCAGGCTAGCTACCGCAAGCGCGCTATCAAAGCCCATGCCATCAAAACGTGGCAACATATCGCGCGGCTTTTCCGGTGCACCCTCAAGACGTGGCATATACCAGCCCGGCGTTTGTGGTATTAGCCACTCTAAGCCGTCGGTTAGCCTATCAAACGTGGCCAGAAATTCGAAGTACTCTTTTTTGAACCGTTCAATATCCCACATGTCGCCAGTAAGTGCCTGTTCCATTTTCCTTTGTCCTAACATTCAGTGTGTTGTCTATATTTTTTGTGAGGGTGGGGTTACGGGATGCAACCCCACCCATATTGCTAGCCTATGGCTAGGATGTGTACCCTAACGGGTGCGGGACCGGTCAACGTGGGTAAGCTCACACTCTTCGACGATCTGCCAGAACGCGTCAGGGCTCACAATGCTAACGTACAGGCTGCGAGGAACGTACCAACCGAACGCGCGGTCGACAATCGCTTCAGTGTCGAACTCGCCTGCGAACTCTTCCAAGGCCGCGTTAACCACGCTCTCAATGTCGTTAGAGTAGTAGTAAAATTCCAGGTCCCAAATGTTCACGCCCTGCGCATTGGCGATAGCTTTCAGGGCCTTAGCGTCACGTACCAGTTCCATTTGTCTTACCCTATCTGTGATGTGTTGGGGACGGTATTTAGGTTTAAGGTCCGTTCCCTTGCCTCATGTAAATAGTTTATAGAAAATATGGGGATCAATCAAGTTTTTAATATGTGGCCTTAGCCACATCGTGTTTAGTGGTTACCCGGTAGCCAGTCGGGAAACTCAACGGCGGCGCGGCGCGCGCTCCACTCGCTCACTACCGTATGCACCATGCGGACAACCTGCCAGGTGACCAAGGCCACAAGCCAGAACATGGCCAGACCTGCAAGCCACCACGTCCCATTGTTAAACAGAATGTCCTGCCAAATGGTGGGCTGATCGGTTAGCCCGTACCCAGTTACGATAGCCCACATAGCGCGCGGCCCGTCTAGGATCACGTCCGCTAGGTCGGACATTTCAGAGCGCAGGTAATAGGCTAAGCCGCCGGTGATAGTGGCAAGTGCCACAGTCTCAAAGACTTTGTTACGCATCGTTCGCATCTCCCTCGTGTGTGTATCTGTATAGCTCTCTCGCTATGTCTCTAGTCTATCGCATCATGACTACCATTGCCAGTATATTTTCTGTGTTGCTAGTCACATAATGTTTTAGAGTATCCGCTTACGATTACTCGCTTGCGTCATGTCTATAGACTACATGGCCACCTACGCAGATGCAACCTAAACCAGGGTGACATAACACACACTAACCAAATGCACGCAAACTATTTACAACAACAAACGTTCATGTTATCACGCGCGCGCGCGTTAATAAAATAGGCATAAACATTTTTGCGTGCACTAACACACAAACACTTACAAATCAATATGTTTAATCTCACAACACACTAAAACGTTCACTACACATAACAAGCACAATGTCAATAGCTGCAACATGTGACACTAGCAACACGAATGCGTCACATTTCGGGTTTGTCATGCCTTTAACCAATTGTCTGTTAGCAACACCACAAAAAAATCTATTGACAAAAAGCAATTTCATCAGGAAAAACGCTGGAATCACACAAAAAAGTGACCCACCCAACAAGCCAAGGTACTTTGTTAGGGGTAATCAGGGCCCCATGTGACCCATTCGTGTGGGGAAGATCACCCATAGGGGGTTTTAAAACATAACACCTGACAAAGACGGGTCGGCGGTGGACAGACATTTACCCCTCCCCGAGCATATACAACATCTGGCTACAAGGCAAACGAATAGCCCCATAGCTAGCTAATTCAAGCGGCTATGGGGCTATTCGCCAATCTAAACACACATCCGAAAGGAGTAAACACAGTATATAGCCTTTTTGCTTGTGCTGCAAGCACTTTCTAGGTTTCTAACTAGTGTCGTTTATCTCTTCCTGTGACTAGCTGACTTGGTTTCCTGCTTTTCGTTGGAATTGCGCGGTTATGCCCTTCGGTGCTCGAACATGTGTACAAAAGGTGTAGTTGAGGTGTAGTCAAGGTGTAGTTAAAATATAAGTACAGTCTTAGACGTCCGTCGGATAGAAGGGTTTGGGTTAATGCCTATCAGAAATGAGGATCGGCTGGAAGAATGGCCGCGTGGCGCTAAGCGTACTGACTTTGTTACGCGCCGTGAGGCTTTGAAGCTGTTGGGGTTGTCGCCTACGTCGCGTGGGTCTTTGATCAAGTTGGTTGAGCGTGGAGAGTTGCGCGAGTTTGTGCCGTTGAACGCTAATGGCGTGTTGCTGTTGCGGGCTGAAGTTTTGCGTCTGGGTAAGGGTGGTGTTTCGGTTGGCTAGTTTTTATTTTGGGGTTTCGGGTGTTCCGGTGTCTCAGGGCTCTATGGTGGCTTTGCGTAACGGCCATTTAAGGCACTCTAAGGGCGTGGCCCTTACTAGGTGGCGTGGCTTGGTGTTTAAGGCCGCATATGAGGCTTGCAGGGGCCTTAACGTGGATGTTCCGTTGGATGGTCCAGTGCGGTTGCGTCTGGTTTTTGTTTTGCCGCGCCCTAAGCGGCCAAGGTTTGGGTTACCGGCGGTTAAGCCTGATCTGGATAAGCTGGTTCGCGCTGTTGGCGATGCTCTGTGTCCGTCTAGTGGTCCGCGTGTGTTGCGTGAGGATTCACGAATCGTACATGTTGACGCTTATAAGGTTTATGCCGAGTATCCGATTCAGCCGGGTTTGTTGTGTTGGGTTTCGACTGTTGAGGGAGTGCAGGAATGAATAACGATCTGTTTAAGGCCCCTAGGAGCGTGTTTACGGGGCCAGAATTTAGGGGCCTATCTGTTAGGGCTAAGCTGCTTTATTTGGCCGTCTGTGCGCATCCTGGACTGTCTGCTTGTGGTGTGGGTCGCTGGGATGAAGAAGTGCTGGCCACTCTGTGCCCGGATTTGACTTACCGCGAGTGCATGGCAGCTGGGTTCGAGTTAATGGTGTCTGGGTTGATTGTGTTTGATCCGGTTGCTGGGTTGGTTGGTCCGCGCGGGTTTTTGTCTTGGATCAATCTAGGGCAAGAGCGTGTTGCTAATGCTGTGGTTGCAAGCTTTTATGACGCATCTAGCCCGGTCGTCATTTCATGCTTGGCTATGGATGGTGCTAACTGGGCTGTAGAAAACTCCCGCAAGTCTACGTTTGCGCAGGTGGATAAGGGTTTGCGTGACCTGGTTGATAGGATTAATCCTGATAATTTGGTACGCCGTTTGCGCGACATTATGTCACTGATGCAAAACACTTTTAACCTTATGTCACGCGTGCAAAAAAATTTCGAAGAAAAAAGTGACCTGGACGACATGGGGTATAACTTGTTAACTGCCATTTTTGGCGGAATTTCAACGTTTTCTCAATCTGATTACGCTGTGAGCGTAGAGCTCTTGACAAAGTTCAAAAAAACGCACATAATAGATATTAATAATAAAGATGATGGTATTAACTCTTACATTAGTAAAGATGATACCTATACTAATGGTTATAAAGCTGATAATAGTAAAGATGATATATTAGTTTCTAATAAGTCAGTTACTAATAACTTACTTACTAGTAAGTTAACTTATAGGGGCAAAAAACCGCGTTTGCAGCTTGTCAGCAACACTTCAACGCCTGAACCTGTGGAAAACTTGCCTAAGGCTGTGGATAACTCACTAGTGCCTGTGGAAAACATTCAGGCCCCTGTGGATAACTTTTCTAAGCCTGTGGAAAACTCTGCAAAGCCCAAGCGAGTCGCTTATAGCCCTGAGTTCGAACAGTTCTGGGCAGCGTTCCCTAAAGCTCGCCGGGTAGGCAAAAAAGGTGCTTACGCAAAATGGGTGCAGGTAATGCGCAAGGGTGAAGCTAGCTTTGAGGAAATCATGGAGGGCCTAGAGCGCTACAAGGCCGGTTGGAACCCTGCCTACTACCACATGCCTACTACCTGGCTTAACAAGGGCTTGTGGGACGGCGACTACCAGCCCCGCGCCCGATCCACTATGCAGCGTTTCGCGGCTATCGCCATGCAAGCCGCTGAAGACCAAAACAACAACAACACGATCTGGGAGGAAAACGAAAATGAGTTCTAAGCAAGCTGTGGCAGCAGCACTGGCCATGCTGACCGAGTGCGGGCTGGTTAAGGTTGGGCCTGAAGATAACCTCGCCGACAAGGTCAGCGTGTGGCACCTTGTCCTTGGGGACGTCGTTAGCGATAGTGTGCTTAAGGACGCTACGTTAGCCGTCTGTAGGGCCGTTGAAAAGCAGTATGGGGTTGTTACCCCACGGGACCTTATGGCGGCGGCTGAACGGCTCCGCAAGGGCCGTATTCGTGAAGTGTGTAAGCGCTCCCCTATTCCGGTTGGTGACCGTGACGCCGTGGACCAATGCGCCTATGCGCGCGGCTGGCTGTGGGCTGTCGGTGAGGGCTTGAGCCTTGAGGAAGCAGACCGCAACGGGCTAGCGGCGGTCATGTGCTACAAGGCGGTTGAGGGTCGGGAACCTGAAACCCGCCCTGAACGCCTTCTAAGCCGCCTTAGCGAGGCCATTAAGCCCGATAAGGTACCCTGGGTAGGGTACGTTAATAAAATCCCCGTAAAACGGCTTACAGCGGCCCCTAGCGGCGGTGAGGATGTAGACCCGGCGCAAGTGGAAGCGGTCAAAGCAAAACTACAAACACTAGCCGGTTCGCACGTAGTCCCCAACTAAACAACATGGCCACAAAGGAAGCACATATCGCCCTTTGTGGCCATGACTGTTTGTGTATACAATAAACGCGACGGCGAAAAGGGTTTCACCTCCTCCCCCAATCGCCGCCACCCCCACACAAAGGCGTGTGGATGAGAAAAGGGTCTAGGCTTAACTCCACCTAGACCCTTTTTCTCTGCAACCAGTCTTAGAGAAGCTGGAAGCTGGTCACATACAGGAACCCGTCTTCGCCGCGTTGCAGCTGGCAGTCCATGTATTTCTTCTCGATCCCGTCTTGTGTGTAGACGTGTACGGGGTAGTCAATGTACATGATGCCGGTTTGGGGGGCTTGCCATTCGCGCGACTGTGCCTTGTTCTTCAACAGCCAGAAGCCGCCGGGGTACAGTTTCTCGCCGTACTCTGAGCAAATCTTACGGGCGCTCTTGGGTATGCCGGTAGGAATGCTGGTTGGCGTGGCGCTGGGCACCTGGGCGGGCTTAGGCGAAGCGCTAGCGGTGGTTGTGGGTGTCGGTGCGGACGCACTAACGGTTGGGGTTGGGGTTGGCTGGGTCTTGCCAGTGTCCTTACCGGCCAACACTCCCACTAAAGCCAGGAAGCAAGCCACGATTACCGCAAAAGCGACAGCATAGAACACAGTGTTCGCTACCTTGTTAGGGCAGGGAGAATTAAGCCAGATAATCAGGCGGTTGTATAGGTTTTTCATGCCCTAATTATATCAAAGCCCCCAAGCGTGCAATGTGATATGTAGCACTTGCGCGTTGGTTGATTCTTACCCTCCACTCCGATAAAATTAAGACACACGAAAGGAGTAAACATGCACGACTACGCAGACCCAGAAGGCCACATATTACTAAGCGGACCCGATTTTGCTAACGCCAACTACTGGATGTCCCTATTGTTGCAGACATTAGAAGCCGAAAAAAGCCGGCAAGAACATTTAGCGAGGAAAGAACGAGGCGATACAAGCGATGATGACAGCCAGTGAAGCGCTAGAAGTACACTTAGCCGAGCTGCAACGCAGGTTTAGCCGTATTGGTGGTAGTGGCTGGCAAGACAAAGCCGCATGTAAAGGGTTACCCCTGGACCTGTTCTATCCGGAAGACTCCACCGAACGGATCAACGCCGACAAGGTAATTAACGGCCTTTGCAAGCGTTGCCCCGTGAAAAACGAGTGCTTACAAATGGGGCTTTTGGAGGGCATACCCCCTTTCGGGTTGCACGGTGGCCGAACCTCAACAACCCTACGTAAACTAGCGCCATATAGGGAGAAAATCATGAACCCACGCACACCTAAGCCAGACGAATTAGCACACATTATCGAGACTCGCCTACACCTGACTAACCGCGAAGCGTGGCTAGCTAAGCTGGAAGCCACACAAGCTATTGATCCACGCACCAAGCGGGAAAAGCGTATCGAGAAACTACTAAATGAAATCATGGGCTTGAAAAAGGAACTAATGCGATCTATGGAGGTTGCGTTAGGTATCTACGAAGCGCCTATTGATAGCGCACAGAACAAGGAGTGAACACACATGGGACATAAGTTAGAGTTTGACGAAGTTAAGCACCGTTACACGTTGGACGGTGAGAATATCCCGTCCGTGACTACGATTCTTGGGGCTGGTTTCCCTAAGCCTTATCTTATGTATTGGGCCGCTAAGATGGTTGCTGAGGCGGCGGTGGATGAGGCCGAAAACATTGCCCGCACCTTGGAGGTGCGCGGCGGCGACGCGCGCGGGGACCTCATTAACCGTCTTAAGGCCGCGCCGTGGCGTTATCGTGACAGTAAGGCCCGTAAGGGTACGGCTGTACACAGTTTGGCTGAGCAGTTGGTTAACTGGGAGGAAATCGAACCAGCCCCCGAGCTCCGACCCTATCTTGACGCTTACCTTAGGTGGCTTGACGATAACCCGTCGTTTGAGGTTATCGCCACTGAGGTTCCCGTCGTTTCCACCATGCACGGTTACGCTGGTACCGCTGACCTTATCGCTGAATTTGAGGGCGACACCTGGCTATTTGATCTTAAGACCTCTAACAGCGTGCATGGTGAACATTTTGCGCAATGCGCAGCCTATGCCAACGCTGACTACTACAAGGGGCCTGACGGCAAGCTACACCCAATGATCCCTATTGATCGGATTGGGGTTATTCACCTAACCCCCCATGAAGCTACTCTCTACCGTGGCCCCGAAATTAAAGATGCTTGGGCGGCGTTCCTGGCCGTTAAGGCCGTAGCTGACCAGGTTAAGAACATTAACTCTTGGGTTTCAATCAAAAAGGATAAGAAAGGATCGAAGAAGTGAGCGAACAGGCTCTCGCCACCGTGGATAACAAGAACGACTATGAGGCGCGCGCCCTCGCTGTACAGGCTGGGCTTGAAGCGTTTGACACCTCACTACTGGCCGCTAAGGCTATTGCGGACAAACTCGCCTATACCGAGTTTGTGCCTAAAGCTTGGTCTGGCAAAGCGCCTGAACTGGCCGTGGCGATTGTGAAGGGCGCGGCTATGGGTATGGATCCGTTTACCGCCGCTAACGCCCTGTATGTGGTTAATGGCCGCCCGGCGATGTACGCCGAAACCATGGCCGCCCTAGTGAAGGGCGCCGGTTATGAAATCTGGTCCGAAGAAACCACGGACGATAGCGTAACCGTCTGTGTCTCTAAGAAGGGTTCAGAAATTATCCACAACGCTACCTGGACTATTGAGCGAGCCCAGAAAGCCGGGTATATGTCAAACAAGCGCTATGCGACGAACCCGCAACAGATGCTTTATGCTCGCGCGTTGTCTGAGGCGTGCAAGCGTGCCGCACCCGAAGTGCTGGCGGGCTTGTCTAGCGTTGAGGAAGAAAGTATTGCCGTTGGCGAGGCTGAGGTTAAGCCCATGCAGCGTAAACGCAAGCCGAGTAAGGTTAAGCCGAACAATGTGCCCGAAGCTGACGCCGCCCCGGTTGTTGGTGGGGCTATCTACGAAGAAGCAGAGATTATCGAAGAAAGTGAGGAAACTAAATGAGCGAGTTTGCTACTTGGGCTGTGATTATTTGGGCCGCCCCGTTTGTGTGGTTCTGTATTCTAGCCGCCGCCGCCTATGTGTGCGAGGTTTGCGTGCAAGTGTGCGAGAATGTTAGCGATTGGCGATATGAGCGTCGCAGGAAGCGTGAAGCCGACAAGAACCGAAAGGAAAAGAAATGACGCCTTCATTTTGGCTTACCCTAGCCACTATTATTTGCGTCACGTTGATGGTGTGTGGTGTTGACTTGGCTAAGGTGTTTATGTCGGGCCGCAAGTGTCGGGTTTGCAAGAAGTGTGAGGTCGACACCCAAGCAGCTGATGGCGCTAAGGAATAGCTGTGTTGTGTGTCGTTAAGTTGCTGACCTTAGTCGCCGTTATTGTTGGTTGCGCGCTTTTGCACGTAACCGAGTAGTGAAGTGGCGGCTAGATTATGGGTATTTTGATAGCCCTGTCCGTGCTTGCTTTTTACGGTTCCTATTTGCTTTTGGCTGTAGTTGATTCACGAAACGGTGATTAGGTTATGAGTATGTGGCTTGCTGGGGCCGTGTCTTATATGAGTGGCATATTCGCGGCCACACTAGTTTTTATCCCTATCGGGTTCGGCTTGGCCGTGTTCATGGGGGCTGTAGTGTGGGTGCTAATGCTGCTGGAAGAAGTGAAGAACAAATGAGCGCGGCCCTAGCTGTTAGCGCTAGTAAAGGGGCCGCTTTGCTGGTTGGGTTAGGCCCATTCTGGCTAACTGTGTTGCTGGTCTCATTAATTGTTTCTTCCTTGACCGCCGTTTTCTTCACGATACTATTAATGGCGTGGGTGTTGAGCTGGTTCGACACTCGCATCGAACGACTATGGAAACACACAGAAAAGGAAAGATAATGTTTTGCATAAACCATCGCGGTTTCCTTGTTCGCCTTGGCGGGGCTGGAATCTCGATTGACCGGTTCGTCTATACCGATAGGGGCGGAAATATTATTCCGTTCGGTACAATAAAGCGCATTGTCGAAAAATTCTACAACACCCCTGACGTGACACAAATAGTCTTGCGCGATTACCTATGGCTTGCGTGTGGCATCGACATGTCTTTGTCGCAAAAAGAGGAGAACTAATAATGGGTAACAGCATTGTTCTAGACCAGAATAGCACCGCTGAAGAATACACGAACGTTCTACGCGGGCGATATGTAACCAGCGTTACTGTCGTTGACGGTGACGATTGTGCCCCACTGGAAGCTATTTCCACTCTCGATAACGGCATCACCCTTGTTGCCCACGGCAATGAGGGGTGCACGGCTTGCGGTAACGACTGGTATTACCTCGAAAAAGCTTTCGCATGTGGCGATGCTCAGGCGCGTATCATGGGCGCCTATGCTAAGTATAGTCAAGATGCGGAAGATCTAGGGCACGAAACTTACACTATTTTTGTAATGGTGAACGGCAATTACGGCTACACTCCCCTAGTAAGTTTCGATGGCAGCGGCGACGGCTACTACGGGACCGGGTTCACCCTAACCATATATCCCACCACAAGCGAAAAGTACGGACCACATGCGCAATAACAAACCATACAGATAGGAAAGATAGTGGACTATATCATTATTGAGGGCAACCTCGTCCGTGACCCTGAACTCAAATTCAGCCAGAGTAACAGCAAGCCGTACTGTTTCTTCACCGTGGCGGTTAGCTACCGTGAACAGCGTAACGGTAGCTGGCAGGATGTGGGCACCTGCTATTACTCTTGCACGGCGTTCGGGAAGATGGCTGAAAACATTACCGAAAGCCTAACCAAGGGCAACCGCGTTGTTGTGGCTGGCCGTAAAACCACCGAGTTCTACACGGCTAAGGACGGCAGTCAGCGCACCAACGAGCGCATTAACGTTGATCACTGTGGGCTTAGCCTACAGACCGCTTGCGCCCGCGTCATGGCCAACCCTAACGGCAACTACAGTAACCAGTCTCAGCAAGGCGGCTACCAGCCCCAACCGCGCGGCGGCAGCTACGACTACAACCCCGGAAGCTGGGACGCTAACCCGCAAAGCCCCGTGTTCTAAACAAATGGAGGTACAGAAAATGGAAGAACAGTTTAAAGAAACCGTTAAAGCCCTTTGGCTATCCACCCCGGATAAGGAATACCACCTAAAGGCGTTCCCGAACCTGGCAGGTGAAGAACTAGCTAAGGCACAGTTCGAGTTTAAGACGTTCGCGGCATTAAAGGACATGACCGCCGCGTTTAACGCCTACATGAACAGTGTTTGGTACAAGTACAAGCCCGCTGTGGCCGCTAACAACCTCCGCACTGTTATTCAAGCATCTATCCACATGCTTAAGGTGATTGACCCTAAGATTACCGCCGACAAGCTTGCAGAACTAACCTACGCAGAATGGCAGCGCGCCAAGGCTAAGCACGGCGAACATACGTTCGATTCTCCCTTAATGCCTGAATATTCTAAAATCATGGCGTTCATGGAAGAATACGGCGAGGTGGCGAGGGCTTTAACCTACGACAAGGAACACAGCGGAAACTTGTTGGATGAAATTGTTCAAGTAATCGGTTTGGCTGTCGCGTGGTTGCTGCTGGTTGAAGCAACCAACCAGAAACAGTGGCTAACGCGCAACAACCGTATTTCGGTGTTCTAAATGGCCCGCACCGCTAAACAAGTTTTTGACGATATACGCGGCGAGTTCCTGGCCAAGGAAGATAATATCGAGCGTCTAGTTGAGGATGAGCTTTTAGCTTATGCGGCCCTTGTTGCAACGATTGAGAAAACAGTCGAAGACCTGGAAGCGTGTCGGTCAAAGCCGTTGGAAGAACGCAAGTTGCCTAACGAAAAAATTTTGTTAGACATCCTAGCTAAAGCATCCGCCGAAATACGGGCGTATAAGTCCAAAATGCGTCCTAGACCAAAACGCCGGTAAGGTGTAGTATCTTCCTTAAGGGCGATGCTAAATGAACGCATCGTCGGGGATTGGGTGTGTTGGCCCCCTTGCTTATTAGACAGTCGTTTAATAAGCAAGGGGGTTAACTGTATACTGTGGGCTATGAGCAAAGAAGTTCGTGGCTCGCGCTGGCGGCGAGTCCAAAAAGCATTTATGCGCAACGCACGCTACAACAAGCTACCGTGCGCATTGTGTGGGCAACCGATTAACTATACGACGCGCAACCCTAATGACTGGGACGCGCCAAGCGTTGACCACATTAAACCCTGGATTTATGCACCAGAGTTGCGCCTAGACCCCGCTAACCTACAGATAGCGCACCAGGAGTGCAACAAGATCAAGGGCACAGGTAAACAGGCTATGCCGTCAATTGGCAACCAGTCGCGGCAGTGGGGAAAGAAAACAAATGAGTAAAACACTATATGGCGAAACCAAGGCGGCAATCGCTAGCGCAGACTGGCTAACCGGCGCTGACGCCGGGCAGATTCAGGCGCTAACCGACTTGGGGTCAAAAATTGATGACGCACTGCTAGACCTAGAGTCGTACACTACCCGCGACATTAAAGACCTAACGCTTGCCTACAACAAAATTAGTGAATCGCTAGGCTTATCGCCTAACGTGCGCGCATCATGGGAACGCCGACAGCGCCAAGGCAAGGGAACCGGCATGAACAAGCTACAAAACGACATTGCAAAGGCTTTACAGTTTTGAAACCCCCAACGCTACCTAAAGACTATAAGAATAGCCCCGAGGGTGCGTACTATTGGGAGTTTCTGGCCCAAGCTGAGGCCAAATGCAAGTTCAAAGTGGCTGGCTATGACGGACCTAAAGGTAGCCGTGAACCGCGCATTTGTACGCCCCCGTTACGCCCTTTGACGCCTGAAACGACACTGGGCTATGCGTGTATTAGTTTCGCTGAAAACATCCTTGGGGTGCAGCTATTGCCATTCCAGCAAGCCCTGCTGATTAGGGCTTTAGAGACCGCCCCCGGCCATAGGCTCAGGTTTAAATATGTGTTTCTACTGGTTGCGCGACAGAACGGCAAGTCAACCGTCGCGCAGGTAATCAGTCTGTTCTTCATGTTCGGGTTGCGCAAACCCACCGTCGTGGGCACTGCTCAAGACCTATCCATAGCCGAGGGTTTGCTTGCTGGCTGCGTTGAGGTTGTCGAAAGTAACCCGATACTCAAAAACTATATCCTGAACGTTAATAACACTAACGGCAAGAAAAGCCTAACCGTGGCTTGTGAGGGGCCAACAGGTGAACTAGCTGCAAGCACCTATCTAGTTAAAGCCGCAACCCGTAAAGCCGGGCGCGGTTTGTCTAGTGACCTTGTGCTACTGGATGAGCTACGCGAACAAACAAACTGGGTTGTTTGGGCGGCTGTAGCCAACACGATTATTGCCCGCCCTAACGCCCAAGTGTGGGGTTTGAGCAACGCGGGCGACATTTCGTCCGCTGTCCTAATGCACTATAGGAAACAAGCCCACAAGGCCCTTGGTGACCCAGACGGCATAGTTAGGGAAGACGAAAAAGAAAACGGGTTGACCCTACAAGTCAAAGACGGTACAGAAGGTGATGACAGTGTGGGCTTATTTGAATGGTCAGCTAAACCTGGCCGCTCTATCCTGGACCGTGACGGCTGGCTAGAAGCTAACCCGGCTATCGGTTGGGTTATTGACCCCGCAGTTATCAAAACAGCTACGGCGCAACCCGAAGCAGAATTTAGGACCGAGTGCCTATGCCAATGGGTGCTAGACATGTACGAAGGCCCGTTCGCGCACGGCGCTTGGGACAAGTGCCGAGACATGGCCGGTGTTATCCCTGACGAAAACCCCGCCGTTTTCGCGGTGGATGTTTCATGGGACCGTGACCTAGCATATGTGGCCGCAGCTGGCATAAACGCCGATGGACGCCCGCAGGTTGAAATATGTGCTGGCCGCGCTAGTCGCAACTGGCAGGAATGGGTTCCAGAATGGTTCACTTCCTGGGTGGACCCCGCTAACCCGGTTGACGTGGTCGTTAACTCCAAGGGTTGCCCCGCAGCGGCACTAATAGACCACTTGAAGAAAGTGCCAGGGTTAAGGGTGCGTGAATGGCAAGGTTCGGACGTGACGCTAGGCTGTGGCTTGTTCTATGACCGGGTTATGGCGGCAGAAAAAGAAAACCCTGACCGAACGCCACTGGCACACCGTGGCCAGGAAGCCCTAGACCTGGCCGCTTCCGCAGCGGTCAAGCGCAACGCGGGTGACGGCTGGATGTGGGATAGGCGCAACAGTAGCCGGGACATCTCGCCCCTAATTGCTTGCACCGCCGCTTTGTGGTGGCTAGAAACGGTGTATGTCAACAAAAAGACAACCTCAATTTATGAGTCTGGCGTGCTAGACTTAATTTAGATATATATGTCCATACAATGATAGGGCAAAATGTATAGAACTTTACGCCGCTACGTCGCGGCAATCGTCACAGTAGACATTGGGGACGCAAGCATTAGGGGAACCCTAAGCCGCGTTGATAAACACGCTATCACGCTAATCAACTGTTCGCAGCTTATCCCCCCAACAGTACAGAACCCAACCCCAACCCCGGTTGAGATTCTGGGCTCTATCATTGTGCCACTTCCTTGTGTAGTGCAGGTGTGTTAAATGATCTTTTCGACCCTTGCAGAACTTAACGAAACGGTAGGGCACGGTAGCGGCGTCGTACTCGATGTCGTAGACCCTCCCGTACCGTTGATTGGCTTTGAGCCCACTAACGGCATTAACGTATCCAACATTTGGCGCACCCAACCTAACGTGCGCATGGTGGTTGAATTCATCGCCAACAACATTGCGTCTATCCCGCTATACGTGTACAAGCGCAATGCCGATAACGGGCGCGAACGTGTGCGCGACGGTGAACTAGCTAGGGTACTTGGCAACCCTGGCAACAGGCTAACCCCGTTCCGGTTTTGGTATAGGGTGCTGGTTGACTATTTGCTGTACGACTATTGGATCGTGCTAGTGCAACGCACCGAGACCGGCGAATATAACCTTGTTCGCGTACCCCCATACCGTGGAACGATCATTACCGATGGTTTGCAGCGTGCGCAAACTATCCGGGTGTCCGTGAATGACGGAACAAGCATTGACCTAGACCCTAAAACTGTACTGTTCGACATGGGGTATAGCCAAACGTCACGCGGCTACACGTCGCCTATTGTGACTCTGTCGCAGATCATTTCGCAGTCTCAACAGTCTTTGGCATACCGTGATGAGGTTATGCGCAACGCGGCAACACATACGGGTATTGTGCAGCGTGAAACGGAATGGCCAAGCCAGGAAGCGCGCAACAATTTTGTTAGGTCCTTGCGCCAATTTTCTAGCGGCAACAACCGCGCGGGCGGCACCATGCTGTTAGATGAGGGCATGAAATGGGTTGACCGCAACTATCAGGTTCCCCTAGTTGATGACCTGGAAGCGCGCAAGCTATCCGCCGTTGAGGTTTGCGCCGCCTACCATATCCAGCCAGAGTTGCTGGGTATCCGCGAGGGTACCTACGCCAACCAGGAAGCGTTTAGACAGTCACTCTATAGGGACAACCTAGGGCCATACATTACAGCCCTTGAACAGTCTGTAAACCCCCTTGTGGCTATGCTCGAACAACCCTCCGACAACTATATTAAAGCCCATGTTGACGTTAAGTTGCGTGGATCATTCCAGGAACAAGCAAGCTTGCTTGTATCCTCCACTGGCCGCCCGTTCCTAACCACAAACGAAGCGCGCGCAAAGGTCGAGCTAAACAGTATCGAGGGTGGCGACGAACTAGTCACGCCACTAAACGTCCTTGTTGGCGGCCAAGCATCCCCACACGATTCAGGAAGCCAAAACGAAAAACAGGCATACGAAACGGTTGTTAAAGCCGCCCCTGAACCAGAAGAAGAAACAGATGCTCCGAAGCAACTAGCCGCTAACACACTAATCGGTGATTGGGAAGATAAAGCCGCCGAACTATTCTCCAACTTCTACGCGCGACAAGGGCGCAGTATCCAAGCCAAGCTAGGAAGCAAAAGCGAGGAATGGTGGGAACAAGATAGGTGGGTTAAAGAACTAGCCGACGATCTATTCAAGCTATCCAAGCTGGCCGTGGCCGACATGGGACCAAAGGCGGCAAAAGCCCTAGGCTTTGACCCCGATAAAGAATGGTCTTTAGAAAAATGTATCGGCTACCTATCGGCTGTTTCAAAGAGTCGCGCCCGTATGGTTAACGATGCTACCTATAGGGCCATTAAGGAAGCTCTAGACAATGCCGGTGACACCGCTACGCTGTTTAGCGAGACAGAAACAGACAAGCGCGCTAAGCGCAGCGCGGCAATGTTGCTGGGCGCGTTGAGTTCATTCACCGCTAACGAGGCTGTACAGCAAGCCCGGCCCGGCAAGGGCGGCAAAAAGACTTGGTACACGCCAAGCCCTAACCCCCGCGCTAGTCACCGCCGCATGAACGGGCAAAGTGTCGGCACCGGTAAACTGTTTAGCAACGGCATGCAGTGGCCGCATGATCCAGCGGGCGGCGTCGATGAAGTGGCCGGTTGTACATGCTACGTAGTAGTAGAAAGTGGTAATTAAAATGACACAGATTCTTTACAAGAACGCGGCAAGCGTGAAAGCCAACCCGGAACAGGCAGGGTTTACTGGCTATGCGTCTACCTGGACTCGCACCCCTGACTATGCCGGGGATGTGGTGGCTAAGGGTGCGTTCACCAAGACCCTGGCTGATTGGGCGGCTAAGGGTTGCGATATTCCCCTACTGTGGCTACACAACGACGCTGACCCTAACGCCTATATTGGGTGGGCTAAATGTACAGAGGACGACCACGGCCTCAAGGTTGACGCCACTATCGACACAGATAACCCCATGGCTAAACAGGTTCATAAGTTGCTGAAGAACAAGCAGGTTGCGGAAATGAGCTTCGCGTTCCGCGTGCTTGACTCTGCAACCATTGAGGTAGAAAACGGCATCAAAGCCAATGAACTACGCGAACTAGACCTACTAGAAGTGTCAGTTGTGCCTCACGGTTGCAACCC
>ERZ773212.116-NODE-116-length-43258-cov-8.344536_pt1 | contig 43258 bp, 43 predicted proteins | sample MGYA00581005_ERZ773212 | MGnify/ENA primary metagenome ERZ773212 (study PRJEB29015, sample SAMEA2738154) | human oral metagenome | biome: human oral; feature: human-associated habitat; material: saliva | place: China | collected 2196 ... | reverse complement strand
GGTGGGACGACGAAATCGAATTCTAACGAATTACCGATTTCTGTCCCACTCTCAAATAAATCATTCTACACTAAAGATATATGGATAAACTGGCTGATTTCCTTGGTGGATCTCCACTTCCAGATCTTCATATTCTTCCATCAGATCTTGAGCCAGGCCATTTGCCAATTCCTCGTCACCGTCTTCACCGATATAGATAGAAACAATTTCACTGTCCTCATCCAACATCTTCGCAAAGGTTGCCTTCAAAGTCGTCAACATATCTGGATTTGACACAAGGATTTTGCCATCAACCATACCCAAGTTATCATTTTCATGGATTTCGAGGCCATCAATGGTCGTATCACGAACTGCAGTCGTAATGCTACCGCTGACCACGTCGCTCAAGGCAGCTGTCATTCTCTCATGGTTCTCTTCGATTGTTTTTCCACTATCAAAGGCCAAAAGACTTGTCAAGCCTTGAGGAAGCGTACGTGTCTCAATGACAGTCGTTGGTTTCTCAAGCACTTCTGCTGCAGATTGAGCCGCCATGAAGATATTTTTATTGTTTGGCAGGAAAATGATATTGCGCGCATTAACCTGGTCAACAGCCTTGATAAAGTCCTCCGTAGAAGGGTTCATCGTCTGACCGCCAGAAATGATATAGTCCACGCCCTGAGCCTTGAAGATTTCAGCAAGACCTTCACCAGCTACTACTGCAATAATAGCGTACTCTTTTTCTTCAGCTGGTTTGGCAGCTTTTTCTTCCTTCTCAAGCTGGGCTTCGTGCTGGTTACGCATGTTGTCCACTTTTACCTTGACAAGGCTACCATACTTAAGACCTTCTTGCATAACAAGACCTGGATCTTCTGTATGGACGTGGACTTTCACGATTTCATCATCATTAACTACCAGCAAGGAATCTCCAAGCTCATTCAAATAATTACGGAATTCATCATAGTCAAAGTCCTTGACATAGGTTGGTCCTTGCTTCAAGGCCACCATGATTTCTGTACAATAACCAAAAGTGATATCTTCTGTCGCCACATGGCCTGCTACAGATTTGTGGTGTTCAGCATTGATCATCTGGCTCATCGTAGCCGGAGTCGCTTGGAAATCTTCTGATGCGATGTATTCGCCAGTCAGGGCAGATAGGAAACCTTCATAGATAAAGACCAAACCTTGACCACCAGAGTCCACGACGCCAACTTCCTTGAGAACTGGCAACATATCTGGCGTTTTAGCAAGGGCAGTCTTTGCTCCTTCAAGAGCCGCTTTCATGACTTCGACAGCATCATTTGTCGCTTCAGCTTTCTTCTTAGCACCGATAGCTGCACCACGGGAAACGGTCAAAATTGTTCCCTCAACTGGCTTCATAACAGCCTTATAGGCCACTTCTACACCAGACTGGAAGGCAAGAGCCAAAGCTTGTCCATCGAGCTCAGCTTTACCTTTTACGCTTTGTGAAAAACCACGGAAGAGCTGAGACGTGATAACACCAGAGTTCCCACGCGCACCCATCAAGAGTCCCTTAGCAAAGATAGCGGCTACTTCACCAACTGTTGAAGCAGACTTATCAGCTACTTCTTTAGCACCATTTTCAATGGTCATGCCCATATTGGTTCCTGTATCACCATCTGGAACTGGGAAAACATTTAAAGAATTGACATATTCAGCCTGTTTATTTAAACGAGTTGATGCCGCCTGCACCATTTCTTGAAATAAACTAGTAGTAATATTTGACACGATTATTCTCCTACAACTTTAATATTTTGGATATAGACATTCACTGTGTGGGCAGTGATCCCAAGTTGATTTTCCAAACTAAACTTAACGCGTTCTTGGATATTTTTGGAAACTTCACTGATTTTAATACCGTAGCTCAAAACGGTATAAACATCAACTGCAATACCACCATCCTCAGACGTTTTTACTACCACACCCTTGGCATAGTTTTCTTTACCCAAAAGAGCTTGAAAGTTGTCTTTAATTGCATTTTTGCTGGCCATTCCAACCACACCAAAAATTTCGGTTGCTGCACCGCCGACGATGGTTGCAATTACATCATCAGTCAGTTCAATTTGACCATCTTTTGTATTGATTTTTACAGTCATCATTTGTACCTCAAAAGTATTTTATAGTTTATTTTACCATATTTTAGACAGGGTGTAAAAGAGGAAGAGCAGAAATAAACTGTCTAGTCTGAAAATTCAACAACAAAAAAGGGAAGGAATAAATCTTTCCAATCCCTTTCATGTATTAAACGCGTTCAACTTTACCTGACTTAAGCGCGCGAGCTGAAGCCCAAACTTTTTTAGGTTTTCCGTCGATCAAAACAGTAACTTTTTGAAGATTTGGTTTAACAGCGCGTTTTGTTTGGTTCATCGCGTGAGAGCGGTTGTTTCCAGATACAGTCTTACGACCTGTAAAGTAACATACTTTAGCCATTAGTGTGTTTCCTCCTATTAGATCTAATATTACGGATGTGCTAGCACCACATACCGTACTATATTATCAAAAAACTTGGCTTTTGGCAAGTAAATTTTCCCAAACGAATGTGAAAAAATTTTTTAGGTAGTCCATTCAATCAAATATTTATATAGAGAACCGTTACCGAGATAAAAAAATGAGCTACTTTTTCGACAAACAGATTGCTAATATATAACAATTCTTTATCTATCGAAAAATTCTTGCTCAGTCTCTTGACAAGTTATCTATTATCTTATATCATTGAATGGAGACTGAGTAAGAGGTTGATTAAGTGATTTTTTTAGGTTATCTTACTCGGTAAAGTCGTAGGTGGTCCAATACCTGCGACTTTTTTATTTATTTAAGTTGCTACTATTATAACATACATCAGACACACCAACAAGTATTTTCTGTAATTTTTATAAAAAAATTTTGGCACATTAATTGTACTAACGTAGCTTTCTTACAAAACCAGTCTTTGCTATATATCTTTTTTTCAGATTCAATTTTCTAACATCATTAGCTTCTGTTTCTTGTTTGGATTGCTCAAATATAGTTCCACCAGTTACAGAATTAATCTCCTCAATTTTCCTATATTCTTCTCTCCAGCTGCCAAAGAACAGATCCCTAAAATTCCCCTCATAAGTTAATACAATCATTTGGCTCATTGTATCAGCTCCTGCAAGGCTCCAATACATCCCCCGATTTTTCATTCGATAAGTTACTTTCCTATGCTGGCTTTCCATGACACCAATCCCTGCAGATTCAAGTCCCCTAAGTTCTGCTGGCTTGGTATATTGAAAATTATTAAGAAGCTTACTCTTAAACTTACGAAAACCCTCCTGCTCCTCCTTAGTTGAAATAAGACTTTCGGCAGAATCTAGGGCCGTCAATAATTTTGATCGATTATGTTCCTGAATCGACTGGAAAGCTAAATTGCTTAGCTCCTTTGGATATTTCCGAAAGAAATCCTTCAGTTCCTGGTTTAAATGATAAACATCCCAAAAATGCTCATGCCTTCTGACTTTTAACGCTTTGGCAATATCTTTGAAAATACCAGGGGAATATCCTGGTCCACCATCTGAATTAGTAATTAACAGTGTGTGTGGCTGAATCTCAAAGTGGTTATACAAATAATCCATTAATTGTTCTTTAGCATTCAAACGACTGACCGATATAAACTCTTTTTTATCCTGAAGCGAAAATCGGTTGCTGCCGGTTTGTTTGCTGCCTGTATGAACTAGGAAATGAGACAAATCATGGTTCTTTTGATCAGAATCATCATGACGAGACTTGACCCATACCCCGTCTCCTTCTATATAAATGATATCTGGTTTCTTTTTTTCATCAGAATGCTTTTCCTCGTCTCGGAAATATCGATATTCCTTCTTCTCATCTAGCAGCTGGCCGCATAATTTGACGGCCTTAACAACTGTTGGTTTGGTGATATATACTTGGTATAGAAGTTCGATAACCTGAACAACTTTATCATATGGCATCATGGTAGCCAGCTGAGAAATCTGATACATAAATTCTAAAGAAAAACGGGTATTTCTTTCCAATCCTAACTTTTCATCTACTGGAACAGCCCATTCATTTCCTTTCTTCCATCTTCTCCTGCGAATGGTAATCTCTCCAAACGTAAAAACCACAGTTCGCTCCATGGAATGAATATAAGTAAACCCTTTTCTTTTCATGGTAGAAACCATCTGATCATCATACTTACTAATAAAGTCTAGAAATTGCTTTTCGTTCCTTGCAAAAAATTTATTCTTCATGCTTTGCTCATCTAGGATAGTTACATTCACGACATTACCTCCAAGAATACAGAAAAACCACTAGAAAAGTGGCTCTGGAAAATATTTTTAATGTAAATTGTAAAGGTCGTAGTTCTCTATGATTTAATATTATACCATAATTTTTTTACACCAACAAGCATATACTTGATTTTTATAGCATTTGTTTGACCTTCCAGTTGTCGGATTCTTCTTATATGAGCGCGCAACTCTTTTTTTCTCTCGCGTCTGATTATCCATTCCAACTGTCTGAGCGTTAAAGTAAAATCTGTAGTTAATACAAGTTGCTTCAATTGATAAACCTTCCAGCCGGACTGGATCGAAACCGTCAGCCAGTGTTCTAAACCATAATCACTTTCCTGGATGCTATCTAATTCAACTTTTTGTATTTTCATCACTCCACCTCCTATCTAACTATTCGTAGAAGATGCGAGAAAATAAAAATAGCCTCAAAAAAATCGAGACTAAAGGTAAAAAAGTGTTAGGGCTCTTACCCCCTAATAGTATAGCATAAAGAATAATCATTGCAAGAGGACAATAGAGTATACTTATTTGTCAGGAAATGAAATTGTTGATATAATAGCTTTAAGACATAGGACAATAGACTTAGACAAAAAGGGGGATAAAAATGACCAAAATAGGATATGCCAGAGTAAGCCATACGGACCAAAAGCTAGATCGGCAGAAGCTTCAGCTGAAAGAGGCTGGGGTTAAGAAGATATATTCTGAGAAAATTAGTGGAACAATTACTGACCGACCAGAACTACAAGCCTTACTAAATTTCATCAGAGAAGGTGATATTGTTGTAGTATCTGAGCTGGAGAGATTGGGTCGCAATAATCAACAGCTCACTGAAGTCATGACCACTATTCAGAGAGAGGGAGCAACCCTTGAAGTCCTCAATCTTCCAAGCCTAAAAGGGATTGAAGATGAGAACCTAAGACGTTTATTGAACAATTTAATCCTGGAACTATATAAGTACCAGGCCCAGGCTGAGAGAGAAAAAATCAGAGAGCGACAGGCTCAAGGAATTGCCATAGCTAAGGCGAACGGTCGCTTCAAGGGGAGAAAACCCAAATTCACTGCGGACAGTTCCCAGCTGCAGCACGCCTTCCAACTTTTTTTGGATGGGGCTAGTGATCAAAAAGTAGAGGAACTGACTGGCATAAACTACCGCACTTTTCGACGGTATAGGGAGAAATATAATATTAAAAGAAATTAAAATATCACTGGTCCAGGACCAGTGATATTTTTTTTACTTATCTTTCTTCAATCTATTAGCGGCCCACTCCCAGATCAGAACTAAGACGATGAATAAAGGGACAACAACAATCATTGTTTCAATCAATGACGGAATTTCAGATAAAGCATCCGCCTTCACCAGAAAGGCTAACAGAATCAAACACAGGATAGGCAAGGTAGCATCTGGAAGAATTTTATACAAGACAATCCCAGCTAGCAGCAAGATAAACATGATAGAGCCGAAACTCAGATAGAACATATGCAACAAAAACAAGGCTAATCCAAAAGCGAAAAGTTTTCCAAGTGCTCTCATAAGCGCCTCCTCCTCACACATCTATTTAAACCATTATATAAAACAATCTTTTTTTGATAGTTTTTATAATGTGTCATTCCTCGTATTTATCAATCCAATCACTTAGAAAAGGAGATATACTAGTAAAGCCTGCAGAAGCTGCCATACGCTCTAGCTTTTCTCTCTGATTATTACTCAATGATACCTGCAGAGGAAATTTTGTCCTTCCTTTAGGTCTTCCTGGCTTTCTCTTTTTTGGTGGTATCATTGGCTGAGAAAGCTTCTCATTCAACGATTGTTTTAACTTATCTTTATTCGGATTAAATGCCATTATTTATTTCTCCTTTTTAAACATTATATTTACCATTATAGAAATACAGGTATATTTCAAGCTATCTGATTCAAGGTTTCGATAATAGAATCCAAACTATTTTGAAGTACATCAAAGAAAGCTTGATGCTTTTTATAGGTCTTAGGATTGTTTTTCATATCAATAATTGTATTATCTTTTGTCGTTTGATTAAACAGTTCTTTCTGTGGAATTGGATTTAGAACGTTATCTTCTTCAGCTAGAATTGTCATCAACTCTTTAGATTTAATTGTGCTACTAATCATGCTTGGAAGGAAAAAAAGTTTAGCTGTGATTAAAGATTCTCGGCTTGGACGAATAATTTCTTCTTTACGATAAGCTTCTAATCTTAATTTGAGATTCTCTTTACCTTGATCTGAAAAATCGCTTGGGATGACAGGACAGATAACCGCATGACTAACTGCAATTGCATTTTTCGTTGCAGTACCAAAATCTGGTCTACAGTCAATCAGGAGAAAATCGTATTCATCTAATCCCATTAACTGATAATTATTATCTAACCAGTCATAGAAAAATACGTTTTTATTAGGGTTTGTTTCTAATTGTCTTTCAATCTCGTCCAATCTCATTGATCCTGGAATAAGGTCAATATTTGGTGCTACAGATACAATATCTACTTCTCCACCAGTATATACATTAGCAATAGTGCCTTTATTCGGATAAATACCAAAATAATGTGTAAGGTTACACTGATGATCTTTATCAGCTATCAAAACCTTATAGCCTTTTGATGCCAACTCAGCAGCCATCATCAATAAATCTGTGGTCTTTGCTACACCACCTTTTAAAGAAATAAAAGCAATAATCTTAAGAACTTTTTCTTTAAGTATTTTAGTTTGATCTTCAGGAATAATCATATCTACCTCCACCTTTCTTTATGTTTTCCATGCTCTTATTATAATACGAAATAAATATAAAGTCAATATAAAAAACATTATTTTTTTAATGTTTTTTATATAATAAAAATAGTGGTTAAAAAGTATTTTAACCACTGTAATTTTATCCATAAGTAGCCCCTAACTGGCCACCTATATAGCGTTCTATCTGCAATTGCTGCACGCTAGTATTAAAGTTTCCAATAAAGTAACAGTTCTCTTGTCCTTCTTTCTTCAGGACAAGAATAAACTGTACCACATCACTAGAATTGGATTTCAAGACTTCTAACTGAGAAGCATCATACTGATAGCCATTAATTTTAAAAGCCATTCCAAACGTTTGAACCATAGCATTTTGAGTCATACTTAGACGATTTTCATAAGTTCCTTTTACTTCTGCTACTTTCTGATCTTCTTTCATTGCTGCCACAGCAATTTCTATAGCATCTGCCACCTTCTGCTTATCTTCTGGACCTGCAGCAGTATAGGGATGCTCTAGCTTCAGCTTGGCTTTCCGGTAATTCTTTTCATCGGAGGTTTCTTCCCTTACTTCAGATGAAAATGATGATTCAGATGATTCTCTTTGAGTCGTCTGGCTTGTTTTAGGTTCCTCTGCCTTCTTATCAGGAGAGAAAATCCCTATTGCCTGGATTCCAGCCAGCAAGACGATAATCAAAACTAATATAAACCAAATGATATGTTCCTTTGTGATATTCAATCTATCTCCTCCTATTTCAATTTTGGTTCCTGATTATCAGGATAAGCAAAAACAGCATTTTCAGCTTTTTGTTCTTCAGGAGACCATATCCGATAATTCCAGGTGAATGATTTTCCAAAATAATCAATTCCGCTTAGTGGAGTATTTTGTTCGATAAATAAGATTGATCCATCCTTGAAAACATGACAAACAATTCCAGTATGACCTGGCTGACCTTGGCCACTGGAAAAGATTGCACCTTTTTTAGGAGTCTTTTTTACGTTGTTACCAAAGACAGAAGCCCAGCCTGCTGCCTGATCAATACCATTTCCCGATACGCTGCCTTTGTGATTCCAAAGTATATTACCTAAACTGATTGTCAAATTAACACACTGACCATCTAAATAATTGATTCCGGTTTGATTCCAACCTTTTCCAGTGCCATATTCCATTCCTAAACTTTTTGGATCAATGATATAGGATTTTAGACTGTCAGGAAGTTCATCTGGAGAATAGCCCCAAGCGGCTGCATCTGCTGGGCGCTCTCCAGTACCATCTGTAGCAGCTGAAGAGCTTCCCGAGTCTTCATCACAGTCATCCTCCCCATCTTCCCCATCTTCTTCAGAATCATCTCCAGAATCTAGCGTCTTGACATACTCTTCCAGGGACTGATTTCTTTCAGTCATCTTCTTAGCATTTTCTTTTCCAACATATCGATAATGCCAATCTTCATAGCCAACTCCCGTAGAGGATTTATAGTTTTCTTCAAACCTTCTGACAAAACCTAGCTCAGTCGCTACCTTTTTCAGGGCTTCTGAATCGGCGGCTGACATCTGATTCAAAGAGTCTACAGTTGAAATATCTAAAGCTAGTCCCGTTTGATGCTCTGAAGCTCCAGCAGGCTGAGAATACTCTTGTGTGAACTTTTCAGCCTCTTCATAGGAGATTCCTCGGCTAGACATTTCCTGCTGAACATAGCCATCATAAAGGCCTTTTTGAGTTTCGACACTACGATAGCCAGATATGAGATGAAAAGCTGGATTAATAGCCTGAGCTTTAGCTAACAGCTCTTTGGTTGCTCCTTCAATTCGACTGTCTACCTGTATATTGCCAACTGTAGACAGCTGCGGATTCATTTCCGGTTTTTTATTGTCTCGATTAACCAGAACCAACTCCCAATCACTTGCTTTAGGTCCCTTGGATTCTGATTTCGGTTTGCTTTTCTTTTCAGCTGAAGGAGAGCTAGCAGAGTTTGAGGCAACTCCAGAGACTGGGCTTTTCCCGTATTGCTTTATAGCCTTCTCATCCAGCCACTTATACTTACTGCCTAATTCCTGATAAATCTTATTCAGCGTTGCTTTATAATTTGGATCTGTCGCCCAACCACCGTCTGCAATGGCATTAAGGGTACTGAGGCCGTCTGTATTATTTATTGCTCCTGTATAGAGGGTCTGCCGGCTCATAAATTCAGCTTTTCCAACAATGCCAGCGTCGAAACTTTCAAACCAGGCATAACCGCCGCCAGTGTTATCCCCCACAACGGTACCAGGACCACTGTTTGATACAGCATTTGAACCATAGAGCTCTATCGTTTTAATATAGTCTGCCCGGTTGGTCCACTTCACCCCTCCCATATTGTGAGCCTGAGCAAAGGATGGTACATTGGGGGAGTAAGAATGTTCCGTCATGCTTTGAGCAATCGAAGCAGAGGGTAAAAATCCCCCGACCCGCCAGGATTCAATATAGGCATCTTCATGTTTCTTGACAAACTCATCTATTGACCCATTGGTAGATTCCACTGGAGAACTAGCTGTTCTGACGGTCGGAGTTTCCGCATTACAATCACTAGACTTTCCACTACTTACCGCTCCAAATACCCCAGCTAAGACCGTTAGAATAAGACAGGCAATAACAAAGGTAGGAAGCAATGTTATCAAAGCCTTTATTTGAATCACCCTTTTAAGCAATAGGCCACCTCCTTACCACAAACCAAGGATAGTTCTCAAAATTGCATAAAAAATAAGAAAACCAATCACAAATAATCCAACCTTTTTCAGCCCAGCTAGAAATTCCTGATCCCGTTGCTTTTGAGCTTCTAAGCGCTTCGGATCCGATTCCCCCTCGGAAGCAAAGTAATCTTTTTGCTCCTGAGCTCGAATTTTGTGAACCATCCTCTCCACTCTCCAATTTAAGACCAACTGGCTGAACAACCCAATCTTTTCTGGCTTGTTTGAATTTTCTTTTTTTGACATATCTGCCTTATTTGAATTTTCTTTTTTTGACATACTTCATTCCTTTCAATTCGATTATTGGAGGCTGCCGTACCGTTCAATTTCCGGCTGCAGTAGTTGCTGGTTAAATACAATATTCCCAACACCAGCTATATTAAGAAAGAGCTGACCCTTCCTTAATCGTGGTAAAGTCTCTAGTTCAGATTGATTCATAGATCCGGCTAAGGCCTTAGCTAAGAGCGGAACACTTCCTTCATCTGTTTGAGCAAATACCCGATACTGCATCAAGCCAAAAATCCTCTTAACAGCAGTAATATACGGGTCCCGCTGGGAGCCTAGTCCTTCATCAAACAAAATTCCCTGCAGGGAATTAACGGACAGGACGACCCCAGCATAATTGTCTCCCATGGAATCAATGATATCAGCCAGCAGCTCCACGCTGTCCTGATATTTAGGATTGATGAGTGTCTGAGCCTCACTAATATTTACAATGTAGTGATCCATATCCTCTTCTGAAAGATTAGGATTTTCTTTCAAGAGCTGATGACATCGTTTCCCATTGTTTGCAATATCTGCTGAAACCAAAGAAAGAACCGAAAAAATTTGTGCATTGAGCAGATTAGGAGAATTTTTCAAACCAGACAAATCAAAGGTTACAACTTGTTCAGAAGAAATATCTTCAAATTCTGTTACTCCCTCAAACATATCCGCATTAGTTGTCATGATATCCCTGAATGTATTGAGGAACCGAGTCAAAGAATCTACTGTTTTCCCACTTGAACTCTTTTTTGTTTCTTCTTCTCTCAGCCGCCGTTTAAGAAATAAATTGAAGTCAGAAAGTCTAGGGTATTCCTCAGGAGCTAGCTCTGTGATATGCAGTTCGCCCAAATGTTTCTTAGGATTTTGGAACCACAAATCACGTTCAATGTAAAAATCGTTGACAATAGTACCAAAAGTTGATAAATCATCACCTGTAACCTGATCATTTAAGAGACGCAAGATATTTTTTAATTTTTGAACATGGAAGTTATAGGATTTAATCTCGTCTACTCTGCTGCCATCTTCAGATGTTACCGTAGGAAAGACCTGGAAGATATTGATTCTATTCTGCTCTCCGGACAAGTCCAGAACAAGACCATGCTGCTTTTCTGTCTGATCAATAAAGGTCCGATTAGAGTCAAAATTCCGGATATAATTACCCTTTGCATAGAGGCCGTCTGTATGTTTTAACAAAAAAGATTTTTGGCCCATCTTAGGATTCCCTGCTAGAAACATAAAGGACCTAGTCCGGCGCTCGTCTCTTTCTAAAAAGTTGAAATTTACCGCTCCGCTGGTTGGAGTCCAACCAAGATAGACTCCCTTTTCATCTTCCAGCATAGTATGATTAAAGAAATAGCCGCCCGCTACATCATGAGCTCGAACAGTTGCTCCTCGGCGATTGTTTGGCATATCAATCTGATATTGAGCCGGTACGAAGGTTGAGTGATATTCAAAATCCAATTCTCCAGCCAAGATTGTAGCTTTGAAATTAGAAGTCTTATCCTTGATTTCTTCCACCTTTTCAAAGAGTGCTTCTTTTGTAGAAGCAAACACAAAGACCCGTACATACATTCCCAACATGGAAATATTCTTTTGTCGAATCTCCTTCTCTAATTCCTGAAGCTCAGCAATTTCATCAAGTTCCTGTTGATTAGCTGATATTTTGCTATTTCCAGTAATCCGAGTTCCTTTTTCTTCGATAGAATTTTCAATAGACTTGGTCAGTTCACTGTTTTTCAAACGATGCAAGTCCAAAAACGAGCTTGTCCCCTCAATTTTCATTAAGTCGGCTAACCAAAATTTAGCCATTCCATTTGAAGGGTAACTGTAGTAATGTAGCACGGTATGACATCCATCTCCACTTGTCCAGTAGCGATCATGCTTTTTAAAATCGATATTTCCTTGAGGCTGGACCTGACTAATAAATTCCAGGTCATAACCAAGTTCAATCAATTGTCGTTGTCGTCTTTTTGAAATTGTAGGCATCTAATTCTCCTTATAGTTTCTCATTAAAATTATTGTATTGCTTAATAATCTGCTTCTTCTTTAGAAGGCTAATTTCCCTTGGGACAAAATCATTGTTTCCAAATCGTTTGGCTCTGGAAACAAGAACATCAAGTTCACTTGTTGTTGGTGCAAAGAGCCAGAGAATAAATTCCGTGTTGTAGATTTCCTTCTGAATATTTTCTTCAACTTTAATCTGATATTTAAGCCAAGTTTCCCGATCATTCAACTGAAGAAAACGACGACTGCCTGGACTGATCTGACTGCGTTCTTCCCGAACCCGAGCTAGGGCTAACCGTAAATCCGCAACTTGTGTTGTGGTATTGGTTGGCAGAGTAGTTGTTTGAAATTTAATATCTGAATTGAAGGTTGTCAGCCAGACTTCAAAATTCTCAATCGTCCGCTGTGTTTCCGCATAACTTAAGGACCCTAGATCTTTTCCTGGAACAGACAAAAATTGAAGATAGCCAAATTCAACCAACTTAATATAGGCTTGAGGTGTCTTCATGATGGCTTTTGTATCCAAAAGCCCTACTGAAGAATATATATCAAAATATTCCTGCTTGTATTCCTTTTTCCTTTGACCAGATAGACCAAGTGGCCGCTTTTCTTCCTCCATAACTGCCTTCGTATGATGTTTAATTGCCATTATTTACCTCTCTTTTCTTGATAATCGATACTGATATAGCGTCGTCTGCGTCGTCTGAAATAAAGATAGATGGTCTTCCAATTAGCCTTTCCTCCATTCGTAGGAAGAACTAGATAAAGGGCGGTAAAGCTAGAGACCAGAACCCACAGCAACATCTGAATCCACTGCTGCTTTGGAAAAATCTTTAGTCCATATCTAAAAGCAAACAGGGTACAAGTTCCTACAAAAAATAAGTCTGCGATCAATAAGCCAATCATTTTGACCCGTGCAAAGATATCACGAGGGACCCCGTAAGTTTCGGAAAATTTTTCGTTCATTTTTTACCTCTCTTACTTTTTATAATATTAGTTTAAGGGATAGTTATTTTTTCAGCTGAATAAGGACAAAGTAAGGAAAGACTTTGAATCTTTTATTTTTATAGATGTTTTTATGTAATTTTAATCACTATTTTTTTAGCGTTTTTATATTTTTTTTAATAGTGTTTTTTAAATTTGGGTATTAAAAAAGAGCCTCATGATTGAGACTCTCTAACTAGACTGAAGAAATCTTCCTCAGTCATCAGTACGATAGACTGTCCTTCCGCAATTCTTTGCAGAACAGCCTCATATTTCTTGGATCGATAATCTGGTTGAAATAGATTCAGCTGCTTATGGCCAGTAATCAAAATATCTGTTTTGGGGGAGACATAGCCCTGGACCACAGCTCCCTGACTCATCAAGAAATCTATTACTTCCTTACGAGTCATCGGGCGTAGACTTCCAGTTACTACAACTGTTTTTCCAGATATCTTTCCTGTCATCTATTCTTCCTCCTCACTTTCATAGCCTTTAATATGGTTCTGACCTTGGTTCATCTGCTGGCTGGCATATTGCAGTTGCTGCAAGCTTTTTTGGAACTCTGAATCAGAGGAATGATCCAGTTTAGGGCTGACAGTTGGATCTGTAACCCCTTTAAAAGTCTCACCAGCTGAAGAAGACTGTTCTTCTTGACTGCTATCTGAGGCCAAAGAAGAGACTGGCATGTTTTCTACAGCGTCTAAATTGCCATCTTTATAGGCTCCTGGACTATCTAGGTTAGTTGGTAGGGCATCGTTTTTAAAGGCATTATAGACCGAATCATGGCTTCCTTGAGCCTTCTCATCCAGTTGATTCATTTTTTCATCAAAGCTGATTTTCGCTTTAGCAGCTGCATTCATTCCCATAGCATCCGCAACGTTTACGGCATTACTGAGACCACCTTTAAGCGTATTTCCAAGACCTTGGTCTGCCACTGAATCGACAAATCCAGAGAGACCACCGCCAGTGACAGCCAGGCTGTCACCAAACTTCTTACCAGCAGTTCCAATTGCTCCTGGGAGCATCTTTCCAAAATTAAATCCTGCTTGACCAGCCGCAAAGAGTCCTCGTCCAGCTGCTCCCATACCAGTAGCAAAAGCATTTCCGGCCATCATAGCTCCTAGCAATTGTTGAGAGGTTTCATTATGGGAAGTAGAGACACCTAGCCAGCGTTCAATCATGGACACTCCCTGCATGGCTGCTAGGAATAACGCGATATAAACTATCATGGCTGAAATTGCTTGTTCCCACATGTTTAGCCCATCGAAGAATCCGCCTGAGAGCTTAGTAATAGCTGATAGGGACAGGCTTGGTAAATCCCGGCAAATTTCAAGTGTAACTCGCATAATGATGACTTCCATGATAATTCCAACCATGGCTCCAGCAATAGTCTGCAGCAGCTCCTTATACTTCTTGTTAGAAGAGACTGAACTGTAGCCAACCAGTGGCGAAATCATGGCTTCTACCGTGATATTGAAGACCGACTTCACAAACTTTATGGACATACTTACCAGTAGAACAATCAAGATACCATACTGAGCAAACATGGCAACCCAATTGACCTTATATCGCATATATATTGGTTCAAATGCATTCAGACCACCTACTATCCGGTGCTCTTTAACGGTCTCTATGCCATCGTTATTAGCATTAAGTTTATGCAAAAGTAAACCTTTAACACCTTTGACTTTGTCATTCCAATCACTAAGTAGCTTTGTATTATCAACTCCATAATGTGCCGAAAAATCAATTCTAGTTACAAAATCATTGGAATCCCGTTTATCTGTAGAATCTGTGATATTGTTAATTTCTTTAGATCCCTTTTGAACAGGCTTAATAAAGCCGTAACTATCCAAGGGAAAGAGATCTGTATTGAAATTATTGTCTATCAACACTTTCAAATCCGTGATGTTATTTTTGAATGGCTGGACAGCCAGAGATGAATTTTCTTTCTGACCGTTTGACATGGTTTGGACACTTTGAGCATCCTGAGCCAAAGCATTTGAAAAAGTGGTGATTGCTAAAGGCAAGACCGCAGTAACAAAAGTAACCATGATAAAATTCACAATAACATCTTTGTACTTTAAAGGTTTGGTAAAAAGCTTAGATATAGCTAAAACTATCAGCATAAAGGTAAAAACAGATAAACCCAGAACTTGAAACCAATGATAAAACTGGCCAATCAGTGTTTTTTGGTTGCCTAAGTAACCAAACAAACCAAAGAGCTTAAATAAATTATTGAAAACATGTTCCAAGCTAGCTGTTATCAAATACAAGGCCTTGGCTAAGCCGCCAGGTATATGATTCAGAAAAGCCAGAAAAGCCGGGCTGGATTCTAGATAACTAGACCAGTAAGAATAGAATTTAGATAATTCCGTAGCCTTATCTCCAGAAATATCACCATCTAATGAACCGACCTTCTTCATCAAATCAGAAAAGGTTTGATACAATATGACACCTTCTTTCTTTTTATTTACGGTCATTGTAAAGTAAAAAAAGAAAGTCAGCTGAAAGAGGGCAAATCACAAAAAAGAAGCCTCAATCTGAGACTTCCCTCACTTCTTTAATTTTGAGCTTCACCTGAAAAATCATAATAAGTATCTGAATTTCCTGTTTCAAATTCAAAAATTCGTATAGTATTACCACCCTTTGATAACACTATACCATATAAAATACTGTCACTGATATTTTTTTTATCATTGCCAACCCCAATAATAAAATACTGTTTACCTTCCAATTCTGATTTTTCTTTTGTCAAAATCGCTTTAGCTTTTGAGCTTAATTCATCTTCGGAGAAAACTTTGAAATACTTAGAATCATTTGTTGTTGTGTTCGTGATTTTGTTCTCTTTTTTATCAAAAACTATCTCACTACCTCCATCAGAAAAGATATCTGGATCATATCCATAAACTTTGGAATACCCTGAATACTTTTCTTTCAAAGAATTAGGGACTCCATTTTCATTGACTTGAGGAGCACAGGCGGATAGGGTTAGAACAGCTACAAAAGTCGCCAACAGAAAACCAAGTTTTTTTTTCATCTTACTACCTCTACTTATTTTATCTTACTCATATAGTATAACAGCATTTTAAAAGTATGACAAGCTGAGATTTTGTTTCTAAATGACATCATCCGCAAACAAACCTTCATAGTCATCACTCAAAACCTCCTCAGCCAAGGCTTCGTATAAATCTTCCTCCGCTGTATAAATCTGCTGAGAAGCTTGTTGAGGCTGTTTTTTGTAACGTGTAGCTAGCTTGGCTTCACCGCCAGATAAGCAACTGGAAAGGTCATGTCGCCACTGAATCAGATTTTTCAGGCCCACTTCTGCATCCACTGCGATATCCTGCAGGTTGAGGTTCCGGTGAGGACTATCAACTGGGATATCGGCCGGCCTCATGCTTCGGTCAAACTCCTCTTGAAGGAACATGTACCGGTAAGGGACCGCTGTCTTGTCATGGTTAAAGATAGGATGTAAGTTTGATTTAAAGCCTTGGTTATCCCGCCCCTTAACATAGCGGATAATGACCCGCTCACCTTCCTGCAGCTTAGCTAGCTGACTTGGAGCGAGCAGCGGCTGGCCTTCGCCTCGATGAGAAACATTTGGATTGGCCTCGTCAAGAATATTAGCAGCTTTGTTGCGAACTGTAATCGTCCGAGTCCCCAATTCTTTACTAAACTTCTCATTAGTTTTTCTAGTCGACTTAATATAGACATGCAGAGCACAGTTATCTTGAATCGTCTGTGCAGTTTCTGCACCATATTCAGCCACCAGCTGCTCTAGGTTTTGAATCCAGAGATAATAGAGAATATTCTGGCCCAAACCAATAGAAATCTTAGTATCCATATTAGGAATAGCCGGCAAATTTGTAAATTCGTCCAAGAGATGCAAGATCCTATTGACACACTTACCACCGTTAGCAAGTGCCAGCTCATAATTGACATTAAAGAGCTGGTGCAGGAACATAGAGACCAGAGCATTGTATTCTGACCGATGCGGAGGAGTGCCTAGATAGATAATTTTGGGATTATCAGAATAGATAATCTCAATATCAGCTAGCTCTAACAAAGAACCGCTAGGCTTTTCAATATCCGTGATAGCCACATGGTCCAAGACCTTCTTTTTGCTATACTTGTCAATCTGAATAATTTTCCCATTTTTCTTGTAGACTTTTTCAGCTGAAAGAGTGAAGTGCTGTTCCCGCACCCAGGCGCTGTCATTATTCTGATAATCAAAATCAATGGCTATTTTGAACTGATCCGGAAGCTTTGGCTCAATTACAAAATTCAGGTAGCCTTGTTCATCCACCGTAGCAGTTGCATCCTTGACATGAACCACCTCTTGCATCTTCAAGCCCCATTTTTTAGTGCTGGTAATGGATACCTTTGCTGTCTGATAAGCAAAGGTATTCTCCAGCTGGCCGCTGCTGCTGGAACGAAACTTAATTGATAGCCGACGTGGAAAACCAACCGATGCTAAATCAATGGAATTTTTTGATGTCAGCTTGGCTACATTATCTTGTAAGAAGAGGTTAAGCCCGGTGACCATGGAAGAGTAAACATTTCCTTTGGTTTCCTCTCCCCCAAAATCTGATGCTCTAAACTCATTGTCAGCCATAGCCCGGAACTTAGAAAATTGCTTGCGATTGACCATCCGGAGATTATCGAAATAGACGGTAATCTTGCTCTTCTTGGTGACTGGTTCCCCCTGCTCTGGAGCTTCCACAATCTCATTCTGAGCATTGACGAAGACTTCTTCTGAACCAAGTTTTGTCAAGAATTTTGCCACGTTTGGGATTGTAATTGTATCCCAGGCATCCTTTTCTCCATTTTGGATAGTTTCATGAGCCCTGTCCATCAAAGCCATTGTCAAAGCATTAAAGAGAGAGACGGATGATTTTCGGAAGTATTCCGAATTCCCTTTGTCTCCTCCTCCTTTAGGCTTAGGATAGACCATTTCCGCCACTGAATTGACATAGGTTTGAGTCATTTCATAATAGCCTTTTTTAGCTGCTTCTACAGCCAAGACCAAAGGGTTGTACCCCATGGACCAGGACATATCCTGAAAATTCAAGACTTCCACATCAAAGCCACGTTTCCTCATGATTTTGTAAGATGAAGTATAATGCTCCAACTTAGGATCTCCCAACACCATTGAAGGAGGAGTTTCAGCCCGACTATTGATATCAAGGGTTGGAGCAATATCTCCTTCCCCTTTACCGGAACGAGACATCCCGATTCCTAGAACACTGGTTGTATCATCCTCAACGAAAAAATCGCCTGAAGGAATGGAGAGCATTCCCAAGATTTTTTCTGCATTGGTCAGATACTTACTGAATCGTCGATTTTGATAAATCATCTGCATCCGTAAGGTCCATCCGGCCAGATTATTTCTGGTTTCATGCAAGACAGGATAACCACCATTCCCAGGATAAGTCTTTTGCTTATTGGGAACTTTTTTATACTGAGAATGAATCTCTTTTGCTGTCGCAAATCGATCATTCCCCTGTTCATTCCCATTGTAATCACGGTACTGCTCGAAATTAATCCAAGCAGACCTCCAGGCAATGAACTCTCCAAAAAGAAAGATAGGGAAAGCTATAATTGGAGCTAAGATAAATACCCGGATATTCAGCAGGTTCTGCAGCAACAAACTCTCAGTGGGGAAAGGAATAGAAAAATTCTTGTTCGTTACCATTAAATAAATATGATGAAAGACTGCACGAAGAAGGGTCACTCCATAATTGGTCAAAAACAAGACTAATAGTGAGAAGCCTACGCCCATCAAAATCATACTGCGATAGCTCCGAAAATAAAGGATTGGTTTCATTTCCTTCTCAAATCGTTTCCGATCACGCTTGACAATCGGAAGAAGATAAAAGAGTCGGAAAAGAAGATTGCTAGCTACCAGGAAGACTAAAGCTAAAATCTTCTGGAACAGTCCTTTAATCAGCTTCCCAAAATTTGCCTGAAGGTATTTTACGGTTCGTTTCAAGGATCGATTTTTCCATACTTTCTTAGCTTTATTTAGTCGCTCCTGCAAAAACGTAGGATCCAGAAGCTGTTGAAATTTTTGGTAGCCCTGTTTAAAAATTGGCAAAAGAAATTGAAACAACTGGAAGAGAAGATAGACCACCAATCCCATAATCAAGAGGAAGTTTAAAAGATTAACCTGGGCAAGTTGAATTAGCGTGTAATAGATTACTTCAAGCACCTTGAACAATATCCCCACCCCCAATCTCTTTTAAAATGCGGGCTGCTTTCTGTCCGTAGAAAGCAGAGAAAAGGAAGACCCGAAATTGTAAGTCTGGTGAGACTTGATGATAACGCTGTAAATACCGGCTTAGCTCTTGACGCATATCATCCAGTAAAAGTTGACTGCAGGGATAAGATTGACTTTGAAAAATATAATTCTCAATCTGCAGAGAATCTGCCAGTAAATCATCTTCATGATACTTCATAGTGTACCTCTCTTTTTACTTTTTATATCTCCAGTCTAAGGGAAAGCCACATTTCCAGCTGAAAGAAGGCAAAGATAAAGGAATTATTCATTTCATTTTTTTATAGTAGTTTTAATATTGTTTTTAAATCTATTTTTATAGCTAAAAAAACACCTTGATAAATTCAAGGTGTTAATCTTCTTAAAATGGCTCATCTGCATCTAACGGCTCCGGATAAGGGGAATGGGAATCCGCTGGCGGAACTGGATGAAGTCCTGGCTGTCTTCGTTGCTCACTCGCTGTCTTACTCTCTAAGAAAGTAATACCATCTGTCAGGGACGGATAAAGAACTTGATAAGTTCTTTGTTGCTGCTGACCATTCAGATAAGGCCGTTGGACGATTTCACCCTTAACCAGGATAGGTGAGCCTTTAGAAAGACTCTGATACATTAGTTCGGCTTGTTTCCCGTAGGTTTCTACGTGAAAGAAGCTCGGAATAGACTTTCCTTGAGCATCCCGCTGGCTGGAATCACACACAAAGTCAAATTTAAAATAAGGGGTTCCCTTACGACTCTCGCCGAATGCGTCTGTCGGGATTTTTGCAACCCGGCCATAAGCTACAAATAACTGCATAGCTTGCCTCCTTTATGCTTTCATTTTACGTTTAAGACCAAGATAACCCAGGACAGAGACCAACATAAGTATCAGGCCACCGATTAGACCAACTGCAGAAGTTTTCTCTCCAGTAATCGGAAGGGTCTTTTCTTCACCTGAAAAAGTTTTAACGGTCACTGTTTTATCTGGATTCACGATTGCTCCTACTTTATCCGCAGGAACTACAGCAGTCGATCCGTCTTGATTCTGAATGATTGGATTACTATCAAATGTTCCAATAATAGTATGCCCCGATTCAGTCACGACGGGAGCAGCTGGGGAAATAGCCGAAAGATTAGCTGAAGCGTTTGGATCGTCTTGTTTCACAGGATAGGCTGGAGCTGTTGATGCATCTGGATTTCCAATTGGTTTTTGGCTCTTCAGGCTGTTCTGGTTTCCTGAAGAAGCTGACACCTTAGTCTCTCCTGAAGAAGGACTAGTAGGTTGCTGGTTGCTAGAACTGGATGAGCTGCTGTCAGAGGAGCTGCTTGTACCAGATGCTGGCTCTGAAGGGGCAACTGGAGTTACTGGCTCATTTAGTTGGGTAGCGGGCTCACTCGGCTGAGACGGTTGACTAGGCTGGGTTGGTTGAGTGCTTGGAATATCAGAAGAGTCATTCGGAGCAGCTGGACTGGTAGTTTGAATAGATGCTGATTCTTGACTAGAAGGTACTGTAGGGGTGGCCTCAGCTTGTGAAGTCGGCGGTACAATTTCTAAAGGTGTATTACTGTCAATTGGTGCTGTTCCTTCTGCTGCAACTGGAACAGATGCTAGAATTAAACCAGAAAGAGTGAGAAATGATAAAACTGTTTTTTTAGACATAGATTGCTCCTTTAATTTTGTTCAATTTGTTCAAGATAATTAGTCTTCGTAACTTTTGGTTCCTCTGTCAAAAGATAGCCGTACTTGGCTTTTTTATCTTTCTTAAGGGTCAGCTCAAGACGGAAAGATTTTGGGACTTCCTCTTCTTTTACAACCAAGACATACGATACGTGAAGGTGCTGTTCCTTTTCCGTAACACTTTCTAAGATAACGGATTGAATTGTTCCGTTTTTAGCTGCCGTAAATTTCCCATCTTCCTTATCCAAGAAAGGCTTTAGTAGATCCTTGTTCCCAGAATAGTAGTTCGGAAGAAAATAGCGGCCAAAGACATCTACCTTACCTGTTTGCTGCTGCAGATCCTGAAGTTGGACAACTTGATCATAGAGATATTCAACCTGCTCCGTTTTATCCTCTAACTTTCCAGCTAGCAAAACTCCAAATACTAAAGAGAAAGTGGCTATTAAAGCAGTTAAAATCAATCCGCCCAACAAATAGATAGACCTAATCTTCTCTTGAGAAGCAGGTTTAGAATAATTTTTTGAGGACTCCTGATTCACGGTCTGTTTAATAGGCAATGACCTCACTTCAGTTTCAGCTGGAAAAAGTGGCAAGGCAGCATCCGTAACGTCCAAACTTTCTTTATAGGCAGGGAAGACTTCATCTGTAAAATATTCCCGTTTTTCCTGATAAGTATAGTTTTCAAATGCTGGATCCGTCAGGATTCCCTGAATTAAGGATTCTAGCACATTTTGAAAATTACTATCAACTACTAATGGACTGATAAAAGCTTCTCCATCAGAAACGGCCTCCCCCGCTTCCTTATGACAAATAGCCAGTTTTTTCAGCCGAAAATTTGTAGAATTAGCCTTCAAATAGCTGAATAATACTTCTGCCTGCAGAAAAGTCAAATAAGGCAATGTGTCCATCATACGAAATGGATTGTCTCGTAATACCTCCTGATCCAGATATTCAATCATATCTGATAGTTCTGGAAAAGTAACTGGATTCTGATCATCTTCCCAGGTAATTTTCAAGAAGAGCTTGTCCTGAATGGGAGTTTTATTTTTTGAAAAAAGATTAAATGCCATCCAGACCTCCTTGCTTAATTGGTGACGAAATCACGTAGCCACTCAATACCGCTTACCCCAGCAAAAATAACCACAATTGCAATCGCAATATGAAACCAGTGTTTTTTCATAGCTGCCTTGAGTTCTCGACCTCCAACCATATAGACCACTGCAGTTACAACTAAAGCAAAACCTGCCACATAAACTGCAATCCCTTGGATTTCTGTTGTTCCTTTTTGCGCCAGATCTTTTGTTTTACTAAAAGGATTACGGCCTGCTGCAGATGCAGTAACTGGAATCCCTGTAAGGAAAAGTGATAGACCAAGCCAAAAGGATTGCGCCTTGATTTTTAAAGAGTTAAATTTTTTTGTCAAATTCATCTTATCTTCTACCTCCTTTGAATGTTTTGACATGTCTAGTTTAAGATATAAATCATTTTTCAGCTGAAAGAGGGCAAGTGACAGAATTTATACTGAAATTGGAAGTTCAGTAATATCAAAATCAAGTGTTCGCCGCTCTGTTTGACCCTTACGAGTTGGCTTTTCTCCTAAAACTGAAATGTGAAAATTATAGCTTCCCCCAACTGGAAGTCTTAGTTTACGGCTGGAAACAGGAGCGATGATTTTCTTTTTCATCAGCCGAGCCAAGGGGCGAGCACCTTTTTTAACACTTGTCCCTGCGTCAGCTAAATAAACAACTAATTCTGGCTCATAGGACAAGGTCAGATTTTGTTTCTCCATCTTTTTCTCTAAATTGAATAAGTTTTTCAGAACAATTTCTTCAATCGTATCTCTTTCCAGCAAATTGAAAATAACTGTATTTTCAATCCGGTTTAGAAACTCTGGCCGAAACTCTGTTTCCAATTCAATATCAACACTCTCACGGAATTGTTCCCTGTCTCGCTCAGACATTTCTTTGAAGCTACCTTTGATTTCAAAGTTCTCAATAATTTCTTTAGAACCAGTATTACTGGTCATAATGACAATTGTATTTTTAAAACTAATTAAGCGACCAGTTGCATCTGTCAGACGGCCATCATCCAAGATCTGCAAGAAGAGGTTATGAATGGTTCCTTCCCCTTTCTCAATTTCATCAATCAAAATGACACTGTAGGGTTTCCGTTTGACAGACTCGGTAAGATAACCCTTACTTCTGGTTTCTCTATCTCCAATTAGTTTCACAATATCTTTCTTTGAAGAATACTCAGACATATCCAGCCGAATCATAGCATTTTCATCATCAAATAATGCTTCTGCCAAGGCCTTAGCAAGTTCTGTTTTACCAACGCCCGAGGCTCCTAAAAAGAGAAATGAAGAAATTGGTTTATTTTCATCCTGCAGCCCAGCCCAGCCAATTTCAACCGCATCCACTACAGCTTCAATTGCTTCATCTTGCCCCTTGACCCTCTCTTTCAACTTCTCTTTCAATCCTTGAATCCGGTCTTCATCTCCCTGTAAAATCGTGGTAACAGGTATCCCTGTTTTCCGTTTCAGCACTTCTGCAATATCCTTCTCTGATACTGTATCAACTGAATTGGCTGATACAACAGTGGCAGCCTCATCAATTAAATCAAATGCTTTATCCGGCAAAAAACGATCTGTAATATAGCGCACAGATAAAGCCACTGCTTGCTCTACTGCAGCTGAAGAAATATTGACTCCATGAAAGGATTCATAAATTTTCTTGGCACTATCAAGAATCCTAATAGCTTCTGGAATCGTGGGTTCTGCAACCATAATAGGCTGAAGCCGGCGCTCCAAGGCCCCGTCTTTTTCAATGTATTCATGAAATTCATCTAAGGTGGTTGCTCCAATAATCTGAACATCTCCACGAGCCAAGGCTGGTTTAAGAATATTTCCAGCATCCAAAGCATTTCCTTCCTGGCTTCCCGTTCCCACCACTGTATGAAATTCATCGATGAACAACAAAATTAGTCCCTTATTTTCTTTTAACTCCTCAATAATTTGCCTGAGTTTAAAGATAAAATTCCCATCCTGCTCATTCATCAAGGAAGATAATTCCAGTGATCGAACCGTTAAACTTTTTAATCGTTCTGGAACAGTTCCATTCAAAATCTCCAAGGCCAATCCTTCCAGAATGGCTGTTTTTCCAACTCCTGGCTCTCCAACCAAAATAGGATTGTTTTTCGTTCTTCTGAGAAGTGAGGTAATAACTGCAGCTACTTCCTTCTCCCGACCAAATACTTTATAATCACTAGGATTCTGACTGATTTTTTCACTAATATTAATTGTATATCGTTCCAGATATTCTTTCATCAATCGTTCCTTTCTTTTGCCTGACTAATCTGTAAAGTCAATTTTTCTTTAATTCCATCCACAAACTCCCTGGGATTAATGGCCCCTTCTCCAATTTGAGCCAAGAAGCTTTCCCAACCTCCGGTTGTCTCCGGATCAGCAAATTCATTATCATACAGATAATTAATCAACAAATAAGCTTTATTAGTCGGGAGGAACTGACCCGTTTTCTTATCCTTTGTGACATATCCTCGGGCCTGAATCGTTTCAATAATGGTTCCTTGGGTTGCTGGTGTCCCAATACCGTATCTAGGGAATATTTCGCTCAACAACATGCTTTCTGTGATCCGCTTTGGTGGCTTGGTCGCTCCTTCCTGAACTGAAATAGAGCTAGGGACTAAACTATCTACTTGATAAATGGGTAGCTCAATATCTTTCCGAACAGAAAGATTGGCTACTGCAGCCCAGCCCAGATCAACCATTCGCCGCCCCTTCGCAACAAATTCAAGATCCTGATTTTTCAGTCGAACAGTGCTTGTCTCATAAACACAATCCGCCGCAAACATTAACAAGGTCCGACGAGTGACAGCTTCATAAATCAAGCGTTCTTCTGGCTGAAGAGAAAAGAAATCGGGAATCGTCTCTGTTGGAATAATGGCATGGTGACTGTCATTTCTAATTTTGCTGGCATCTACATAGGTTTTCCGAGCTTCTAAGTGAACCAGCTCAAAAGTACTCGATAGCACTTCTTGATAAGCCTGGACAAGCATCTTTAAGTAATCAAATTCATAATCTGTAATATATCGTGTCCGTGTCCTTGGATAAGTGACATACCCCTTTAAATAAAGTGATTCAAGCAAACTTTCAGTTTGCTTCGCTTCTATTTTCCAGCGCTTAGAAGCATAATCTTGTAAACTTGCCAAATCAAAGAGCTGAGGAGCTTGCTGTTGGACTTTTCTCCTTTCAACTGAGGAAACTAGAGAATTTGAAGATAAGCTCCGGGTCGCTTCAAAAGCTTCTTCACTGTCAAAATATTTTTCTTTGCAGGAAAAAACTTGGCCATTATTTTTATCTTCTAGCTGTAGCTTCCAATATAATCGAGGAGAGAAGTTACGAATAGCCAGATCATTTTCACAAATCACACGAACAACCGGAGTCTGACAGCGGCCTACTGAAAAAGCCTGGCCTTTTCCCCAAGAAACCTGACCCGCTTGCTGCAGTTCCAACGTAACCAGCGGAGAAAGATTCATCCCAACCAGCCAATCACTTTGAGCCCTAGCTTCTGCCTCCAGATAATAGTTATATGTTTCTTCTGGCTCACGTAAATTTTGGAAAGCTTGACGAATAGCTTTTTTTGTCATAGAGTTGAGCCAAAGCCTTTTCCAAATTTTCTTCTTTCCTCCTGGGATCCGTGACAAGATAGAATAGGCAATCCGCTCCCCTTCCCGATCCGAATCAGTTCCAATAATAACCCGGTCAGCAGCTTGAACCTCCTGATAAATAGTCGCAAAGCATTTTTCTGGATTACCTCCAAAGTTCTTCCTTCTACCTTTCTCTGCCTTCTTCAACTGCATTTTGAAAGAAACATCAACTAGTGGTAGATTTTCCAGCTTCCAGTTGTTTTCAGGAGCCGTATATTCGAATAGATGACCATCAGCAGCTACTACATGAACTTCACCTTCCAACAAGTCTGTTTGACTTAATACATAGACTTGGCCTATCTTATCAAATTGCCCTAGCGCATTAGCTGTTTTTCTAGCCTGGTCATCTTTTTCAGATACAATAACTGTCTTCATTATTTCCTCCTTATGTTTTCTATCCCCATCATAAGTAATAAAGAAAAATCATGTTGAGATAGGGCAGTTCCAATTTGAAAGAATAAAAAGCACCCATTTTAGGGTGCAAACATGTAGTCTAAATCTTCATTCCTCTACTGGGAGGAAATCGAGAAAATTCCGGGCCACTTGGATTTAAGCGAAGCTGATGGTTCGGCTGAAAGGGGGTTGTATGTCTTTCAACACTTTCAATAATTTTGGCTGTCGTTTTATGAATCCTTGTCAATGATTGGGAAAGATCTGAATCGCTTAATTCCTTTAGATTATCCGTCCAGGCAGCCATATAAACAATGGACTTTTGACTAGTATCTAAGCCAAAATGTTTAGATACTAAATAACTAGTTAACTCTGCTTCTAATTCCTTCCTGTCTTGTGACAATTCTTTCTTATAATCTTTCTGAGGATTATGAAGTGTGGCATGGGCCAGCTCATGAATAGCTGTTGATATATTTTCTCCTGGAGTATTCGATTTATTTAAAATTATCTTTTGTTCAATTGGAAGGAAAACACCTTTTGAATTTCCTATGAATCGCTCCTCCTTCCAAGCAATTGAAACTTGAATCTTTCTAGCATAGTCATTAAGTCCGGCTAAAACCTCCTTAGTTCTGACCTTATCCAAGTTAAAATTATAGTGTCGATTTGGGATAGCCTTAGGATAAGCTTCTGGCTTTAGATTTGTCTGTGAAAGTTCAAACACTTTGTAAGGATTAAATTTGGGGCGTCCATTCTGATCTCTTTCTTGAAATTCAACAACCTTAATTTCCTTATTTTTGATTTTCTTTCTCTCTTCTGGACTTGCTTGAGATTTTGGCTTGAATTTAGGATTTCCTTTCTCGTTGATAACTTGGTAGCCCTGCTCATTGAACACCGGAATCATCTCAATCATTGCTGGCCGGAAGAGAGTAATTTTAGAGCGCTCGCCAAATTTCACAGATAACTGATCATTTGAAATCTCTTTCTTATTCCCAGTCCTCTTATTCTCAAATGTAGCTTCTGCCGGAATTACATCATCTGGAGTAATTCCTAAAGACCTTCCAATTTGTCGCCACTGTTCAAAAGTCGCCACAGCATCCGCACCTGGCCACTGCTCCCGTATCAAGGCTATATTTCTTGGTGATAAGTTAGGAAACTTGGACATGAAATCCATATACTCCTTTAACTCCTCTGGAGACCTCATATAATCACGAATTTTCTGTATGGCTTGGTCACTCAAATCTTGAGCACTGGCCTTATAATAATCAAACGAATTATTTTCATTTGGAAGATTTGTAGCCTTATTTTCTTTCTCAGCTGAAGGGACTGATTGAGGCAACTCTTCACTATTTTCCGATTTTTCATTTGTAGCTGATAAAATTTCAGATACACGCTGAGCAATACTATTCTTCACCTCCTTTTTAGCTGAGTTAGTCTGATTCTCTTTTGCCTCATACGCTTTATGAGAGTATTCTTCTGCTGAAGATAACGTGTTCTCTTGAGCCGCTTCTACTGGTTCATATTGGCGATTTTTCAAAATTGCCATTATTTCCTTACCACCATCTTTGATATAATCTTCATTAATAGACAGCTGTTCAAGATGGCCATCCCGCTCTCGATAAACACCAAGAATAACCTTTTCATCCAGCGATTTTACATTAGCTGCAAGCTCTCCCTTGAGTTTCATGAGAGAGGCAGGGATTTTTTCACCTTCAGCGTCTTTAAACAACAACAAGAAATCTTCATCTTTTGCTTTGATAGCTTCCCTCATGTTGAGATTGTGCAGTTTCTCAACACTGCTTAAATCATCCAAAACAAAGGACTGTGGCTCTAAAATATCCTGGAGCATCGGAAGCACCTGCAATTTATCTTTAATCGCATTACTGATCAGCATACTATCATAATGACCTTGACCAGCCGCAAAATCTTCTAAGAAGTCCGCTGCTCCCTTTCCTTCTTCAAATGGTCTAATACCTGAGAGATGAATAAAGTTTTCCTTTTGGAAACTCACCTGAAGAATATTTTCCTCTCCATGATCCGCATAAACAAAACTAATTCTACTTCCAGCTAGTTCATTTAAGTACCAGGATGCTGTACTTTGAATTGACGGCGCATATTGATTTATGCGCCTTAAATCAGCAGGTGTAATTGGGTGATAATTTCCTATCCGCCGTTGCACGTTATCGTAATTTGTGCTAAAATGAAGGTAAGGATAGGATGATGTCGGGTGACTGGTAACAGTTTGCTCAAAGGTGCTTGTTTCAAGTACAGGTGTGGGACTGCCTTCAGCTTCTAGCTGTAAAGACCCCGTGCCACCACTGGTCCTATCAATCAAGCGCTCCTGATTTTGGTCAGGAGCTTTTTTTGACTCCTCTTGCTCTTCAAGAATCTCAGCATTCTGGGCGAGTTCCAGGTACTTATCAGGCAACACTGTCTCTAACTGCTTAGCCAAGGTTTCTCTTTCGCTGCCAACATCAAAACGGATGTTTTTAACTAAGATTTCTCCAGCCTCATTTTGTAAATCAAAATAAGTCTTATCATATCCCCCCTCTGCTCTAAATGATTGAAGAGTATTTTCTTGATAAAGAATATTTACAAAATCTTTATAAGGGATATTGTCTCCCTTTGAATAGTGTTTTCCTATAGTTAGATTCTCAGTGAAGTCAAAAACAACTCGCAATTCTTGTTCAGCTGGAGAAGTACTTACCTGAGACTTCAAAATCTGCATTAATCTTTCTCGTTCTTCAGGAGTTTTAGGACGATATTTAGATGATTCAATAAAATTCCCATCATCAGATAGTTCAACCGCCACTCTTCTGAGCCCCTTCACAAAATATATGTTTGGTTGCTTAGCCCACTGATTCACAGTCCCATCATTAATCAAGGCTTGAGCGCCAGGCTGAATTGTTAGAGATGACATTTTTTCTGAGATACCTTCCAGCCTCTGTAATTCCTCTTGGTATCGTCTGATCGTCTCGGATCTGTACCTTGATTCACCACGCTTCGCTTTTTCAATTTCTTCCCGAATTCGTGGAATATTTTGAACACTCATTTCAAGTCCATTACCACTACGATTCAAACCGGCGGCTTTTCTTTCTTCCCTTGCTTCCAGCCTTTCTACACGGGCTTCCTGTTGTTTAATCTCATCAAGCTTATCAAATACTCGATTTTCTAATTGATCCATTTTTTTAAAAAACCTAGAGCCATCCCGTTTGTCATTCATAGGCTGCCCGTTTGTCATTGCAGATAAATTATAGACCGCATCTGTCGCATCCAGAAATTCATTATTCAAGCGATCCAATTTACGTCTGGCTTGGGCCAAACGGCTATTGTCATCTTTGGGCTCATTCTGGAATTTTAGATAATCATTCCAATCCGTCTTATCCTTACCTGGCTGCAAATCAGGAAGATCCGGTTTTACTGTAATTCCCTTTTCCTGTAGCTTCTGAATAAATTCCAAACCGTGTTCATCTTGGTCCACGGCTAAAGTAATCATTTCCGCATGTTTGCCTCCTTGGAAATAATCAGTCATTCTGGCCAAATTTTCCAGTGCCTCTCCAGTTGAGTCATTTATTTCAAATGATCTACCTTGAAGCTCTGCTTCTAATTGAACAAGGTGACGACTGATTGATACTTCCTTTAAGCCATCCATAGAAACCAAGCGAACATTATCTAAAGTATCCTTACGAAGCTGGTAGTAGGACATCAGATCGATTGGACTTTCCGTAAAAACAAGCCGTGTCGGTTTGCCAATATCAATATGAAGACCGTTCATCTCCTCAGAATTACGGATAATATTTTTGGCATATCCCCTTTTAGGCCACTTATCCCAATTTTCACGGATCCCCTGCAGATTTCCCCCAACCACTTCGCCTGAAGAAGATAGGGTTTTGAATACAATTACTGGCTCAATGCTGTCACCTAATTTAGCATTGGCCTGGGCTAAGACTCCTTTGTCAAGGAAAAAATCAATTGTTTCATCCGTCAGTCCCCGTTCAGCTTTAAGATAGGTACGGGCTTCATCAAATGGTTGTTCATAACGCTGTAGATAGTAAGAGAAAGGTTCCTGGGTCTCTAGCTTCTGCGATGCATCATAAACCTTAAAATCACCATCATTAAGATAGTCAATAGCTTGATTGAAGTTAATTTCCTTCATTGTTTCTACCAGGGCAATAACATCTCCTCCCTGATCCCTAGAAAACCACTTCCAAACATTTTTTTTAGGAGTGATAACCAGACTATCATGTTGTTTCCAACGAAAATCCTGGCCAGTTCGGACCAATTCCATCCCAAGCTCATCCGCAACAGATAAGATATCTCTTGAGCGGGCAATTTCAACCCGCTCTTTTCTTGATTTTGCTGTAGCCATTCATCGTCCTCCTTCCTGATTAAAAGCACTCATATTTAGGCTGATAGGAACTTGAATTGTCCTCCGGCTCTATGAATAATTCAACCGGCAACTGAACAAGTTCTCCCACAGCCAATTCTGAAAAAGAATCATGCTTTAAAGTCAGCACTAAGTCTTCATTCTGCCCCCGCCCCTCAAAGCGGACTTGATTACTATCAGAATCAATGGCTGCCACTAGCCAATCTGCCTTAAAATCAAATTCCTTAATGGGAACATCTGGAAAATATAGTTTCATATCCAGTCTCCTTTCTGTTTCTCAACAGTATAAGATATACTACTTTTTTAAGCTGAAAAAGGACAAACGAAGACCACTAGTTTATGTTGACTACTAGCCGTTATTTTGAAGTACATAGTTTGTGTGCAAATTCTCTTCTTTGCTTTAGCAAGAGCAGAAGCTTTCGAATTTTTCAATGAAGCATATGATTTTCAGTCAAAACCAACATAAAAAACGCTATATTTATAACGTTTTTTATGTTATTTTTTATAATATTTTTATATACTTTGAGATTGTTCTTCTCTTTCAGCTCGCTCATCTGCTCTCAATTTAGCCATGAAGGCCCTCATATCGCTTCTTTCTGTACCTCTCAAGGTCATAGAGAGCCCCTTCATAAAATCGTGGCCAACATTTAGTTTCCCCTGCTCTTGCTGCAGACCAGATTTTTTCAGTTGACGCTGCCTTTGCATAGTTTTTGAGACGGCTTGGGCTATCTGACTTTGTTTTTCGCTTTCTCCTTCCGGTAACAATTTCTGGTAAAGTTGCTTGAGTTCTGAAAAATGATAAGCATTGCTCCGTTTTAGTACCTTAGCCTGCTCTTCTCCAGGATCCCTAGCAATTAACTCATTGTTTTCAAAAATTCTATTTTTTACCTGAAAAATAGAGACATGAGTTTTCAACTCTTCTAAATAGCTTTCCTTCGTCATAGGACGGCCTTTTAGAAGAGATAACAGCTTTTCATCCTGAACGGTAGCAACAGCATTCATTTCAGTCGTTAAACGGCTCAAAGGAGCTCGTAGATAGCCCCTATCGGCTTTTTTGACAGATAACTGAACACTATCTTCATATTTCTGCCTATAGGCCTCTTTTTTAGCTAATTCTAGCTTCTTCAGCTTGAAATTCGGAGTCATCTGTAACTCAATACACTCCAGACGCTCAGTCACCTCTGATTTTTTAAAGGAAACAAAAAGCTTATCACTTTCTAAGGGTTGCACCTTATCCAGCAATTCTTTTTGAATCATCAGCTCAGCCTGCTTCTCTGCTAGAAGACTAAGTCGCAAAGCATACCGATAAGTTCCTAACTCCTTTTGTTCCCTTTCAGAACGATTCTCTTTATTTTTGGCAGCATCTACTAAGGCTTTCAATTCATCTGAAGAAAGTAAGGATAGCTGCTTCAGATTTAAACGTTTATTCAAGATATCCTCTTGCACCTGACTAATATCAAACGCTTCTGTTTTCACAAATCTAGGAGTCTCACTTTTCATTCCGTTTTCATCTTCATCATAGACAGGTTTTAAAATATAAATTGGACTCGCATCATCTGGAATTTTATATCCCATTTTCTCCCAAGCATCAGCCAAATGAACATAGGTCGCATCAGGAAGCTGCTCCCTAATCCTTTTCTGATTTCCTACAGAAAAGTCAGATAAATTATTTTTAGACTCGGGGTTTGCAATTCTTGGAACTTCTTCCATGAATTTCTTCAAAATTTGATTGCCTAGGCGCTCTCTCAGCTCCTCTTCTCTACGCTGAATAAGTTTTTCAATATCATAGCCTGATGAATGAACCTGCTGCTTTATAGCTTTACCATTAACATAGCGCAACTTCTCATAGGCTTGATTTTTTTCAGCTGAATATACACCCTCATAAGAGGCTAGAAATTCTCTTGTCTCTGTGAGAAATTGCTGATAGTACTCTTTCCCATCATTGGCAAAGTAGGAATCCAAATAACGATTAATAAAGAATTTACTAACCGCAAAATCTCGAGCATTGGATCCGTATCTCCACTTTTTCTCTTGAGGAAGATGATTATAGGCCTGTTCCAAAAAATTTTTTTCAGCTGAAACAGTCACCTGATTATTCTTAAAAACATTAGCTAAGAGATCTGTTCTTAAATTGGCCAGCAGTTGCTCTTTTCTAAGCATCATGGACCTGGTCTCCTGATTGGCTAGGCCATGATAAACCGCACTTTTTACTTGCTTCATTGTTTTCTGTGAGAAATTTCCCTTATACTCCCAACGTCGCCGTGGTTTATAGTAAATCTTCTCACGATTGGATTCTAACTCTGATAAGCCAATATGAACATGAACATTATCTGTGTTCAGATGAATGTTCCCCCACCAAAAAGCAGTATCGGAAAGACCCTCCTTTTGAATCATTTTTGGCATCATTTCCCGAATCGCGTTCTTAATAGCTTGCTGATTAACCTGACCGGTATTTTTATCAATTAATCCTTCTTGGGCCAACCATTTGTTATCAAAAGAAACTACTCCCTGCCAAAGCAAAGAGCCATTTTGATAGGCAGTCTCTAAATTTTTTTTCAGCTGTTCAACTCGAGTACGCTGCAGATAATTAGACTCCTGATTAAATACTGCAGTGATATCCCGATCCTGGCTTTCAGTTGCATAGGACCGGTTCATATAATCAATATAGTCTCTAAAATTTAAATTTTGTTCCGGAATAGACTGCTGAATTGAGTTAATTTGTTCCCTGGTTAATTCCTCAAAAGACTGTTTATCCAAAGCCAACTCATTCTCAACTTCAACCGCCTCATCACGGTTAGTATAATCCACATACTGAGCATTTGCTTCGGTATATTGCAGCATAAAAGTAATACTTGGGCTTATTTGTTCTGCCAATCAAAAACCTTCCTTTCTACTTATGAGAATGCTTTATTGTCTGACCTCGTGCTTTATCTTCCTGAATTAATTCATCAATCCGAGCCAATAGTTCGTGTTGCTGCGGATCAAGTTTTGAATGAACAGATTCTAAATCTTGAATATCCCAATTTTCATCCCGAGAATGAAAATTACTTAATTGTAAATACAGCAATTGATCCATTTTACGTTTAACTTGTTTCACATCTTTTTCTATTGAGTCAAAATCCCCTCTTTGAAGTTGATTCAATCTATTTTCATAGGCCAAGTCATTTCCATCTACAATGAATAACTGATAAAAAGTTTCCAGCATTATTTTAAAAGTTTGGGATTTTCCGTTATTCAAAAATGCTGTTATTTCATCAAGCTTTTTCTCTTGCTGGTTATTAAGATAAAGAGATAATCTACTTTGTACCATATTATACTTCCTTGATTTTTATTTTGATACTTTCTGAGAAGTACCTGTTAGATAATTTATATCATATTCTGGCTGAATATTAAAGATAAAACAGTCAAAAGAGATTGAATTATCTTCAATACTTTGAGCCTCAATCCGAACTCCTCGACAAACCAATTCCACATTTCTAAAAATTGGTGTGACTCGATACCGGACATGATGGCCAGTTGTTTTGATATAGTTAACAATCTGATTTTCAAAATAAACCATCGAATTTTTTTCTCCAGGCGCAAAATTTGCATTCAAGGACCGAGTCCCTGTAAAAATATTCTTAGGATTATCATTTTCACCACTCAATTGAAAAGCTATTAAATGAGATCTATTATAAAGATAATCTTTCTCACCATTGACTTCAATTTTTTTATTTTTCCAGCCAGAAGGTCTCACATTAGAAATATTCTTTCTTTCTTTTTTTGCTAAAAGTTCTGGCCCCAACATAGCATTTGCTTCCCTGACTCGGCCAAGAAAATCTAAGTCTGAAAATTTTTTCCAACTGCCATTTTCCAAACTCAACTCCTCATTAGAAAATTGAGATTGAGGATTTACATCGATTATTTGAACACCTTCAAATTCTTTTCTAGCTAATTCTAAATTTTGATTTTGGTGATGATTTTCAATTTCAAAATTTTTTTCTTCAGCCGAATTAGTGAAGCCAAACTGACTAGGAAAATCATTTTGAGTGAAAGTTGAAACTAAAAATTCACGATTTTGAGGTTGCACTAAAAAAATAATTAGGAAAGTAATGACAAAAAAAGCAAATTTGTTTTTTTTCATTTTACTTCCTCCCTGATTTTCGTTCAGCAGCTAGTGCATCGACATCATCTATAAACTGTAGCCAGTCCACAGTTAAATTCTGAATAACTTCCTGCTTACTGTCCAAGCCTATCTGACGAATCTCAATCAACTTTTGATTTTCCAAAATCTGAGCTTGCTGCATTTTTAATTCTGACAATGTTTGCGCAAAATGATTTTGATAGAGATTCAAACCATCATTTATCACAATTGCCTGAAGCTGGTCCAGCATGAATTGATTTAAACTCGTGTACTGGTATTTTTGACAAATTGATTTTAGTTGACTATGAATATCATCTGACACATTGCGAATTTTAATCTCCTTTGTCATATACTTCTACCTCTCCTTCATATTCAAGCCAGCGGGAAATATGAGCAGCATAACTTGAAATTTTTCTTTCAAACTGTTCCAGTTGAGCCAATTGCTTTTCTGATTGAACTAACATAAAATCAGAGGCTTCTTTCATATTCTCCAAGTGACTCAAATAAATTTTTTCAGCCGAATGGAACTCCCCCTGTTCAATTTTTTCTCGACAAGTTTTTAATAAGAATTGATTCAAGGATCGATTTTCCTTCTCGGCTAAAGCTTTCAAAAATTCAATCTCATTTTTTGAAAATCCACGTATCAAATAATCCATTTTTCACTCCTTATCATTTCCATTTTTGGAAAAATTTTCAACGAAAACTCTTTCCAAAAATCAATCCGCCCTTCTTTTTTCTTTTCACGGAGGAAAGAAAAAAGAAGCAAAAAAGAATACTCATCTCGCAACACTACGAAAACAAGTTTTCTGTTTTTGCGGTTTTCTGCACCAGATGACACTTAGATAGGGCTAAGGCCCTTTTTGGTGTCTTAGGTGAAGAAAAGAGCATAAGGGAAACTGTTCCCACGTTCCGTGGAAAGTTGGCAGTGCCAACGTTTCCCATGATATCAATTTTCTCGGTTTCACCTACTTATAACATACATATAAACATACCAATAACATACCTACTTCAATATGTTTCCAGATCTTTTTTACCCATTTTCAACTGAAATATCTTCTGTAAATTGTGGATTTTCAAAATTATTTTCTTTTTCCTTCTGAGCTAATTTTCGTTTTTCCTTTTCTTCTTCTTTGATTAATCCCAGCTCTGTCTTCAAATCTAAAATAATTTCTTCGTACGAAATATTCTTATTTTTTTTGAACTGAATTTGAGAAAATAATTTCCCAATTTCCTTCTGATTTTTTTCTTTGGCCTCTGCCATTTTTTCTTTGATTGATTCTGCTTTTGCAAGAGTAGCAGCTAAGTCTTTCTCAAGTTTTTCTATATTATTTTTTGCCATTTCTGACTCTCCTTTTTTATTTTTTTCCTATTTTATATGAAATTTTAAACCGCTGCTGAAAGAGGGCAAGTTTGTTTTTAGGAAAATAAATAGACCTCAAAATGAGGCCTATATATTATTTAATCCCAATTTCTTCAATAGAGGTAAAAGAATCTTTTTTAGATAGAACCAACTTAATCAATTGAGCATTTACTGAAATACTTTCAAACGGACTGATCGTAAATACTACTGTATACTTCGTATCAAAATCTTCAAATGTTTTCTTCTCTTGAACATCATTTACAGTTCTAAAATGGATAACCCCAGCAATATTTTCTTTATTCAAATAAGAAAGTTCTACTCCTTCTTGATAAGCTGGTTTTATAGATTCCTGATTAAGCCGAACCATTCTTTCCACCACATCTGTAATTTCAGATTCTATAAACATATTGTTTATAGGAGGTAGCGGCTCTGTTTTTTTTCTAATTCCTAAATACTCTTTATTCAAGACATTCTTGAGAATATAAAATTCAGTAAGTCTAGGCAAGAGATACTTGTTAGCAAAAAATATAGCTAAATAAACAGCATAAAAAATTATAATATTTTTCAGTAGATTTTTAGTTACTGCAACACCGATTGATGAAGCAACAGCAGTTAGAAAAATGAAATTTTGAAAACCTACTAGAGATGATTTTTTCCACTTTTCCGAATCAAAGCATAATCCTATAATAAATGCTACAAGACTAGCCATGAATAGCAAACGTGATATAAAAAGAGAGGTATCTGCTATATACTGAGCTTGGAAGTCTGTTGCAGTAAAATTGATTATAGCTCCAGAAACCATTGCAGTTAATAAGAATGTACTCCATTTTACAAAATAACTTACCAAGTTATTCAGACAGAAAATGAGGAATAAGTTACGAATCCTTTTGTTTTTAAATCTCATTATTATTTCTCTCCTTCCTTCATCTCAACGGTCTGAATCGGATTAGGAAATTCAAAAGTCCCATCCTTCACTGCCTGCTTTTTCTTTTTCAAGGCTACAATCCTAGATTTAACAATCTCAATATTATCAGTTGCTTTTTCAATGGATTGATTCTTATCAGCAATGCTGTTGTCAATCTGTTCTTGGCTCCGTTGATTTTCTATTAAATCTTCGTTTTCAAGATACTGAGCCTCTGTAGACAGGCTTTTCTTACTAGATTCATCTTCTGAAATAGAGTCCTTAAGCTGCTGAATAGAAGTATTAAGCTTCTTGATTTGTCCTTCCTGGAACTTAATTTCCTGATCAATCTCTGAAATAGCAAAGCTTTCACGGGAAACATCTTTAATTTCTTCTTTCTCCAATTTAGAATTTTGAGGAGTAATCCAAAATTGGACAACTCTGTCAAACTCTTCTTCTACTGAACTGACTTTTGCTGTTTCATCATCTGAGGAAGAAAGTTCAACATCAATACCTGATGCATTGATACTTTTATTTTCAATATCAACAACCAAGGCACCGAAATTTTTAGGAACATTTTTAATAATCACCGAAATTTTCTTATCTGTAATCGGGATGACTTCCATACTGGTATCTAACTCCTCAGTAGAAGAATAAAGTTTCCATGATAGTCTAGAATTATCTATACCACGATCAATTCCTGATATAGAATCATCTGTTTCAAACTGGAGGAGAATAATCCCAGTCTTTTGTGAGTAAACCTGCTTCACTAAATTAATTTCTCCACTACCATTGTAAAAGTTCTTTTTAGTAGCCAGCTGCTCACTAGAATACGTTTCACCAGATTCTGGCGACAGCAGAGCACCACCAAGTAACAAGCCCCATATTGTGAGAAGAGAGAAGAAAATAATTAATTTTCTCTTCACGATATTTTCTCTAAACCAAGTGCCAATTAATTTAAAAAACGCTATAAATCGGCTTTCTTGAATGCCTTTTAGCCATTTATGAAAATGGTATTGAATCGCTCTAAAATTCATTTAAACGCCTCCTCAATGTTTTCAACATTTGCTTTATAGTTGCCTTTTTCTTTACCAGCATAAAGAAATTTCTTTGTCTGACCGGCACGAACTGCAACGACAGTAGCTGCCTTTTTAACACTATATTTTTGAACTAGAGCTTGACCTATATCACTTTCAACATCAACATAGAAAGTGCTATAAGGACTATTTTCAGCAGCCTTAAATATTGCTGACTTCCCTGCCTTGCAGAAAGGGCAACCTCGTTTGTAAAAAACAAGATTAACATTTTCTGAAATAGTTGCATCGCTAAAAATTTTAGCAGTTAATGGCTGGCTATCATAGGTTGGAAATAATTTTTTACCAAAATCCAAAAAACCATTAGCAGCAGCAGCTAGGAACAAGATCAATACCACAGTCGCCAAACATCGAATAAGTAGTTGCTTAAATTGATTCATCATTGTCCTCCTCGCTTGTATCAAACAAGCTCAGTTGTCGTGTAATGAGTGATTTCTTTTTTGACAGCTCCTTTACCTGATCCCTAAGCTGTAGAAATTCTGCTTGAATTTCTACCTGAGAATCTGGATCAAAGCCGTCAAAAATCTTCACAATTGGCAGCATTGGCCAATACTCTTTTTGTTCATTTCGCAAATACTCAGTGACTACCTTACTGTTATCAAGGACAGCATCAATCCGAATAATCGCAGGAATGCTGCTAATAGCTTCCTGACTTTGATAAAAAGTCAGACAGACATCCCCTGCAGCAATGCTATCATAATCGGAGTGTTCTTCTGCTATTTTAAAATAATAAGCATTCGGCTCTTGACCTACACCAGTCAAGTAGTAACCTCTGATAATCTTATATTCCATAAAAAATTCCTTTCATCCTTCATCCCGCTTTATGAAATCGAAACGGAGCCTGAAAATATGGATAATCTTCATCATACTCCGTAAATTTTTTAGTAACAGGAACTCGTTCTTCCTGATGATAGTTCTTTTGCAGATATTGAAAAGCTAGGCCCTGGCTCTCAAAAACCAAGATTTTCCCTTGACTGTCAGTCAAATAATCACCAGTCTCAAAACTAAAAATAATATATTTCATTTATTGTTCCTTTCTAATTCTTGAAACATTTAGCAATAGTAGCAATCACGGGGACCGTCACACTATTTCCAGCCTGTTTATAAAGCTGACTATTGCTATTAACAGCTTGAGCCCGATTAAATGCCCAATCAGGAAAACCTTGTAAGCGCCAGCACTCACGAGGAGTCAACTTACGGATTCTATAATCATCCGTGACAACGGCTTGTGAGTCACTAGTCGTCAGAGTATTTGCTTTCTGTTTTCCAACCCTGCCCCTCCTCGTCTTTGAGTTTGGATGCGAAAGGTTTATTGAATCACCGTTTTGGGCTTCTGTATATCCTGCAGCATTGGCCTCTCTTATTTTTAAAAGATTGTTTTCATGGTAACTGCTGCTTGTTAAAGTAGGAGCAATATCATGTTCTCCGCCAGTATTGTAGCCATGACTACGCTGGATAATTTTAGGTTCTTGTCTACCACCCTGTACAGCAGTTAAAGTAGGACAAACTCCTACAGGATCGTAAACACGATTTACCAGAGAATAATTACCGGGCAACTTCTCAGCAACTACAATCTTAGCCCCTTCTCCCTTGTTGGTCGTGAGCGTTGGTGCTAACCCACTGGCAGAATAAACCTCTCCATTCATCCCTTTTCCAGAAGGGTGAACATTCCCTACCTTCTTCGGTTTACTTTCAATAACGTACGATCCGTTCCCTTGCCCTTCTGCATATCTTGTTGTAAGGGTATTTGTTGTGACTCCCTGTACTTTATCAATTTTCGAGATACTCTTTCCGAGAGGAAAAATTGGTCTGGTACTTCTTCTTCGAGAATGTCCAACAATGAAGATCCGTGACCGGTTTTGTGGAACTCCGAAGTCTGCGCTGTTAAGCACTTGCCATTCCACATTATACCCCAGTTCATCAAGCGTGCTGAGGATGGTCTCAAAGGTACTCCCCCCATCATGACTGAGGAGCCCTGGTACGTTCTCAAGGAAAATATAAGTGGGTTTGAGAATTTTTGCGAAGCGTGCAACTTCAAAGAAGAGATTGCCTCGTTCATCTCCGAAACCCCGTCGGCTTCCAGCAAGAGAGAAACTTTGGCACGGAAATCCTCCGCAGAGAATGTCCACTCGTCCAAGTCCTCGAATAAATTCATCTGGTACGCTTCTGATGTCATGAAGCTCTACCTCCTTTTCTGTATCAAAAATTGCTTTATAAGATTTTCTTGCAAAGTCATCAACTTCACAAAAACCGATACATTCATGCTCAGCAGTTTCCATCCCTAAACGGAAACCACCGATGCCAGCAAATAAGTCTAAAAACTTCATTTTTCACCTCTTTATATGTACCTATTCTACTCCATATTTTATTTCTAATTCTCCTGCCCGCTAAATACCCTCACAGTATCCTAGAAATAATGTAATGGCACTTTGCGGGTTTAATTTTTTAGCCAGTATCCTCCTCAAAAAGATTGATGATCTCACCTTGTTTAATACACTTTTGAGATGAGTTAAGCGTTTCATGCACAAAATATAAGCTTTTCTCAAACCAGGTGGCTATATTGGCGAAATACGCCTCCTGACGCTCCTTTTTCAGCTGAATAACGGTAAGTAAAATTTGTTTGACTGAAGCTATTTTAATGCCTCCTCCTCGGCCTGATTTGATCTTCAGAAAAATTTGCCGTTCATCCTTCAAAGCTTTTAATACTTTATCTAGGCTACGCTCTGGGATTGAAAGTGCTTCTCGGATAGCTTTCTTACTCGTCTGAAGAAACGGGTCATCCTGCCCCTGCTCCTGCAGGTAAGTCATGATATCGCTTTTCCATTCATACAAGTGGCTATTTTTCCTCGCCTGTCGAGGTTTTCTGAATTTTTTCCAACCTTGGCGGATGAATAAATCTTTGCTTGTCAAACTTTTCTTAACCCAGGCCTTACATAGGATTAATACATAGTCACGGCTAGCAGCTGCATATTTGCCAGAATAAGCACTTGCAACTAGTTTTAGTAGCTCGTCTGTACGAACTGGTTCGGCTAATTGTAGGTTGAAATCATTTAAGATAACCTCACAATCGCCCTGTGACACTCCACTTGAAAAATTAGCAAGAGCTAAAGTGAACAATACGCTATTCCGTCCCATAAGAGCCTTAGAGCCCTTGATAACTGATTCACTCATCAACATTTGATACCAAGGTTCATCTATTTGTTTAACCCCAGCAGTACCAGTGATAAGGGTCAAATTCGGCTTTTTTTTCTTAAAAGTAAAATCTGACTGCTTCATTGACCAGGCCATCCATTCCTGGAAAGAGTAGCAATAATCCTGATCAAAAAATTCTACGTTGTCACTCCGTGGGAACCGTGCAATTCCAAAATGATTGCATGTTAAATCAACTGGAAGGGTTTCGCTGAAGTAGTTTCTCAAGTTTTGAGAGATCTCTTTAGCAATCTTAACAACCTTAAAGTTACTTGCTGCTGTCACATAGGCGGGCGACTGTAGCACAAAATAAGCCTGATATCCCTTGTCACTTTTAAGAATCAAAGTAGGCATAAATCCAAGATCTAGGCTAGCAGTTAGAATATCTCCTGTAGTCATTTCATCTGCAGAAGAGGTTATATCAAAATCAATATAGAATGTATTAATCTGCCGAAGATTATCTTCAGAATGACCTTTGGTTATACGGCGCTTTTTGTCACTGTATGCCCCATATCGGTACACGTTTGGAGTCCAGTGAGTAAAACTCCCTTGATTCTCTTGGACAGCCTCTAAAGAGGTTAAAACGACTCCACGAGCATGAATCATATCGTCTTTGGAGCGATATCCAAAAATCGATCCTTTTGTTTGTTCTTCAGGATGATTAATAGGTTTCAATTTACTATTTTTAAATTTGTACTTCCTCAATCCATTCTGAAGGATTCTACTATGTACTTTTTCCATTTCTCATACTATCATGCTGGAAGGGAGAGAATTCCCTGGTAGAAAATATCCAGCTTGTAAATCTTCCTTTCTAAAAAATTCGGGTGAAGAAGTACTGACATAATCACTTCTTCTAAACAAATCTCTTAGCCGTTTATTTGACATCTGAACTTTTTTTTCAATTTCTGAAAATCGAAATCCAAGACTCAAATAAGTTGTCACGATCTTTTCAATATGTTTTTTATCCTCAGTTTTTCTTACTCGCCTAATTTCTTGTTTTTCCCTTAGGGCCAGTTGATACTGGATATAGAGACCTCTCATCTCCTCAATCTTGTTTTGCCAATGCAAAGGGTACGGTTTACCTGAATGTTTGTTCACTAGCAGACGGACAGGTTTTTTAAATTTCATCTGAAAAGCATCAAACTCTCCAAGATCCTCCAAAGGATTAATAAATCCCATAGGCTCGCTCTTAATTAACTGCTCATACAAATCTCTAATCATCTTAACCTCCTGTAGAACTAAGCAGATAAACAAGTATAGAAACTTATAAACTCCTCTCCAAGTGGATTTTAAACAAACAAAAAAGAGAACAGACTTCTCTGTTCTCCATATAAATCATGATATTTTTATCTACCTAAAAACTCTTTCCACTTACTTCCCAAACTTTGCAATTTCTGACCAATAATCCGTTTTCTTAAATGTAAACAATCTTCAAAGCTCCAAAGGCGACATCCCCGCGCACATATAAAGTCTTGTCTTTTTCATTGACATTATGCGGATTGACAACCGTACCGAAAGCATTGTCCACATTTAGCTCTACTCGCCAGTTGCTTGGGATGTAAAGCACCGCACTGCCGAAAGATACTTCCACATCAAAACTAGCAGAATCACCTAAAATTCTGGCATTATCAAAATAGACGGCCGCACTGCCAAAAGCACACTCTACTTTATCATGGATAAAATTATCCGAGTTGATATAGCGAGTCCCACTGCCAAAGGAAATCTCTCCTTCCTTTGTAGACAAGCCCTTGCCAGACAAATAACGGAAACCCCAGATTCTTCTCGGCTTAAAAATCATATTGAGCCCAATGCAGGCCAAAATACCACCCATTATCAAAGTGCCTGTGGAGATAGCCAAGAAGTGATAGGCAGAATTAGCAATCATCAAAGCAATAATCGTCATAATCAAACCAGTTCCAAAATCTCGCTCCAAGAAATTTTCCAAGGCAAAATAAGCAAACATGCCGACCAAAAGCAGGGGCCAGATATTAAAATTGAACATCGGAATACCAAAGTTGCCCTGAAGCAAAACCCAGCCGGCTAAGACTAAGAAACCGATGCCTAGAATTGTTTTTTTCATAATGATTACCTCACTTCACTTAACTTTTCTTTTAGTAGTTGATAGTAATGCCTTGAAACATGCACTTTCTTATGCGTTTCAGAAAACTGGACAGAACTGG
>ERZ773212.114-NODE-114-length-43317-cov-4.077643_pt1 | contig 43317 bp, 35 predicted proteins | sample MGYA00581005_ERZ773212 | MGnify/ENA primary metagenome ERZ773212 (study PRJEB29015, sample SAMEA2738154) | human oral metagenome | biome: human oral; feature: human-associated habitat; material: saliva | place: China | collected 2196 ... | reverse complement strand
TCCCGCCTCTGCGCGTAATCCTTATACAACTCCTCCTTCGCGCCCCCCGTCAAACGCTGCAACGCATAATGCACATCCCCCGGATCCAACGGGTTGATCGACCCCATGGAGGAGCCCAAGCCTATCACCTGACCATCCAGCAACTCCACCAGACTACGATAATCCGGTTTCAAATCACCGGGAATCACGCAATTGACCCCCAAGGCCGCCAACCCCCAGACCAGACGACGCACGAACGTGCTCTTGCCGATTCCCGGCAACCCCATCACGAACATGCTGGGCTGGTTGATGATCTTCGCCTGATACCAGCTGATCGGATCACAACACACGCCCGCACCCGTCCCCAACAATCGGCCGACCGGCACGCCCTCCACCGGAAGGCTCAAATCCGTGCTGAACGGCCAGAAACCGCCACACACCTGACTGGAGGTACCGAAAAACTCATCCACCGTCGGGAAAGCCGAAGCATAGCCGCCGCCCCTGCGCAGGTAGCCGCGCCAACCCGGCCCCTTCGGCTCCACCGGATAGCAGGCCGCCAAACCCGGAAGACCCTTCACCGGGTCCTCCAACCCCAGGTCCGTCGTATCACGGTGACGCGCCTGGCGTGTCCAGGGGAGTCGAAGAATCGGCTTGCCTCCCGTCGTCGTGTGCTCCACCGTGCGTGATGCTGCTGTCATGGTTGCCTCCCGTAAAAATCTCGTATGCTGCTTGTTTAGGCTTCGGTCAAGGCGGCCAGAACGCTCTTCGGCTTGTACTGGCGAAGGTTCAAACCCAACGGCAGGCAGGCGGCGAAAGCCACATCCTGCGCCCCGTAACACGGTCTCAAATCCACCAAAGCGCCCTGGGCGGCCTGCTCAATGGCGGCGTTCATCGCATCCAGCCGCTCCGCCTCCCGCTCACCCGCGTAGATCGTGCCGGTCACCAGCAGGCCGAAGAACACGATCACCGCTCCCTGCACGGTCTCCACGCCCTGCTGGTCGGCGGCCGCCACCTGCCTGTCGGACTTCATGGTCGGGTTACGCAGCTGCTTCTTCACGCCCGTGGCGGTCACCCGGTTCCTCTCCGCGAACACGTTGGACGCACCCTTCGGCATCATGTGAAACAGCAAAGTCACCCTTTTCATATCGCAATCCTCCACCGGCCGCAGCAAGCTCGCCAGCGTGGAGGAGGTGACGTTATTGTTCGGCACGTCACACATCTCCCAGGTACGCGACACCCCACTGTCATGCCGATACCAATCCCAACTGGCCTCCGCCGAGGCGGGCCCGCAATCCGAGAAATCCACGGTCGGCTCCCCCTCGGAGCCTTCACTGGCCTCCAGGTCATCCTGGATGGCCGGATCGTAGCAGCGGCGCACGAACAGGCTCACCTGGCGCATATCCATCAACCGGACAGTGCCGCCACCGGCGTCAGCGACCAGACTGCGGATCTGCGGCAGCAGCAAAGCGATACGCCGCGCCGCCTGCCGCACATCCACCGGCTTGTTCCGCGACATGTAATGGAAAGTCAACGTGAGGATCACATCACTGCGCGAACCTCCCGACGCATACAGGTTCATGACCTGGCTCATCGCCCGCGCCGCCAAATCCGGCGCATCCTGGACCACATGCTTCGACAGGATCTTCTTGAACCGCAAACCACTATCCGGACACGTGTCCACCGTCACCGCCATCTGCGTCACACCCTGCTTGCCGGCCAACGCCTCCATCGTCTGCGCCCAGCCGGCCACATACGAATCCTCCACCTCAGGATCCACCAAGGAGGCACCCGCCGGCTTGCACGCCAACAAGAGGGAATAATCCCCCGTATGCTCATGGAAAACCAGAGCGAACGGCGTCCCATACCCGTCATGCGCCTCCATCAGCCGCACATGGCTCAACACCCCCGGCAGACGCAACGAGCCGCCTTGCGACCAGCCCAATAGTCCGGAGCGGTACAGGTTATAGCCTTTACGCACATCCTGACGATACGCGTGCTTCTCCGCCGCCAGATCCACGCGACTGCGATGCTGCGCATTCCTATGCGCCAGAATACCAATGACCAAAATCCATACGGCGGTGAAAGCCAAGCCCGCCAGAGGATTCACATACATGATCACCAAAGACAAGACCATGCAGCCCGCCCCCAGGATCGTCAACGGTTTGCCGATATTACGGAAACCGCCCGGCATCGGCCTCAAATAATCACCATAAGTTGTCGTCGAAGCCATAACAGCCACTCCCTTTCCTTAACTAATCAGAATTCCTTGCTTTTGCGTTGCGCCCCATCCGGCTTGCCCGCCCCCTGGGCGATCGGAGACGCCACCCCGCCTGAGCCTGGTGAGCCGGTAGGCGCCGACCCGGACGGGGAAGCCGTCTGAGCGCCGGAGCCCTGAGGGGTATCCGAGGAGAGTGGGGAGGAATCCTGCGACTGGGATCCGGAAGGATGCGCCGCCTCGATAGCACCCCGCGTATGCCGACCCCCGCCGCCGCTGCCGGAGCCGCTAGTCAGTTCGCCGCCTGAGCCGCCGGAGGATGTGCGGGCCTTGTTGAACCGGCTGCCGATCCAACGCCCCGCCCCGCGCACAGCGCCACCCAGCACGCCGACCACGCCGCCAGCGGTCGCGCCGCCCGCCATGGCCACCACGCCCGTCGGATTACTGCCGACGCTATCGGCCACGGCGGGAGCCATCAACCGGATCAGCACAGGCAGCATGATCGACACCAGCAGCGTCAACCCCAAAACGATGGTGCCGCTATCATCCCCCGCCTTCCCGGAGGCCAACACCGCCGAGCCGACAGCCAAAGTCAACGCCGCCACCGGCTTCCACATCAAGCAGGCGACCAGCCAGCCCAGCACCCGGCCATGACTCATCCTCCCGCTCTTCGAATAGCTCATGCACGCATACAAGGGAGCCAAACCCACCATGATAGGAAGCAGCCCCATGCGCGCATACGTGCACAGCTTCATCATGATCCCGGAAATGAACAGCAGCACACACATGACGATCGCCAGAATCGGCTGCAAATCAAGGAACCCGGTCAACGACAAAGTGCCATTCCTCCACGCCTGCTCCACCATGCCGGCCGACGCCTTCAAAATCGTGCCACTCCACCCATCCAGCAGATGACTGGCCATGGTCACCCCCTGGGCGAGGACAGCCGACTCGATCAACGCCAACCCGTAGGCGCGGCCCACGTTCACCAGCTCGCGCCCATCCTGGCTGACAGCCAGACGGAAACCCGTGAAAATCAAGCCGATCACCGCGCACACGATCATGAACGGGTCCACCAGCAGACGAGTCACATCCGAAACGAAGAAAGTCGTCGTCCACCCCGAAGACGGGCTCCACGCGTAGGAAGGAACATTCAGCGTCCACACCGTCTGGAAACCCGGACCATGATAGTTATTGCCCGCCCGGCCGAACAGGTTCGACGCGATCGACACGGACATCGCCCCCAAGCCGACACCCAGGAAAACCCATCCCGCCTTACCCATCAGACGCGTCCCATCCTCGCCACCGGCATCCCTGCGGCTCAAACCCCACAGGAACCGGCCGCCGGCCACGATCAGACTGATGACAGCCACCACCAGGAGAACACCCTGCGCGATATTCAAAAACGGCGCCACATCCGAATCCACCGTCTGATAATCCGGGGTGAAACCAGCACGCAACGTGTTCACCGAATCAGCGGACGCCGTCAACGTATCCCTCTTCGTCGTCAACCACGACAGGTTATCCGACTGAGCATTCTGATACGTCTGCCACAAGCCAGCCTCCAACCACGTCAACTGGCGATCCCTGCCACACCGCTTCGCCTTGCCATCCCACGACCAGGTGCCATGACCATCATTCGGCCACGCCTCGCACACCTGCGCATCCGGCAGCTTCTTCACCTCCTCGACGGACGAGGGACCACCATTAGGCTCCAGGCAGACCGTGGCACGATTCCGCGTGCACGTGAAAGGATGCTGCGACTGCCGCTGGACCTGCTGAGCCTGCAGGATCTTCTGCCAATCATCCGCCGACAGCTTGGAACGCATCTGAGCGGCTGTCACCGACTCATGAGCCGTCTTCGGCGCATCCTGCCCGAAACCGAACATGCTTTTCACACCATCCGCAGCCGACCCGCAGCCCGACAGGAAAGGCAACAGGACAAGCAGCAGCACGCCCAGAACGGTCAGCCGGCGCACCAGCCGACGCCGGCCCTGCCGACCCATGAGGCGGCGGATAGTCAGTGATGATGATAAACGCGTAACAGTCACAACAGAAACCCTCTTTTCCAAAAAGACCAGAAGCCGGATAACGCTGGTCAGCAGCTGGCGACGCTCAAACCCAGAGCAGAGAAAATAGACACGGCGAAGGAGATGATCAGCACACCAATCGCCCAATTCACCAGCTTGTCGGACGTGTCATCACGATCAGGCACGCCATCACCCTGCTGGCGCAGCATATGCACACCCACACGGATCAAACTCACAATGCCGATCAGCAAACCCAGGCCCTTCACCCAGCCCAACACCGTCCCCACCGGCCCCTCAAAACCCGGCAGCAGGCACGCCTTCGGATTATCCAACGCCAACACCACCAGGCCAGCAGCCTCAAACACATGCGAAAACATCGTCACGTTCCTTCCTACAATCAGAAATGCTCCACCACCATGCTCCCAGAAAACAAGCAGGCCGCCGGGTGGAAAAACAAACCGGAAAACGAAAACCACCAGGACAAAACAAGGAAGAGCCTGGAAGCGGGTCCAAGCCGAGAGTGTGGCAGGAAGAAAAACCTTAAGCGGAGTGAAATCACACGAAAACACAATCACACAACCGAAGAGAAGAAAAGGCGCCAGCCGCTTACCGTGCCGACGCCTTTTCGAGAGCATTCCCATTCATCCCCCACACCATGCGGCGCAGGAGAGCCCCCAGGAAAAGGGGACCACACCCAGTATCACCCCACACGACCAGACCAGCGGGTGGAAAAATTAAAGGCTCTGTTAAACCAGAATTGACATGTTTATATTCAGTGGTGCCGGTCGCTTATCGAGCTGACCGGCACCACTGGAGGTAATCAAACAATCAAGGATTTTACCAAGCCGTCGAGCCTATCCTCGTCCTTTTCAGTAGGTGATGCTCCCCTTTGGAAAGACTTGGCCATATCTGCCATTTCCGTCATTGTGGAGTTCTTCTCGTCGTACGGAGGTATCGCCAAGTAATCAGTGACGCTTATCCCGAGGCTCAAGGCCGAGGAGTAAGCGTTGATGGCATGCGAAGCTATCCTCGAATTCAGGAAGGCCGTAAGGTATGCGGCTTCGTCTTCACTGTCCAATGGCACGAAATACACCTTGTGGTCGGGGATGACCGTTTTCTCCTTGTCGCAGAACTTGCTGGATCCGACGTATGCCGCTACGAAGCCGCTTCCAGACATTTCCTTCCAGACGACTTTGTAGGGCGCGAATGTGTACGCACCTGTGGACCAAATCGACCAGAAGGGCTTGTCTTTCTGAAATCGTCTATAACTCGAACGCTGTTCGAGTATTTCCTTGAACTGGCTGAGATATCTGAACGTCTTCGGTCTGGAAGTCGGCAATGACTCGTCTCCGAACATGCCGCGTTGCGGAACCAACACGCATTGATGTGGCTGTGGGTGTGCGGAGAAGCGCTGCACGTCACGTCCTCGGAGCAAGGGGAACACGTCGTCGGTTTCCACGACTGAAGTCTTCTTGACCACGTCCCGTCGCCTTCCTTTGCTGGGGTCGTTCGAGATGCGAACCAGCTTGGAATCCGTGGTAGGAGCAGTTTCTACGAAATAAACCCCGTTGAGGTCGGTAGTGACTCCTTTGCGTGCCTGGTATGAGGAGTCTCTGTTGGCGTCAAATAAGTCCGCCCAGACCCCTATTTCCGTCGCAGGCCCAACCAGCCACGGACCCGCATCTGTTCCCGGCACAGGTATGGCCTGAAGATCGTCATACAAGGTGAGGGAAGGAGCGGCTTTGGTGCGTGCGGCGGCGAAACGACGGTATTTGACAGGGTATTCGGTTGGCTTGCCGTTTCTGCGTATGAGAAGCAGCGTGGGCCAATTGGCCACGCCCTCGAATGGGCGAAGCTGGGCGTAATCCTCCACGGTTTCCACTGTCATGGGCTCATCTTCGTTTTCTGAACGAAGATTCCATCTGCGGAATCCTTGGCTGGACTCGTTCTTGAAGATGGTGCCGGTTATCAAGAACGCGAGGCTTCCGCCTTTTTTGACAAAGCGCTCCAAGGCATGTTGGGTGACTACAGTCGAAATGTCCGACTGTATTCCGCCGACCCACACATCCTCGCTGAAAATATCCATGCGGTCACAAATCGGCTTGATGAACTCTGCATAAGCACGAGGAAGATTGCTCCACTTGACCCACGGAGGGTTGCCGGCGACCAGATCGATATCTTTGACGCATCCAGCCTCGATTCGGTCGAATAGTATGAGACACCAAATGCCGTTCCAATGATTTCGGTGAAGATCCACGAGATCCTCGATTGTCTTCGAGAATATTTCCGTCATTCCGGCATCAAGCCCGCGCACTGCTGGGGAATTACTCTTTAAGGCCGACAGAATATTATTCCCATCCATTCCGGCATCGATGCACACCCGCAGCTGGTCCATGGCCGGATAGAAGTCGATGGATTGCGCAAGCCCATCCGGTATGGCGAAAGTTCGCTCGCCTTTCTCTGTGAGTATTGAATGCGTGAAAACGCCATCTACCGGGTCCGCCGTGTTGATGGCATCAGCAAGGAACACCGGGAGCAGCATGGGGTCGGAGCCATCGAACCTGCCGGATAGGAACACCACGATGGATGCTTTGGCGGTCAATACGGCAAGCGGATTCAAGTCGAATCCATGCAGTCCATCAAGCAATTCGCGTGCGGACGCGGTTTGCGAACACGATTCCAGCCGCCGACGAAGACCTTCCAGTATGAATGTGCCGGAACCACATGTGGGATCAAGCAGAGACTGGCCGGGATCCCACCCGGCTGTGTCCATCACATGGGAGGCGAGCCAATCGGGCGTGTAGTACTCGCCCAAGGCATGTCGCATGGGAGCAGGGGTGAAACCCATGTACATTCCTTTGAAAAGATCGCGTACGGACTGGGGATTCTTCTGAGTCACATCGAAATCAATGGTCCTCAGCCTTTCCAGCAAGAGCCCTAGCGGCTGATCCAACGATTCCGGTACATCATCGCCCAGGTACCATGAGAAGAAGTCGGTACCCAGCATGTTTTCGATGCCGAATAGTTTGAAATAATCGCCGTTCTCCACGTTCTCAAGGAACTTCCTAGGATTCTCCGCAGGGCTCAAGACTTCATCGGACTGCGCCGCAAGCGCATAGACGGCGCAGATTTTGGCGACTATCGCGATGTACGTACTGAGCGAGAATACGTACGCCTGTGGGTCCTCGAAATAGTCGATGCCATGGCTGCGGCTTGCGTCTCGAAGATATTTGGACAGACGCTCCGTTTCGGTTCCATCAACCTGGCCGAAGAGTCTGCTCCACTCCGTGTATATGAGCCTTGTCCTAGAAGCTATATCACTCGTCCGCGCCTCGCAAATCACCTGGAACAATGCGGGAAGAAGTCGGCGCCCGACTTCGGTGTCCGGTCCGATGAATTGTTTGAGAAGCCGGGGGCTGGCAAGCGGCCGACCCCCGTCCGCTATGAGAATCAGTAGCCGGTTCAAGCAAAGACCGTCGAAAGGTCTTGCCGGCTCCCATGCGAACCCGGTTTCGACCGACCTGCCGAAGGAGATGGTCTCCCCGTCCCATGCAACGAGGGAATACCTGCCCAGAGAGCGTCCTTCTTCCCTGGACAGTAGTTCGGCATATTCCTCGGCCTGTTTGCGCGCGTGCGTCAATTGGTTGTTTTCCGAGGCGTTGAACGATCGAGGAGGCTCGTATTCAATGATGGTGGAGCCATGCACAGCATCGACTCGTCTCCTGCCTGAGTCGAAACTGTGCTCGTATGTGTATGAATTCCAGAAGATGCCATGCTTGCGGCACAGCCCTTCCAAAAGGCCCTCGGTCTTGATCTTGAGTTGTTCCTCGTTGTCGGAAACCTTCGCGGCTTCAAGAACCGCTGCCGTCGTCTCGGAGGTTTCTGAAGCAGTCAGTGAAAACTCGGTCATTTGTCCGCCTCTTCGTTCAGCTCTGTCAAATCATCCTGTTTCAAAGAAATGCCGAATGGCAGTCCCTGTTCTCTGATGACCGCCTTAAGGAAGATGGTGACCGCTCCGGTCATGGTCAGGCCGAGTGGTTCAAGCACCCGGTTGGCTTGTCGTTTGAGTTCGGGGTCGAGCCGCATGGTCGTGGTGGGCGTGTCCGCCATGATGTGCCTCCAATCAGTTGATGGTTACAGTGTACATACGTTGCGGCTATGCGGCCGCCTGCCAGTAGTCCATGTAGGGCGGCTCCACGTGCGCCCAGTCGCGCACGGTGTTGTCACACCGGGTGACATTGACCTGCCGCGCGGCCGCGTCGGCCCGGTCCTGCCGGTAGGTGCGCCGCCACAGGAACCACGTCAGGTACTCTCCGAGACGTTTCGTGCTCACGCCCTTGAATCCTGCGAGGAATCCGTCGAGCTGGGAGTGGAGCGTATTGACCCGGTTGATGGCATGGTCCTTCGCGTCGGTCTGGGTGAGTGCGACGCCCAGCGCCTCCGTGGCGCCGGGATAGGCGGCCGCCTGATCGGTGACGGCCAAGGCATCCTTGGCGAGCCTGCCGTCCAACGCGGCGATGACGCAGGCCTTGGAGATGACGCCGTGCCCGCTCATGGTCAGGAACGCAGAGTCGTCGTCGGTGACGCCGCTCATGACGCAGATCTGCTCCCTCGACAGGCCACGCTTCGATGCGGGCGTGCCGCGATGATGCGCTTCGCGCGGCAGACGGAACTTGCCGCGCGTGTGGTTGCCTTTGAAACTCTCCCGCAGGTACGTCTCGTCCAGTTGGACGCTCGCGCCCGCACCGGCGAGGAACTTGGGCAGGTGACGTTTGATGCTTTCGATCAGGCGCATGCGCATCAGCCACGCCGTGCGCAGGCTCACCTTGCAGCGCTTCGCGCATTCGCGCAATGCGAGGCAGTCCACGAAGCACTCCAGATACTTCATCCACACGGCTGGTTTGAGCTTCGAACGCGTGATGATTGTATCCGGCTCGTTGCGGAACGTGCGATGGCGGTCCTTGCACATCCACCGCTGAATGCCGTCCCTGTCATGGCCCTTGCGCACCACGCTGACGCTGCCACATGACGGGCACGCCGTCACATCCTCAGACGTGGGGCGGGACTGGGCGTAGGCATCCTCGTAGATGACCTCGCGCAATTCCATGATGGCCTGTTGGCGTTCCAATGCGCCCATGCCGTTTAATTGGTTGCGGATCTCGTCGATGAAACCCATGGCCCTCACCTCCATAACTGTAATTTCAGTGTAGCTACAGTTGTGGACATGGAGCCTTATGACAATTCTGGTTTAACAGAGCCAAATTAAAAGCCAAGAGAAAAGAACACGAAAAGAATGGGGATGCCAAGAAACCCGGTATCCCCATCCCATCGATCAATGAAATCTGTAAGGAGGAGCCCCTCCCCATTATCACCCCAGGAGCGCATGAGATCGGGAGGAAACACCGCCCATGTCATTCCCGCAGGCATGATGCATCTGCTCGACAGCCTGCCGCATCTGCCGATACGCCTTCGGCCACCTCTTCGGAAACCCCACCTCCACCAAATCCAGGTAAGGCAGCAGGAAGCAGGCGGGAGACACCGAACACACCAGTTGACGCGACTCCACCACCCGCTCCGGCAGCCTCCTGACCGGCGAGGTCAAAGCCACCGCCAGCAGACGACAGTTGCCCCACCGGCCGAAAGCCTGCTCCCGCAGCAGGCCCTGCACCGCGGCCAGGCCGCGTGCCGTACTCATCGCGCACACGATCACCTGCGGCGCCACATCAGGATTCACCGGAAGCCTCCGGCCCGCATCCGCGAACAGGTCCGGGGCGCTTTCACAGATCGTCGTACACCCCGAGCCGCCATGGGCGCCCACCAGCCACACGCGGCCAGTAGCCGGAGCATCAAACAAGCCCAACGACGCACTGGACGGGCCAGCAGCCGTCTGCTGGGGGTCAAGCCGGGTCGGCTCATCCACGACACCACTCAGAGGATCGCCCGCGGCCGCCCCCTGCGCGAACAAGGGGTCGGCAGGCTCAGCCTGGTCTCCCGCCTTGACCGGGAACGGCGCGCCCATGACCGGCGGCCGCCCGGGGGACAAGGGATCATGCCGCCCACCAGAGGCAGCATCGCGGAAGGGATTACGGAAGAAGCTCACCATGATAGATCACCTCGCCCGAGCAGGCTCATCACCCTCAGCCAACACCGCACCCACCCCGGTCAAGGCCGGCTCCTGCACGCGGGTGGGATCGCACTGCGGATACCACCAATCAGCCGGATGGAACCCCTCCGGCAATTGGCGGGCGGAGGAAGGAATCAGACCCGCCGCCCGGGCGGCGATCACCCACTGAGGATGCGCCGCCGGATCACGCCCCACATCCCGCCGATACATGTCAATATCCCGGCTACGCTCCACCACATCAAAATCATACGTATGATCCGCCAGGAAACGGGTACGCTCATCCACATCCCCCTGATGCCACGACAGGCGGGCCGCCAAGTAAGCGGCGGAATCCCCCTTCACAGTCCTGCGGCTCAAATCATCCAACAAGGAAGGCACATCCTGCCAATACGCCCGGCTCATCACCCGCCGCGTATCAGCCTGCCGGTCATTATTCAACCCCAGCACCCGATTCGTCTTATAATCCAACACCGTCGAATCCTTCGGATCCGTCGCCATGAACAGCATCATATCCTTATCCAAAGCGGGATCCACCAGCTTATAAAACAACAAGTCCGGCATCTGCTCCACCAGACGCTGCCGCCTCTCACCCGTCGGATAAGTCACCTCCAGGAAAGACGCATCCCAATACAAGCGCTCCATCAACTCCACCGAACGACGGTCACGCTCCTCATCCACACCCAGGACATACTCCCCGGATCTCAACTCATCCACCCAATCACACAACCGCGCCGCGAACCGGCGCGTCTGCTCCCGATCCAACATCATATCCACGAACCTCCCAATCCAGGACGACAACAAACCCCCACCCCCTGTCCGGGACGATCCCGACAAAAAGGAGGCAGCCATATCCATACTCGCAGACCCCAGCAATCCGGCCGGGTGGAAAAAAGCGTCAGCAGAACAGCAGGCCTTGAGCAGGCTCACCCACGACCAGAGGGATCTCCTTCCAAAGGATCCCCTCCCCGGCCTCACCATCCGTGGCGGCAGCGGCCTCTTTCACAGGGACGCTGGTGCGCCCTGGGGCTGGCTTGTAGCTGCGCCACCTGGCCCGTTGCGCATCCTCCACCCCCTTGATCACCATCGGGTCGGAAGCCAGCCAATCATGCACCAGACGCCACACCCTCTTCCTGTCCTTCGCGGACAAGGGAATGCCACACGCCTCCGCAGCCGCACGGAACGTGCCCAGCATCTGATGGTTGAAACCACCATACAAGCCCGTCTCCTGCCGCCACACAATACCCTGCGCCAGACACCACAAGCGCACCGGGCATTTCTGGCACAGCAGGCGGCCCGCCTGGGCGAAACGGCCCAGCTCCTTACTCGAATACCCCGTCTCCTCCCCGTCAGCCAAGCCGAACAGCAGGTCGGACACCTGGTAATCCATCTGACAGCACACGCCATACAAACGCACATCCGACCCGGTCGCCGTCTCATCCAACCGGGAGGAATCCGCGACGATGCGCCGCGCCATATAATGCGTGCCCAGCCGGGCGTTCAACTCCCGCGCCTCACCCGGCGTCCTCGTCGGCAGGAACCCCTCACCATCACGCCCAGGCTTGTCTTGTGTCGTGTTCATCGCGCCACCTCCCATTCTCGCTCATCCAGCGATTCCCTGATCTTCTGCTCGTCCTCGCCGTCCTCCAACCAGTGCAGGACCCGCCAGGCCCGCGGATCCATCAGACAATCCGCCGCCTCCGCATACCCCAGAATCCGCTGCACATGAGCGCAGCCGGCGGAATGCTTATGCGGCTTCACGCCGCCATCGACCCCAGCCGCGAGGCGGCCTGCTCTGGTGGCGGGGTTGGTCATTTGGCTGGTGACCTGAGCCCAATGACGCTCCAACCTCTCCGGCGTGAACGCCACACTCCTCCAAAACGGCTGACCCACGTCCAGCGCCCACCGGGCAGCCTGCTCCACCCGGGCCACACCGAAAGCGGCCACCAAGCGGGCCGCCGACCGCCGCTGACGCTCCTCGAAACGGCGACGCGAAGCCTCGGACTTGAACGGCGGCAACGCCACCACCGGAGCCTTGTCGCGCAAGGAAGCCATCAACGCCACCACGCCAACCGCACCCGCCCCCACGTCGCAGGCAACCGCACCAGCATCCGGCACAGCCTGAGCTTCGCTGGCATCCGGCACAGCATGGGCGGCGCAGCCGGCGGAAGAAGACTCCGCCCGCTGGCTACCGTCGGCCAGGCAAACGCTGCGGGACGGGGAAGCCGGATCAGGGACGGGATGTCGATCGTCGTCGACGTCCTCGGAACCGTCATCCTCCACCCGGGGCTCGTCATCCCCCGTGGGGGGATTAAGGGGGGATTGTTTATTATCTGGTTTTATATCTGGTATTGGTTGGACAATACTGGAATTTCCATGCGTCACATCCGACACCTCGATTGGACATTTTTGACCAATCGAGGACGCCAAACCGTCCTCATCGGCAATTCCGCCGTTTTCGGCACCCAACGCATACCAAAGCGTCCTATCATAAGGCGACTGGTTATAATTGCCCGTGCGGATCAAACCCACGTCCACCAGCTTCCTCAACGCACGCTGAATACTCCTCGGGGACGCATACGGAAACAACCTGGCGAATGCCTTCGACGAGTTATACGTCCAATAACACCCATCATGGAAATGCACCCCATTCGCCTCATTCTTCGCAATCCAGAAACGAATGTTCTCAAACAAATCCGCCTCCAGCATCCCATACCGGCAAGCAACCCGAACATCAAACGAATGCGTCACCATCACGACACCTCCCGACCCGACCCAACACCAGAAGAAACAAGCCCCCAGCAAGCACTCCAAGACCTCAAAGAAGCCGTCAAAAACCGGGACATCATCCAATGGGAAGACCCGGCAGGAAACACCACGTTCGTGAACATCTCACAAGCCGAATACTGGACAATCCGCCACGGCGTTCTCGACCAGATCCCCGAAACACTCGCATAATCCCTCATGACCATACCCCAATATCACAACCCTGACTAGGATGCTGAAGAAAACACTCCCGCCGACGCTCAAAACCATCAACACGGGAAGCCGCACGACACAAAGCAAAACAGAAAACAAAAGAACCAGCCAACAAAACAGCAAACCCAAGCCTCATCACACCCTCCCCACTAATCAACCGTCACCGTCAACGGCTTTAACCCCAACAATTGATCGGAAGACACATCCAGGTATTCTGCGGTCTTGGCGATATCAACCGCGGACCATGAAACCTTGCCTCGCAATTTTCCTGAAATATTTGAGGGAGACTGCTTCAAGACATATGCAAGCTGGTATGGGCGGATATCTTTAACGCGGAGTAGGAGAGAAACATTCTCTCCAATGAATTTAGTACTTATTTGTTGGTTCATATTCAACATTGTAAAACAAATGAGTACAAGATAATTTGACGGCGTGTTGAATTAGGTATTTATCGTTAATGTGATTTAATATAGTGGTATGAAACAAGAAGTTAGTGAACGTAGTTTAGAGGCTACGGTAGTGGAGAATATTCGGTTCTACCTTTATCTCAGACACCTTAATCAAACGGATTTGGCAAATGCTCTTGGGCTGACCAGGTCTGGAGCTTCTCAGAAAATGACTGGAAGAGCAAATTGGTCCATCTCAGATATAGAAAAAGTGGCTACTCTGCTGCAGGTGAAGCCGGAGATACTTTTGAGTGATGAAGTATTGGAGAAAATGGGACTTGTCAGTGGGCGAAACCCACAACCCACGACTTAAAAGGACGCTGCTCTGCCGTTGAGCTAGAGGGGCAACAGGAAAATATTGTACATCGCACTTGCGATTTTTGCCACTATGGCGAGTTGGGCATGCCAATAATCATCGGCTCAGGCATTATTCCTGCTGTATTTGAGTAAGCCATGATCCGCCCCCTCCCAAAGAATCAAGCGCGACACGCCGGCAGCGCTCCCACCGGGGCTATCAATGTTAACATCGTTAACTACATAAGTTAACACTGTAAACATCGATTGGAGGCCAGACACATGGATACAGATTCATCAGACGAAGCCATAAGCCTTACAGGCTTACAGAAGTCATACGGGAACACAAAGGTCCTGCGAGGCGTGGACCTGAAAGTCCGCCCCGGACAGATACTCGGCCTGCTGGGGAAAAACGGCGCCGGCAAATCCACGCTGATCACCATTATGTGCGGGATGCTCCGCCCCGACTCGGGGCAGGTCCGCATCTGCGGCAAAGACCCTTCCCGCAGGAGTATCGGGCGGTATATCGGCTACGCCCCGCAGGACATCGCCGTTTATCCCCACCTTTCTGTTGAGCAGAACCTCACCAGTATAGGCAGGATACAGGGGATGTCCGCCGCAAAATCAGCACAGCGGGCTTACGAGGTCATCGAGGTGCTGGGGCTGGGAAACCAGGCGAAGCAAAACGCGGGGGACCTGTCCGGCGGACAGAAGCGGCGGCTGCACACAGGCATGGCATTAATGCACCATCCCCGCGTTGCCTTCCTCGACGAACCTACAGTAGGTGCTGATGTCGAAGCGCGCAACAGGATATTGCACATGGTCCGCTCCCTTGCAGATGAAGGTACGGCCGTCGTGTACACGTCGCATTACCTGACCGAATTTGAAAAGCTCAATGCGGCTATCGCCATCCTCAACGAAGGTACGATTGCTGCTTCAGGCACTATCCCCGACCTCATAAGCAGGCATTCGGATTCTTCGATACACGTTTCCTTCGCTTCCGGCACTCTGCCTAATGTCAGCGGATGGCGCAAAGAAGAAGGGCACCTGTCACTGGAAGGGCCGGCAGAGGATCCCGGGCGCGCCATCGCCAGACTGCTCGCAGACCCTCAGGTTGACGATTCCGCAGTCAGCGACATCCGTATAGTCCGCCCCTCGCTGGAAAACGTGTATCTGAATATCGTCGGTACAGAAAAAACGGCAGACGAAGAAATAAAGGAGAAATAATGAAAATCAAACGTTTTATGGCTATAGCCAGGCTCAACCTGCTGATCCAGCTGCGCGATCCCATACCTACAATCCTAATGACCATAATACCGCTGATGCTCACACCGTTCCTGATACCTTCTTCTAAAACCCTGCTTATCTCAGAAGGATATGCTTCGGCAACGGGTGCGGAACAGGTAGTTCCAGGGATGGCAGTCCTGTTCTCTTTCCTCTCCGTGCAGTTCATCGTCCAGTCATTCTTTGACGAACACACCTGGGGGACATGGCCCCGGCTCCGGTCGACCGCAGCCACACCGGCAGATATCATCATGGGGAAAACGGCAGTCATTTATCTGATCCAGGCTGTGCAGCTTATTGTAGTACTGGCTGCGGGAAGCCTTCTGTATGATTACCGCCCCAACGGGAGCATAGCAGCGCTTGTCATAGTGGCACTTGTATTCTCTGCAGTCCTCACCACTTTTGGAGTGGTGCTGTCCCTGTGGATCCGGTCCGAAAACACAGCACTAGCCCTGGCAAGCCTTGTCGGGATGCTGATGGCAGGGATCGGCGGCGCTATCGGCTCGACTTCAGGGTTCCCCGACTGGGCCCGGCCGGTGTCAAAAATATCCCCTGCATACTGGGCGCTTGACGCAGTCCATAAGGTAAGCCTGGATTCGGCGGGCATAGGCGACGTTGGCGGACAGATCGGGATACTGCTGATATTCCTTGCCGTCCTCGTAGCTGTCTGTATAATAAGATGCATTATGGGGGTAGATACCAGGAAAATGGAATAGGAGCGTAGGCATGGGCGATACAGGGGAAAGAAAGGGCAGCGGTTTAAAACGCGGGCATCTGACGCGTGAAAGCATCCTCCGCGAGGCGCTCACCCTCGTTGACGAGAAAGGTTTTGACGCCCTTTCCCTCCGCACGCTCGGCAAGCGGCTCGGTGTTTCCCAGGCCGCTTTTTACCGCCATATCCCGGATAAAGCCGCTCTGCTGGATGGGGTTGCAGAAATCATCTGGCAGGAAGTTTTCGACCGATGCACATCCGCCCTGTCAGAGGAGAGCTTTACTGCCGGGAGCACGGACTGGAAAATGGTTTTCAGCCTGTATGCCCATTGTCTCATGGATATCCTGCACAGCCATCCTAACGCAGTTATCCTTGTCCTGACGCATCCGATGAGTACAGCGAACGAGTTCGCATCCGCGGCCCGGCTGCTGGTACAGATAGCCGATCTGGGGGTCCCCCTGCCGGGCAACGCACTCGGAATGATCAATATGGTCACTATGTACGTGGGAGGCGTTGCTGCCGCTGAAGTCGCCCCTCCTGCGGGCGGCGCTGCAAAGGACATAGACGAAGGCCTTGCCGGGATGCTCGCCGCTGCCGGCCCGCGTGAAAAGGAAACCCTTACAGATCTGCTGAAACCCATGGATACAGCCGGATGGTCCTTCTCGCACCTGTTTGAGACCGGCCTCAATGCCCTGCTGCACGGCTGGGACGCAGTGTAACTTACCTAAGTTCCTGTATCAGGCCGCAAAAAGGTCGTTGAAATTCTCAGCCATCGTAGGATGGGTGAATACCTGGCTGGCGAGATACTCCGCCGGTATGTTGTTGTCCATCGCCATCTTGACGAGGTTAATAAGTTCATGCGCCTGGCTGCCGAAAAGCGTTGCGCCAAGGATGCGCCCGTCTCCCCTGCTGATAATGGCTTTGAACATCCCTCTGAGATCATTATTGACGTGCGCGCGCGGCATAGATGCAACAGGAAGCGTTTTCGCCCTGTAATCAAGCCCCTGTCCCTGCGCCTGCACTTCGGTAAGGCCTATATGTGCCAACGGAGGGGTAATAAAAGTAGATGTGGGGATATTCTTCCGGTCAGCAAGGCTGTACGTCTGCCCGTCCTGCCCTGCCCGGCTGAGATAAGCGTTGATTATCCGGAAATCATCAAGGGATATGTACGTAAACTGCGGGCCTCCATTGACATCCCCCGCGGCAAACACCCCGGGGACAGCTGTCTGGAGGAACCTGTCAGTTTTGATTGCCCCGCTGTCAGTCAGTTCAATATCTGTAGCCTCAAGCCCCAGCCCGTCAATATTAGGACGCCGGCCGACCGCATAAAGCACTGCATCAAACGTATAATCGCCCTTGTTGGTTGAGAGCACGGCAGCGCCCCGTGAGTCTTCCACAGATGTAACAGCGGAGTCCAGTTCAAAGCGGATCCCGTCTTCCTTCATATACGAATATGCGAGATCGGCGATTTCAGGCTCAGTTCCCCTGAGGATTCCGGGACCGTTAACAAACACCGTCACCTCGGTCCCAAGCTTATTGAAAATGCCTGCAAACTCAAGGCCGATATGCCCTCCGCCGATGATCCCCAGCCTGCCGGGACGCGGGCTGAGGCCCTGGATCCCAGTAGAATCATAAGCATACGCGGATTCCGCCAGCCCCGGAATATCGGGTATCACAGGGACAGCGCCGGTATTGATGACGATAGCCGCAGCAGTGAGCAGCTCCGTATCCGCCCCTGCGGAGACCTCAACCACCTTGTTGGATACGAACCGCGCCCGTGCGTCAATGATGTCGGCAGTACCGGATACCGCGGCATAATTCTTCTTATTGAGACGGGAAACCACAGCAGACCTCTGGGCCATGACCTCATCAAACCCCATCCCCTTCTCGGCAGCAACAAGCATAGTTTTAGTCGGGATGCAGGCAATGTTGATGCACGTCCCGCCATACATCGCAGAGCTTTTTTCAATGAGGGCAACCTTTTTGCCGGCTGCAGCCTGTCTGGCAGCCAATGTTTTGCCTGCTTTGCCGAACCCTATGACGATGAGGTCGTATTCACGCATAGCACAAGTACCTTTCTATGGTTTTATCAGTATCTGGTTTTATCAGTAGCGGGCGAAATGCCGCAATACAGTCAACTTTCCCGGCACAGCATATATTGCAGTGTTCGCTGCCGCCGAAATTGAGGCCTGCCGTTTTAAGCTATAAGGACCCTGGTGGTAAAACACGCAGATACAAAAATGGAAATTGTGGAAAACCGGGAAAATCGAGTTTATATCTGCGTGTTTTACCACCAGAAGGCCAGGAAGCAGACCACAGAGGTGCAGAAATATGGAGAGGGATCTGGCCAGCAGTCCTATGGACCATTGGGCGCCAAGAGCCTGCCTGGGACTATAGCTTCGCAGAAGCATAAGGGCTTGGGGAACCGCTCTGTGTAAGCCAGACGCCATTTGACATAAATAAAATAAAAAGCCCTTCTGTCCGGATAACAGCCAGAAGGGCTAAACGCACCATAAGAGAGTAAAACAAAGAGGGTCGGTGCGTATAATTTCTTACATCAGACTGGGGGTCTGATACTTCTATTATCCTCAATTCCCTTAAATTTTCCTGTGAATGCGGTCCTGCTGAAAACAACCATGCATATAGCCTCCCAGCCAGATAACGGCCAGCATCGAAAAGAAAGAAAACACAAAACGGATAAACACGTGATCCTGATATATAGAACGTACAGCAACGGCACAATAACAGATAGCCAGCAGCAAATAGCCAACAGCCAATATGAGAAAATTATCAGGGCCCCTACATGGAAATCAGCGGGAACGCTGCATAAAGAAGCACTATTGCAGATACCGTGATCAGATGGAATTTTTTATGGATACTCAGATACCCCACAAATTCGCGCACAAAAGCATTTATGGAGAAATACAGCTTGGTACGCGCCCCATAACCAATGCAGTCCAGATGCTCATCCTTCGCCAAAAGCAGCCCGCGCAGCAAATGGTATCTGCTGGTGACCACGGCAACCCGGATCTTCGTATGGCGCCTCGCGCCTGGATCCAGCTGTTTCCCCGGATACCTTATTGCAGCGTCTTCGCTGATAAGCTTTTTGGAAAACCTGATATTCTGCTGCGTATTCCTCGACCTGTTCTCCACCAGTATGCGCGCAGGATCAACATTATGGGCTGCAGCCCACTTCTGCATGGCTTCCGCCTCAGCGATATCTTCCCCCGGGCCACGGCCGCCTGACATCACAAGTATGCTGTGCGGATTACTCTCAAATACTGCGATGCCTTTCCTGATCCTGGATTCCAGAAGCGGCGGGACCGCGCCGCCCATCACACCGCACCCCAGGATAATAATATAGTCAAGCTTATGTGTGGGGATGTTGATGCTGTTGAGCCATAAAGTAATCAGATATGAGATGACGACCATGACTACATAAAAACTGACAATTTCAAAACCGCTAAGGATAAAAGCCAGCCACCTTTTTTCAGCAAGCCAGCCCCTTAACTGGGGCAGCGCAAATATCAGGGTAAAATCTGCGCCAATTGCCACGCCAAGCCCTATGGAAAGAAAATTATGCCAGTTTGCCCCTTCTCTCCGGATCAGCCTTATCCCTGAAATAATACATGTGATCCCCACAGCTGCAGGCCCAATGGATACAGCTATGACCAGTATGACGAAAAGAATTCTCACCGGGTTGATCCAGGGACTGCGGGGATCATAATTGAGAAGCACAATACTGTATACCAACAGTACTACCCCCAGCACTGACGCAGCAAAAAATCCGTAGAACGGCGTACGCCGCTCAATAAAAGACATGGCGATGAACGCTGCAACGAATACCGCACCGATAATGCACCAGACAGTTACTGCTATGCCCATATCACCCCATTCTGCCAGCCTGGGAAAATCTTACTTCCTGCCTTTGTCGCGGACCCCTTTGAAAGCCGACCGCAGAATCAGCGTATCCAGAGGCTCCACAATGCAGGTATTATCTATATTAAGATAATACCTTCCCGCAGGGGGGATATGCGGCGCAGATCCGGAACCCCACACCCTTCCTCCGCTCGCTACGATCTGCCATGCGCCGGACTCAATGCCGGGGATGCGCCTGCACTCATCACTTGCATTAAAAGCAAGGACGTATGAACCATACTTCCCTGTACTGTCAAAAAATCCCAGTGCTACAACACCCTCATCCTGCTTGAGGATGCGGGCATGCCGGGCTATCTCGCCGTAATCCGTCATACGGAAATAAGGGCAGCTCCGGCGGAAACTGATCAGTCCGCGGATATATTCTACACTGCTGCGGAATTTTTCAGCCCGCAGCCAGTCAACAGAATTGATGGTATCCGGAGAACTGTAGCTGTTCCCGACACCGTCCTTCGTGCGCAGGAATTCCTGGCCAAGCTGGATCTCAGGAATCCCCAGCGACAGGAGCACCATCGATGTTGCAAGGTCGCAGCGCCTATGCAGCCGGAATATATCTTCCTGCGGCATACTCAGCTGTAATTTGTCAAAAAGGGTGTAATTATCATGGACTTCCACATACTGCACACGCTGGGAAGCATCACGGAAATAATGCGGCTTATAATACCCGCCCAGCATTTCGCTGGCGATAACTTTTTCAGCACCCTCACGTCCGGCAGCGAATCCCCGTGAATGGGAGTTGAATGTATCCCCTTTAATCGCATCCCGCAAAGTATCATTGAAAAATGATACCCCTTCAAGAGTCCGGGCGTTGCCCTGCGTAGCCTTGCGGTCCGCAGCAAGAGGCGTATTGAGGTCCCAGCCCTCCCCCAGCACGATTATGGTGGGGTCAATGCTGCTGAGGCTTTTACGGACTGCGTTCATGGTATCAATGTCGAGGTTCCCCATAAGGTCAAAACGGAAGCCGTCAAGATGGTATTCCCTGGCCCAGTAAAGCACAGAATCAACAATATACTTACGGGCCATTGCACGCTCCGATGCTACATCATTGCCGCAGCCGGTCCCGTCAGCCATAGTGCCGTCACTGTTTGTACGGAAGAAATAACCGGGTACAGTAAGGCCGAAAGGATGCATATCAGCGTTGTACACATGGTTGTACACCACGTCCATGATCACGCGGATCCCGGCCTTCTGGAAAGTATTGACCATTTTTTTCATCTCAACGATGCGAGCGCGCGGATCAAACGGGTCACTGGAATACGAACCTTCCGGAACATTATAATTGACCGGATCATAGCCCCAGTTATACTGGCTGCCAAACCTGCGATGCTGCCGGGCTTCATCTATGCTCCCAAAATCATACATAGGGAGTATCTGGACATAGCGGATACCTTGGGATTTCAGGTAATCAAATCCTGTCGGGCTTCCATTAGGGGTCCGCGTACCGGGTTCTGCAGCGCCCAGGAATGTGCCGCGCAGGGATGGGGTCACGCCTGACGTTTCCGATATAGTGAAATCCCTGATATGCATTTCAACGATGGTGTCTTCCCTGCAGGCTGCAGAAGGTATGGATCTTGCGGCGCGGAGGGAGGTTTCCCGCGGGTTGGACGGGAACCCGCCAGGGGCCATTGACTCCGGGGATAAGACTACAGATTTCTGCCCGTTGACAACAGCAGCACGGGCGTAGGGGTCCGGCGACAGAGTGTGCTTTCCATCAAAAAACTCAAGGCTGAAGTCATATACTGTGCTGTCAAGGTCGCCATCCACATAAGCCCGCCATACGCCGCGGCCAGTGCGGGACATTTCCACTGTTCGCGCAGGGAAGGATACAGTTTCAGACGGATATAGGTTGAGCGTTACACGGTACGCCGTTGGAGCCCACAGCGCAAAAGAGGTCCCGAGCTTCTTATATGAGTAACCAAGCCGTCCATAATAAGAAAAATTATTGTCGAAAGCCCTGCTGAACCTCCCTTTGACCGCCTCGGCCAAAAGCTCTGCCTGATAAGGTGTTTCTGCTGCTTCTTCGATACGGCTGATTGCCATATCATCTGCGGATACGGGCATATCTATACGCTCCATAATCTTACGTTTCTGTGAAAACCTAAACTCCAATTAAACCTGTGTGTAAAACTATACGCTATACCCATGCGTTTTCAGCCCTGTGAGGAGTTTTACAGAAGCATTACGGCCTGATAGATTTTATCTTGATACAGATTTTATTACGGCTGATTGCGCAGATACCGGCCGGATGCCGCCCCGCGCTGCGCTTGCATCGGGGATAAGCAGAGGCTGTTATGCTTCCCACTGGCACTGGTCCAGATCTACGCGCCATCCTTCTGCCCCGGCATTAGGCTTGCCTTCTGCAGGAGGGATAAATCGGACACCCTCATTTTCAAGCAGTTCGCGTTGTTCCTCAGGCCCGCCGAAAGCAAAACCTGGCGCCAGGGAGCCGTCCCGGAACACTACCCTGTGGCATGGGACTACGCCCTGACGGGGATTCGCGTGGAGGGCATAGCCGACAGCACGCGCATTCCTCGGTTTACCCGTCAGCGCAGCAATCTGGCCATATGTAGCAACTTTCCCGCGCGGTATCTTCATGACCTCTTTATACACGCGCTCATTAAAACCACCGCTCATACATCTGCCTCATGCGTATATGTACGGGGACCTTCAGCTGTCAGCCGGCCAATAAGCTGTGAGAAATAGGGCCAGTCATGCCTGAATGCTGAGAGGAGCCTGATATCAGGGATTTTATCAACTGGAATCCATAGGATCTCACTGCTTTCATCATCACGGGTATATGGCTCCACCCGGCAGCCCGGTTTTTCGCGCGCAATAACAGTGGTATAGCTCCACGGGCCATGGTCTTCACAGTACGCGCCTATGACCTGGATATCGCCGGCCGGGATGCCTGCTTCTTCCCAGCTTTCACGGAGGGCTCCTTCCACAGCATTCTCACCGTCGGACAAAGCGCCGCCGGGTATGCACCATGTCCCGCCCTCAGCACTCCACGCTGCGCGATGCTGCATAACGATATGCGTCGGCCTGCCGGTACCGGGATCGGTACGCACGAGCATGACGCCCGCAGCACCGTTGAGCCCCCAGTGTTTGCGGCCGCACACACAGGGGATCCAGCCATCACCCGGCTGAGTGATATTATCGTCAGGGACTTCTGCGGCAGCACGCCGGTCCTGGCCGCTCAGATAATCGCGGGATTCCTGCTCCTGCGTGCTCCGGCTTTTTGCCATATTCCACAGGTCCCGCCATTCCAAGCCGAGGCTATTGACAAGCTTTTTCACGTGGGGGATGCTCAGGCCCATCACCCCGCTGGGGCTTCCCTCAACGGAACTGATAAACGCTGACCCTATCCCTTCCAGAGTGAAGCATCCGGCGACTTCCAGCGGTTCCCCCGTAGCAATATAGCTGTCTATATCATCATCCGTATAATCCGTAAAATAGACGGCAGACCTGCTGACGGCGCGCTGTGCTTTGCCCGTGAACGGATCGATAACAGTGTGTCCCGTCCACAGCACACCGCGGGAACCCCGCATCTGCTGAAGCCGGAGCCTTGCTGTTTCAGGGGTATGCGGCTTGCCGTAAATATCCCCGCTGATTTCAAAAAGGGAGTCTGAACCGATAACAACCGGTCCTGCGCCATACAGGGCTGCAGAAGCGGCGAGTCCTGGATGCATATCCAGATAGCTTTTCAGGGTTTCCCGGGTAAGTACCGAGCCGGGAGTAACGTCGCCGGGGCCTTCTGCCGCGTCCGAGCCAAACGGCCTGCAGTATTCGATATCGCCCGTTGAACTGAGCACAGCAGCATGGATATCAGAATAGACCTGCGCGACGGCGGAAGCTTTGGCGTCAGCGAGTATCTGCACGCGCTGCGGCGCAGGTATCTGTCCCGGAGCGATCCCGAGTTCCTGTGCGGCAGCGTCCAGAGCTGCGTCTTCATCAACATGGGAGACGCTGATAGCAGGGCGTATCCCTGCATTAAGGAGCAGGGATCTGCGGGATGACGACTGGGATGCAAGGATGACCGGTACAGGCAGATCTCCGGGCATCCCTCGCCCAGGCTCCGGAACCGTATTACTGCAGGATCCGTGCCCCATATTCTGATTTTCCCGGGTTTCCCGGTTTTCCTTCATGCCGAAACCTCCCAATGATATGCCCACACCTGATTCATGCTGTCCGCACCACTGCGCCGCGCGGGGCAACGGACATTTTCTGCATACGCCAGCGGTCCCGCTGTACTGTACTGAACCCGGTGTCAGCGATGCCTTCCCCATCGCTCCGGTCCAGGACAAGCACACAGGGGCCTGCGCCCGAAATGCATGCCGCGAACCCATGGGCACGCAATGCTTTTACAAGCCCATATGATTCCGGCATCAGCCCGCCGCGGTACTGCTGATGGAGCCGGTCCTCAGTAGCATCAAAAAGCACCTGATGCATGGACGGTCCGCAGCTGCCGCCTTCCTCCGGAGCCCCTGTACTGCGATATAATGCCCCAGTGCCGGGCGCATCTGACAGTGCATAAGGCAGGAGGGCTGCACGTCCGAGGCCATCCGCCGCATCAGAAAACGGGACGGAAAAGGGAAGCGCGGAACGTGCTTCTTCGGTGGACAGCTCAAAATCAGGGATAAAAACATACACAGATATCTGGCTGCTGACGGGATAGCGGACTGAATAAAACTGCCCTGTACAGGAGCCGGTGTGAGAACCAGCGTCCTGCACCGCATCGCCGGATCCCAGGTCATAGCCCCCAAACGGCCCGGCCTCCGGATCGCCTGCTATGTCCGATACACCCGATACTCCGCTGCCCGCAGGCCGATCAGCAGAAGAAGGGAAAGAGGCGGGACCGGCTGCATCTGACCCTACGGAACGGACGGACTTCCACGACAGGGTAAGCCCGCCGTAGACTGCAGGCGCAACATTATCAGGGTGCCCTTCTATGCGTGAAGCGATGGAGAAAACGGCATCCTGCACATCCCTGTCTGCTATATCATACCCGCCAAAAGCTGCGGCAGCGCACACGCCGGAAACTATAGCCGATGCGGATGACCCCAGGCCCCGCTTCTGGGGGATACGGTTGTTGGCAGCAAGGCGGATACCCATCGGGGGGATATTAAAAGTATCGCATGACTCATAAAAAGCTTTGACCATAAGGTTATGCGAATCACGCGGAAGAATGTCAGCCCCCTCACCGTGGATATCTACCTCAACCTCAGCAGAAGGGAGAAGCTCAAAAGTCGCATCATCATAAAGGCCAAGGGCCAGGCCGGCACAATCGAAACCCGACCCAAGGTTTGCCGTCGTCGCGGGAACTGACACTGATACTGCGTCGAATGAAATAGCCATTATGCCTCCTGTCAGATATGTTCCAGATCCTCAAGCAGAGGGAAAGCCCCATTCCCCTGGCGAAAACGGTTTTCGGGCACCGGCAGCACAGGTACCTTGGAATACAGGGGGATGGAAGGGTCAGCTTTGCCGCGGAGACGGTTGCCAGCAACAGTAACAAGATCCCCCACCACTGCAGAAGCTGTCGGGGCACCGCCGGCACCACGCCCATAAAACATCAGCTGCCCGGCTGACTCTGCTTCTATCCAGACCGCATTGAAGCTCCCGCGGACGCCCGCAAGCTGGTGACTGCCGGGCACAAGCACCGGATGCACATATGCCCGGATACCAGCGTCAGACTGCTCAGCTGCTGCCAGGAGCTTTATCACGCGCCCCTTATCCGTTGCCTCCCTGATGTCATCCTGTGTAATACGGCGGATCCCCGATACGTTTACATCATTCTGGGACACATACCGGTGGAATGCCAGGCTGGCCATAATAGCAGCTTTTGCAGCCGAGTCATACCCGTCAATATCATTCACGGGGTCAGCCTCAGCAAAACCTTTCTCCTGAGCGGACCGCAGGGCTTCATCAAAACTTATCCCCTTCACAGCCATCTCATCAAGGATATAATTCGTTGTCCCGTTAACGATACCGAAAATACGCTTTACTGTGTCCCCGGCAAGCGACTGCCGCAATGCCCGCACCACGGGGACGGCCCCCGCTACCGCTGCTTCGTAATACAGATCAGCATCATGCCTGGCAGCAGCCGCGAACAACTTATCCCCATGCAGTGCAAGAAGGGCTTTATTCGCCGTGACTACTGATGCGCCATGGTCAAAAGCAGTGAGTATCAGGCTACGGGCGGGCTCTATCCCGCCTATCAGCTCAATAACGATATCTGCTTCGGCGCACAGCCTTTCAGCATCTGTAGTCAGAAGGCTGCGGTCAATCCACGGGAAAGCGGCCTTCTCCGGATGCCGGCAGGCGATACCCGCCAGCTCCAGATGGGCACCGATCCGCCTGTCAAGGTATTCCCCCTGCTGGATGAGAATTTTCGCAACCTGGGATCCGACAGTGCCCGCCCCTAGAAGGGCAACACGCATAACGCCGCCGCGCCCCTTGTCTGACCTGTGCCCTCTATCGGACCCAGATGGAAGTGCGGACGCGATTGCTGCTGCAAAAGACATAGCTGGCCTCCCGTGACTTTCAATCAGCCTTAACGGCCTAGTCCCCCTGCACAACAATATTGCGCAGGGATCCTATCCCCTCAACCGTTACAACTGTTTCATCCCCCGGCTTCACCGTCCCGGCTGCATAAGGGGTTCCTGTCATGATAACATCCCCGGGAAGCAGCGTGGAGAACCGTGATATCTCTGCGATCTGCTGAGGGATGGGGCAGACCAGGTTTGCAGTAGTCCCCTCTGCTTCCGGGATTTCCTTACCGTTGAGCCTGAAGGATATATGGGCATCCGCGTAATTGATGTCTGTTTCGATCCACGGGCCGAGAGGGCATGAAGCATCAAATCCTTTCGCGCGGGTCCATAACGGATCCTCCGCCTGGATATCAAGCAGGGTCGCATCATTGACGCAGGTGTATCCCAGCACATAAGCCATGGCATCCGCAGCGGAAACATTTTTTGCGATCCGGCCTATAACAACGGCAAGCTCGGGTTCGTAATTCATTCTCCGGGAAAATGCAGGAAGGACAATAGGGTCATCCGGGCCTATCACTGATGTTGCCGGTTTGGCAAAAATAACCGGAAACTGCGCAGGGGCATCGCCGGCGGACCCGCCTGCTGACGGATCCTTATAATTCTTCGCCAGGCCATATACTTTCGACGGGATCACAGGAGCCAGCAGCCGTATGCCGTCGCCATCGGCAGCAAACCGCCGTCCCGTAGGCGAAACCGGCTGTGCACCCAGGGGATATCCATCAAGTTCGACAAGATAATCTCTGCTGTCATTATCATCTTTCTGGACAAAAGCGTAAGACACTGTATCATCATGGTTAAAACGCGCGATCCTCATGGTTACAGAATAGCCGGAGCGCACGAACGCAAGTGCCGGCTGATATATATGGACTGATATTCGTTTATAATTCTATACTTTATTTATATTTACTTATATGCGCGCTTGCCAAAAATAGCTGTCCCAAGCCGGACAACAGTTGCACCGGCAGCTATGGCAAGCTGATAATCACCGCTCATACCCATTGACAGCTGCGTACACGTTTCCGTACCCTCACTGCCGGAGGCAGCAACTGCGTCACGCAAAGCCCTGAGCCGTTCATATCCCCTGCTGACCTGGGCTCTGTCATCAACATGGGCGCCTACAGCCATAAGCCCGACAAGGGTAAGCCCCGGAAGCCCTGCGATCTCTCCAGCGATATCCTGTGCCCGCTCAGGTGCACACCCTGATTTTGACGCTTCCCCTGACACATTGACTTCAAGGAAAATATCCAGATGCTTCTGTACCGCTGCAGCCCGGGCCGAGATTTTGCCGGCAAGCTTCGCAGAATCGACAGACTCTACGGTATCTATATAGGGAAGTATTTTATTGATCTTATTGCTCTGCAGCTGGCCGATAAGATGGAAAGGGACCGCGATCCCCCGGCGGTTGAATTCTTCCGTCAGGATACCGCCTACAGCTGCCGCTTCCTGCGGCCGGTTCTCACCTATCATGGGCACACCCGCATCCACAGCAGCCATGATTTCCCCGGCATCGCGCGTTTTTACCGCCGCCAGGAGCCGGACAGCGCCTTCCTGCCGGCCGGACTGCTGCTCAGCGGCCGCAATGGTGTCAAGTACCCTGCGGACATTATCCGTGATCTGACGCCTGCGCTCAGCCGGGATATCACGGTTCGTCAGGTCTTTGCGGTCCATGTATGCGGTCATAGTATTTACCTTACTGCCAGCCGGCGCCTTTCTTCAGCCCTGATCCTGCCTGCCCTTTCCTCCAAAGGGGATGACTGCGCAAACAGGACGGCCGGGGCCAGGTGCCTGTTCTCTTTTTCCTCCCTCCACCCAAAAAATGAAGAAGAAAGCTGCTGCACGGCAGCAGCGTTGAGGCGCTGAGGGGCAGGCTTATATCATTGGAGCCATATCCTGGCTCACCTGAAAGCCTTATATCACTTGGGATCTGTATTGACAAACATGAACGGCAGATTGTTATACAGCACATTGACCAGTGCCTCACGGGTGTGCCCGGCACCGGCGGCCACACCAAATTCAAGGTTTGCTGCGGTGAAAGTGCCCGGATACTGCCTCATCGAATCTATCTGCCGGCGCATATACAGCGATGTGATATCAGCCGTCCCTGAACCGCCTGCGATAGTAAAACCATCCTTCCCAATCCCCTGGGCCGCTGCCGCATCCCTGAGCGCCCGGGCTGTCCCGTCAGGATCAGTCAGCCCGCCATGCGGATATAACGCCCAGCTGCTTTGTGCTGCAGGAAGGAAATACTGTACATAAGCGAGTCCATATTGGAATGCATACCATGCAGCAGCACCGCCCATAGAAAACCCGCCGAACGCGCGGTGCGCGCGAGAAGCCTTCAGGCCTGCACCATCCATTGCCTGCAAATATGTACGGTAACGGCTTTCCACAGCGGGTACAAGGGCTTTGGTGAATTCATCCCGGACAAATGCTTTGACGAGCGGTCCGTCAGTGATGTAGCTGTCCGTTTTGAAACTGCGGTCTGGATAGTATTCAGGGAACACAAAGATCGCAGGGTTGATAAGCTTATCGGCAACCATATGGTCAAGCAGCAGTTTGATCTCCGCAGTACTGTTGCGCCCCTCGCCTCCCAAATATGCAGTAAAGCCCCCGCCATACCCGTGGAGGATGTACATAACGTTATATTTCTGCCATGTATTTGTGCCGTAGCCGGCCGGCAGATAGACAAGGGCGGATTTGTTATATGTTTTGCCCTGATACGTCGCTGTATACGATACCTTTTCTACACTCCCCCGCTGGCTTTCAGGCACCTGCTGCGAATATCCGGAAGGCGTCCCTCGGAAGGTTATATCCCCTGTGAGTTTTTTGCGGTTGCGGGCATTGATCTGTGCAGCCTGAGCGTTGTACTGTGCCCGGGCTGCGGCGCGGGTCCGCTCTTCTGCTTTCTGTTTATCTGCTTTCGCCGAACGGTCCCCCTGAGTTTGCTGACTGTAAGTATCCTGCCGGGCAGGCCCGCTGTGCTGCACGCCGCAGGAAGCCGGCACACAGCATAGTGCAGCAGCAAGGACGGCCCGGGCACAGCGACGGGCGCATGATATTTTCATCTGCTGCCTCCGATCCCTGTACTGATGCATGGCTGTTCCGGTAAGTACGGTAAATATCCATTGTAACGCAAACAGCCCAATCAGTAATATAAAACAACCCGGACAGCTAACCGCTAAATACTGTCCTCTCCCTCTTCCCGACAAACGCACCGGGCACTAGAAGGAATGCCGCAGGGATCCGAAATACTGCATACTTATATCTTCCAGTTCACGGCCTCTTTCCTGTCATCAATGAACCTCTTATAAATATTATTTCCGCCTTCCTGCGCCATAAGCTGCTCATGCGTACCCTGCTGGACGACCTCCCCTTTATCAAGGACAACGATATTATCTGCATGACGTACTGTTTTAAGGCGGTGGGCTATCATAATAATCGTCTTGTTGCGGGTAAGCGCTTCTACAGCGCGGACGAGGTCCTGCTCATTTTCCGGGTCTACATTGGCTGTGGCTTCATCAAGGATCACAACAGGGGCATCTTTCATCATTGCCCGGGCAATGGATACTCTCTGCCTTTCGCCTCCTGACAGTGACGCGCCGCCTTCACCTATAACGGTATCGTACCCCTGCGGGAGGGCCATGATGAAGTCATGGCAGCAGGCTTTCTTTGCTGCGGCAATGACCTCATCCATCGGGGCATCAGGATTTCCGAACCGGATATTATTGGCGACAGTATCTTCGAAAAGGTATACATTCTGGAAAACGAAGCTGAAATTCGCCATCAGGGAGTCCATATCATAATCTTTGATATCGCTGCCTCCGAGAGTGATAGTCCCGTCGCTGACATCCCAGAACCGTGCCATAAGCGTGCATAGCGTAGTTTTTCCGGACCCGCTGGGGCCAACTATCGCTGTCGTTGTATTTTCTGGAATACGCAGGGATACATCATTGATAACAGGGCGGTCTCCGTAAGCAAAGCGTATATGGCTGATATCGATAGTGTGGTCCGGCGGCGTTATCTGATCCCCCCGGGTATCCAGAGTTTCAACGGCGAGTATCGCATTGGCCTTATCGACTGCAATATTGACAGTCCTCATCAGCGCGGACATGCTCCCTGCCGAGTCCAGGCTAGAGAAGAACATAAACGAGCAGACCAGCATCACAATGCACATACTTAATGACATTGAAGAATTTATATACCAGTAGACGGATGCTGCGGACATGCACACACCCGTTGCCTTAGTAACGAATGACTGGAGCCCCATAATAGGCAGGAACCTCATCTCCATAGCAACGTTCGCCTTCTGTGCCCTCCGGATGGATCCTGACAGTTTCCTGTTCGTACCTGTATACAGCGAGTAAGCTTTGACTTCGCCCATGCCCTGGACGTATTCAAGCACTTCAGATACCAGCTGCGTATCTGCATCCTCTTTTTCTTCTGCAATACCGGCGGAACTTCTCTGGAGAAGCGCATTGACGGCGAGGAATACCAGCAGGCCCGCGGCAGCGATAAGCGCCACACGCCAGTCGAAGAAAACAGTCATCACAATGATAAGGGCGGTTGTCAGCAGGCCCTGCGTTATGATCATAATGACTTTTGTAGCAATGCCTGCAAGGTTTTCCATGGTATTCGTAGCTACCGATGTAATATATCCCAATGTATTATCGTTGAAATACCCCATAGGCATATAGCGCATATGCTCGGCGATCTCTATGCGCTTATCGGCACACGTACCATATCCGGCTTCACACTGCAGCATGACGTCGCGGTTTTTCCCCAGTACCGACAGGATGATGCTCACCAGTATTATCCCGCCGCTCACAAGGCAGGTAATAATAGTGACCCGGCCCTTAACAAGCGCATCAATCATAATGTAAGCCGCGGGTATTCTCATGGCCTCTAGGAGGGACAGAAGGACACCGTACACGATAGAGATATAAAACTTCCTGCGGTTTTCGGGGGAACAGAACGCAAAGAATTTACGCATGGTTTTAATCATTTTTATCACCTTCCAAAACAGACGGGCTATCATCAGGCAAGCTGCCCGCGGCTGCAGTATCCGCAGCGGCGCCGCTGCCGTCCGGAGACGGGTCATCGTAGGTATCATGGACAGATATATGCGCCTGCCACATCGCGCGGTACAGGCTGTCACCCGCCAGAAGTTCACTGTGGGTCCCCTGGGCGCGGATACGGCCGCCTTCTACAACAAATATCTGATCAGCATTCATGATGGTCGACAGCCGATGGGCAATCATAATAACAGTTTTGCCATGGACAAGGCGGGCGAGCGCCGCCTGGATAACCGCTTCATTCTCAGGATCGGTGTACGCCGTAGCTTCGTCGAGGATCACAATAGGCGCATCCTTGAGCATAGCCCTGGCAATGGCAATACGCTGGCGCTCCCCTCCTGACAGGTGCCCGCCGGCATCCCCGACAACAGTATCGTAGCCGTCCTCAAGCCCCATAATAAAATCATGGCAGCCGCACAGCCGTGTTATCTGCTCTATGCGCTCATCTGAAGCGGCAGGGTCGCCCAGGCGCAGGTTCTCCCTGACGCTCATATTGAACAGGTAATTATCCTGGGAAACATACGCGATAAGCCTGTTATAATCATTCAGCGGGATATCACGGATATCTGCTCCCCCTACTTTTACGGATCCGTCTTTCACATCCCACAGGCCTGCGATAAGTTTAGCAATCGTTGACTTTCCGCTCCCTGAAGGGCCTACAAGGGCATTGACGCTCCCCTGCGGCATCCGGGCACTGACATCATGGAGGACTTCACAGCCGTTGTACGAAAAATGGACGTGGTCTACCGAGACAGACGCATCCTTCAGCTTTTCCTTTACGCCTTTATCCAGCTCAATCGGCCGCTGCAATTCAGGCTGTTCCAGTATATCTGCCACCTCACCGGTTATCGTACCGACTTTAGCGATATCTTCAAGATGGGCGACACAGGCCATGATCGGCGTAATAATGCCGAAAGACATAATAATGATAAGGATAAAAACAGATGCAGGCAAAGTGCCAGTCCGATACAGCAGGCCTCCGATGGGAAGGATGCCTATAAGCGTTGCAGGAAGGGCAACATGGAAAATATTGGAAGAAGTGATACAGCTGCGCATCCAGCCGATAAAACAGTCTGCACCTTCCCTGGCTGCACGTACAAACTTACTGTATGAACTTCTCACCTTGCCAAAAGCCTTGATGACCTGGACGCCATTGATGTATTCAACGGCAATGTCATTGAGCGCCTTAGTCTTCACAATGGTATTGTTATACTTCTCTTCATACCCTGACATCATGGTTACGTATGCCACAGCCCCAACAGGGATAGTTGCCAGGCTGGCCAGTCCCATACGCCAGTCGAGGGTAAAGATATAGATGACAACACACAGCGGGCCAACCAGGTTGGCCGTAAATTCCGGCAGGATATGTGCCAGGGCGGTCTCTATACTGTCAACACGCTCTACAATAGTGCTCTTGAGCTCGCCTGACGAATGTTCCACTACAAACCCCAGCGGGAGCCTGTACAATTTATCGCACAGCGCCTGCCTGATCTCGGCAAGGACGCTGAATGTTGCCGTATGCGACAGCCCGGTTGATATTTCATGGAAAATGACCCTGCACAGCCATAAGGCCAGCATCCACAGGCACATGGCCAGGTAGTACGGATAATTCCGGTTGCCGCGCAGCAGTTCAGCTACCATGGTCCCCATGATGAAGTACGGAGCCAGTCCGCACAATACTCCCAGCAATGCTGTAAAAACAGAAGCGCTATACACTATTTTATGTTTTCCGGCAAAATACATAAGCCATCCCGCAGCCGACTTTTTGCCCTGCGGAAGGCCTGTACCCTGCGGAAGGCCTGCGCTGCTGCCCCCGGCTATTCTCATAGATGTATCGGCCATATCAGACCCCTTTATCCTTTCTGTCCTGTCTGTCCTGATTATCCTGCCCGTTACTTTTCTGCCTGCCACTCTCCGGAACGGCCATGCCGAGAAGCTCATACCACCCTGCAGTGAAGAACCGTTCCAGTCCATGGACATAGTCCCGTGCCTGCGTGTAGGAGAAACCGTGGACAACAGTTTCAAATATCCCATTAAATAAAGCATTCGACAGCATATGGCACAGTTCCTGCCTGATTTCCGGCACGTCCCTGCCTGCATCTTTCAAAGTCCCGATGAAGGCTACCGTGCTCTCCTCTTCCATGCGGGCGAGCCTGTCGATATAATCCTCATAACCGGAACCGGCGCCGCAGCTCACAATAAGTTTGAACGCATCAAAATTCCGATATATGATACCGAGCATCTCATCCAGATGCTGATGCGAATACATTGCCATACAGGATATCTGGCTTGACGGGGGCAGTTTGGAGAACTCTTCATTGGCATTCTTATACAGCTCCATAAATTCATTCGCGGCATCATCAACCAGGTAGCGGAAAAGCTCGCCCTTATCCCTGAACCTGTAATACAGCGTACCCGTTGTGCATCCTGCAGCCGCAGCGATCCGGCGCATTGATGCATTCATATAGCCGTATGCCAGGAATTCTTCCCGTGCTGCATCGGCAAGCGTACCCTCAGCAACCGCCCCTCTGGGGGGTGCCCCCTCGGCCAGCGTGCTCCCGGCTGCTGCATCCCTGCCCCCGGACGCTGTACCCTTGTCCCCAGACGCTGTACTCCCTGTTACTGTATTCCCGTCCAAAGCCGTTTGAGTTACTATGCGCTCAGATACTGTGCTCCCAGCTGCTGTAGCTGCCGTAGTGCCAGCAACTGTATCCGCTGTACTACTAGCAACTGTATCCGCCGTATTCTCAGCTGCCGTACTCCCATATACTTCAGCCAGCTGTTCCGCCATATCTGCCTGCCCCTTTATGCTCTGTACTTTTGCCTTTCCATACAAGCCTGTTACGGACATTTGCACCAGTCCCCATGCAATAGTCCATAACAGCGTTATGAAACAGACAACATCATAACACTGTTATGTTTTTGATACAAGGGTTTTTACAGAAATTATGGGCCGAACTGAAACATCCTGAAACTCCTGGTGGTAAAACACGCAGATACAAAAACAGGAAATATGAAAAACCGACAAAACGGATTTTGTATCTGCATGTTTTACCACTGGCGGAGTGGAGGAAGCAGTAATGCACAGACACACCTGAGCCGGTATTTGGCTTACATCCGCGGTATTTTAAGAGTACTCACCGCTTAACGATGGGCAAAACAAAACATAATAATCTAAAAAATTTATTGGGAATAGGCAAATTACCTTAATATATGCGAATTTATTCGGTGATATTTTAGTATAATTACCCATTCCCTGGATACGATGATATCAAAGAAATGCGGGCAAAACGTGGGCGCACCACACAGCCAGAGAAAAGAAAAAACCCGGAACACTAATATTTCCAAGGCTTTTATATAACTTATCAAAGTGCCCCCTCAGGGACTCGAACCCTGGACACGCGGATTAAGAGTCCGCTGCTCTAGCCAGCTGAGCTAAAGGGGCAATGTGACACAGTCACAGCAGTTCAATCAAGAACCGAACTCTTACTATACTCAACATCCTGACATACGCAAAATCACACGTGTTGTGCGTGTTGCACAGCCTCACAAGCAGAATATGGCAGACACAAACAGGGCCATACCGCGAACGAGGTTTGTTGCGGACGGAAAGCACTACACGATTTTGGGCATAGGGGTGGTAAGCGAAGTAGTGAGGTTAACACTTACAATGCCGGCGCCCATATTCACAGTTACTTTTTTGAGGGTGACTGTCCGCTGACCCTCAGGGAGGGAATCATCGTCGGTCATCGTAGCAGGAGATTTCACCGCACACACCGCAAGGTCATCAATAGAGATACCGGCCTGATCGCACAGGCTGCGCGCAGATTCAAGGGAATCTTCAAAACCATCCTTAAGGATCACCCGGCCGGCAGGGACACCGTAGGCGTGGGAAATGATCCAGCGGAGATTGTCCAGCAGCGGTATGCCTTTGCGGCTGGAACGGCCAGGAGCAGAAAGCCGGGAAGGGATGGAGGGATCGGAGGGCTGGGAATTCTCAGAAAACTTAGAAGCCTCGGAAAGCCCGGAGGATGAGGACGACTTAGGGGACGAGGAAGGCTCCGCAGGCTGAGGATCATTCTGCGCCTGGCTGTTGGCGGGCTGGACGGATCGGACCGATTGGGCCGGATCACCCGGGACCGCAAGAGCATCAAGGAAACCGCCAAGCTGGGATTCTATCCCCTCACCCCCATCGCGAAACAGGTTGCCGATTATGGGGTCACGGAAATGAAGAGCTGACGCCGTTTCACGAAGGGCAGGGACCTCGCCATCCTCGCCATCCCACAGATTGATCAGAGGGAAAGCAGGGATACCTAAGGATTCAAGACGGCTGACGTGGAACGGGTAACGCCACTGGAGCGCGGGATCATCACGCCACGTAGTTGCGCGCGTAACCACCACTGCGGCAGAAGGCCAGGGTGCGCCGTACTCACGCGCAGCTATATCAAGCCACTTCTGGGCACCCGCATCCGCGCCATAGCCAGCCTCCACTACGACCACATCGTGCAGTGCGCACGCCAGGTCAACGGCAGCCAGCCCCGGGATACCCAGCGATACGTTAGCGAACGGGCCGCAGTGCACATACACGGGGCTGCCCTGTGCCGTCTCCATGGAGGCTGGCTGGACGGCATTCCCGATTACACGCACTATGCGGTCCGCATCCACGAAATCCCCCACCTGCACGGGAATGCCGCCCCTGGCTCCGCCAAGCATGGCGCAGATGCGGGTTTTCAGCTCACTCTCGCTGCGCGAGAGTACTACGATCTGCATGAGCTCGCTCGCAGGTGTAATGACCGTACGCTCGGGGAGCTTCCCGCTATCAACCGCAATGCTGCGCAGGGAGCGTGACGGTGTCTCTGATACGCGCGGGACCATCACCGTATCAAGCACACCATCGTCCACTGCCTTCTCACAGAATGCCACAAGGAGGTTCTGCGCATCAGCGATGCGCGCCATTTCCCCCGTCAGCCCCCAATCAGCGAGTTCCGCATGGGAAAGGCTCGCCTTGCCGCCGCCCGATGCCCCGCCTTTGGATCCCGCTGCCGTAATGCCCATACTTGGCTGCCGCAGTACTGCTGCTGCATCTACGCCGCGCGCACGCAGTGCATCGATCAGCGCAATAGTAGCCGTTGTCTTGCCTTCGCCGCGCGAAGCTTTCAGCGGGGTGTCTGCGGTTACAAGGATGACTTTGCCGTGCTTGCGTTTGCGCGGAAGGCCATGCCCGTCTGACGAACGCAGAAAATCCAGATATCCGAAAGCATCAATTTTCCCCAGCTGCCCGTATGGAACGACAAAGCGCGCGAAATCAGGGAAATTGGAAAATATGGCCCTCTGAGCAGGAGTATCCAATGGATCCGCCGCAGTACCTGCCAGTTTTACAGCAGTACCTGCCAGTTTTGCCCCGGCATCCAACGGATCACTTAACGGATCCGTCCCGGTGCCAAGCGGATCCATCCGCTTCTGCCCCATATCTGATACAGCCATTTTCACTCCTTAACGTTTCCAGCGCCCGGAACATTCCCGGCGTCCCTAAATGCCTCCAGATTTCAACGCATCCAGCACACCGGTATCTCCAGCAATCCTATCAGGCCAGACACGCCTTACCCTTTTTAATACCTCCAGCAGAAGACAGCGCATCGGCCTTCAGCAGTTTAATGGTCCGACAGGTGAAAACCGTTCTTCATGCCCATACTCGTTGTATACAGCACTTTAGCAAGCAGATCATCAGTCTCTGCTTTGACAACATGGGAGAAATCCTCATTCGCCTTATTCAGGACCTCATGGACCCTTCCGTCAGCCATATCATCAGCAGATACAGCACCGGAACTGATAAGTTCCCCCACCAGTGCATCCGTATCGGCTATCATCCTGTGCGATAACCCGCCAAGCTTTTCCGCATACCGGTCAATATTCGCCGTATTATCGTTGAACTGCGCATCAGCAAGCGCTGCAATAATACGGTTCGCCCAATAAAAATTACCCGTATCCGGAGCCTCGCCCGCAGCACGGTAGTATTCGGGGGATTCCGTGATGTTGGTATACAGCGGCACCATTGCATTGAACACATTGGAACTGAAACATGTCCACTGGATAGCCCGCGAAACTTCAGGGGCATAAGGCCGCAGCTGGATAACACACAGATGGTTAGTGCGGTTGATCCCGATAGGCCGGAACTGGGTGCGTGTAGCCTCGGTGCCCAGCTTTCCATAAGGATCAAAAGCAGTCCCCTGGAAATGCGAGCTCAGCGCATACTTGACGTCTTCAACAGTGATCCTGCGTTCAGGCTGGCGGCACCATGGGATGTCATCACTGCGCGGAGTAAAATCAGCATCTTCCCCATCCCAGGAGGCATCCAGAGGGTTGAAATAGCGCTGGATATACCATGCCCGCGGAGTATTGTACACATGGTCGGCATCAGAATGGGATCCGAACGCCCAGCGCGGGTTGAACAGCGAGCCCTGCTCCACAGACAGGTCAAGATGGTTGCTGCGCACAAAATCCAGCAGGTCATCTGAGCACATAAACTCTTCCTGATCGCCAAAAGCATCATCAAAATCAAACTCATCGATGCCCAGCTGGTTCGGCATAGTCACATAGCAGTCATCCGGCACGCGCCGCGCCATCCAGTGATGCCCGCCGACAGTTTCCACCCACCAGATCTCATCAACATCACTGATCGCAATGCCGTTCATCTCATAAGTGCCATAATCGCGCAGGATCTCGCCATATCGCCTCACACCCTCGCGGGCAGTACGGGCATACGGCAAAACGAGGGTGAGTATATCTTCCTCGCCGATGCCGCCGGGGACCTCAGGCCTGTAACCCGCCTCGCCTTCCCTGCCGGCTGCTTTCTGCAGCTCAACAAGAGGGTCTGCCCCGAGCACACGCTCATTCGTCGTAATAGTTTCAGTATTGCTGATAGCTACATTGCATTCATTGACCCCGTGAGATCCCCAGATACCGATTTTGCGCAGGGAATCAGGGACAGCAGTATACCGCAGCGGATCATCCGGAAGGTCGATCTCCACATGGCTAATCACCGAACGGTAATGCCGGGGCTGCTCTTCAGGATTCACTACGACAAACTCTTTTGGGGTGAACTCGCCGTTGGGCGAATCCTCATTGCGGGCGATCATTGTTGAGCCGTCGTAACTGGCATTCTTGCCGACAAGTATAGTGGTGCAGGCCATTATCCTCCTTATCCGGGTACCGGGTCTCCCCCGTGATCCCCTGGTCGTGATCGTGTACGCGTACTATGCGGGTGCTATGCGTACGGTATGCATTGCGTATGCATTACGGATGTGTATGTATATGCATGCAGCGGGTTCCCCCGCAGCAGGAACCTTTCTGCCAGATCCGCATACCCTTTTACGAACTATACCGCATAAGCCTCCTATAACGCACGGACTGTGACGGACAGCGTCCACTGTGCGGACGAATGGATGACACAATGGATGCGGAGGGCGCATAGATATGAAAGGGCACAGATGTAAGGATACACAGAAATTTACCCCCTGCACCTTATACCTTACGCCTCGCCCGCCAGCCAGATTACCGCAGAATCCACCACATCACTGCTTTTGCGCAGCCCATTGCGCAGCTCATTAAGCCAGAACCCTTCACGGAGCCCCTGCAAAGGGCGGGACGTGGCATAAACGGCAAGCATATAGTCATGCTGCTTATCCGGAGGCTGGGGGCCGTTATACCGCTGGCTGACTGCGGGGTCCTTAACGCCAGTCATAGGTGAAGCCGCAGAATTACGCCCCTGCACGGCTTCGGGGATCAGCGCGGGGAGCTGCCGGGAGAAATCTTCCGGGATCTGCAGCGCGTGGGAATCGTTGAAATCGTACATCAGCGCATCAAGGGGAAGGTTCGCCACAGACCAGTGTATCCACTGGAAACCGGAAACCGGGATCGCATCATCATCAACGAATTCCCAGTGCACATACCGGGCCTGAGGGGCAATATCGCTGATATAGAAAGGGAATGACACCACCGGGACGCCATCGGTCAGGTTCCCCTCAGGCGCATGTTTGGCGTACGCATCAGGGATCGTTGTAAAATCGGCAGAAACTTTCATTGGATACTCCTTTATGGCCAGGGCTGGAGACTGCGATGGGGGCGGAATGTACAGTTTAACCGCACGTTCAGCGGCCGCCCCGCTGTTCCGGCGAACCACCGTTTCCTTATTTCCCCCCATTCTAACGCACAAATCCTGACACACAAAAGGTGATGTGCAGCAGGGGAAATTAATGCTGGTGGTAAAACACGCAGATACAAAATACAGTTCCGGCGTTTCCCACAATTTCCATTTCTGTATCTGCGTGTTTTACCACCAGCAGCTGCACAGCCATGCAAATTGCTGCGTAATAATAAGCTGTGTGCTACAGGCCGCACGATATACGGATAATCAGTAAACAACCAGGGAGGCCAGCAGAGATTCAAGGACAAGCTGCTGGGAACCGTTGTGGAGCAGACGGCGGCGCGCAGCATCAATAGCATGGAGATTTGCTACAGTACGGGCGCGGGATATCCGCGCGGACATATCGGCAATAGCAGTGCGGTTCTCAAGGTTGACGATTCCTGCAGCATCCTCAGCATTATTCTGCAGGACAGAAATATCACGGTATACGCTTGCAATAGTATTCAGGAAACGGTCCAGCACATCACGCGAAAGCCGCACAGTGCGGCGGCGGATATCCTCTTTTTTGCCAATAGCATTGAAAGCGGGCCTCAAGGCAGCCGGGATCTTGTCGCCTGGTGCAAGGCCATTAATTTCGCGGAAATTTGCCTCCTCCTGGGCGACGGCACGGTCAACGCCGGTTTTAGCCTGGCCCTGCGCACTGTCAACCATTGACGAGGCCAGGAGGACGGCATCGGATGCGCGCCTCATCCCGAGCACCCCTACAACGATCTCATCCCTGTCTGCGAGCGCCTGGTCGTCTGTTGCATAGAGGCGCGCAATGCCGATATGGCCTTGCGCCAGGCGGGCGCACCTCTTTGCCAGCGCATCATCCGCCCGAGCTGTGCTTCGCAGGAACTTGGCTACCGCTGCAGCCTGCGGCACAGCCAGGTTAACTATGCGTGTCCGGCTGCGTATGGTAGGGAGGACATCCTCCGAACTTGGGGCGCATAACAGCCATATAGTCCGCTCTGCCGGTTCTTCGACTTCTTTGAGCAGCACATTCGTCGTGCGTTCAAGCATCCTGTCAACATCTTCAATAATAATGATGCGCCAGGGTGTTGTGGAAGGCATCTGCTCAGAATCTGCAACAAGTTTGCGCACTTCATCGATTGATATAGTTACACGGTCTGTTGCAAGCACGGTAACATCAGGATGCTCATCCCGCATGACCTGCCTGCAGACAGCGCACTCTCCGCAGCCATGCCGGGGGCATTCAAGGGCAGCCGCAAATGCACGCGCAACCCGGGAGCGGCCGGATCCGGGCGCCCCGCATATCAGCCACGACTGCGCGATCCTTCCTCTTCTCAAGGTTCCCCTCACGCTTTCCCCAGCGTTTCCCTTAAAGCCGTCCCTGTCCCCCTCCTTAGATTCCTCCTGAGAAATCCCCTGATCAGAAATATCCTTGCTACCGCTGTGAAGGCTTTCCTTATCGCCGCCCTCCCACGGCTGCGGTGCGCCTGCAAGGCGGCTCAGCAGGTCCACAGTCGGCTGCTGCCCGATGATGGAGTCCCAGACACTCATCTTCCTGCCTCATCTCTTCCTGTTCCGTCCCGAGCATCCCCCTTCAGCGCATTTTTGCCTGTTATGCTGCCGCCCAGCAGCGCATCAATATCCGCCTGGATAACTTCCCACACAATATCTGCGGGCATTGAAGCATCAACCACCATAAACCTGTCCGGTTCATCCTCGGCCAGGGACAGGAATGCCCGCCTGGTACGTTCAAAGAACCCGGAGCCTGAAGACTCCAGCCGGTCAGGCTCCCCTGAAAGCCTTTTCTTTGAATCTTCAAAACTCATATCCAGCAGATATGTGCGCACAGGCCACAGGCCCCCTGTCGCCCATGCATTAACAGAACGGACATCTTCCAGGGCCAGCTCACGCCCGCCAGCCTGGTATGCCAGCGAACTGTCAATATAGCGGTCGCTTATCACCATATAGCCATCATCCAGCGCGGGACGGATCTTCTGTGCAACATGCTGCGCGCGGGACGCCGCGTACAGCAATGCCTCGGTCCGCGGCGATTCATCTTCACCATGAAGGAGTATGCTGCGGATCTGCTCACCTATCGCGGTGCCTCCCGGTTCCCGGGTCACCAGCACATCGTATCCCGCGGATCCGAGATACCTTTCCAGGCGCCTCACCTGCGTTGACTTTCCAACGCCATCCACACCTTCAAAAGAAATAAAGTACCCCGGGTACTCCGGCTGTGCAGGCTGCCTTCCCAGGCTTCCCATATCCCCTGCACTCCCCGGGCTCATGTCCGTCTCCCCGCTGTGCTCCGCCCGGATACACCGGACGCATCAGCCGCAGTAGCCTTTACGGACGAGGCGCTTTGCGCGGCGGCAGCCAAACTCCTGCCTGATTTTGCGCCCGAAGACCTTCCGGCCCTCGCGGCACGTGCAGAAGAACCGGCCTTCGCCTTCACCGCACGCGGGCCGGAACCGGATTTCGCAGTGCCGCGTTTCCTGCCGCGCCGTTTTGACGGCCCCGCAGCACGCTTTTCCGCAAGAAGCCTGAAAGCCTCTTCAGGCTCGATCGATTCTGCTGTATACTGTTTGGGAAGGGTCCGGTTCGTTTCCCCATCCGTAATATAAACACCGTAAAACCCGTCTTTGATCGTTACGGCCTTACCATTTTCCGGATCAGTACCCAGCTCGCGGAGCGGAGGCTTCGTGGTACCCCGTGTACGGCGCCCGTATTTGGACTGCGCAAACAGCTCTTTCGCCTTATCAATATCAACTGTAAAAATATCATCCTCGCTGGCAAGGGAGCGGGTCTCCGTTTTCCCGCCCGGAAGGGTTTTCGACAGATACGGGCCATACCGCCCATTATTCGCCAGGACTTCAACTTCTTTGGTCTCACCGGATCCGGGATCTGTTTCTTCAACAGTACCAACGACCCGCGGAAGCCGAAGCAGTTTCAGGGCGTCATCCAGAGTGACCGACTCAGGGGACATTGTCTTAAACAGCGACGCCATTTTAGGCTTATCTTCGCCTTCGACAACCAGCGCCGCATAAGGCCCGAAGCGCCCGGAACGGACTTCGACCGTCCCTCCCGTTTCAGGGTCTGTGCCAAGCTCACGCGGTCCGGAGGAACCGCTGCTGATAAGGTCATGCCCTGCTTCTACGGTCAGTTCATCGGGAGCCATGGTATCGGGCAAAGACGCCCGCTTCGGCTTGCCTTCCGCATCAGCATCCTTCGTATCTTCGAGATATGGGCCATACCTCCCGACACGTACCTGGAGCCCGTCCCCAATCACAATAGTATTGATCTCCCGGGCATCAATATCACCCAGCTGTGCTACCTGTTTCTGCAAGCCTTCATTGGCTTCCCGGGAATTCCTGGCTGATCCGGATCCGCTGCCGAAATAGAAATCAGCCAGCCATTCCTTACCGGACTGCCCTCCCTGTGCAATAGCGTCCAGCCCGTTTTCCATGTGTGCAGTGAACTCATAATCAACGTACTGCGGGAAATTCTGTTCGAGCAGCTTTGTCACGGCAAAAGCCAGCCATG
>ERZ773212.112-NODE-112-length-43464-cov-7.848257_pt1 | contig 43464 bp, 62 predicted proteins | sample MGYA00581005_ERZ773212 | MGnify/ENA primary metagenome ERZ773212 (study PRJEB29015, sample SAMEA2738154) | human oral metagenome | biome: human oral; feature: human-associated habitat; material: saliva | place: China | collected 2196 ... | reverse complement strand
CTCTCCTCGCGGTAACTATTTGTTTTTCTTTAAAAATATGCCTAAATCATAGCATGATTTTCGCGTACGCCAGAGACCGCCAAGCCCTTGTATTTTCAAGGTTTTTCAATCTGATAAGTCGCGAAAATCGCTTGCAATAGCCCTCAATTAGTAACAAATCAGTAACGCGTTAGTAACAAACGGCAACGCGCGCTAGCTTCGCGCAGAACTGCCAGTAGTAGTATAGCATCCGAGGCCGCATTTGACAAAGAGCGGGCTTTCGCCCGCTCCTGTTTACTCTTCGTCTTCGTTCTGTCTGCGATAGCTCAGCTCGCCGAGCCTAATAAGCGCTTTCGTGTCGTAGAAAAAGCTCAGGTCTGCTCCGCAGCTATGCTCGCCCCCGTCCGTGATGGTGTGCCGCACGCTCCGGAAATGCTCGGCGAGATTTTCAGCCGTGCCGGTATCGGCAAGCCCCAACGTGAGCGCCGTGAAGTCCTTCGCGTAGCGCTCCATCATGGCGAGGAGCATGTCATAGGTCTTTTCGCTCGGATAAATCTTCATCGCGATGCAGCGGCCGATAGTCTCCAGCCGCTGGTAGAGGTCGCGCAGCAGCTTCGCTTCGTTGGTGCCGGTCTTCGCTCTGTAGCCCTCCGCGCGGATGAGCTCCGCAGTCGCGTATGCCTGGAATTCGTCGTCCTCCGCCCACGCTTTCGCTGTCTCCAGCGCCGTGTCGCTTGCCTCTCTGAAATCCGTCTCTGTCAAGTATCTTTTCACTGCTCTTCCTCCTTGTGTGTCGGGCTTGTGCCATTACATCGGCCACTCATCCTTGTGCGCATCGTGCCAGCGGCTCTCCCACAGGTCGCCGAGCGCCAAGAGCCGCTCCGTGTCGTAGAAAATCGCGAAATCTTTCGCGTTGCGTCCGAGCGTCTCGGCGATCGCGTCGAAATAGCCCTTCATCCGGTCGCGCACCATGTCAACGCGCCGGCCGCTCCGGTCCGGTAGTATCTGATCGCGGTAGCCCCGCGCATACAACTCCATGGCGAGGACTACACGCTCCTCGCGCTCCTCGGGGATGTCGTGCTGCGCTCTGCGCCACGCCTCGAAAAGCTCCCGTGCCAACAGTCGCAGCATCTCATAGGGATATCCCGCATCCGCCGCCCGTCCGTGCAGCTGTATCACCTCGACCAGCCGTCTCAGCCGGTCGGCATCGCCCTCGATGCACTCCCGCAGCAGCTCCGGCATCCCGCCGTAGATGTCCACAAGGTCTTTTTCCTCCAGGTAGTGCTCAATCTCTATCATACTTTTCTCCTTCTGTATGCGCTCCGCGCACGCTTTTTTGATGAACCCATTGACTGACTCTCCCGCTGCATCCGCTGCCGCTTTCAGGCTGTCATAGTCAGCGTGCTGCATCTCCAGCGCTACGCGCCTTACCGCTCGCTTTTTATAGGCGGCGTTGGCGCGCTTCCTCGCATCACTCAGCATGTCATACCTCCTTTTCGGCTCGTACCTATATAGTAGCAGGTGCAGGCATGTGTGTACATGTACAAAGTGCATAAACCGGTGCCCGATTTTTTGGGTAAAATTAAGCTTGCTTTTACATGTGTACACATGTATCATATAACCATGAGGACGCCACAGGGGCGGCCCCAACACAAGGAGGAAAATGAAATGACGAACACCAGAGAGAACGCACTTGCACTGTATGACGGCGGCTGGAGAGCAGAGGATGAGGCGTGGCTCAAGGCCGAGTACGAGCTCACCGACGACGAGGCGGCAGAGCTCGCGAGAGAGCTTGCAAGCATCGCGGAGTAAGCAACAGTAGGGCGGGGGCGAAAGCCCCCTACCCCTTCACTATAGGCCGACATATAATCAAGATAGACCGCAGCAGCGGCACAGAGGAGGACACTATGGACGCAAGATATATCATGGACTACACCGCATTTGAGCTCATGTACGAGGACATCAGACACACCACCGTCGAGAAGCACGCCGAGGAGTGGCAGCTCACAGCAGAGCAGGCCGAGACGCTGAAAAAGCGGCTGCTCGATGAGGAAAACCGCGTCTACGAGTATTGGCTCGACAATCTCCCGCACTTTGCAGTCTTTGAGCCGGACGACGAAGAGGACGACGAAGAGCTTCACCTCTTCTACGACTGGGATGCGAGCGACGATAACCGCCTCGGCGCGGACGCGCTGACCACCATCGCCCGCGACCTCATCGAGAGCGTCGGGCACGCCGACCGGATGCTCACAGAGGGCGTTTTCCCGGCACTTGCCGACTACACCGATGAGCTCACGATTCTCATCCGCGATTTTAACGAACGCGCGTACGACTACTACGAGGTGAAGCGCGGCGAGACTGGCGCAGAGAATGCGGCTGAGAGTTCACTTTTCGCCGCAGGCTGGAGACCATCGCTCTCGGAGGCGAGCGGCCTTTTCGATCAGTTTCCGTCGGGTTTTCACGAGCTTTACGACCTCATGGAAGGTCTCTGCTCAGAGTACATCGACTGGATGGAGGAGAGGGTCGCCGAGATGGAGGACGCTATCGACGATCTTGACGAGGACGAGCCCGACTACGACGAGCAGCGCGAGGCGCTTGCCGAAAAGTGCGCTGCCGATATAGCAGACGATATGATCTTCAACGCAGGCATGAGCGAGCCGCAGTACCTCTACGAGGTCGAGGACTACGAAGACGCCCTTTCAACCGAGTACGGAGTCGATATATACGGTCGCGTGCTGCAGGCTCTGCGGGAGCGGGCCGGAGTTGAAGAGGAATAAAAAATAAGGGGAGAGGCGAAAGCCTCTCCCCGTTTTTCTTACTCGCCCTCAGTCGGGGAAGCCCCCGCGCTGTCGGCAAGTCCCTCGCCCACGCAGTACGCGATGACTGCCGCGCCCTGGAGGATGAGGGCCGAGACCTGTGCGGCCTCGCTCTGCCCCGCTCCGCGATAGATCATGACGCCGGACACAAAGCCAGCGATTGCCATCCAGAGCTTGCGGCTGGTGAGTTTTCTTGCAAAAGAACTAATGTTCATGTTTTTTCTCCTTTCAGTAGGTAAAGTCGTGCTTCTCGAGGCGCTCTTTGTACTGCGCCATGATGTAGTCAGATGTGGTGCGGGTGATGTGGTTCCGGAAATGCGGGTGCTCTTCGCAGTAGGCGTCGTACGCATTGATGTCCATGAGCGCCTGGTCGAAGGAATCCTTGCTGTGCCGCTGTTTGGCGGCCAGCTCATCGCCGAAGCGCAGGATGCGCACGCGAGCCGCTATAGCCCGTGTCTCTTCGCCGAAAGCCTTCACATCGTCGAGCTTGTCCGAGAGCTGTGACAGGCGCTTGTCTACGCCGTCCATGTGCTCCCGCATGTCACGGGTCATCTCGTGGCCGAGCGCCCTTGCGAGCGCCGACCAGGGCTTTTTCCCATGCGGGGCGAGCTTTTCAGCAGCCGTCAGTACAGCCACCGCCAGCCATCCGGCAGCGGTCACGATGGAGCCGATGTCTGCTGCACCCACGATGTCGCGCCACCACATCAGTCCTCCTCGCTCTCGTCCCTCGGGCGGGCGTTGCTGTCGGTCGCGAGGTCTTCTCTGCCGCGCTTTTTCAGCTCCTCAGTCACCCGCGGCCGCAGCCGCTTCGCGATGTCCGCGAAAAACATCCGACCCGCGATGATCATCTCCGCGATGCGCTCACACAGTCCCTTCGGAATTCTCATCGGCTTCATCTCCTCTCATCATGTCATTGAACATGGACAGCACGCGCGTCTCGAGAGAGGCGCGCTTTTCGTCGCTCCGCTTTACTGCTGCCTCCAGCTGCGCCTGCCAGCTGACCGGCGTCTCCGAGGTGACGACCTTCGGTGCGTCTCCGGAGATGTCCACGCGGTCAACACGGTCGCCGTCCGGCACCTCAAAACTCTCGGCCTTGACCTTTGTCGGGTCGTGGTCGCCGAGCGTGGCGAGCATGTCGCCGGTCGCACTGTCATATACTACTGTAACCTTCACTCTTTCAACTCCTTTCTGCTCATGCGATGAGCTCGATGCGCTCCAGATGTGCGTCAAAGACGCCCCCGCCGCCTCTCTGCCGGAAATTGCTGCCGTGGGCGGCTACCACCAAAAAGCCCTGCTCCGTCACGCCGTCCAGCGGGATTTCCAGCACTGCGCGTCCGCTCTGCGCACGGAGGTAGGACGCGGCGGCCTCTCGTATCGGCTCCAGTGTGCGGCTCCGCTGTGCGCCGTTGACGCGCGAGAAGCCCGCCCAGAGGTTCACGCCGTTGCCGTGCCCCATGATGGTCGTGTTGGTCGAGTACGACACCGTGACCAGCGCCCGTCTAAAAGGCTGCAGTGCCACACTCGGCGTCAGCAGCCACACCAGAAGCGCGGGTTCGCCGCCGCCTGCCGATGACCCGCCGATGGCGTTCCGTGCGTAGGCTGTCCGCGCTGACTGGTAGCGGCCTATCGGGCCGATGCTAAAGCGCCTACTGGTATCACACTCGCCGTCTGCCCACCCCGAGAGATGCACTCCATCGAAGTGGGCTCCGTCAAAAGGGACGCAGGACGCCGCGTAGTCCACCAAGGAGCCCTGGACGCCCAGCACGCTCGTGCCTGCGCGAATATTTTGCGGTAGGACGGTCGGTGCCGGTGCCCACGCCCACATGCAGGACGGGTCGATCTGACTGCCGCCAGGCATACGCATGAAAACTCCGACTCCGCGCGCGCCGTAGTCACCGATGAAGGCGAAGTTTTCGTACGCATCCATGACTTTTTGGCCTCCGATGTCTCCGGACAGCGGCCAGCGGTACATAGCCCCCGGCACTTTCAGCCCGTGCTCACTCGTAAAAGTGCAGCCCTGCAGCACCTGCTGCGCGGTCGCATCGCCGAGCGCTCCGGAGTCCATGCAGATGTGCGGGTGGCCGTCCTGCCGCATGTAGTAGGCGTCGTGGGCGGGCGCGTGCATCCAGAGCGTGCGAGCATTGAAGTCAAGGCCGTACTCGGTAGTGAGACTCCCGCGCGGGTCGGTGCCGCTCGGCCCCATGGTATTGAAGACCGGGATTTGCCCGGGCACGCCCAGCGGGCTGTACCCCTGCAGCATCTTTGCCCCGTCAAGTCCCGCCGCCCTCGCGACCACATCGACCGGCGCTTTTACCTCCGGCGTGCCGTAGCGTCCGCTTTTTCGGTATGCTCCCGGCAGCATCCCTACATGCACCAGACCACCCGAGACGGTCACTCCTGTAGTCGGCTGCTCGCCCTCACGCTCTACCATCGTGCCGGTGATACGCGCACCGCGCACCCACGACTTGCACCCTGCGACGATGTCGCCCGGAGCGGCGTCGCCTACGGTCTGCTCTGCGAGGGATACAGCCGTCACTGTGCCGCTCCCATCGTGAAAGCCTCGCGGGACTGTGACGCTCTCGCCTGCCCGCAGGGTTTTCTGCATCGAGCCGTTGTCCGACATAGTGCCCACACCCGCCTCATCGTCGGTATCAACGCCGACATAACCCTCGCCCGCCAGCACATGCTCCGCGCGGGCTGTTAGCTCATCGGATGACACGCCTCCGCCGCCACCGGCGGCTACAAAAATATCAGCCATTTCCCGCGATCCTCCTAATTTTTACCTTGAAATCCGCTGTCGGCTTCTTGACCGCGCAGAAGAGCACGGCCTTCCCGTCTTTGCTCTCCCCGCCGTCGATTGCGCCGAGCCATTTGCGCGCAGCCTTGGCGGCCTCGACGCTTCCGGTCTTTGCGATAGCCTTGCCGAGCTCCAGCACGTCCGTAGCTTTGCAGCCCGGCAGAGTCACCTCTTGCGTGTACGGCGCGCTTGCGGACCAGGCAGCAGCCCGCAGTGTGACCTCCCACGCCGTGGGCACCAGCTCCAGCGCCTGCACGCGCGCTTTCAGTGCATTCAGGTCTGTCACATGCGCATACGCGCTATGGTCGTCTGCAGCTGTCACCTGTGCAGCATTGCTGACCGCTACATTGCAGCGGTAGTAGATAGAGGATTCATTTCCGGCGGTATTTGCCGGTAAAAAATCCGCTTCCGCAGCACCCTTGGTGAAAATCGCGTAGAGCGCCTCTTGCCCGCTTGCGTCCTCTGCGTACACGCCCACCTCTGTGATGCGGAATCCTGCCGACACGCCCGCATTACTCAGCAGCGCGCCGATTTGTACCGTGTCAGAGCCGAGCGCTGTCACATCCGAGACCGCAAAACGCGCTTTTTCCGTTGCAAGTCCCGCGAGCGCGCTCAGGTCCTCGCTCGCGGCATGCTCTCCGGATCCGGCACGTACGGACGTAAATTTTACTCGCGGGATTGTCCCCGCCTGTGCAGCGGAGATGATACCGAGCCCCGCTGCCGTGATTACATTTCTCTCTGCCATTTATGCACCCCCTCTCCGCGCAGTCCCGAGAATGACCACCTTATCCGCGCCGAGAATCGCGCCCGCAAAAAATGCCGCGTGCGTCTCATCAGCGTCATAGATTTTCGACACAAAGCGCCCTGTGAGCGGCACGAGCTCGCCGAGAAGCTTTGTAGCCTGGTCGATATCCATCCCGGCGCGCTTGACGGCCTGCATAGGAAAGCGCTCAATCCGATAGGAAAAAGGCTCCTCAGCCTCAGAGATTTTAAGCTCATCCGGAGAGCAGCCGAAAATCGAGAGCGCCATCGCATAGACGGACTCATAGTCCGCCCGGAGATTTTTAAGCGCTCTCGCCTGTAAAATCAGCATTCGATATGCAGCATCGCCCATGCGACCGCGCTGTACTTTGTACACCCGCCCGAAAACATCGAGCGCCGCACCCTCGGCGCTTTCGATATCACTCGCGGAGCGGATGCTCTCAAGGTCCTTTGCGATATCCTCTTTGGCGCTCCGCGCCATTTCGAGGAGTTTCCAGCTGTTACTCGTGTTCCGCTTGTCATAGCAGTCCGGCAAGCGGCTAATTTTGTTTTTCAGATCCATATCATCCTCCGCTTGCCGATGTCGTGATTGTGACGTGCGCGGTGTCCGTCTGCGCGATCTGGTGCGCTTCGAGCGCAATGGTCTGCCCGCCTCTACCGCCGCGCTTTGAGATTTCCACGGCATCCACATTCACAAGCCCGGGGATGCCCTTTAAGCTCGTATACACGCCATTTCCGTAGATTGTGCGTCCGGCCGGAAGGCCATTGATATACGCAGCGACCGCATCCTTTGCAGCCACCTCAGAGCCCTCTGTCCAGAGACCGTCCGTGTAAATCGTGAGCTTTACCTCGATCGGTACCATCTCCATCCAGCGGAATGCAATCTCATGCAGCCCGCCCCACCGGTCTCTGATCTGCTCGCGCGTGTCACCATAGGTCTTAGCCCCGAAGGGCTTGCTTTTGAAAATAGCAGTGGCGATGTCATTCGCCCGGGCATGATCTGCGAGCACAGACACGCGGAAAGATTTTGCCGGAAGGCCTGACTCTTTTTGCTCCTGCATCGTGTCATTGCTCTCAATCTGCACCTGCGTGACGCTCTGCACCTGATAGACAGCAGCCATAACCGCGCTATATGTGCCCGAGCCGGTCGAGGAAAGCGCCGCCTCGTATTTTCTCCGCGCCGATGCGTCGCTCTCCGGATCCGTGCCGGGCACCGTGAGGCGTGAGCCGCTCACTCCGGTAAGCACGGCACTCGAATAGTAGGTGGTTATAATCGCGCCGTCAGCGACGTTTCCGACCGTCCCGCGCGTATCGCACTCCACCTCAGCCTCGGCGCTGCCGCCTGTCAGCGTGGCGCTGTTAATCGTGTGAAAAACCAAGGTCTTGTCCGCGGTCGCGACTTTCGTACCGGCAGGGATGCGCACACCCGGAGAGCCGGTAAGCGTCACACTATGCCGTGCAGGGCTTCCGACCGAGATTGTCACCCCGAGATTTGCGCAAAGTTTCCGGAGCGCCGCTCCGGATGCCGTGAGATAGCAAAACGACTGATAAATGTCTTCCATCTCTTCCCCGATATCGCGCTTGTCCTCGCAGCCTAAGCGGATGTACTTGCCGAGCGGCGTGCTCTCGCTTGTGTCGATGTCCTCTCCAAAAAGCTGCCGCGCGAGCTCGATGTCGCGCTTAAGCCATTCCGCATAGGTAAGCCTGTGATACCCTTCCCCTGTAAAAGGCATTATTCACCCCCTTCCACCTCGAGCGGCACGTCAAAATCCTTGCCGTGCGCTCGGACAGTTGCCAGGATTACCGCGTGCCGAGAGGCGCTGTCTACATGCAGCGAAAAGTCCGCGAGCTCTGCTTCGCGGTCGACCGCCTCCAGCGCTTCCTCGAGCTCCAAGCGGATGCTGTCCTCATCCGGATTTTTCCTAAGGATCTCCGAAAAACGGATTCCCTCACGCGGATTTAAGTACCATTCGCCGCGATTCGTAGACCATACGGCCTGAAGCTTCTCCGCGAGAAGCGCTTCGTCTCGCGCCATTTGTACTGCATTGTCCTCTATCCGGAGGTCATACGGCGCTGTGTCTGTCAGCGAAAAGCTAATCATTATGCCTCCTTTCAGAAAATCGCGGCTATCACCGCGTCGCCCATCTGGTGGTGCATATCTCCCACTCGCGACACGCTGCCGCCGCGCCATGAGTCGCCGAGCACATGCTCTGTGCATACGCAGAGCACGATATCGCCCGCTTCGGGCGGCGTGAGCTTCGTCCAGTGCGTGGGGCCGTCTGCCGTCGCTTCGGTGACGGTCTCAGCCTTCCGGACGCTTCGCGGTATCGGCACGCCCTCCAGCGGCACAGCAGGCGCGCCAGAGGGGCTGTAAAGCGGCTGCACGGTCGCGGTCGTGCCGTCCGACGCAAGGACTTTTGCCGTGAACGCGGTATGCAGTCCCTCTCCGGAGCGGCTTAAAATGCCACTTAAATTTGACTGAATTGACATTTACCCCTCCACGCGAATCGCTTTGATTTCTGTGATCATCTGATCATCGTCCTTTGTGTGCTTGCCCTCCAGCACCTTGAAGCGTCCGGAGATTGTCCTGGACGAAATCTGCACCGTGCAGCCGGTGTAAATTCGGTGCTGAAAAAGCATTTTTGCGGAAATGCCGAAGACTGCGTCGGTAAAGGCCGCCGCGCTTTCATCCTGCGGGGCCTCGCCGCTCTCTTCCGGCTTATCCTCCGAAATCGTAGCGGATTTTGTTCCGCCGCTTTCTCCGGAGCCGCTCCCGACAGAGAGCGAATTCTTCGTGAGCCGCACATCCTTAATTTCAGACCACGGCTCCACGGACAATAACCCGCTCTCAGAGCCGAGGTCAAAATATCCTTCGGAAATTGCGGACTCTATCGGGCACACATACACCGCGGATTTACATATCCACGCTTTCACACCGCAAGCGGACGCCATCTTGCTGATTGCGTCCATGAGTGAGCCCGTGACTTTAATCGGCGAGGCAAAAACATAATCCCGCGCGGGCTGAAAAACCGCGACGGGGATCCCGAGCCGAGCGATTAGGTCTTGTAAAATCACTGTCGCAGAGGTATTTGCGCCAAAGGCAATGTCCTGCAGCTCCTGATCGGCAGCACCCCTATAGTCTGTGACCGTGAGTTCCGTCACATAGTCAAGGCCGTCCCAGTAGCTCCGGACGGCTTTAATCTTTCCGGAAAGCACCTCTCCGACCGAATCGCGTTTATATCCCGCAGTGATTTTCACAGGGCTTCCGACCTGCAGGCGCGCAAGGGTTGATACCGAGAGATTGAAAATTGTTACGGTGCCCTCGTTCACCTCGGTATCGCTGTCAAAAGGGATTTCAAAATGGATGTCATACCCCGCATCGGATGAGAGCGTAGTCGCGCCGATCGAGACGGTGACCGACTGCCCGAAAAGCCCTTTGCCTGCGTCCTGACCTGCTGCAGCGCCCATCATGCGGACCGCTTTTGCAAGCTCTGACTGCGGTGTACGCCTGCACGGCGCGCTAAGTCCTACCTTGCTGCCGCTCATCGAAGCGCCTCTTTCCCATTGTCAATCCAGAGGAAAACTTCTTTGCCGAAGGTCTCCCAGGTCACCCTGTCCACGCTGCCGGTCAGGTCGAGCGGGATAATATCTACCGCGGGGTAGGACCCATCGCCGAGCCACACGGACGCGAAGAGCGGCTTTCCGTAGACGATTTTCTCGTTGTACACGACCACCTTGCCGCGGCGCGACAAAGTCGCCGTGAAGAAATCGTGCAAGGCGTTATAGTCAAATCGGATCCTAAAAATCTCTCCCGCGAGCTCAATCTGCATCTCGCACGGGATGCTGTTTTTATCGACTATGAGCCTATCAGGTACCGTCATATCAGCCTCCCATCTTGAGCCGCGCGCCGACTTTCAGTGTCCGGAAATCCCCGCGCTTTGAAAAAGCCTCAGGGTTCGCAGCCATGATATCCTCGCAGCTTTTCCCCTCACTCCGGTACGGGCCGTTTACCAGAGAGTAGATAGTGTCTCCGGGCTTTACTGTGTGATACCGCGCGCCGGTGTCGTTCACCTCGACCGACTGCATGCCGAGGCTTACCGTCTCGCGCGCTTCGCGCGGCACATCCGCCGCTGCCACATACGCAGGGGCCGCGATGCGGATGCGCTTTAGGCTCAGCGAAAATTTGCAGCCGCCGGAGACTTCCACCGAGAAGCTCGGCGAAAAGCTTTGAATGATGCAGCTCCGGAGTGTTTGGCTTCCCGCGTACCGGAGCAGCTCTCCCGACCGTTCCCAGCTTTTTATAGTCGAGATAATGCTCTGATACTGCCTGCCTACAATCTCTCCGGAGACCGTGAGCTCTTCGGGCTCTGCCTTCACATGGTCCGTAATGTCAGCGCCCTGCTCTACCGCATGAGACGAAGCGGAGGCCGCCTGCGCGGTCTCCTCCGTCTCGACAAAGAGGTAGACCTTATGTGAACCGATTAAATAAGCCATGTTCTACCTCCTTACCCCATTGCGTAACCCGAGGAGCGGTTAAGCCCCTCGAAAGTCCTGTTCATTGCGTCTCGAATCCAGCCCTCGACCTTGCGCCGGTTCGTGTCCGTCGCCGACGCGCCGTTCATATTGAGCGTGAAGCTCGGCGAATAGCTGCTATTCATGGTCGTGTTTCGCACCGTGCGCCCCGCAGCCACCGACCGCGGAGACATTTCGCCTCTCACGGCAGCGGTGACATTCTGTGCGGCTGCGCTCACTTGTCCCGCGGAGCGGTCGAGGCCCTTCACGAACCCCGCGCCGGTCATCTCGCCCGACCACTGCATCACACGGGACGGGCTGTGAATATCAAGAGATGCGTTGATTGTGCTCTTGACTGCCGTCGCGATGCTCTGCGCTCTCGCGAGGATTAAGCCCTGCGACTGCATGAGGCCATTCGCGAAGCCAAGCCCCGCATTCATGCCGGATGCGGTGAGGTCGACTGCCGCAAAGGGCGCCTTGACCGCCGAATCGACGACGGTCTGCGTCGTGCTCTGCAGAGTCGGCGTGTAGCCGGAGATGCTCTGATCAAGACTGCCAAGCATATCCTGCCCGGTCACGTCCGGCTGATACGCTGCAAGGCTCTCGTCGATGCCCGCAAGCATGTCCGCGCTGATGGTTTCTGCCTGCGGCGCTGCATCGGCCATAGCTGCGAGGCTGCTCTGCATGGCATCCTGCGCCGCCGCTTGCGCGGCTGTCGCGCCGTCTGTGATGCCGCTCGCGACGCCCTCGGCCACCTGCTGCCCTGCCGCCTGGCTCTCGCCGCGCATGTCTGCTACGCCTTCCTTCACGCCGTCGACGATGGACTTGACGGCGGTCTTTGCGAGGTCCCAGAGAAGCCCCGGCAGATTTGTGAGGATGCTGCGGAGGCCGTCGAGAAGCGCTTTGCCGAGTTCCGGAAGGTTACCAATGATTCCCCGAACCAGGTTTTTTATGACCTCGCCGCCCGCTTTAATCACGCTCGGCACAGCCGCGCCAATGCCCTGAAACATGCCGCCGATTAGGTGAAGCCCCGCCCTAATCATCTGCGGGATGCCCTGCGCTGCTCCGGAGACAAGCGCTCCGACAGCCGCAACGCCCTTCGTGATGAGCTGCGGCAGCGCCGACGCGACGCCCGACACCATGCCGGTTAGCATCTGCACGCCGCTCTCACCGACCTGCGGCAGCACCGAGGTTACACCGGAGATAAAGCTCCCGATAGCCTCAAGGCCTGTCTGCAGCATCGCCGGAAGCGAGGTCTTCGCAAAGGCCGCGACGCGCGGCAGAATATCCCGCGCAGCGGCAGCGGCTCTGGTCGGCAGCTCAGTCAGCATGCGCTGCATGGCCGTGGTGAGCTTCGGCAGCACTTCGGTCTGCAGCATCTTCGCGGCCTTTACAAGTACCTTCGGAAGTGCCGCCGCAATCTGCTCAACGCGCGGTAAGACATTCTTAAAGACCGCCCCCGCTGCGTCTGCGACATCCGTGAAAAGCTGCCCCAAATCCGCGTTTTCGTCGGCAAGCCCCGCAATCAGATTCGAGTACGCGCCCTTCATCATGCCGATGGATCCGGAAATCGTGCTTGCCGCCTCTGCCTGTGTCGTGCCTGCGATGCCCATTTGTGTCTGTACATCGTGGATTGCAGAGACGATATCCGCATAGTTTTTAATCTGGTAATCGGTATTTTTGCCCTGCGCCTTATTCAGGCGGTTTGCATCATCGAGTAAGCGCTGCATCTCGGACTGCGTACCGCCATAGCCGAGCTTCAGGTTGTCGAGCATCGTGAAATTCTGCTTGGCAAAACCGTTGTACGCGTTCTGGATGCTTTCAATGTCAGAGCCCATTTTGTTGGCATTATCCGACATGTCGACAATCGCGGTCTTTGCCATCTGAGCGGCCTTTACCGTGTCTCCGCCGAGCGAATTCGTGAGGGACGCCGCAAAGCTTGTGGCGGTCTCCATGTACTCATTCGCGGAGAGTCCAGCTTCTCTGTATGCGGTCTTAGCGTCCTGCAAGATCTGATTTGCACCGGCAGACTCTGCGCCGCCGTATAGCGTCTCTACGCCGCCCTTAAGCTGCTCAGCGTCCGCATAGGCAGAGAGCGCCTGCTTCCCGATAAAAGCGATGCCTGTGCCAAGCGCCGCAACTCCGGCGATAGTAGCCTTAAGGCTGATTCCGGCAAGCTTTTTAAGGCCGTTTGCCGCAAGCAGCCCGAGTTTCTTCGTGGCGCTTACGGCCGCCTTTGCGATGCCTTTAATTCCGGATACGATGCCGTGAAGTATATTCCTCGGCAAGTTCACGACAAAATTCTTTGCGCCGGAGGCAAGGCTCCGCATTTTATTCGCTGCCGCTGCAATCGCATTTCGCGGCAGGCTCGTGACGAAATTCTTCGCGGACTGCGCAGCCGCCTTAAGCGAAGCGCCAAGCTTCTTGGTCTCGCCGGTAGAGCTTCGCACAGCGTCGTTTGTCGCCTTCGTCGCCGCTTTCGCGGAGGAGAGCAAATCGCGCATGCTCTTGTCGACATCGCCAAGCGGATTTTTCGGGACGTCAAATGTGATTTTGACTACATCCTCGCGTACTACTGACATTTACTCTCCTTCCTGCGCCTTGTTCATGAGGTCGATGTAATGATCCAGCGCTGCATTCGCCTCAGTGATTTCATTCGGTGTGAGGCGGCAGAATACCGTCTCATAGTCCATGTGTCCGTCAAATATGAGCCGCCAGTAGGCCCAGTTATCTCTTGCTCTTTGCCGGAGCTGCCTGCGGGTCTTCGGCGTTTCGAAATCGCCCGCGCATGACATCTGCGACGAATCTCACGACCTCGGTGAGCTCCTCCTCGGTGTCGAAATCGTCCGGAGTAAGCCCCGACGGCTCCAGAAGGCCGCGCTTCAAGACATTCTTCGAGTACCGGGCAGTGGACGTAGTGTCCGTGCCCGGAATGTAAGAATCATCGATGCACTCCTGCCAAGCGCTTAAGCCGTTAAACTGCGCGACATAGGTCACGCCATTGATCTCCTGAGTTCTCTGGTAAAATTTAGCCATTTACGCCTCCTTATCGGTCCGTATAGTCGAGCACCTGCACCTCAAAGCCTCTGTCGCCGAGCTTCTTGCCGACTTTGTTGTCCGCGCTCTTCTTGAGAAAGGCCTTCGTGCCGCCGACCTTTTCATTGGTGGACTTATTGACCACCCAGATGCCGAAAAGCTCCGTAGAATCGGCGAGCCGCTTAAGCGGGGGGAGCTGCGGGCTCTGCGCCTGCACGGAGAATTTAATAGTTCCAAGCTGATTGCGGCTGCGGTTTACGACCACATCGCCCTGTGCGCCCACTACGGCCTCCGCGCCGTCCTCATCCTTCGAGCACTCCACATCGTCCTCACCGGTGCAGGTGATGGCAAAAGTACCGTAGCTCTTCGTGCTGAGGGTGATGGATACGTCATTCGGGTCAAACTCGTATGCATGCATTCTCGTGTTCTCCTTTCGTTAGATGGTCACCGTGCCGTTAATCTCGGCGGTGTGAATCGCGCCTGCAAGCGTGAAGGTAAAGCGTCCGAGCGCGTAGCTGCGCTCCTTGCGGTCCACTTCCTTCGTAGCGTCTACACCGCCGAACTCAGTCGCATAGAGCGCCTCTCCCGCAGCGTTATGCGCGATCAGGCCCATGTTGTCCGCCTGCTTAAGCACATTTGCGGTCACGCCCTCCAGCATGCCGATGCCGCGGTTGTCGTACGGCAGCTTCGGCGAGCCGTTTAAGAGCTTCTGCGCGCTGTTCTCAATTCCCTGGATAATCCAGTCGAAAGAATCGACGATATCCAGGTACTCACCGGATGCAGCCTTGCCTTCCGTGGTCACAAGGTCGCCCGCCTTTCGCGCGATGGTATACGCGCAAGTACCGCCGCTTCCGCTGCCGGTCGAGAGCGAGAGGATCTCTTCCTCGGTGCGCTCTGCATCCGGCTCAATGCCCTGCAGGATGATGTTCTTGTAGGTGAAACTGCCCGCGTCCATGCCCGCCGTTGCGCCGACAAGCGCCGCCGCAAGCTTCTGCCCGTCGGAGTGCACGCCAATCATCGTGCGCTCGCGCTTTGCGTATGCTGCGAGGCCGTCCGTCGCGTTAAGGACAGGGAAGTAGATGAGGTCTCTTCTGCCCTCCACATAGGCGGACACGTCGGCGGCCTTATCATCGCCGCCGAGCACTGCGACCACCTGTCGCACACCGGTCAGCTTCTTAAGCGCATCCACCGCGCCTTCCGTGGTCTGGATGAGCGCGATGCGGCGCGGCGCATTGTCCTGTGCCTTCATGAGCACGAAGAGCTTGTACGCCTCGCTACCCTCGGCAAAGCCTGCAAGCTTTACCTCGCTTGCGGTCGCGCACTCGTGATACGCGACTGCGCTGTCAGCGTGACTCACAAGAATCAGCGGAATGCCGAAGCCATCGGTGCCCGCGCCGCTCGTGAGCTTAATCTTTACATTGACATCAAGTGCCATTTAATTCTCCTTTCTCTGAATCTCCGCAGTCTGGATGCGCTCTCCGGTACTCGGCAGCACATTCATCGCGGAAAATCGTACGTCAAAGCCTTTCCGGAATTCATACTCAATCGTGATCAGGCTGTCCCGCTGATTGATATCCATCACCTCAAGCGGTGCAATGCCCTGCTCTTTGAGGTAGGCTCTTCCGGAAACGCGGAACCAATCTGCAAGCGCCTGCGCTTTCTCCCAGCAGAGCGCGTCATTGTCGGCCTGCACCGTCCAAGACATCGTGACGGCGGCCGGCTTAAATTCCTCTGCCTCCGTCCGCCCGTAGCTTCCGCCACTCTCGGCGATTGACGTAATCGAAAAACTCGCGTACGGATACGGCGGGATGTGCCCGGTCTGATTCGCCTTTACGGCGATTAGGCCAAGGTCTTTTTTGATGCCGTCGCAAATCACTTTATTGAATTCCTGAATCCCTTTTTTAAGCATCGAAGCTATCCACCCTTTTCAGCGTGTAGCGGTTCACATCCGCATAATCCTCGGCGAACAGCTCTGCGCCCTCGACCTTGTAGGTCTTGCCCTTATGCGCCACATAGTAGGTGCAAGCCTTGTCGTCGAGGTCGATGCTGTCATCAGCCTTCCGGATATAAAAATCGCGGTCGCTTGTCGTGAGCGCGCCGCCCGACTGGTAAATCCTTCCCTGAGAGAGCGGAACGATTGCAGCATTCACCGCTTTTCTTTCCGGCTCTCCGCGCACATACTCGCCGCCCTCATAGCCTCCGCCGCGCAGGGCTACGATTTCACAGGCGACAGCGTACTTTTTCACAAGGTCTGCAAAGTGAAACACGCCTACTCCTTTCTGTATTCGATTGCCGCGATCATACTGCCGGTGTTCACCAGCGGGTTTGAGCTGCCTTTCTGCTCGACCGTAAAGGGATGATTCGGCGGCGCTGACAGGTCGCGGGCATACTGCTGTATCAGTCCGCGGGCTGTCATTCCGACATCGTCAAGGAGCACTTCCGCGGTGAAACGCCCCGCGGCAAGCTCGCCTATGTCTCTGTCTACAATCGCTTTGATTTCTGCGCTCTTAGCGTCAAATCCTGCACGCAAAAAGGACCGCTCCGGAATCACGATTACTGTCGTAGTCGCTTTCAGGTGCAGTCCTTTTCGTGCAAGGAATTTCCGCATTTTTTCTGTTACCGGTATCCGGCAGCCGTACTCATGGATGCCAGCAATGTATGCCTGCTCGCCGTCAAAAACGCCGATTGACACCGACCGGCCGGAGAGCGCATTCACATTCTCGATAATGCCAGGCAAAAGGTTGAATTTCGTCTCATAGGTTACCGCCATCACACCCACCTTGACCGCGGCATGGAAATCTTTACGCCGCCGGTGTAGTGCCCGCGCAGCAGCTGCCGGATGAGGAGCATAAGCGCCCCGCTCATGTCGCTTGCGACCGCGTAGCTTTTGGACATTCCGCCGATTGACTCGGAGCTGACACCGGCCAGAGCGCCGCCGGAGCTCATGATTTCCATGAATTTCAGGATAAAAAGCCGCGCAGAGGGCGGCAGCGCCGCCACCTCTGTAATGTTGCCATCGGTTATCCGGAAATCCGTGTTGTCGCTGAGCCAGTCAAGCGCAGCGGCAAAATCCAGCTCTCTGCCTTCTGCGAGGTCGCCCGTTTGGTATCCCATCGCCTCGATATTTGCCGCTGTAAGCTGGATCATCCCTTTGCCTTACCCTTCTTCTTGCCTGCCGGAGCCGGAGCCGCAGTCTGCTCTGCGGTCTGCTCTGCGGTCGGCTGCTCTACCTGACTCTCGGCCTCAGCCTCCGCAGCCGCGCGGCGTGCAGCGGCCTGTCGTCGCCGCAGGTTGAAAAAAGTCGCGCTCATGGCTCACCTCAAATCTTGTGGCGGAGGCACACGATCGGGACGTTCTTTGCGTCTTTCACGAGCTGCCAGTTGCTTGCCGTCGCAAGGTCGCCGTTCGTCGCGTATGCCTTCGTCGGGGTGCCCGTGAAGGAAACGCCGTTCGGATGCAGCACAAAAGCCTTGCGGTTGATGAGGAAATCCTCGGCCTTGAGCTTGTCGCGATCAGTCTCAGTCGAAATAAGGCCGCTCGGTGCTCCGCCGTCTCTCGTAAATGCCCCCGCGCCGATGAGATAGGTGTCGTACACACCGGAGTTCACCGGCAGCGAGTCATCCACGATGACGCGGTAGCCGAGGTAGGTGTCAATCTTCACCTTGAGGTCGCTCGAATACTCCGTCTCAATCTTCTGCTGCTTCTGCAGCTTCGTATAGGTCGCGGAGTGCATGGCGACCGCGGTAATCTTGTCGTACGCGTCGCCCATCAGGTTCTTCGCGTCAAGCGTTGCGTCCACGCCAATCATGGCAGCGGCGCCGGACTGCGTCGAGATGTCCAGCATGTGATTCGTGGCCAGCACACCGGACGCACCGAAAAGACCCTTGAGCACGTTGATAAAGATAGCCTGCTCTCTCTCAAGCCACCAGTCCGAGACCATGTTCATGATCGCCGCCATCGGGTCGGAACCACCCTTCACGCGTGCAAGGTCGGTCGCGCCCCACGCCTTCTGTCTGATCAGAAGCGTAGCGCGCTCGTTTCCCGTCTGCACACCGTCCGGAGTGAGCGCATCCTCGCCGAAAATCTCATCGTCTCCGGAGAGCGGCTTGTAGAACGGCATCGTGATCATGTTGCCGCCCAGCGGGGTGCCGTTAATCACCTGCGCAACCCGCGCATCCGGGGCCGCGACACCGGACTGCACAAGTGCGGACTTCTCCGTGGTGCGCTCGTTCACATAGGTCGTGAAATGCTCCGGTACGATTACCATGTCTGCAAACTTCGTAATTGCCATTTAGTTCTCCCTTCGTTAGTTGGCGTCAGCTGCCGCCATGAGAGCCTTTGCTCTCTCGGGGTCTGTCGCCAAAATTTCCATCTGTTTCGAGTAGTTGATGTTTCCCTTTGCCCAGGGGTTACCCTTGGCGTCCACCGCGCTGCCGCCCTTTCTCGGCTCGCTGCCTCCGTTCTGGAAGCGCGCCTTGACCTTATCGGCGACAATCTTGTCGATGAGATCTGCGAAAGATTTGACACGCGCTTTCGTGTCGTCTTCATCCGCGCCGAGCACCAGAGAGACGATATCGTCTGCGATGTCAAGGCCTGCAGCCTTCAGCTCCTGCGCTGCGAGGTAACGGTTCTTCATTTCCGCGAATTCCTTCTGCTGCGCCGCGAGCTTGTCTGCAGCTTCCTTCCGCTCGAGCTCCTTCCGCTCGTCCTCAGTGAGCTTCGCTTTCTTGAGCTCTTCCAGGGCAGCTTTCAGCTCTTCGTACTGCCGCTTGCTGTCCTCGAGCTCCTTTTTCTTTGCGTTGCCGACGCGGTTCGCCGCGCGGTCCCGCTCCGACTGCAGCATCTTCTCGACAGCTGCCCGCGTCTTCTCATCGAGCCCTGCGAGCGGGTCTTCCGGATTCGACTCTCCGTCGTCCGGCTCTTTGGTGTCATCCTCACAGGTCGGCAGGAGGTCCTTGTACTCCTCCTCAGTGACCGCTCCGCTCTTCAAAAGCTCATCCAGTTTCGTCTTCTTCATACTGCTCCTCTCTGAGTGCTATCTTCGATAGCCCACTTGTGTTTTTCGGAGTGCGCGCCTCTTTCCCACCTTCCGGAGTGTCCGCCGGTGCGCCCACCAGTGCATCAAAAAAGCACAGCCGTTATGACTGTGCTTGCGTTGCTGTTATTTAGTTGGCTCGGCCGAAGAAACCGATAAATTATCTATCGTAGCTCCAGCCATACTCGTCTTCAAACACCTCCCGGCGATGCTCCTTAATCATTTCAAAGTAGCGCGCTAAAGCGTCTTTCGCCACCTGAGGTGCGTCTTCTCGTAGCTTTCCCTTTTCCAAGTAAGGCTCAAAAACAGCTGCTAATGCGAGCTCTTCTTCGGTATACCTAAGAACCATCCCTGCCTCCTTTCTTCTGCATCATCTTTTTCACTCGTCGCGAGGCTTCATACTCTGCTTCTACCTCATCAAATTCGCCTAGGCAAAAAGATTCCCAAGCATATCTGCTAATTTCGCGTGCCTTTTCTTCAGTGATCCCTAATTTTTTGATTCTTTTTTCGCATTTTTGCCGCAGCCATTTGAGGTAGTCCTTATAATTTTTGTCTGTGATGACTGGCCAACCTTCGTAACGCGCCTCATAATCCTGCTTCAAGTGCCACATCTCGTGTATTTCAGTATAGCACCTTTCATGGGGCGGTGCATCTAAAATTGCCGGGACGTATCGCACTGTCTTCAGTACTGAATTATAGCTGCCCCAAGCTTTGGGCGACTCCTCCGGAGAAACTATTATGACAGCTGGAATCTCTGTGAGCGGGATCCCAAGTTCGCGCATTGCGTCTCTGGTATTCTGAACAATCGTATGCAGCGCCTTAGGCTTTATTTTTTCCACTTTCTCTGAAACATATACCGGCGTGTCATACGTAACGATTCGGCGGGCAACCACATTTCGAAATTCTCGCGTCTCGCCGCGCTCAACCTTACCATAGTTCCGTTCCTGGACGCTGTCCCCACTAAAAACTCTTGTCTCTTTCTCCATCCGGTAGGTCAAAAAGCAGCGACAGTTGATATCCTCTCCCGCTACATTCGTCTGCCCGGGCGCGGGGCCGCTTGCACCGGAGGGGAGCTTAAAATCCTCATTGAGCGGGATCTCTACGCCGTCCATGGCAGCATGATTGTAAAAGCCGGGCTTGCCCGATTTCCAGCCTTTCTTTGTCTTATATCTGCGGTTAGGCCGGACGCGCTCATCTTTCATGGTATTCCAGCGTTTCAGCATCTGGTAGCCCGCAAGGGCGGCTTTCTCCTGTAGCGCTGCCGCTGCGTCGCTGTTACCTGCCTCTCTGACTCTGTGCGCCTCAGTCCTTGCGATGCGGACGGCCTTGCCGTAATACCCGCCTGCACCGTCTGCACCCGCGAGGGTCTCTGCGATGCGCCGCGTCATTGTGTCGTAGCGGTCCCCCTGACTTAGCCCCACGCCAACCGATTGCTTTATGCCGTAGATGATCTCTCCGCGCTTTTTTTCCAGCCGGTCCGCAAGCGTGAGGCCATTCACAGGATTGTGCACTGCCTCCGCGATTACCTCCGGAGCGACCGCGCGGATTGTCTGGAGGCTCTCCTGCAAAGCATCATCGGTCGCAGCGCGCTGCACCGCGGATACCATGCCGTCATAGCATTTTGCGTAGCTCTCTTTGGCAAGCTGCTCTATGATACGGCTCTCCTCGAGGGACGCGATGCCGGTGCTCCGCATGATCTCTTCCAAGAGCCTTGCGTCCATGCCGTCGCGATGCAGCACAGCATAGTCAATCGCTCCCGTTTCCGGATCCGCGTAGCGCGCATACGATTCAGCGACACGCTCGCCGATTTCCTTCATGAGCTGCCGATATACCTTTTTGAGATCCTTCACGGCGCTCTGCTCTCTGTGCTCTTCGATTCTCCGGACTGTGCTTAAGTACCGGTTCAGCGCGTCGCCTGTGCCGCTCATTCGGCTTCACCGCCCTCGGGTGGTACACTCGTGCCCTTTTTGCCTACCGTGCCTTCCTTGGCCGTCTCGTCGCTCTCAGGGGCTTTCCCGAAAAGGTTCAGCGCGTCCTGCTGCCGTTCCTCTTTCAGCGCAAGCAGATAGTCGATATCGTCGACCGCGGAGAGCTGATTGTAGGCAATCTCATCCGGCACGCCTGCATTGATAAGCGCCTGCACGGCCTGCGCCTCCGAGAGCACATCGACCGGAAAATTGCGCTTGTATTCGACATACGCCTGGAGGTAGTCAAAGGGGATGCTCTTTTTCATAAAGGCCGAGCCGAGCAGCCGGAACATATAGACATCCGCGCTGTTCATCTTCGCCTCAAAAGCGCCGCACTTTGCCTCGAAAGCGGTGAGCTTAAATTTGAGGCTGATGCCGCTCGCAGCGTTGAAGGTCTCGTCATTCAGATTTGGCGTTTTGGAGAAGCGATAGATATTTCGCTCAAGGCGGTCAAGGTGGTGCTCGTTAAAGCTGTCATTGATGTCCTTCGTGAGGTAGTAAACCCGGTGTGTGCTGTCCGCATATCCGGGGCTAATCTGCAGCACACCGGCGCGCTCCACCTCCGCAAGCTGCGCTTGGGAAAGTTCGCCGATGCCGTCAAGGACCTGCAACGCGTGCGTATTGCCCTCTGCGTCATTCGCGTTGTCGGATACGGTCTTGTCGTACTCATCGATGAGCGCCATGACACGCTCCGCGCTGCTAAGCATCTCGCCATTCAGCGGGATTGCCTGGAGCGGGCAGAAATCGAAGAGGTGCTCTTCCTCTCCGGAACGGAGAAAATTACCGAGAGCGCCCTCAAAGTGATGCACGCTATGCCCGTCGTAGGCGTCCGCGTGCCACACCTCTGCGCCGGAGATGCCTGTGGTTGCGTAGTACCGGACAGCGTAGTCAGGCTCTTGAATCTTGTCCCGTGCCAGCACGATAGTCTCATACGGCGGCACGACCATCACGCGCTCATCGCCGTGCCGGTCAATGTAGAAAAGCCTTCCGGCATACCCGCACACGGAAGCGAACTTTGTAACTTCAAGGTTTACATCGTACATATTGTTTCGCGTGACGAATTCCGAGAGGGCCTTTTTCGCTGCCTCAACGGCAGCGTCGCCACCGGTCGCGCTCTCCGCGCTCTCATCCTCTGCATAGCTGTAGGATGCAGCCTTTCCGGCAAAATACCCGACCATCACGTCATTGATTTCGCCGAAAAAGTCATTGTTGACCTTGTTATTCAGCTGCGGGACCGCATTGCCGCTGCCGTCCTCCAGCCCGTCAGAGAAGCGCGGGATGCGCGAAAAGATAGGCACCTTGTCCTCGTAGCATTTATACCGCTCGTATAAATTCTTCGTGCGACAGCGATTCAGCTGATGCGCATTGATAATGCGGTTTACGATGTCATCCGTAAAGCCGTTTTCGTCGATATAGTCGATGTACTCGCTGTAATCGGGATAATCGTCCGTTCTCCTCATAGTCTTGCCTTTCCGGGCTCCGCCCTTGCGCCGCCGTATAGCACTCCGATGCCGTACCGCATGGAGTCCATGCCGTGTGAAAATTCATGGTCGGGCTTGTCCGTCGGCTGCCCGTCGCGGCCTTTTGCCCAGCAGTAATTCTCAATCTCTTTCTTGAATTCGATGCAGCGCGGATGCACGACAATCTGAAAATTCTGAATGAATTGGATGCCGTGATTCACGCTGTCGCGGCCTTTAAGCGACGGCTCGGCCTTGAGGCCAAGCTGCCTAAGCTCCGCTATGGATTTCGGCTCCGCGCTGTCGCAGACAATGCGCTGCCCGCCATAGCCCTTCTCAATGATTGCCTTTGCAATTTCTTGGTTTGTCGCTCCGGAGCGGTACCACTCATCGAAAACATAAATTTTCTTCTCTGCGTCATCGACCAGCTCACAGACAAAAGCGTTCGGGTCCGTAAAGCCGAAGTCCAGATTGAAGGCCGATTTCATGCCGGGCTTTGCCCGCAGCGCGTCAACGTCGAAATCCTCGTACACGACATTCGTGTAAATAAGCCCCTCCGCGATACCCCAATCGCCGTCACCTTCGATGCGGTAGCGGCGCGGATTCTGTTCCTTCATTTTTCGGAATATCGCGCGGTCGGCTTCATCCAGCCATTCGTTGCATTTCCAGGTCGTGGTTTTCGTGAAAACCTCATCGTCCGGCATGTCGAAGAACCGCTTTTTAAGCCAGCTGGTCGCACTCCATGGATTAAAGGTCAGTGTGATTTGCTTAAAATACCCGTCCGGCACCTCGCCTCGAATCGACATATCCAATTTGTTGAAATCATCTTCGTTCGCAAGCTCATAGGCCTCCTCGATCCACACAAAACAGAGGATTCCGTAGTCGACCGAAATCGATGTGATTTTCAGGCCGTCATCCAGTCCGCGAAAAAGGATTTTCTGTCCCGTAGAGCGGCGCGTGATTTGCATCGGTGATACCGTGCAATCGAAATACGCGTCTACTCCGAGGCGGTGAATCGCCCATTTGAGGTCAGAGAAGACCGAGTCGCGCAAGGTATTTGAGTACCGGCGCACGCAAAGGGCATTGCTTTCCGGATACTGGAAAAGCCGAAAAATCAGATTAAGCGCCGCCGTCTTGCTTTTCTTGGATCCACGGGACCCTTTGCACACACGGTAGCGCTTTTTTGTCTTCCAAAAATCCGCGTAGCCGGCGCCCACAAGCTCCTGCAAAGATAGTCGCGGCATGCGTCACCCCCTAAGGTCATTTCGTTGCAAGGATTACATACAGGCGAAGCACTAGCAGCATGACTATAAGCCACGTCCCGGTGTCGCTCATCTTCTCTCCAGCCAGTAGACCACCAGCGCCACGACCGCTACAGACAAGCACACCATCGTCCATCCAAGCGCGACCATCTTGACTACTCCACCCATGCCTTTCCTCCTTACACAAACATCTTTGCCAGATACCACTTTTTAGCCTGCCGTTCGCGCTCAATCTGTGCCTCCACAAGCTGAATCTCCCGCGTGATTGCCGCCTGCCTCTCTACGATGTCGCGGCGCGTCTCGGCATCGTCGTGCCACCGCACCGTAAAATGCTGCAGCGTGTCGAATTGCAAATTTATCGTCGTGCGATACCGCCGCAGGAACCCCGGAAAGCTCCTCTGCACCGTCAAGAAGAGATACTTCGTATCTACTCCGTCGAGCGGCTCAAAGACCGCAAATCGCGAATCAATTTCGCCCAGTGACTCTATCTGCCCTACGAAATCATCTACCGCGCTAAGCTTTATATAGCAGCTACCAGCCTTGTATTTCTTCCCAGCCGCGGCACGCTCCACCGTGCAGAGCTCCCCGATATTTCTTTCTCTGTGCTCGGTGTATCTCATAACGCTAGCCTCATTTGCCCGTCGGCCTCCAAAATCTCAATGTGCTTTTTCACTACCGCCATATCTTTGTCGCCTCCGCACAGATCTCGCATCATGCCCGCAAGCTCCTTTCGGGTGCCTGCCTCCTCGGCCTCTATGTCTTGCAGCTCTTTGAGTAGCGTCTCCATATCCGGCAGCGGCTCGGGCACATGCGTATCTACATACCGCGGGATATTGAGGTTGTAGTCATTCTCGGCCATTTTGTCCGGTGTCACGAGCTCCGCGTACCGCTCCCAGCTCTTCCGAGCCCTAAAAGCCGCAATGGCTCGCTCGATGTGCTCCGGCAGCATGTCATTTTGCTTTGTGCCTTTTTTGAAATCCTTCGACGCGTCAATAAAAAGCGTGTCCTTACTGCCTTTCTCGAGAATAAAAATAAACACCGGAATGCCGGTGTTTAAGAAAAGCTTATCCGGAAGCCCAATCACCGCCGAAATCAGCCCTTGCTCTATCAAATATTTGCGAAATTCCCTCTCGCTATTTCCTCGAAAAAGTACGCCGTGCGGCAGAATCGCGATAAGTCTGCCGCCCTCTTTTAAGTGTGCGAGCCCCTGCATCACAAAGCCGAAGTCTGCCTTGCTTGCCGGGCAGCAGATTCCAGAAAAGGCATGCTCTTTCGTGTCCGGAAAGCTCATGCTATACGGCGGGTTCATGATGACATTGTCGAACTTGCCCGCTTCGCTTAAGCCAGTCTCGACTACGCTTGAGAATCTATCGCCCGGCGTCACTTTCCACTGCTTGGTCACCATCCCGCGCAGGCAGTCTGCCTCTTGCACGACTCCGCCTTGATTCTGAATCACTGCATTGAGCAGTGCAAAGGGGATTGTCCGCGTCGAAAATTCCTGCATGAAAAAATCACGCTTGCTGTGCTTAACCGCCGCCTCTGTGAGGCTGCCGGTCCCCGCGCACATGTCGAGCACGGTTCCGGGCTTCATGAGCCTGGCCACAAGGTCACAAATGCAGTCCGGTGTGAAGTCCTGCTTTAACTTCGACCGGTCGCCCGCGTCCGACTGAAAGTAATCCCGCAGGGAATTTTCTGCAAAAAGCTCCGCCACGGCCGCGAGCTTTTCTCGGTCTCCAGCCAGCAAGGCCGCCATAATTGCGTCAGGCAGCCTGTAGCTCTCTTGCTCTCCGAAAATCTCCAAAAGGCTTGGCACGCGCGTCTCCTTTCTTGCGTTAAATCTTGCGTTACCTTGAGTTAATTCGCAACTTCTGTGCCCGCCGGGGGCTGCTCTGCGTCCCGTGTGCTATCCCAACGGCCGTCCGCGCCCACATAGTAGTAATACGGCGCTCCGCCAACCGAAGGCTGCGCCCCGCGCACATAGGCGTCTTTCGCCATGAGACCGGTTTTCGTTAAGTAGTACTGCGCGCCCTGGTACTCAAGCCACTGTCCGGAGAGCATACCGCCATCTCCGGCGAGGTAGTACCAGCCCGCTGCATCCTGAAACCAGGTGTCGCGGATAAGGTTTCCCGCGTTGTCGAAGACGTACCACCGGCCGCCGATGTACTTCCACCGGCCTGCGACAAGCGCGCCGTTTTCGTCGATGTACTGCCACGCGCTGCCCTTCTGCTGCCATCCGGTGTGGGCGTTTTCCCGATGCTTTGCGCAAGCGGTGTAGGCGCACCAAGACACATACTCCGCGCACCAGTACGCGCCGTTCATGCCGTACCATGCGCCGTATTTCGTGTAATTCTGGTCGCCCGGATTGCCGGTCTTGCTCTCCAGCTGAGAGGCGCTTGCCTTTTCGACATAGCCAACCTCTCCGAGCGCGACAGCAATCAGCTCTTCAGCTGTGCAGGTGTCTGCACCGTAGCGCGGACGGCCGAAGCCATCGATGAGGTGGCCGTTTCCCACCTCATCCGGCGAGAAAACATAGGTTTTAAGCGCCACACACCCGCCGTCGCGCGAAAAGTATTTGCCCGCAGCGGTGTTGCCTTCTACCGTCGTAATCCGGACTTTCCCGAAGGCAAGCCGCTCGACCTTGGTCACAAGGCCCACATGCGCGACGCGCTTTTTTGCCTGGCTAAAGAAATACACAATATCGCCGGGGAGCGGGTCTTTAAGGTACCGCCCTGCGCGGACGAAGTAGGCCTTGCCCTCAGGCGTGTAGGCCGTGTATCCGCCGCACAGGAGTTTCTGTCCTGCCTGATATGAATTCATGCTGCCTCCTACTCTTTCAGGTCATCCACAATGACCACGGCGTCCATCGTGACGCCCACATTTTCTTTGAAGATTCCGTACCGCTTGCCGAGAAGCTCTGCGGCTTTCAGCCGGTCTTTCGCTGCTACATCAATCGCTGTGATATCCTGCATGCCGTCGCCTACAAGCTGCAGCGTCTGCTCGCGCTGCTCACCGCGCATGATAGAGGTGAGATACTCTAAGACCTCTTGCGCGTCCGCAACCTTTGCGGAGTGCAGCTCATCCAGCAGCTTTTTCAGATACGCTTGTACCTGAGGGTTCTTCATGAGGGTGGTGCTTACCACCGTAGCGCTCCGCTTCGAATACCCTGCGCGGATAGCCGCCTGCGACGCATTGCCGTCAATCAGATACTCTTCACAAAATCTTCGCTGTCGTTCTGTCAATCTTCTTGGTCCACTCATCGCAAGCTCCTTTCTCTGAAATAAAAAAAAATCCCCGGCGGGCAGGAGGTTGCCTGTCCATCCCGAGACCAGGCTAGGAGAATCCCGCCGGGAAATAAAAAAGGCGACGGAGTTCCGTCACCTTCTTCACCTTACACTATAACACAGTTGACATATAACATTCACTATGTTTTTACTATCATTTACTATATACATTTTTACTGCATAATTGCATATTGCTCAAGTGCCTTAAGCCCCTTCCGGTGCAGCACGAAGGCGTGCTGCTGCACGATATTCATCTCTGCCGCAATCCGCTCAAAGCTCTGGTACTCGACATACCGGCGATACAGCACTTCCATCTGCAGCGGGCTGTCGAGCTTCTGAATCATCCGAATGGTGCTGTGCTTCTCATCGACGAAGGTGTCGATCTCTGCATTGATTTCCTGCTCAAGGGCGATTATCCGGAGAACCGGTGTCACAAAGGCCGCCTCTCCGGAGCCGCTCGACTGTACCCGCTCTTTGGATGTATCGAAACCCGCGACACAGGTCGACAAGGCTCTAAGCGACTCCAGCTCCCTAAGCTTTTGATTGATCACGGTGTCCAATAGCTGGAGTCGCTGCAAGTAAGCTTTTACATCCATCGTTTCCCCTCCTCTCGAAGAAGCTTCAGATTCTCCTCGCAAAGCTTTTTATTTGCTTTCGTCTGCTTTACGCACCGGAGCGTCTCTTTGTAACTCGCTGAAAGCTCTTTTGCGGAGACCTTCACTCTCTTAAGCTCATCCGGACTAAGCCTAACTCCGGACGGGCGCTTGCCGGCCTCCACCATCCGCTTCGCCTCGTTTGCTTCGGTCTGATAATCGATGCAGCGCTTGCTCGCAATCCGCCAGAGCTCCGCGTACTCAGCCTCGCGGCGCGTAAGATGCTCGCTCAGCTGCTCGAAAAGCCTCGGACGGCTATGAAACTCTGCCTTGTCGATGATCCTCAGGAAACGCTTAAAGCGCGCCACCTTACACGGCAGAAATTCGTCCAGGTCAAAAATCATGCTGCATTCATCATCCTCGATTTTGAGTCTCAGCTCCTCCATGCTCTCTCCTTTCTTTCAGCGCACGCATGAGCGACGCTTGCGTAACGTCTTTGCTCTGTAAAGCCCTCATTACCTGCTCATCGACTGTGCCGGTGGCAATGAGGTGATGTATGATTACCGTCTTTTCCTGCCCCTGCCGGTGCAGTCTCGCATTCGCCTGCTGATAAAGCTCAAGGCTCCATGTAAGGCCGTACCAGACGATTGTGTGTCCGCCCTCTTGAAGATTGAGGCCGTAGCCGACGCTCGCCGGATGCGCAAGCAGCACTTTAATTCTCCCCGCATTCCAGTCGGCAATGTCCTTTTCGGTCTCCAGCGTCCGCGCCTCCGGAATTTTTCCCTGGATAGCGGCAAGGTCATGCTTGTAGCTATAAAAGACCAGTACGGGGCTATCGGTCGTATCGACGATTTCGGATAGCGCGTCGAGCTTCGCCTCGTGGATCCTGACCGGCACGCCGTCTACGCTATAGACACTGCCGTTTGCAATCTGTAAAAGCTTTCCCATGACCGCCGCTGCATTAAGCGCCGCAATGTCCTCATCGTCTATCCGGAGTAGCTGCTCTTCCTCCATGCGCTTATATGCTGCCATTTCGGTGGCGGATAACTTCACGGGAATGACATTGTCGATTCGCTTCGGCAGCTGCAGATAATCAGCAGCGCTCATGCTGATACAGATATCGCTGATTTTTTTCTCGATTATCTCCTGCGCCCCGCGTATCGGCTCCCATTTGTATGTGGTGTAGCCGTTCCTCGCTCCCGGCCGGAAGTAGGTCTCGCGATACGCGCCGATCGTCCCGCCGAGGCGCTCGCCCCTGTCGAGAAGGTAAATCTCTGCCCATAAGTCCATAAGGCCATTCGGCGACGGCGTGCCGGTAAGGCCGACCACGCGCTTTGTGTGCGGAAGCACTTTCCGGAGAGCCCGGAAGCGCTGCGCCTGCGGATTTTTGAAACTCGACAGCTCATCGACCACTATCATGTCAAAGGGCCACTTTTTACGCCGCTGGTAGGTCTCGACAAGCCATTTCACATTATCCCGGCCGATCACATAGATATCGGCCTCGGTCCTCAGGGCCAGGATCCGCTGCTGCTCAGTGCCGAGGACTTTTGAGATCCGGAGACCCTTTAGGTGGTCCCACTTTTCGTGCTCTCTGGTCCATGTGTCCTCTGCGACGCGCTTCGGCGCGATGATCAGGACGCGCGACACATCAAAGCAGTCGTACATGAGCTCCTGAATGGCGGTCATCGTGATGACGGTTTTACTAACCCAAGCCCATATCTAAAAACAGCCCTATGCTAGGCTTTTCGACCGTGAGCGCTATCGCGCGTCTCTGATAGTCGTGAGGTATGAACTTCAATCGGCACCACCTCCTTTCAGCTCTCGTATAAATGCTTCGGCCTCGGCGCGTCCGGTAATTGTCCGGACGTCTACGCCAAGGGCCCGAAGGCTTTCCTGCTGCCATACCTGGATAGGCGAAAGCCGGCCGCCGATGGCTTTCAGCTCTACCAGATAAACCTTGCCGCCCGGAAGAAAAACTATCCGGTCGGGCACTCCATCATTTCCGGGGCTCGTGAATTTGAGCGCCCGGCCTCCCAGATTTTTAATCTGCTCTCGCAGCCATTTTTCAATTTCTCTCTCGCGCATATCTCTCCTTGTGACAGCGTGACAAAGGCGACATTTTTTCCTATACGCGCGTATATACGCCTACGCGGGCGCTTTTCATGCGTTTTATGGTAAATATGAATATTGTATAGGAATGAGTTGTCACACTTGTCACCACTTGTAAAAACCCCTTGCGCGCTCGCGCTTTTGGTCTATGTGACAAAACTGTGACGAGCACTGTGACAAATCGAGCTTGTCACAGTCTCCGCTTATTCAAGACTGTGACAACTCATACTTGTCACACTCGCCCTTTTCTTGTCACACGGCTCATTTTTGCTTCTTGTAAATCCTCTGCTGCCCATATGCTGGTATTCTGACGCGCTCGCTCGTGCGCTCCCACTCAGGCAGCCGCGCCATAATGGCAGCAATCTCATACCCGTCTTGCTTCTTCCAGGCATTTTTAGGCCGACCGAAGCACTCCACGAAGATCTCCTTTGCGCAGACACGCGTCCGCTGCATTGTGCCCTTCTGCTGCTCCGGAGACAGTACGTCGCGCTGCCGGAAATAATCGCAACGCTTGTCGATGTCCCAGCTATACCAGTCCTCAGGTAAAAGCGTTTCGAGGTAGTCGATAACCTCGCCCTCGCGGTCGTCATACTCGAGTGCTGCCTGCTGCGCCTTCGCGGCTTCCTTTTCCATAGCGGCGTCGAGGAAGCTATCTTCTCCGTCCGTCGCATACTGCACAGCCTCCGCCCATATCTGCGACCGCACTTCCTCGGTCATATCCCAGATAGACAGCCGCCCGCCGCCATTTACCGTGACCGGCCAAAAGCGCCGGTTTCCGGTCGTGTCTCGCAAAAAGCCCGTCGTTGAATTCGTCGTACCGCATATAATCGCGGTGCGCGGGTGTCTCTCGACTACGCGCCCGTAGGCCGCTCGGTACTCATCCACCTGCCTACTGATAAAGCCCTTCATGATGTCGACATCGGCTTTCCGCGTGCCCTGCATCTCGCCGATTTCCATGATCCAGACGCCCTGCAGCTTCTCTGCTGCAGTCTTGTCTCTCGTGTCCGCAAGGCTTAAAGAGTCGCTGAACCACTTGCCCCCGAGCTTCCGGAGTAAAGTACTCTTTCCGATTCCGGGCTTTCCGTCAAGAACAAGCACCGTGTCGAATTTACAGCCGGGCTCCCACACGCGATGGACCGCGCCGATCAGCGTCTTCCGAGTGACCGCGCGCGTGTATGGCGTGTCTTCGGCACCGAGGTAATCGACTAAAATCGTGTCGACTCTCGGTGTGCCGTCCCACTCCGGAAGGCCTTTGAGGTAGTCCCTCAGCGGATTAAAACGCCGGCCGTCGACTGCGCGCGTGAGTGCTTTCACGAATTTATTTTCCGGAAATTGTACGCGGTAGGTGTCAGCAAGGTAGATGTAAAGCTGCGCCTCATCCGCGTCGCGCCAGAATTTATTCGGGTGCTTCCACGGAAGTTTTCCCTGAATTTCGATTGCACCGGTCAACTCATTAAAGCGGATGCCCTTAAGTTCCGGGGCATTCTCGAGAATGAGAGAAGCATTTGTGATTACCGGCCGAATGTCGCCGTTTTCATTCCGGAGCAGCTTTTTTGTCCAGTCCTCATCCGGCGCTGCTGCAGTCTCATCCCCGAAATCGAGCACAGCGCTTTCCTTGTGGTCCTGGTCAAGCGTTGACACTGTATCGGGATCCGCCGCGGCAAACTCCGCCATCGCTTTATAGCTTTTCGTGTCCTTGCCGTTCTTCCCCTCATATCCTTCGTCGAGGTCGCCGAATTTATGAATGCGCACCAGGTCGAAAGCATTGCAGAGCTGCCCGCTCGCGGGGTCGGTCGAGTGATTCGAGTAGGCGAAAAGGTCGCCGTCGTAGACCACAAGGCCGGAGGCTGTCGTGCCTGCAGCATAGGTGTAGCGGTCGGGGCGCGCGGTCTCCGTATAGACCTCAGGCAGGAATTTCGCGATGGCCTCCGGAATCGTGTATGTCCGGCAGAATGCGCCGACGATGCCTTTTTTGGCTGTCGGGTCGCCCTGCTTGTCGGCCTGTTTTTTCCGGAGACCGGTCATCCGTGAGGACTCCGGCCAGTAGCTCGTGTCCATCCAGTCCGGATACTCGGCTAAGACCTCATCGGCATTAAGAAACGGCGCGTCATAGGAACGGAATTCCGGCGCTACATCTGCGCTGTTACTCGGCCAGTACATGAGCCGCGCAGGCTGGAAGGTCGAATCGTCGAAATAGTCGATGCCGATTTTCTCTGCGATTTTACGCGCGATAGCCTCGTACTCATCCGGAGTCACCGCACGGGACAGAGGCATAATGAGCCTAAGCCGCGGCCTGTCCGGCGTGTGCTTATGCGTCGAGTAGACCGCCATCGCACAGTCGAGGTCCAGATTGTCCATGAGGCTTTCCCAGAGGTCTGCCGGAGGGAAGTCGAGGTCGAGCGTGAGGATCTGACGGGCTACCACGGCTCCGGTCTTTCTCCGTCCGTCCTTTAAGTGCCCGCCGACAAAGCCGCCGATGTCCTTGATTCTGTCCTGCTCGCTCTTCGGAAGCTTCATGTACTCGGCGTGGGTCTCAGGCGTAGTCACGGACGTAGAGAGCCGCTTTAAGAGCTCCGACCAGAGCATTTCTTTATTTTTCCATGCCGTCTCAAAGCGGCTCTTGCCTATGGAAATCAGGATTTTGCCGTCATTTTCCATCAAATCCCCCCCCCATCAATCTTTCTTATAGAAATCTGTCTCGTAGGTGTCGCCCTTAAGCGGTAGCCCCGGAGCCCAGTCGATGTCTTGTCCCATGATGTCATTAATCACCGCGGCGGCATCGGTGTCCTCGCACGGCACATCGACGATCATTTCATCGTGCACGTGCATCACGATTTTGTAGCCCAGTGCGCTGACGCGCATCATAGCGACCGCGAGGCAGTCCCGAGCCGTGGCCTGAGTGATATTCTCTACAAGCTTTCCGCCATAGGTCTCAGTGACGCCCCACGCTTTGGTTTCCTGATTTACTCCCATGTACACAATCTGCTCTCTGCCGGTCACGGGATCCTCACGGAGTCGCGCGTCCCAGTAGCAGAGCTTTCGGCCGCCCGGAAGTTTTACAAAAAGGTTTCCGTTGATATAGCTAAAAGCGACGCCGCGCGGCAGCCGCACAGTCCGGTGCTCTGTGATAGCAGTCTTTGCAGCCGTCTCGCAGAGGAACCAGAGCTTTTTAATCTTCGGATTTGCCGCTCTCCACGCGTCTACGATGCTCTGAAGCTCCTCTTCCGGAATGGACCCGCTCCGGTCCATGCGCTTCATCGCGCCGACTCCGCCCTGATAACCGCAAGCCAGTGTAGCCACCTTGCCTTTTGCCCTAAGGTGCCCATTTATGCCGTGCTTTTCGACCGGCACGTGATACATCATTGCCGCAGTCTCGCAGTAGATATCCTTTCCTGCACGGAAAGTGTCGAGCACCCACTCCTCTCCGGCAATCCATGCGACCACTCGCGCCTCGATGGCAGAGAAATCGGAGACCACAAAGCGGCAGCCCTCAGACGGCACGAAGGCCGTCCGGACAAGCTCTGAAAAGACAAAAGCGGTTTCTCCGAAGAGTGTCTGCATTGTATCGAAATCGCCCGATGCCGCAAGCTCTCGCGCAAGGGCAAGGTCGGGCAAGCTGTTTCTCGCAAGGTTATGAGTCTGCACAAGCCGCCCCGCCCAGCGCCCGGAGCGGTTCGCGCCGTAGAACTGGAGGATCCCGCGGAGGCGGTCGTCTGCACACACTGCTGCAAGCATCGTGCTGTACTTCGCGACGCTGGTCTTGCCAAGCGCTGTCCGGATTTCGAGCACGCGCCGCACATTGGCGGGAAGGCTACGGTTCTTAAGTGCCTCTTCTATCGTGTCCTTGGTGACGCTGGTCATACCGACATTCTGCTCTGCGAGCCAGCGCTTTAACTGCGCCAGGCTATTCGGGTTTTCAAGTCCCGTGATTGCCTGCGCTTCTGCCTGCAGCTCGCGGCTCCGTCTCGCGTCATAATCAACGATTTTCTCAATCATTGCGACGTCCAGTCTCACACCATTGTCGTTCATCCGCTGATCGAGCGCCCAGAGCGCCTGCTCTTCGTCTATCGTCTTGTACGGCGCAAGCTGCTTCCGGATTTCCTTCTCTGTGACCACGTCTTGGCGGTTGTACTCGATATAAAGCTTCCACTTCTCCGGATCATGCGCGGGAAGGTTCCGCGTCCGGCCAACGTTCGCCCTTGTGGGCTTGCAGGGCTTTGAGAAATACTGGATTAGCGCTTTACCCTGCGGGTCTTTTAGCTTGTCTTCCGGCAGGCCAAGCGCCGCTCCGGAGCTTGCAAGACTGCCCGGCAAGCCGAGCGTCAGCGCTTTAATCATCGTGCACTGCCATTGCTCGGGCGGCATAGGCTTCTTAAGCCACCGCGCAAGACAGGTGCGCTCGAAATTCGCGTTGTAGGCTGTCTTTAGAATGTCGGGATTCATGAGGGCCTCGCAGAAGCTGCGGAGCTCTTCATCCGTGTCCCTGTCGATTGACATCGTGTCGATTACATGCACTTCGTCTTCATCGTCGTAGCTATAGCCAATCAGTAGTACATCAAAGTCCGGCGCCTCCACGTATCTGTAGACGCCGGACTTGATGAGATCCACAGAGCTATACGTCTCGATGTCGACGCCCATCACTCTGCGCATATGCAGCTCCTCTCTTTAGAAATCGTCGTCCTCATCGACCTCGAAGTCGTCGCCGAAATCGGTCTCTGCCGAAGCGCGTGCGCCGCCAAGTGCTTCGTCGTCTTTGATTTTCTGAATGTTGTTGAGGCCGACGCCGACGCCGCGGTTGCCATTCGTGTTGAAAGCGTAGAAATTGATGGACGCACGACCCCAGCAGCCGGAGTAGACCTCTTCGGGGTCGAGGATTTCGTTCAAATCCTTGTCGACGATTCCCGGCTTTTTCGTGCTGTTCGCATTGAGGAAATACATGCGCTCATACTCCGGAGCTTCCGCTGCTCTCTCCTCATCACCGTCGCGGAGCGGGAGCTTAAGGCTCGCGGGCTTCTTGCCGCCCCACTTGGAAGCAATGCCTTCCTGCACCGCCTCATCGATTGCGGCCTTCAGCTTCTTCACCAGCTCCTTGTCTTTCTTCGGGATGAGCAGGCAGATGCTGTACTTCGCATCCTGACCGGCCTGGAAAGAGCGGCTGTTGAAGATATTTACATAACTAAAACGAACCAAACCTGTGACGACCTTTGTACTCATGATCAAATCTCCTTTTCAAAATCGGCTGCTGCCGAATTAATAGCTTCTCTCTTGTCACTCTCCGGCACTAAGACCGGCTTCCCCGCGGGCTTTATGATGAGCTCGCCGAGCGTCTCGGTGAGCTTTTTCTTGCCCACAAGCTTTTCCATTGCTGTGATGCCGTAGAGCTTCCGCTCGTAAAGCATCGCTTCGTCATATCCTGCTGCCTTAAGCGCATCAGCGACCTTTAAGGCGTCCGCGTACTGTCTGACTGACCGCCCTTCGACAAGCTTCCAGCCGTCGAAGTGCCTGCCCTTAAGCGCCTGGTCAAGCGTCCACGCCTGCACTGCATCAACCCATGATTTGAGCTCTCCGGCGCGCCCTAAGATTTCGCCGATTTCCTCATCGGTGAGAAGCGCAGGATTTTTGAATTCGTCTTTCGCGACGGAGAGGTTGTACTCTGCGAGTGCTCGGCAGCGCACACTCACCGGGCACCAGCGGCACCAGTCCCCGCAGGACAAGCGCTCTGAGCCCGAAAAGGCCTCCTTGGCTCTCGGTGCTACCTCTGTCTCTCCCCAGCACATTAGTTCATCAAGCGGAATCTCTTCGGTGCTGATGTGGTTAAGGCGCGGCTGGATGATGGTATAGCGTGCAGTGTCGAAATCGTAGATATCTCCGAAGAGCGCTGCTGCGCCGAGTGCGTAGAGCCTAAGCTGCGGATTGTCCGGCGCGTCCACCTTCACGCCTTTCCCGTATTTGAGGTCGATAACCTCGATTGTGCTGCCGCCGATGATGACAGCGTCGCTTGTGCCGAAGGATTCCGGAGCCCATGCGTCGAGGTCAAGCTGCTGCTCTACCATGAGCTCTGCGTCGTCGCCCGATGCTGCGAGCCGCTCCATGACCGTATCCACGTAGAAGTCGGTCGCTTCGTCCATCTCGCCGCACCAGTACTCGCTTTTCCGGAGTTCCTCCATCTGCGCTTCATGCTGCGCCGGTGTAATCTCTCCGGAAAGCATCCGGAGTTTTGACTCTGCGACCGCGTGCGCCAGAGTGCCCTCTGCAGCGTAGGGGCTCTCGGGCGGCTCCGGAAGCCCTGCGCTAAGGGAAATTGAGGCAGGGCAGCTAAGCCACCGCTTGGCGCTGCTTGGCGATAGCAGCGCGTGATCACTCGGCATTCCGCGCCTTCACTTTCTCCATGAGGGCGGGAAGGTCCTCGAGCTTCACCTCGGTAAGCTTGGAGCAGCCAAATTCCCTGATGAGCTCCTTGGCGACATTTCCGCCGGTTGCTTTATTGAGCTGCGCAAGCGCCTTCCGGACCTCGACGCGGAAGTCCTCGGTGACTGCAGGCGCTGCCGGTGCAGCTGCCTTCTTCGGTGTCTCTGCCTCCGCAGGCGCCTCTTTCCAGGGCATCTCTTCCTTCGGTGCAGACTTCTTTGCCTTCGGCGCTTCCGGCGCTTCCGGCTCTTCTGCGGGCTTCTGCGCGCTCTGAGGGGCCGCTACCGCGGTGCCCTTGAAAGCCTCGAATTCATCGAGGGAATCAAATGTGACTGTAATCTTCATTGCTGCATTCCTCCTTATTCATCGGTATTTCAATCCCGGTCAGCTCTGTGAATTTCACCGCGCTGACAAAATAGCTCCACTGTTTAAGCTTCACGGCGTAGCCCCACGGGAAAACGCCGTCCTGCAGCCCCTGTGTAACGAATGCTTTCGATTTACCCATGAGCCGCGCGACCAGGTCGACCGGCACATTCACAGCGTCATTCGGCCTCACCTCTGCGATTGGCACGAATTGCTCGAAATAGTCATCCTGCACACCGAGGGCGCGGGCAAATTCGCGCTTACGCGCCCTCGCGGGCTCATTCTTACCGGAGAGGTACTGACTGATAGAGGATTTTCCGACTCCGGTAAGCGCCGACAGCTCGGACTGCGTAAGGCCTTGGTCGCGCATCAGCACTTTCAGCTTCTCTCCGAATGCCATACTTACTCCTTGCTCAGTCCGCCGAGCTCGGCTGCGCATGCTGCATAGCCCGCAATGTCCATGAGACTGTCGAGCGCTTTTCCCGGATTTGCGATAACCCGCGCGATTTTGAATTGAGCCATCATGAGCGCCACATCCATGCCGGAGAGATCCACCTCACAGCCATAAGCGCGGTACAGGTAATCGCTCCAGAAAATCGCGATAGACTCAAAAATCTCTCTCGGAGACCCGTGCTGCTCTTCCCGCTCTTCGACGATGTCCCTCACATCCTCCAAAAATACTGTTTTGTCCATTTGTCCTCCTTACTCCGGCATATTCCGGAGATACTCCTCGCAGGCGTCTCTCACCGATTTCAGCGAGAGACTGACAAGCCTTGCGGCTACCTGCTCTTCTTCGTCATCTCCACTTGCGAATCGCTCCCCGACGCATACAATCATTTCACGGTGCTCTGCGACCATTTCGAGTAGCTTGTCGAGCTCTTTGAGATGCTCATCCCACACATGCTTCATGTCGCAGCGTTGTCCGGATTTCTGACCGGCAGCACGATTGCCTTGGCACTGCCTTGCGTAATCAGGACCGGCGCGCGGTCGGTCGTAAAGGTCAGCTTCACCGGCCTCTTCTGGTCAAAGGCTTTTAATGAGCTTGCAAGAAGGCTCGGAGAAAAACAGGTCTCAAGTTTCTCGCTCGCTTTGTTTGCGGGTTTGAGCTCCCAGACACCGTCAAGATTCGGGTAATTGCCTTTCTCGACTGACAGCGTGACGCTGTCGTTTAAGCTCCGGTAGGTCGTGGCATCCGCTCCCGCAGTCACCTCTACGTAAGCGGAGCGCTTGTCAAAAAGACCCGCAGGCGGACTTAAGAGAAACTCCCCATGCTCTACGGAAGCCGAGAGCAGCGGCAATGTGAGCTCAAAGGCTCGGTTTCCGTCTGTGCCGCGTACATAGAGTATCCGGTCGTCGATTCTGCCGTACGCCATCGTGCACACCGGTCTGCGCGGGTTCTTCTGGTCGATGAACGCGCGTGCAAAGCGCACGAAGTCATTCGCGTACGGTGTGCCCAGCTGAAAAACAATGTCCTTCATCCCGCTCACCTCACAGCATCAGGCCGAGGGTCACGCCGATGGCGACCGCCCAGCCCCAAAATGCGACGCACTTCCAGAAAGAGCTGCTCCACTGCGCCCGCTCCAGCTGCTCGTACACCGATACCAGGTGCCGCTCCAGCCAGGACTGTCTGCGCTTGTTTCTCTCCTGCTCGGCCTGCATCGCGCGGAGCTCCCGGATTAATCCGTTGCGAGAGCTCTCGTTTGCCGCCTCGATGCAGCGCTTCTCGCTGCTCACTACATTGATTGCATTCATCCTTCTACCTCTCCTCCATATGCGAGCTCGTATCTCTGTATCTCCTCTAAGGTCAGCTGCCTGTCATACTGCGCATAGCCCCATGCGTAAGTCCTCCCTACATCGGTTTTGACCTCGCGCCGTCTGCGGTAGTCGCAGATGCTCCGAAGGCCTCCGCACGGGACTGACCAAGGCCGCTGCCGCATCGTGTAGTACCGGTACTGCTTCATGCCTCTCCCCCGGGGAGCTTGTGCAGCAAATCCTCAAGCTGCGCGTGTGCGCCCGCCAGCTGGTAGCGCGTCATCGCTGTATAAAAAACATCCATTGCGCTGAGCCCGCTGAGGTCTGTCTTGTCCAGTCGGTCCGTCGCGTCTTTGATCAGCGCCATAGCCTCAAGCATTAAAGTCGTGTCACTCATAATCCCACCTCCTTAAGCTCCTGACGCGCAGAGGTTAAATCGTCCAGCGCGTCGCTGAGATGATCCGTAGCCGCGTCATAGCGCTCGTCGTCCTCAAGCTCTCTCCAAATAGCTCTGATGCAGCTCTCGATGACTTCGAGCTGCTCCGGTATCGGTCTTTTTGCCATATCACCCTTCCTTCTTAGTCTCAGAAAGTACAATGTCGATGCAAAGATTGCTTTCCGCCGCAGCAAGCGACGTTTTCGCGCACTTAATGTTGGCGACGACTTCGTCGCAGCCCATAGCCGACAATCCCTCTGCGTAGCCGCTCAGCAGTGTGCCGATTTCACCAAGCCGGGCGGCGGTCATAAACTTCAAAGTGTCCTTAACATCCATGTACCTTACTCCTCCGCCTCTGTGTCGAGGTACTCGCAAAGGTCGTCCTTTGCCACATCTAACTCGGCATATGCCTCGTCAAGGCTGCCCGCTATCAGCTCCGTGACATCGCCGTCATCATCGAGCTCGCTCGCGGCTAACTGCAAGGATTTGATTGCCGTCATCAGCGCGTTGACTCCGTAGACCAGCGACAAAACACCGTCCTTCCTCATGCTGCCTCCGTTCTCTCAATCATCGGCAGCACGCCTCTCCGCTTTAAGAGGTCGTAGAGGAAAAGCCGGCCCTTTTGTGTCCAGTACATATGAGTCCGTGCGCCCTGTGTGCCGTCCGGGCGATTGTAGTTCTGCGTTTTGGTCTGCGTGTAGCCGTAGCTCTGATATTTCGAGTAAAGGAACCAGACACCGGACTGACTGAACTGTACGCCGAGGTCGTGCAGCATCTTATTGAGTGCCTTTGCGCTAAGGCCGTAGTCCTTCGCGATCTCCGTGACGGATAAAAGACTCGGGCACTGGAGAATCAGGTCATAGTAGCTTGCCTTCGGCTTAAGCTCTGCAATCTGCTGGTCTTTGACTTTGTTCTCCACCTCAAGCGCTTTTCTTGCCTCGCGCTCCGCTTTCAGCGCCAGCAGCGCCCTGATGCCGAGATCCGGATCCGCGATAATGTCGTCAATCGCATAGAGCCCGTGTCTCCGGATAGTCGGAAGCACCTCGCTCGTGACCCAGCGCTTAAAAGCCTTCGCGGCCGGAAGCTTGCTGGAAAGCACAAGGCTGTATAGCCCCGACTCATTGATGAGGGTGGCCATTGTTCCGTTGACGGTGAACGATTCGTTCACCGTTCTATCCTCCTCGTCTACATGGTCTCTAATGGCTTTTTGCGGGTTGCTGTAGCCAAGGATTTCGGCCACATCCTTTCCTGCGAACCACGGCGCGCCCTCAATCTCGAGCACTCGCACCGTGCCAAACTCTGCGTTCTCAAAGATTTTCAGTTCCTGCATATCTTTCTCTCCTTTTCTCCTGATGTTCCCTCCCCTATACTGACCTCACAGGGCATTGCCGTGCCCGAGTCTGTAGAGAGGAGGTGCTAACGATGCCTAAAAAGCCAATCAAGCCGGGTACTGACAACCAGCCCGCGGGAACCTATCACGAAGTTGGGCCCCGTGGCGGAAAAGTCAGTCATGGTCGCACAGCCAAAATCGACCCCGGCGACAAGCTTCCGCCGACGCAGAAGCCAAAACGCGGCTGGACTAAGTGATTAGTCCTTTTCCGGGTCATCGCCGAGATGCAGATCTTCGGCGGTGATCCTTTCTTTTCTCCTGGAGAAGCAAAAGCAGTAGTCAAAGATATTGAACTGCAACCATGCTTCTACAAAAAGCGCGTTCTCATCTATGTCCCAGTATGTCGTGATGTAGTGATGCAGCAATTCTTTCCTCCTTTCTTAATCAACGACCGTGAGCATCTTGCTGTTCCAGTGATGCACTTTATCTAGGACTGCATCTGCATAGGCTTTCCAGTTGATCCAGCCGTTTTTAATGAGCACTACTCCATCAACGAAGAAGTATCCGATTCTGTAGTAGTCGCCATCCATGTAGGTTCCGAAATCGTAATCAATACCCAGAAGTCCCAGGACGGCGGCCATACCATACGCCTCACTCGTGCAGCTTCTAGTCCGCCAGACATCTCCCGCCTTCACGTTGCTCTCACCCATATCTGCGAGCCTAAGAATCTTTTCAATCAGATCCTGCATCGTGCTTGCGTATTCCATGCTCTTGTCTCCTTTCTTATCAACGACCCTTGCCCGTCTAGGGACAAGGAGCACTAGTTGCTGTAAACCGGTCTGAGCCGCACCCTGTAGCCATCCGCCATATCAATGTCTTCTTCTGTAATAGTGGCGATGACTACGGGGTCTTTTTCATCTGTCTCGACGATGATGCGCGTCCAACCGCGAATCTCGGGCGGATTTTCTTTTCCCTTTTTCGTGTTCTCACCTCCTTTCTGAAACAAACTTAATTTGTTATTTCATCCAAAAAAATAATGTTGTCGAGCGGCATGTCATAGAGCTCCCCGAGCTTTCTGGCCTGTGTGACGCTGGGCTCGGATGCGCCCTTCTCCCAGGCCACAATGGTCGCCTGCGTTACGTGCAGGCGCTCTGCGACCTGTCTTTGCGTCAGCCCCGCGTTTACTCTAGCCGCTGCAGGCGTGAGTTTGATCTGCTGCATTGTCCTCCTTTCCGGGGGCTGTCATTCGCGCCCCGCGATCACAAGCACAGCATAAAACAAACTAAGTTTGTTGTCAACACCAAAATTAAATTATTTTTGATTTTTGCTTGCCGAGATTAAAATTTTGCTTTAATATAGTCATATGTAAAAACGTCGCACCAAGGAGGCAGAAAATGACAGAAGATCGCCAGCGTCAGATTTTCTCGAACAATCTACGCCGCTGGATTGATGTAAGTGGCAAAACACAGAAGGACATTGCAGACGCTATAGGAGTTTCACAGCAGATTATGAATGTCTGGGCGCGCGGAAAAGCCATCCCGCGCATGGGTAAAATCCAGCGGCTTGCAGACTATTTTGGCATTGAGAAGTCCCAGCTGATAGACGAACAGCCGGAAGAGCCCTCCATCCCACCCTACCCAAACATTTTCCCGCTGCAGCGCAAGCGCATCCCGCTCCTCGGTGAAATTGCCTGCGGAGAGCCTATCTTCTGCAATGAGGGTCGTGAGAGCTATGTGGAAGCAGGAACCGATGTCAGAGCGGATTTCTGCCTGAAAGCTCGTGGGGACAGTATGATCGGCGCAAGGATCCTCGACGGAGATCTCGTGTTCATCCAAAGAGACGTGCCTATAGAGGACGGTCAGATCTACGCGGTCGCGATCGACGACGAAGCTACCTTGAAGCGCGTCTACTACGACGCTGAGGATCATATGCTGCAGCTGGTCGCAGAAAATCCGGCATACAAGCCGCTGATCTACACCGGCGAAAAGCTGGACCATGTGCATATCTTGGGGAAAGCGATTGCTTTTCAGAGTGATGTGAGATGAAAAACCCGAATGGCTATGGGACGGTGACCAGGCTTTCCGGAAATCGCCGGAAGCCATGGGTCGCAAAAGAAGGGAAGTCCGGCCGGCAAAAGCCGATCGGCTATGCAGCTACCAGGGAAGAGGCACTCATGCTGCTCGCTACATATAATGCAGCGCCCTGGGACATCGACCGGAGCAAGATCACGCTGCAAGAGCTTTTCAATCTATGGCGTGAAAAGAAAGCCCCGAAGATGCGCCTCGGCAGTCAGCGGGTGCTGTCGAGCGCGATTAAGCACTGCGCGAGGCTCTACAGCACGCCATACTGTCAGATTAAGGCCTATGACATGCAAGACTGCATCGACAACTGCGGTCGAGGATACGCCACACAAGGCGCGATTAAGACCCTCTGGAAGCACCTTGACGCGCTCGCACTTGAGATGGACATCGTGGGCAAGCAGTACTCGGCGTTGCTGGAGTCCGAGTCCGTGCCGGACACATCTCGGAAGGTCTTTTCTGACGATGAGGTCGCGCGGCTCTGGGCGCACAAGGACCTGCCCTGGGCGGACTCAGCGCTCTTTTTTCTCTACACCGGTTTTCGCATCTCTGAGGCGCTCGGCATGCGGATTGACGCCGTGGATTTTGAGCAGCAGATTATGACAGGCGGAGTAAAAACCGCAGCCGGTAAAAACCGCGTCGTCCCGATACACTCGAAAATATTGCACATCGTAGAGGCCCGGGCTGCAGCATCGAAGAGCGGATATCTTTTTGAGTATAACGGCCGCAGAGCGCACGCATCCGAATACTACACGGTTTGGGCAGATCTCATGCGATCGCTCGGGATGCAGCATGTCCCTCATGAGTGCCGTCACACCTTCCGCTCCCGCCTCGATTCCGCCGGAGCAAACCGAGTCTGCATCGACCGCCTTATGGGGCACAAATCGGGAAGCACCGGAGAACGCGTCTACACGCACAAGACCCTTGAAGAGCTCCGGCAAAACATTGAACTGATAACAAATTAGTAACAAAAAAGGGCGAAAGCCGTGTTAAATCAACGGTTTTCGCCCTTTGTATTTTTATCATAGCATAAAACGAAACCCCCTGCGCGGCTTTTTTGCCGTGCAAGGGGTTTGTTTCGCACTCAGCGCACTTCCCGGTGCAGTGTATAGCGCCGAAGTCTCGGGCAATACTTCATTGCCTCCATGCGCTCCGGGTGGAGTTTCTTGTTCTTCGTGGTGGTATAGTTCCGGTCCCCGCACTCCGTGCAGGCAAGGGTGACGCGCGTTCTCCCTGAATTTGCCATGGCTTTTCTCCTCTCAAGAAACCGCTCCGGCAAGGGCCGAAGCGGTCATCAGGCTACAGTTAGGCGAAAACTCTTGCGACTTTGAGGCTTTCGTATTTGCATCCTGTTTGCATATTCATAGTAGCAAAGCCATGGTTTGCTGTCAATGCATCTTTTTTATTTTTCTTCGAGCACTTGGAAGATGAAGAACTTGAGGTAATAGGTCTCCCCGGCCGCCCAGAGAATCGGGTGGTCCGGTGCCTGGG
>ERZ773212.103-NODE-103-length-45900-cov-3.833548_pt1 | contig 45900 bp, 37 predicted proteins | sample MGYA00581005_ERZ773212 | MGnify/ENA primary metagenome ERZ773212 (study PRJEB29015, sample SAMEA2738154) | human oral metagenome | biome: human oral; feature: human-associated habitat; material: saliva | place: China | collected 2196 ... | reverse complement strand
CGAGAAATCAGTGAGCGGCGCTATCCTTGCAGGCGCGGGCCCTGACGGATGGCGGCGGTCTGTTATCCATCCTTTTTCAACACCGATCTGCCCTTCAGCAGGGGGCTTAAGCGTAAAACCGATACGTTCGCAGCCCTCACGCAGGACCGTACCATGCGCTATATGGGCGACACGCGCATCATCCGCGTTATAGACAAGCGCATCTGTGACATTACTGTATATCCTGGCCTTATCCGCAACATACCTGTCAAAACCGCCATGCCAGTCAAGATGGTCCTGCGCGAGGTTCGTTATCGCAGCCGCAGCCAGCCGGATGCTGTACGTGTAATGGAGCTGGAATGAACTCAGCTCTACAACGAGCATACGGTTATCTTTATCAACAGCAGCCTGCGATACCGGCGTACCGATATTGCCGACAGCAGGGGCGGAAAAACCAGTGGCACGCATGATTTCGGATGTCATCTCCGTAGTTGATGTTTTCCCATTTGTCCCGGTGATCCCTATCCACTGTGCCCGGGAATCTGTCCCGCTGCTATCTAAACTGATCTGCCATGCAAACTCGACTTCAGAAATAACAGGGATATTATTCCGGGCAGCACACATCAGGAAATCACTGTACGGCGAGAACCCGGGAGATGTCACTATGCAGCCTACAGTATCCCACTTGAAGCTGCTGCTGAGGACATCTGCGAATGTATATGCCGCCGGCTTCCTGTCGTCTACAGTTATGTGGGGGATCCTGCGGCCGGTAAGGATGGAATCAACGCTGGAACCGCCTACACCAAGGCCGGCAACCATTATAGCAAGGCCTTTGTTTATGCATTCAGCAACAGTATGCAGTTCCTCAGTCATCATTCCTTCTTAGTTTCCGTATATTATCTGTCCCGCTGCGGCCTATAGAAGGCCCGATTTCAAAACCCAGTCGCCGTAGAAGAGGATGACCCCTATCAATACAAATATCATTTCAGCCATCCAGAACCTTACGACTACTTTAGTTTCTGTCCAGCCTTCCAGCTCAAAATGATGATGTATCGGCGCCATTTTGAATACCCGCTTATGCGTCGCTTTAAAGAAACTGACCTGTATAATGTCTGACAGGGTCTCCACAACGAAAAGCCCGCCAATAATAACCGCCAGGACCTCTGTATGGGTAGCGACGGATAAAGCGGCGAAAAGCCCGCCGAGCGCAAGGGACCCGGTATCGCCCATAAATATTTCTGCGGGGTTCGTGTTATACCATAGAAAGCCAAAACATGCGGCAATGGCGCATATCGCAATAATGGCGAGGTCCTGGGGGTCGGCAACTGTATACGCCATGCCGCCCGGGTGGAAAGCAAGGCGTCCGAAACCATTAAGATGCATCCCGCTGTGGTGATAGCTCTGCCAGAATGCAACCATGGCATACCCGAGGAATGCGATCATTGAACTTCCTGCACACAGGCCATCCAAACCGTCCGTCAGGTTAAAAGCATTGGTCCACGCAGTCATCAGGAAATTTACCCAGATCACAAAAAGTACTATGGCGGCAACAGTACCCAGCTTATTAAAGTCAATGATCACATTCTCATTGAATGTGATCCCCGGATGTGCGGCAGGGCCGGTTTCAGGCGATGTTGCAACAAGGGAAAGAACTGCATATAACGTGGCAAAAATGGACTGGCCTATAAACTTCGCATGGACGCTCAGCCCTTCATTCTGCTTTTTTGACACCTTGGCAAAGTCATCAATAAACCCGAGAAACCCCATAGACAGCATTGCGAACAGCACAAGCAGGGCAGGCACAGAGAACCTGGTCCCGAAAGCTGCGAACCTGTATAATGCCGATGCCAGCCAGCCCAGGACTACAGACAGGATGATCACAACGCCGCCCATTGTAGGTGTACCGCGTTTGACCTGATGGCTTTTAGGGCCGTCCTGCCGTATATACTGTCCGTAATGCATCTTTTCAACGACCCGGATAAGGACCGGGGTACCGGCGAAAATAACAATAAGAGAGACGACCAGGCCTATTATAAGGGCGATCATTATTTATTCCTCCCCCTGTGCAGTCCACATATCTGCAAGCCCCTGCAGGCCTGATGCGTGGGATCCCTTGAGCAGGACAACGGTGTGCGGATGGCTGGCAGCAAGCGATGAGACCAGCTGCGCAGCATCAGCCGCAGACTCGGTCCAGTAGACCGGTGCGGAAACCTGGCCTTCCTTTCCGTGGTATCCCTGCGCTGCACCGTCAGCCAGGTAATGGGCTAAAGCGTCAAGAGCCGGATCCCCCTCATTCCCCACAGCAACAACAGCATCGGCGTGTTCTGCCGCGTACTGGCCAATGTCCTTATGCAGCCTTTCTTCATCTGGACCGAGTTCGAGCATCGGCCCTAAAACTGCCACGCGGTAAGGCTGGGCAGCGGCATCCACATCCCTGTTCCATTGCGCAAGGCCGTTAAGCCCCGCTTCCATAGAATCAGGGTTGGCATTGAACGAATCATCGATCAGGGTAAACTGCGTATTCCGGCTGCCGGAAATATCCGGGCCGCCGGCATTTATCTCGCTGATGCTCATGCGATGCGGGCTTCTCAGGACTTGCCCCCCAAGTATCCGGGCAATCTCCTGTACCGGGATACCAACACGGTATGCGACGCAGGAAGCTGCTAAAGCATTATAAATATTATGTTCTCCGGGTATCCCGAGCCGGACGGTGTAAGGCCTGCTGTCGGGCAGGTGAAGGTCAAAAACAGGATAGTCATAATGGCCTACAGAAATATTGTCAGCATAAACAGCGGCAGCCTTTTTACCGCCGAACCCGCTGCTGCAGGCATCTGGGAAACTGTGATCCCCGTCTTTGACACCAAACCAGATGATAGTGCCGGATGCGGCGGAGCCGGCCATAAGTCGGATATTATCATCGTCTGCATTGAGGATGGCAGTCCCGTCTGCTGAAAGCGCCTGGACAAGTTCGCTTTTTGCTTTCCGTATATTGTCTACAGAACCAAACCCGCCAAGATGGGCTACCCCAACTTTAAGCTCAACTGCAATATCGGGAGGGACTATATGCGTCAGATAAGCTATTTCCCCCAACGCTGAAGCCCCCATTTCAGCTATAAGGAACCGTGTATCCCTATCAACTTCAAGAGCTGTGTACGGCAATCCGATCTCATTATTGAATGACCCCTGGGGAGCTACCGTTGGCCCGGCTGAGGAAAGCAGAGAGTATGCAATATCCTTTGTTGTCGTTTTCCCTACCGAACCTGTAATGCCTATAACAGTAAAGGGAGTACCGCCCTGTGCAGCCAGTTCCCTGCGCCTGGCAACATTGGACCTGGCAAGGCTGCCTAATGCCTTGACAGTATTGCTGACAACGATCTGCGGGATGTCTGCATTTTCTACTGCATGCTCGACTATGGCAGCCACTGCCCCGTCCGCACCGATCTGACGGACAAAATCATGGCCGTCACTGCGCTCCCCCCTGATTGCGATAAAAAGCGAACCGGGCCGGACCTTCCTTGAATCCATAACGACTTTGGAAACATTATGCGCATGGCCATTATGCCCTGCTGTATCCGGGTAGATGATCCGCCCGCAGACTTCCCGGGCACACCGCTCAATTGAAGTTACGATCATGAGTTGCCCTCCTGCCGCCTGTTGATCTCCTGAGCCAGCAGCAAAGCACTGCGTACATTATTTTTCCTGACCCCTGCGCTCATCGCCATAGCTGCAGCCAGATACAGTTCATACTCATGCCGGATATCAGCAGTTTCCACAATGCTCTGCACAACCTGGCGCGCAGCATCGGTAGGCGCTACACAATGCGTATCATCATTGATGATCGCTCCGAAATCTTTAACAGAACGCCTGAGCTGGGGTTTCAATGCCCCGATCTCAGGATTGTCCCCGCTCCTGTGGTAACTGGGTATCCACCGCGACCACGTCCGCTTTGAAGGCTGCGGGATGCCGGTACCGGCTCCCTGCGCAGCAGCTGCTTCGGCACTGTCAGAAGACGATCCGGCGGCAGTACCTGCATCAGTACTACCGCCATGGATGTCCGCTGCCTCCCGCTCAGCTGTCCCGTCATCCTGCGCAGCTTCGCCTGGTTCCCCTACCCGGTCCGTATCCGGCAAAGGGTCCGCCATCGTACGTGACTGTGTGCGTCCGCATACATCAAGCCCTACCTGGCTTAAGGCACCCCGCTTAAACGTTCTGTCATTGATCGTAAGGACAACCGTATTGACCCCATCCTCCAGCATCTGGGACAGGATCATCTCAGTATCTATGGGGTTCAGCGGATATGTGCATGTAAGCTCACGTTCCAGTGAGAACGACCTTCTCGAATCAATAACCCCTATAGGGTTGCCAAGCAGATGCAGCAGCTGCGCAAGGCTGTCCGATGCATATGTTGCCTGGGACCCGACAACGCCAAAAGTAGCCAGCGTATCTGTAGGCCTGCCGGCAAGCATATAGGCGAGCCTCCCTAAATCGAACTGGTTAAGGTCGCCGAACAGTACCGGTACCGTTGCGGCAGACTGCAGCTCCTTCTGGGAAATAACCTTTGATACGCTGCTGGGGAACAGTATGCAGTATGCGCCCTGTGCCTGCGCGTTACGGATCTCAGCCGGTATATCGCCATCCCCGTGGCCAAGGTAGAGGCCTCCCGGACTGGCAGCTGCGGTATCGTCCGTCAGGGAAGTAATAGTTATATCGCGCCCGTAAGGGAAAGTGCTGGTCACCTTGAACTGGTGCATCAGATCTTCAAGCGTATAATGCCCGGATATGTTACCGGTCAGGAAGCTCATGCCAATCTCCTTATTTTCAGGCTGCCTACAGTCACAGCGACAGGGCTGATATATGGTTTGCTGCCAGTACCCATTATGTACAACAGCCAATCCCTACCATGTAGTACTTATAGCATTTTCGCGCGGCCTGGACTGCGGGACTTTATACTTCTGCATAAGGAATTCACCAATCTTGTTGATGACGGGACCGGTAGCAATGCCGCCGTGTGAGGACGGGTTCATATACATGACTGTTATAACAAAGCGCGGGCTGTCAGCGGGGATCACGACGGAAGTATCGCCAACTGTTTTTGTCAGGGCACGGCCGCCGCCGGAAATTTCGGCAGTACCTGTTTTACCGGCAAGCCGGTATCCGTCAACTTTAATGACCCTGCCATATTCTTCAGTCATTACAGATTCCATCATATCCATCATGTCGGAAGCGACTGAAGGGCTTACTACACGGGTGCTGTCCACAGGCCTGGGGGTAGTATCCTTCCCATCCTTATCTGTTGATTTGTCAATAATGGACTGCCCGACCCTGACCCCGCCATTGGCAAGCGTTGCTACAATATTTGACAGCTGGAGGGCATTCACAGTATAACCCTGCCCAAACAGGACGGTCTGGTTCGTACGGATCCCCCACTTATCAGGTGTTGGCAGACTCCCGCTTGAAATACCGGGATAATTGATGCCTGTACTCTGCCCAATGCCGAATTTCTTCAGGTAATCATAACGGTTAGCAGTAGAAAGCTTATCTGAGGCCATGATCATACCAACATTGGAAGATTCATTAAGGATGCCTGCCAGCGTAAGCTGTTCGACCCCATGGCTCTCCACATCCTTATACTGCTGACCATCAACTGTGATCACACCAGGCACGCTGAACCGATCAGACCCTTTATGCAGCCCAAGCTGAAGGAGCCCGGATGCAGAAATAAGTTTCCCTACAGACCCCGGTTCAAATGTTGCGGTCATCGCCCTTGAACCATGGAGTATTGCCTGCGGGCTGCCGGCTTTATAATTCCCTGTATCCGCGACAGCAAGTATTTTCCCGGTTTTCACGTCCTGGACAACAGCAACACCCCATTCCGCGCCAACTTCGCCGATACGTTCATTAAGCGCCTTCTCGACAAGCCACTGGACATCCCTGTCAATGGTAAGCCTTACCGTACCGCCATTTTTGGCGGGTACGATCACTGTTCCCGTCCCGGGTATCCGCTGCCCGTTCCCGCCGTGCTCATAGACCTGCTGCCCATCCTGGCCGGCAAGGGAGCCCTGCTCCATACTCTCGATCCCTGCAACACCGTTATTCTCCGAGTTGACTCCGCCAAGAAGGCCTCCTGCTACAGTGTCGCCGGAATATGTACGTTTCACTGTAAGGGTGGAACCGATAACACCGGACAGATGGAGCTTGTCGATCGCCCTTTTCGTAGCAGGCGCTACATCACGTTTCAGGACTATATATGAGTTGCCGCCTGCAAGCTTTGCACCAAGCTCCATGGTATTCATACCGATCACAGGGGCAAGTATCCTGGCGGCAGCGGAGGGGCCCGACCCCGGGACATCTCTGCCATTGACCGAATGGCAGACGCTTTTATTATTTCCGGTGCATTTTATTGGCTGGAAATTGCGGGCGCCTTTCTGATCCGCATAGATCGTATACCGCTGCTCGCTTTGGGCCAGGACGGCCCCATTAGCATCAGTGATGGTGCCGCGCATTGCCGGGACGATATTCTCGACCCTGCGGGCTGCCGCTGCCTCACGTGCAATCGACGCCCCCTGCGCCAGCTGGACAACTGTCAGCTGTACGATCAGGCCAGTAATAAGAAGTATAATAAGGATGAACAGCCCGAGGGTGCGCCGGCGGAATACCCTGCTATATGAAGGGTCATGGGTGTCAGGAAACAGATGGGAAAGCCATCGTCCGGCATTTCCGGATGCCGGACCGTCATGGTTCCGTGAATGGCTGCTACCGGACGGATCCCCTTTCCATGACGGATTGCTTCTTGCTGCAGGCACCTTATTCACCACCCTACTATTGTACGCATGTGCAGGATACAGGCAGACAGGCGTCTGCCGGCCACCGGCTATATTGTATTTTTACTGGCCGGTACCGCTCATATCAACAGTTACGGAGTTATTGGAAGTAGTCATGCCCAGTTTCTGGGCACGGTCCGGAAGGCTTGACTGCAGCTTGTCCAGCTGGGCCTGCTCCTGTTCCACATCCTGGCTGAGGAGTGTCACTTTCTGCTGGGTCTGTGCCACTTCAAAAGAGTTCTCAACAAGCATTACGCGCATGCCCAGCACGCCCAGAAAGCTTATTGCGGCAACTGTTGCTACGGCGATCCACTGCGCCATGCGCGCAGTGATATGCCGCTGCAGCCATGATGCTGCTGCCGGCTGTGCCGCACGGATGCGTGCATGCTCCGTGCTGCTGTGCGAGATCACCCGCAGTTGGGGACGGGAAGCCTCAGAACGTGCTGTACGTGCTTCCATACGTACCCTGCGCGCTTGTGCTGCCATGATATTCTCCTTAATTTTCCTTGATTTTCTTCTTGTGCCTTGTACTCTGTGCTGTTATACGCCGTTATGTCTGATTGCTGAAGGAACCTTTGCCCCATCGCTTTTTCCATCGACTGGGGAGTTCCCGGATAAGTTCTACTGCCCTCAATCTGACAGAAGAAGAGCGGGGATTGCGCTGTATTTCATCTGCATCAGCCTTGGCTGCCCCATGCGTAAGGTCCTTAAAAAACGGCCGCGCGCTATCCGGGACAACGGGGAGCCTGTCCGGAACATCAGCATGGAGCCCCTGTGCCATAAAACTTTTAACGGCTTTATCCTCAAGCGAGTGGTAAGACTCAACAACGATCCTTCCGCCCCTGTTCAGATGCATGGCAAGCTGCGGGAGTGTCCGTGCGAGCTTGTCCAGTTCGCCGTTTACTTCAATACGCAGGGCCTGGAAAACCCTCTTAGCAGGATTCCCGGCAGCACGGTGGGCGCGCGGGACGGAATCGTCTATAAGCCTGCTGAGCTGGCCGGTCGTTATGATATCGCCGTTTTTCCCGCGATACTGCACAATTCGCGCTGCAATCAGAGAACTGTAGCGCTCCTGCCCATAATCCCTGAATATCCGGGTGAGCGCATCTTGCGGGTATTGGGCCAGAATATCTTTTGCAGTAAGCGTCTGCGAAGTATCCATACGCATATCCAGAGGGGCATCATGGGAATAGGAGAATCCGCGTGCATCCTCATCAATCTGCAGGCTCGACAGCCCAAGATCCATGAATGCTGCATCAATATGGCTGATCCCCAGCTGCCCCAAGGCGTCGGAGACTTCATCAAAAGCCGCATGCACAGGAATGAAGCGGCCGGCAAGGCCGAGGCTTTCCATCCGCCGGGATGCAAGGTCAAGCGCCTGCCTGTCGCGGTCTATGCCGATAAGCTGCGCGCCAGTATTCGCCTGAAGGAAGGCTGATGCGTGGCCTGCGAGGCCGAGCGTGCAGTCAACGATCACCGGTGACCCTGTACCGGGCAGCCCGCCGCATACAAGGCCGACGCATTTATCAAGCAGTACAGGGGTGTGGATCGAAGCTATATCCTTCATGAGAAATCTACCTCCGGAAGGACATCATCGGTTATATCGCTGTATCCGTCTTCCTGCCCCTTGAGATATTCATCCCAATCCTCACGGTTCCAGATTTCCGCACGGGTGCCTACGCCAATGACAACAATATCTTTCTCGATATGCGCATATTCCCGGAGCATTGGCGGCAAGGTCACACGCCCCTGCTTATCCGGTTCCTGGTCAACTGCTCCTGAGAGGAATACCCGCAAATAGTTTCGGGCGGCTTTATTGCTCAGTGAAGTGTGCTGTATCTGTGCTGCAATGCGCCGGAATTCCGCAAATGGAAGAAGATAGATGCACCGTTCCTGCCCGCGGGCCAGGACGCAGCCGCTGCCCAGCTGGCTGCGAAACTTTGCAGGAAGCGCAACACGGCCTTTTACATCAATTTTCGGATTATACGTCCCAAGAAGGAGTGCAGGGAAATCCGATCCCTGCTGTCCCGGCTGATCCTTACCGGCAGGTGCCTGCGCATTATTTGAGGTCATTTCATCGCTGAAACCCGCACTGCTGCCGCCTGATCCGCGACTTGTACCGTGCGTTCCACGCATATCTGACCTCCAATCACTCCCCACTTTACCCCATTTTTCTCCACTTTTCCCCACATTTAAGAAATTTGTCGTATTATTTGAGTATCCGGCATAAACCTTCACGCTTCAATCACATAAATTACGTACAGGAGCATTCCAGGATAAAATAATTAAATTTGCCGATCATCATGCTCAGCTGCACAGGGATATATATCATTTTTCGGAGGGATTGCTGGGATTTTATCGAGCTTACCAATCCGTATTTTTCTGCTTTTATACCCGCAACGCAGAATATGGAACCTGCTGAGCAGTGCGTTATGCAAATCCGGAGGCCCTACATCTGCGCCTTTTCTGTACCTGCACCCGACTGGCAGCAGCATTACTCCGCATACTGTTTGTAGCAGTGTAAGAGTAAACTATTTTATGATTTTTTACGGCTTTTACACAAGGGAAATCGACTGTGACCGAGTATTCTCGACAGATTCAGGAAGAGCAAAAAGTTGTTGACCATGCTTATAAAAGGCTGGATGATCTGCGTGCACAAATACGGGAGCGGTTAGATTCCGTACGCGCCCGAGGGGGGCATGGCTCCCCTACACAGCGGTCTGAACGCGATTCGTTTGCAGTCATGTATGAAGACAGGCTTATGCAGCTGCGTTCCGTAGAAGACCGCCTTGTATTCGGGCGGATAGACGACAATGCCGGCAACAGGCACCATATTGGGCGTATCGGGCTTTCTGATGAAAACCATGATCCCATCCTCACTGACTGGAGGGCAGAGGCCGCGCGGCCTTTCTACGAAGCAACGCCGGAGCACCATGGGGATACGGCACTGCGCCGCCATATCACGCTCAGCATGCGCACCGTTACGGCACTCGAAGATGAGATACTTGACGCACATTCCGACCAGGTGGCACAGGCCCGCGAGCATGGCACTCTCACCGGTGAAGGGGCTCTGCTGGCTTCACTCAGTTCACGCCGCACAGGGAAAATGACAGACATCGTAGCAACGATCCAGGCAGAGCAGGATCGTATTATCCGTTCACGGATAGATCAGGCCGTTGTTGTCCAGGGCGGTCCGGGGACCGGGAAAACTGCGGTTGCCCTGCACCGTGCTGCTTATCTCCTCTATACGCACAGAAGGGCGCTCCACAATTCCGGGGTACTTATTATAGGCCCAGGGCAGGCATTCCTGCACTATATCGACCAGGTGCTGCCTTCATTGGGCGAGACAGGTGTCATAAGCCGGACCATAGGGACCCTCATCCCCGGGATTAGCGCCGAAACTGAAGATACCCCTTATGCCGCAGCCCTCAAAGGCAGCCGCCGCATGGCAGATATGCTCAGGAATGCGATTGCGGCACGTATCCGCATACCGCGGGATCTGCCGGTTATCCCTGTCAATGGTATAAAAGTCCCCCTGCTCGCTACAGATATTGAACAGTCGCAGCGCAACGCCCGCAGCAGCAGGAAACCGCATAACCAGGCACGCGACGTATTCGTCAATTCCATGCTTGGCCTTATGGTTCGCCGCTATGCTGACCAGCTTGATTACACCCCCGATCAGGACGAACTGGATAACGCACGCATTACCCTGAGGATGAGCAGCAGCGTACGGAAAACCCTGAATACGGCATGGCTCCCCATGTCAGCACAGTGGCTGGTCAGCGATATTTTCTCAAAACCGCACAGGATGAGGCAGTTTGCACCATGGCTGAAAGAGGAGGATATCCAGCTCCTTCTCCGTCCCAAAGGCTCCCCTTTTACACGGTCCGACGTGCCCATACTTGACGAAGCGATGGATATGCTCGGACCGGATCCGCATGAGGCTGCACGCCGCGAAGTACAGGATGCTGACCGCAGGCGCGAAGAAGAATACGCCCGCCAATCCATGCAGCTCGCCGGCGTTGACCCTTCTCTGGTCGATACTAAAAGCCTCATCACTGCAATGACAGGCGGGGATGATGCAACGCTTGCTTCCCGGGCAGGCAATGACAGGGAGTGGACATACGGCCATATTGTTATAGATGAGGCACAGGAGCTGACCCCCATGGACTGGCGTATGCTTATACGCCGCTGCCCCTCAAGGTCATTTACCATTGTTGGCGACGTAGCACAGACATCTGCGATCGCAGGGACCCGTTCATGGTCCCGTACCCTTGACCCCCTTTTCGGCCCGGACGGCTGGGAGCTTGATGAGCTGACAGTTGATTACCGCAATCCGAAGGAAGTATGCGATCTGTCATCAGGATTCGCGCGCAGTGAAGGGCTCCACGTTTCAACGGTCAGCGCTGCGCGCACTGTACCGGATTCGGTAGTGCGCGTACCCCTGCCATCCGGCTCCCGTAACAGTACGGCACAGGCAGGGTTTTTCGATGCAGTCAGCCGGAATGCAGTTGATATGATATGCCGGTATGTTTCCCGTGACGGCAGCGGCAGGATAGCAGTTATCTGTGATGCCGAAATAAAGGACGCCGTGAATAAATCATTGCGTATCGCTATGCGCATGGACAGCCGGATCAGCGATGCAGAATTCACACGCCTTACATCCCAGCCGTTATGGGATGCCCAGGTAAACGTCTGCACCCCTGCCGAAGTCAAAGGCCTGGAATACGACACAGTTATCCTGGCCAGGCCCGGGCTCATTATGGAGAATGCTGCTTCACGCGCTGTTGCAGCGTCAGACCTGTATGTTGCGATGACGCGTCCGACTCAGAAGCTGATTATTATTGAATCTGAAGATGACAAGGAGGTTATTGACCTTTAACGCTGCCTTCACTGGGTTTATGCAGGCGTATATCATCTATCTCCGCCTCATAATCAGCCATGGAGTCAAAATGCTTGTAAACGCTTGCAAACCGCAGGTATGCAACGTCATCGAGATCCCTTAAAGGCTGGAGGATAGCTTTCCCTACCTCCTCCGACCGTATTTCAGCCTGCCCCTTTGCGCGGAGGTCTTCTTCGACTTTTTGCCCCAGCCGGTTGAGGTCTTCCTCGCTGATTGCACGTCCGCGGCAGGCCCGGCTTACGCCTGAGATCACCTTCTTACGGTCAAAAGGTTCCGTGACCCCTGAACGTTTGACAACAGACAGCACTATTGATTCCTGGGTCGTAAAACGTTTATGGCAGGCAAGACACTCCCTGCGGCGCCTGATTGCATAACCGTCTTCACTGACACGGGTATCCAGGACTTTAGTATTCTCACTCTGGCAAAAAGGACAATGCATACTTTCACCCTAACGCCAGGCATACCTATTTATTATTGTATACAGGCAAACACCGTAGTTTCGCGTATCTTATTAATACCGGATATCTGTTAATGCTTAGGGACGATAATACGCTGCCCCGGTGTGAGGTCTGCAGAGTCCAGATGGTTAAGCTTCATCAGATACGTAACATAATCGTTTACATTATCACCAGGCTTCATACCTATCTGTGCATATTTCCACAGGGTATCGCCGGAACCGACAACATAACTCTGGACTTCCATAGGGGCAGTCGATTCAATCTGCGCCTGCGCCTGCACCGGCCTCATAAACATAAAGCCCGCAGCTGCAACAGCAGCGACAATCATACCGGCAACTGATGCTGAGAATACCGTCAGCATGGACACTGCCCTCCGGGCCGCGGAAGGATGTACCATACGCACAGCTGCGGGGATTTCCGCCGTTACAGATACAGAGGATATTGCCTGCTTTGACATAACTCCAGCCATCAGAACTCCTTTTGTGATCATAATCAATTCGGCAATTTTTCGAACATCTGTTCTAAGTATCGCACATATGTTCGACTATGTCAACACCCTTTTCGAACATCTGTTTGCTTTTACAAAGATCTCACGCTATACTCGTGTGTAATGACCAATCTGTATGTTTGATTTAAGGATAATGAATGAGTACCGTGCCCTTCTCAGCAGATAACGCAATAGCGGCGAATGCCGGAGCCGATGAAGCCGACAGGCTTGGTATCACTGTACGCCAGCTGCAGATACTCCGCGCAATAGAACATTACAGCAATGCCGAAGGCTACATCCCATCATTCCGTGAGATCGCAGGACTTGTAGGGCTTAAAAGCACTTCTTCCGTAAAACACCAGCTGGATATGCTGGAGAAAAAGGGGTTCATCCGTATGGGCGCAAATAAGGGGCGCGCTATCGAGCTCATTGCCCGCAATGAACCGGATTCAATTCCGGAAGCAGAAATCCCCGATACGGAAAGCCCCAACCCCGATATAAATCAGCATAAAACCGAAAATGGTACATCTTCCTATGGCCGCGCTGAGATATACCCCTTCCCGTCTCAGCATGCAAGCGATTCTATTGCCCAATCGCATGATGTCCCGCTAGTCGGACGCATTGCGGCCGGCACACCCATCACAGCTGAGCAGCATATTGATGACGTTATGCGGCTGCCTGAACGGCTTACCGGTGACGGTACCCTGTTTATGCTTGAAGTCCATGGCGATTCCATGGTGGACGCAGCCATCTGCGACGGAGATTTCGTTGTTATCCGCGAACAGCATACTGCAGAGAACGGTGATATCGTTGCCGCTCTCCTTGATGACGAAGCTACTGTCAAAACCTTCAGGAAAGACAGAACAGGGCATGTCTGGCTGATGCCCCACAACCCGAGTTACTCACCCATTGACGGTACGTACGCCACAATAATGGGAAAGGTCGTTACAGTCCTGCGGAAAATCTGACAGGGCAAAACAAAGCAACGCACAGAGACATGCGCGCCCTAGTAGTCCATATTGCCGTAGGCCTGGGCAGTAAGCTCTTTGCGCCATGCCTCAATAGCTACGACTTTGTTAAGAAGGGAGATCTTTTCTTCACCTTCAGGCAGTTTAGCCATTTTCCGTTTCATCCTGGCGATCGCCCTTAAAGCATCAGCATCCAGCAGCCTCGCAAGGAGCTGCCCGGCAAATTTGATTTCAATTTCAGTAGCACCCCGGAGCTGCACTGATTCTCCGTCAGGATGGGCGGTATCGCTGGCATTGTTGAGAGCCGTGAGGCTGTTTTCATCCACAGATGGTGAACGCCCCTTTGCCGATAAAGGCAAAGGCTGTACAGCCAGCTCGTTGATCACCTGTTCCATCATGGGGCCGCAGGCCTTGGTAAGATTATGTATCCATAGCCCCTGAGGCATATCGCGCCCAGGCAGCCCCCCGGCAACCTGCAGGCCGTTATACAGAGTACGGAAAACCGGTGTCAGGAAGCACCTTTCACTCAGCCGCCCATACAGGTCCTTATTTGGCGCAGCCAGCATCGACAGCGGAGACTGGATAAGGATAGCAAAAAACTGCTGCTCGGTGCTGAAGACAACATCATCCACACGGTAATACGACTGATTCACAATATTCTGATGTTCAAGCTGCCGGCGCTGGAAGGGCTGGGCGTAATCAGGCTCCCGGACCGGCCCGGAGCTGTGATCCCTGTGTTCAGAAGAAGGAAACGCATCAGCGGAACGGATTCCGAGCCGCCTGCGCTGCGTGTTTACCTCGCTCCGCATTCTCTGGATATCAATGCCTATCTGCCCGGCGTACTTACGTGTATACCCGTCAACAAGCGCGTAATCGCGGATCCTTGCAATCACAGGCGCTGCAGCCTTCATAGCACCGATCTGCTCAGTGGTATAACGGGTATCAAAAGTCCTGACAGCCGTATCAATAACGAAATCATAAAGCGGAGTGCACTGTTCAACCAGGCTCCGCACAGCATCGTCGCCATATTTGATCCTCAGATCGCAGGGATCCATGTTCTCCCTTGCAACTGCAACAAAAGTCTGGGTCAGGAATGCGCCGTCAAGTCCGAAAGCATGCATAGCCGCCTTCTGCCCTGCGGCATCACCATCGAAAGTAAAAATAACTTTTGAACCGCCGCGTATCTGAAGGCCTCCAAGCTTATTATCCGAGATAAACCGCCGTACGATCTTCGCGTGTTCCTCGCCGAAAGCCGTGCCGCACGTTGCCACAGCAGTGTCCACCCCGGCAAGATGGCATGCCATCACATCAGTGTACCCCTCAACAATAACGACTTTGCGCTGTTTTACTATATTCGGCTTCGCGATATCAATGCCGTACAGCACCTGGTTTTTATGGTAAAGGACTGTATCAGGGGTATTGATATATTTTGCCGCAATCTTATCGTCATCATAAAGCTTTCGGGCCCCAAAACCCAGGGTACGCCCGGTAGAATCGCGGATAGGCCAGGTAGCCCGGCCCCGGAAGTAATCGTAAACACTGTTATTCTGCCCGCGCCGGGCAACACCGGCGTCCACCATCTCCTGCTGGGTATAGCCGCGATCAGCGAGATAACGGACTAAAGTATCCCACGCCTGCGGCGCATACCCGCAGCCGAACCTCTCGCAGTCGCTCTGCGTAAAATTACGGCCTGCAAGCAGCTTCCGCGCCGTCAGCGCTTCATCAGTATTAAGCTGGGATACAAAGAACTTCTGTGCCTGTTCGCAGACCTCAAGAAGCCTGGCCCTGGTAGATCCCTGCCTCTGGCGGGTACTGTGGCCGGTATCCTCGTACGCCAGTTCAATATGGTATTTATCCGCAAGAAGCTCGACCGCCTGGGCGAAATCGACACTTTCCTTCTGCTCCACATAGCCAAAAACATCGCCGCCGAGGCCGCAGCCAAAGCAATGCCATGTCCCCAGGGACGGACGTACATTAAAGCTCCCGGTCTTCTCCTCATGGAAAGGGCATAGCCCGACAAAAGAGCCGACACCGCTGGCTTTAAGCGTCACATCGGCGCTGACAATGTCATACAGATCTGCCGCCGCGCGTACTTTTTCAACGCTTTCCTTGGTAATATAACCAGGCATGCCGCTCCTTCCTTATGCATATTCCACATATCGTCTGCTGCATTCCATACACCATATACATGGCAGCTGCCTGTTGCGGCTCTTATATTCTATGCTGCTGTCAGCACAAAATGGAATGGAGGGCAATCGCCGAACCGTCAGTAAGGCTTGCTACCTGGTCTACTGCGACACGCAGGCGTTCACTGTCATTCGCTGCTTCACGCCAGTCCTGGAGGAATACAGGCTCAAGCGCGTCATTGCTGTACGGGGTATCCGCCATAAAAACATCAACCAGGTCTTCAATAATCTTCTGCTGTTCCTGATGGAACGCTTCATGCTCGCGCGGTTCCATAGCAAAATATACGTCTACACCTTTAAGGGCTGTGATCTCGTACTGCGTCTCCTCAGGCACAACAACACTGGCATTATACCGGGTCAGATTCCCCGGGCCGTACAGCTGGCGGGTAGCAATCTCAGCCGAGCTTGTAAAACGTCCGATCAGCCTGCTGGTAATATTTTTCAAAGCAGCCAGGGACTGCCGGGAGCCGTCGAAATGATCCGGGAAAACCTTGATATCCTTGAGGCGGTGAAGCGCGGCAGAGAGTTTGTCGGCATCCCATCTGTCCCCGTACCACTTCCGGGTTACAGCGATTATCCCGTCAACGATATGGGGATCCCTCATAGCAATGGGGTCAAAGGACCGTGCAACTATGGCGTCCTCCATGTCATGCACACTGTAGGCAATATCGTCTGACAGGTCCATGATCTGGCATTCCATGGGCTTTGCCCACTGCCGGACACCCTGCTTCAGCCATGCGAAAGCGCCGGCATCATCAGGATAAACACAGAATTTGTTCCCTCTTGGGCCATCGGGATGATGCGAACCTTCCTCTTTTGTCCATGGATACTTTGTGGCGGCGTCGAGGGCAGCACGAGTAAGGTTCACACCGGCACTGCGCCCGTCAGGGTGGAATATCTTGGGCTCAAGGCGTGTCAGAAGCCGGAAAGTCTGCGCATTGCCTTCAAACCCTCCAATGCCTTCCGATATTTGTGCCAGCGCTGCCTCGCCGTTATGCCCGAAAGGAGGATGCCCCAGGTCATGGCACAGGCAGGCACAGTCCACAACATCAGGATCGCACCCGAACATCATAGCGATCTGGCGGCCTATCTGAGCAACTTCCAAAGTATGGGTCAGGCGCGTACGCGCAAAATCATCGGTACCGGCAACGAGCACTTGGGTTTTTGCACCAAGGCGGCGGAGGGCGGAAGAATGGACGATACGCGCCCTGTCACGCTCGAATTCTGTACGGTTCCGGGATTTCGCCGGTTCAGGAGCCCACCGTTCCTCATCAAACTGGGAATACCCTTCGCCGCGCACAGATTTCTCGGCATCAAAAAAGACGCCGTCAGCCCCGCGGCTGTGGATCCGCTTCTGTCTTCCATACGCTGCCATATTCCGCACTTTAGCATCATCTCCCTATCGGTCTTTTACGGCTTATATTTCGCCCTTAACAGCCCTGCTTATCATAAAGGTAATTCCGTACCGCTCCGCCGGATATACCTGCTGCTGGAGGTATCCAGGTTTTTATAGCTGCGGTATAAGCATGGATGTCCTAAATCAGCCGGGAACTGTTAAGGAGCCTGATATCGTCTGCTCCCAGGACATCATAAGCGTGGCGGTAAAGGCGCGGAATACGGTTGCGCAGGCAGGTGAATATTTCATAACTGATAGTGCCGGCTGCACGTGCCCAGTCATCCGCCGTAGGCTCCCCATACTGTTCGCCCCGCCCAGGGCCGAAAAGTTCCACCGTATCGCCTTCAGCAACACCCAGCTGCGCAGCACTGCCGCACAGATCGAGGATGCACTGGTCCATGCAGACCCTGCCGCTGACATGGACGATCCTGGGGCCCTCGCTGGTCATGATGCGTACAGGCCCTCCCGTATGCTCCACACCTAACGCCCCGGCTTCATTGAAGCCGGATGCCGAACGGTGGATGCCGTCCGCATAGCCTACAGGCAGGTCAGCGGTACTCGTGGCTGACCGGGTAATATATGTCCGCCCGTAAGAAATTGAATGCCCTGCCGGAAGGTCTTTTACTGTCCCCAGCTGGGCCTGGAGCACCATTGCCGGTGTAAGATGCCAGTCCTGGGGCTGCCCCATAGCAGGATCCGGCTCATACCCATACAGCCCGATGCCTGGACGGACAAGTTCAAAATGGATATCCGGCCGGGTAAAAGTTGCGGCCGTGTTTGCCAGATGCCGGATTTTTGGCGGCAGGCCTGCCGATTCCATACGCCGTACAAACTCATTGAAACTGGTTATCTGTGCATCTGTTGCGCTGACGCTTTCCTTATCGTCAGGCGCATCCGCAACAGCCAGATGGCTCCAGACACCTACAACATCAAGAAGGCCTTCATCGGTTTCTGCGCGCAGGGACCGCAGGGCTGCATCAAATTCCTCAGGAGTAAAACCATTGCGGCCAAAACCTGTATCTACTTTCACGTGGACCCGCGCCGGTTTTCCTGCCACACGTGCAGCATGCGCCACCGCTGCGATCCCTGACAGGGAGCCGACAGCTATATCAATATCGTTGCCGATGAGCTTATCGAACGGATCGCGTGCGCCGTTATAAAGCCACGTTAAGATATGCGCCCTGCCCGGCCCGATACCGATCTCACGCAGCTTCAGGGCCTCACGCGACTGTGCAGTCCCCAGCCATGAAGCACCTCCGGCAAGTGCAGCCAGCGCAGTTGGGACAAGCCCATGCCCATATGCGTCAGCTTTCACGACCCCCATGGCTTCAATCCCTCCGGCACCGGATCCCGGTTTTTTCACCATCCCAACTATATGCCGCATATTATCCCGCAAAGCAGCAAGATCAATAATCGCCTGGGCAGGATATTCGCGCAAAGCGGCATCATAATTCTCTCTGGCTGCCGATGTCTCAAAATCCCACTGCCCTGTTGCTGATAAACTCATATGCTGTCCTTTGCTCACGTGCCGCGTACCATGCCTGGTACTATTATCCCAGACCTGCACCTCGCCACAACCGGATACCCCTGCACTTCTACACGCTTGCTACACCCGGGCCTCAGGATGCCGCACATCCCACTGCGCCGCAGCAATAAGCTCCCGTGTATACGGCTGCGAAGGATGTCCCAGCACCTGGCGGGCAGGGCCTGTTTCAATAACCTTACCGTTATGCATGACAACTACAGTATCAGCAAGCTGCTGCGCCAGCCCCAGGTCATGGAGCACCATGAGCATGGATATCCCCTGAGCGCGGAGCTTATTAAACACCTTCACTATCTGCAGGCGTCCGCTGACATCGACAGCACTCATAGGTTCGTCAGCTACAAGCAGTTTTGGCCCTGAGACCAGTGCCCTTGCTATAGCTACGCGCTGTGCCTGTCCGCCGGACATATCCTGAGGAAAACGTCCCATGAAATCAGAAGGGTCGAGCCCCACAGCAGCCAGGGAATCACAGGCTTTATCATCCATTTCTTTGCGCGAGAGGCCGCCGCGCAGTACCAGCGGTTCCTCAACTATCTGTCCGGCAGTCCACCGCGGGTCCATCGATGAGTAAGGATCCTGGAAAATAAGCCCTGTAACGCTGCGCAGGCCATCCCGGCACTTTTTTTTGCGGATATTGCCGCCATTATAGAAAATCTGCCCTGAATCCGGCTGTTCCAGGCCGAGAGCCATCCGTACGGCAGTGGTCTTTCCCGATCCTGATTCGCCCACCATAGCTACAGACTCACCGTATCGGACGCTCAGGGAAACATCCCGGGCAGCTGTGATCTGCTTCCCGCTGCGCATAAATGCCTTATTCAGCCCAATTGCCTCAATAAGAGGGGCATTCGCATTCCTGCTGCTTTCATATACTGCCATTACTCACCCCCCTGCCCTGAAATATCCGCTGCAGGCTTGCCCGAAGCTGTATCGGTATCAGTACCAATACCAGTACCGCCATTGCTGCTGATTCCTGCGATGCCCATATTATCGGTATGCAGAGCAAGCTCGCGGGCAGCTGCAACAAGCCTGCGGGCCACATCACTGCGTGCCGTGCCCGGATCGTTGAGGAAACTTCCAACTTTACCTGAATCGACTATTCTGCCTTTGTCAATAACGTAGCATTCCTGCGCAACTGCCGACAGCACAGAAAAATCGTGCGTCACAAAAAGGAGCGAAGCGCCTGATTCCCGGACTTTGCCGAGAAGGAGGCTAAGGATACGCTTCTGGACAATGGTATCGAGCGCAGTAGTCGGTTCGTCGGCAATAATAAGCTGAGGATCATTGATCATAGCCTCGGCGATAGCCACACGCTGCTGCTGCCCTCCGGAAAGCTCACGCGGATACCTTCCAAGCATGCTGCTGCCAAGCCCGACAGACTGCAGCGCCGCAGCAGCTGCCTTATCGCTTTCTTTTCTTGTCAGCCGTTTTCTCAGCGTCAGCGGCAGAAGAAGATTCTTTTTTACCGTCTCTACCGGGTTCAGCGCCAGAGACGGGTTCTGAAAAACTGACCCTATGTAGACCCCGCGCAGCCTTGAAAGCTTTCTATCCGGTAAATTCAAGATCTCTATGCCATCAAGCTTCACAGATCCGCGGGCATGTGCCCCTTCAGGAAGTATCCCCAGTATCGCTTTCAGAATCATAGATTTTCCTGAACCTGAAGACCCTATGATCCCCGCCCTCTGTCCGTCGTCAATAGAGAAGGACACATCGCGGACTATATCTTTCCCTGCTATATCAACACTCAGCCCTGATACTGATATACTCATGCCTGTCCTCCTCTGCCCCTATCGTCCCTATACCCAGGCCTATGCCATCCTTTTTTCCCCTGCTTGCAGGGGCTGTAGCTCCCGACCGCTGAGCGCAGGTATGGGTTCGTCACAGGATCAGCTGCCTCACGTATGCTGTCGCCCATGATATTCAGGGCAGACACGCCGGCGGCAACACACAGGCCTGACCACAATACAGTAAGCGGATATACGCTGATAAGCTGCGACGATGTGGCGAGAGTATGCCCCCATGAAGGGATATCAGATGGCATACCCACTCCCAGATAAGTCAGCCCGACTTCTGCCAGTACTGCTGTGCCGGCGCAATGCGACAGTTCAATAATCATCATTGGTGCGACAGACGGAAGCACATGCCTGCGGAAGACCGTCCAGTCCCCGGCGCCTGCCCAGCGTGCTGCCTTCACATAATCAGATGACACGGCCAGCAGGGCCTGCGGGCGTACGATCCGCATAAGCGTAAAACTATACGCACCGGAACAGGCAATAACTACAACAGCGATAGACGCCCCGAACGGTACTGCAATGACCATAGCAATAACTATCGTCGGGACAGCGATAAGGGTATCGATAGCCACTGTGCTGATCCGCGATACGATGCGATGGGAACTGACGGTAAGAGCAATGCCTGCGGACCCGATAAGAAAAGTAATAAAAACTACAAGAGCAGCAACAGCCAGCTCAACACTGCTGCCTTTCAGAAGCCAGCTGGCAACATCCGCGCCTGCAGCATCTGTCCCTAAAGGATGACGCCATGAGGGCGCGGCAAGGATACTGCCTTTTTCCTGATTCAGCAGAGGATATGGGGTCCATACCAGCGATATCAGGGCAAGCAGCACCCAGACAGCTAAAACTGCTAGAGAGAACCGCCCGCTGAACGATCCCCGCAATACACCCCATACTGAGGAAACCACAGCACCAGTTTTCTTAGCCATCGCCTACCTCCCTGCCCCATCCGTACCGGCACCGGGACCGGCACTGTCCAGCCGCGGGTCTGTGATTATGCACATAATGTCAACAACAAGACCTGCAGCAAAAAACAGGGCCGAAAGGAGCAGGATCTCGCTCTGCGCTGCCAGAAGGTCCCTGTTCTGGATATCACGCATCAGCATGCCCGACAGCCCCGGCAATGCGAACAGCTGTTCCACAACGAGGACACCCGTGACCATACCGGCAAAAGTTATCCCAAAAATGCTGGCCAGCTGCGGCACCACCAGGCGGAGGGCGGTCTTCCACAGTGCCTCCCTCCGCGTCATGCCAGCTGCCATACTCATGGAGATATAATCTGTCCGTGCAACATCAAGCAGCCCTGAACGTGTATACCGCATAACTGATGCACCGGTAATAACCGATACGCTTGCAGCAGGCAGTATCAGGCTCCTGACTGCCTCCAGGGGGGAAGCCCAGCCGTCATCGGGGAAACCAGATACAGGAAGGACGCCGATAATGCCGGTACCCCTGCCAAAAAGCATAATAAGGAGAAGCCCGATCCACAATGCAGGTATAGCAGCAGCACCGATAGCCGCGATCCTGTATATATTCTGCACAGCAGGACGCCTGGCCGCTACGCTGCTCACCCCAAGCGGGATCCCGATAAGGGCTGACAGGACAAGGCTTATGCATATCAGGGGAAACGTCACCTGTGAGCGCTGCGCTGCCTGCCCGGCAACAGATTGCCCGGTAAGCAGCGAAGTACCCAGATCCCCGCGGAATACAGCCTGAAGCCAGCTGAAGTACTGGCTGGCATAGCTGCGGTCAAGCCCCAACTGCCTGCGCAGCCGTGCCACCTGTTCCGGCGTAGAGTTGAGCCCGGCGATGAGGGAAGCCTGGTCTCCGGGAAGGACGCGCAGGACAAGGAAAACCAGTATCGACAGTATAACCATGGCAGCTGCAAAAAACAGCAGCCGCCTCACGGCCATTCTTGCTATCCGTTGTGCAGCCCTCATATTTATCTGCCTTCCACTGCCTTCGGTCCTGAACTGTACGAAACATCCCATAGAGGCAGGTATACCTGGTTCAAATCCGTGGGGAAACCGCTGACCCCTTTCCTGGATGCAGTGATAACACGGTAATTAAGCAACCAGTCTGCAGCTGCATCTTCGCTGACGATCCGTGCCGCCTGTGCAATCAAGGCATCATGGGCTGCATTACCGGAAGTTGCAAGCGCCTGCGAATACAGGCTGATCACCCGCGGATTATTGTAGCCGTAGTAATAATCGGGATTGGCCCATTGATGGAAATCATGGCTCTCATTGTGGTCAACAAGCGACAGGTCATAATCCCTGTTCTTATAGACATGGTTAAGCCATGTATTGAAATCGACACGCTCTACAGACAGCTTTATATTGATCTGCGCCAGCTGCGACTTGAGCTGATCGCCGATTTCAGCCGGATAGATATTTGCATATTCCAGGGAAATATCAAGAGGGTGGGACGCATCGTATCCAGCCTCCTCCATAAGCTTCCGCGCTTTGGCACTATTATGCGGATATATATCCGTAAGATCCTGGTATCCCGGGTCAAGGCGTGTGACAGGCCCGCCAAGCGGCAGATCATAGTTCCCGCGTGAACGGATTATTGCCTGGTGGTCTATGCCGAACCGTATCGCCTGACGCACACGCCTGTCAGTAAAAGGGTATCTCTTATTATTAAACGCAAGGACATACTTATCGGTACCGTTACCTGCCTTCACAGTGAATGCGGGATCCTTCCCCACTGATTCAGCAAGCCGGTCCGATAAGGGTGCCAGGACCTGGACCTCCCCGCTTTTCAAAGCGTTCAGGCCAGCGTTCGTATCCGCATAGTACCGGATATCTACAGTGCCCGTTTTAGGCTTATGCGAACCCCAATAGTGCGTATCTGCATGGAAGCTGACTGAAACTCCCGGTTTATAATCAGCTATGGTATAGGGCCCTGAGCCGACTGCCCGGACCTTCATATCGTAATGCGCGTCTTTATCAAAAACGAGGCCGGCACGCCCGGTAAGCTGCCACAGCAGTTCTGAATATGGTGCAGTCAGCCTCAGGACAACGGTATTCGGGTTTACTGCTTCCACAGACCTGTAATTCTGGACCAATGAATAGCCCTGGTATTTTTTATCCATCATCTGCCTGATGGACCACACTACATCATCCGCATCCAGCCTATGCCCATTGGAAAAATGCATATCAGTATTCAAATGGAAAACGTATGCCGTCCCATCGCCGGATACCTCCCACGATTTTGCCAGCGACGGTGCTACTGTATTCGTTGAAGTACGTGCAACAAGGCCCTCATAAACGTTGCCGATAAGCAGCTGGTCAAGCGCAGACCCCGACTGGGTGCGAATATCAAGATTCGCCGGTGCCAGCTGAAGGCCGATTGAGACCCGTGATGCCTGCTGTAGATTACGGGCCTTGCCGCCAGCGATAACCGCATACCCTGCTGCCACAACCAGGACAACGCCTGCAACAGCAGCAGCCCATCTTGTGAAACGGCCTGCGATACTCTGCGACCGGGTCCTGCTGTTAAGCAATTCAGCTACATCTGGCTTTTTCCGTCCCTTTATGCCCGATATATTTTCGCCGCTGTCATCCTGTATATCCTGGAGCATACAGTGCCTCCATATGTGTGTGTAACTGGACAGGTCTCCGCATGGGTTCCCAAGTCGTCGCCTGCAGTTTTAACAGACAGCATTCTAACCGCACATCATGACACAGGCTGAAGCAGCTGTCAGAAAAAGAAACCCGCCCCTGCCCGGTATGGACCGGATGGGGACGGGCTATCAGGCTCACAGCCTGCGCTGTTCTTTATATTCTGTGCGCCTCAACCGGCACTAACCGCAGTTTTGCCTGCATATCCGCCGTGTGGGAACGCCGCAGCAAAGCACAGAACTTACCTGTCGTATGTTTTGCTGCCTATCTTGAGGCCATGCTCAGCGAAAAGGTCGATACGGACCTTAACACCATTGACGCCAGCTGTTTTGCGGCACTCATCAATGACCTCTGTTGCGGAACTTTGCATTGAATCCCACAAGGTACTCAGCCGGGGTTCAAGGGCCTCTTTGATCTGTTCATCTGTTGCACCCTGGTTCTTAAGCTTAAGTGTATAGATGATGGTCTTCCCTTCGTGGGACAGGCTCACGCTGATACGGTTTTGAAAACGCTTATTAGTAGACGCCAGTTTGTCTTTAACCGATTTACTGTTCAGGATAGTTTCGATCTTCTGATCGTCCGACTTGAACCACAGGCTCGGGCTCGTACATGCTGAAAGACCGGCTACGGAGGCGAATGCCATTACCAGGGCGATAACGGCCTTAGGCAATGCAGCCCTTACTTTAGTAGTACCCATAATATTGTGAATCCTTTCGATTATTTTTCACCGAAATGAAAAATTTATCTCACTTATAATCATGCTTTTCATTGCCGCCAGTCTGCTGCTTATACCAGTTTCTGAACCACACAACTCCAGCAGCCCTTATTCTACTCCTACCCGGTGAAGACCGGCTATACGCCTGTCATAAACTGAATAAAGCATAATCTTAAATATGTACATAAAAATCAGGACTTCAAGAAAACTTACCCTAAAAACTGATGCTGCCCGCTGCCTGTAATAATCATCCAATAATTGCCGCTCTCAGGAATGCATGCCATAATTGATCTGTGAAAACTGCGGATGATGGAAAGCCCTGCAGCAGCCCTGAAGCATCCGGGCGGCGGAATGGATCCGGAAATACTGGATACAGCACAGGGATGCAGCGGCCTCTGACGATCGCCCTTGTGGTAGATTCACTGAGCAATTTCAGCAATGGCACGGCAAATTCCGCATACCAGCTTGCCCGTGAACTTACAGGCCGCGGGAATACCGTCAGGCTTATAGGGGTGGGGGCGCCCGATGCGCAGTACCGTGCCCGGGAACAGCAGATCCCTGTCGCTACATGGTTCGCGCACAGGCAGCAGACATGTTTTGCCAGGCCCTCCGCCGCGCTGTTCAGACGCGCATTCAAGGATGCTGACATAATCCATATTTACGAGCCTTTCAGTTTCGGCAGGCATGCACGGGATTACGCCCTGTCCCACGGTATCCCCATAACTGCAGGGTTCCATATACAGCCTGAGAATATCATGTATTCACTGGGCGCATGCCGCTTTATCCCGGGGCTTTCCTCAGCCATATATACAGGCCTGAACCATTACTTTTACAAAAAGATACGGCACATACATGTACCTACACAGATGGAAGCGGATTTCCTGCAGGGACGTCACTACAGGAATGCCCTGCACGTCATCTCCAACGGCTACCAGCCGGATTTCAGCCCTGGATATGATGCTGGGGACAGTATCGGGGCAGAAGAGGATACAGATACGGCATACGGTCCCGGATTTGCCCAATCCCCCTCAGGAAAGAAATTCGTTATTGCTGCTGCAGGAAGGCTGAACCGCGAAAAGGACCATATAACATTGATCCGCGCTATCGGCAAGTGCCGGCATAATAAGGATATCGAGCTGCGCATTGCGGGGACCGGGCCGCTGTATAAACGTCTCATGTCCGAATGCAGAAAACAGCTTGCCAATACCGCATCTGTCGGGTTCCGCAAACACTCTGAAATGCCCCAGTTCTTCAGGGAGGCCGACCTTATGGTGCACCCTTCCATAGCTGATATTGAAGGTGTAAGCGTCCTTGAAGGCATGGCGTGCGGCCTGGTTCCCGTTATTGCCGGCTCACGGTTAAGCGCAGCAGGGAATTTCGCCCTTACAGGCAACTCCCTTTTCCCTGCCGGCGACTCAGAAACCCTCGCGCAGCGCATCGACTGGTGGATCGAACATCCCGAAGATCGGCGCATATGGGGCAGGAAATATGCCGAATATGCCTGCCGGCACTACAATATAGCGCGCTGTGCCCGCGATTTTGAGCTTATGGAACGCGCGGCGATCAAAGATGCCCGGGAAAACGGCCCGCGGCAGCATGCCTGAAAAGTACTGCAAAAGCAGAAACCCCGTGTACGACATGCTTATATACTGCGTCCACTAATCCGTGTATAGTTTTCATCTGTTGCACAGAATGTGTGCACATGGTGGCTATAGCTCAGTTGGCAGAGCACCTGATTGTGGTTCAGGAGGTCGCGCGTTCGAGCCGCGTTAGCCACCCCACTGATCGGTAGATGCAATATCGCCTGATATATCCCTGGTGACACAATAAGGATATGAGCACCATCAGCAAGTGGCACGTTGGAGTCCCATATACTAAAAATACGGCAGCAGACGGCAGCTCCGGCAGGAACAGTGCAGATACAGCACAGGACGCACTGCCGGACAGGCACCATACCGTACGCGTTATGCTGCTCGGATCCGGCGAGCTCGGCAAAGAGATAGCTATTGAACTGATGCGCTTGGGGGCATGGGTGTGTGCTGCAGATTTTTATGCCCATGCCCCTGCCATGCATATCGCACACGAAAGCCGTGTACTGGATATGTCCGATCCTGATGCGCTGCAGAATGCTATCACCGAGATCCATCCCGATATTATTGTCCCGGAAGTAGAAGCTATCGCCACACAGGTGCTTACAAGGGCTGCCGGACTGGGGATCCAAGTTACCCCGAGTGCTGCCGCCGCACAGGTATGCATGGACCGCGAAGCTTTGCGGACGCTTGCTCATGACGGGCTGGGCCTGCCGACTGTGCCATACCTGTTTGCGGGAAGCCTCAGTGAGCTCCGGAGCAAGGCAGGCATTATTGGGTTTCCCTGTGTTGTCAAACCGGTTATGAGCTCTTCCGGCCACGGGCAGTCAATTGTGTACGGCCAGGAACAGCTGGAGGAAGCATGGTCAGAGGCACAGTCCGGACGGCGCGCAGCACATGAGGGCGAGGTATCCCGCGTGATTATAGAAGCCCTCGCACCGCTTGATTACGAACTGACTATCCTCACTGTGGCATCAAGCTCCGGAGTGGCAGCATGCAGCCCTATCCGGCATATCCAGGAAAACGGGGATTACAGGGAATCCTGGCAGCCTGCCCATACCCCTGAAGCTGTTATGGCTGAAGCATCTTCTATTGCGCATCGTATTACTGAAGGCCTTGTTGCCGCCGCACAGGAGAATGGCGAGCTGGGATGGGGCGTTTACGGCGTTGAAATATTTGTCCTTTCCGATGGCCGCGTATTGTTCAACGAGGTCTCGCCCCGCCCCCACGATACAGGTATGGTGACTCTCATTTCCCAGGATCTGAGCGAATTTGCACTCCACGCCAGGGCAATACTGGGTATCCCTGTACCGCAAAACTCTGTCGGGCTTGCCCATCCTGGTTATATCAGCGCAAGCCGGGCAATCGTCATACAGGGTGAAGGGCAGGCCAGTTTCAGCAATCTTGCCCGCGCCCTCCGTATACCGCACAGTGACCTGCGTATTTTCGGCAAACCCGGAATCCATGGCAGGCGGCGTATGGGAGTCGCTCTGGCTTATGCATCTAATGAAACTAAAGCAAGGGAAGCAGCAGTACAAACCGCACAGGGACTGACTGTAACAGTGAGCCCCATCAAGTCCGCATAATGAGATTTCCCTCCGGGATCTGCTTTTCCTGTAATACATAACGGGTAGATTGTTGGATAGAAGGATGGAATACCCATCCCTATGCCACTACACTGAAAGGCACCTAAGAAGTTATGCAGAAGCTATCGCAGCTCTATGAAGGTAAAGCTAAAAAACTGTTCACTACTGAAAACACTGAAGTTCTGTGGGTCGAATACCTTGATCAGGCAACAGCCGGGAATGGCGCCAGGAAAGAACAGATCAAAGGCAAGGGGCGCCTTAATAACCGTATTACAGCTGTTATCTTCAATGAGCTTGCATACCGCGGTATCGCAAGCCATTTTATTTCTCAGATCAGCGATACTGAACAGCTTGTACGGAGAATGGAAATGTTCCCGCTGGAGATCATCATGCGCAATATCGCTGCGGGGAGTTTCGCCAGGCGGTATGGCAGGGAGGAAGGTACCCTGCTGAGCCGCCCGGTCCTTGAACTGTGCCTGAAAGATGATACTCTGGGAGACCCATTCATTAATACTGACGATGTCATCGCACTGGATCTCGCAACACGCGATCAGCTTGATATCATTTCGGCAAAAGCCCGGGAAATCAACCATGCACTGACAGCTATTTTCAATGATATCAATGTTACCCTTGTTGATTTTAAAGTAGAGATGGGGCGCACATCTGACGGCACTATCCTCCTTGCCGATGAGATAACCCCGGATACCTGCCGTTTATGGGATACAGCAAAAACTGCTGAGGGGCATGTGGAACACCTCGATAAAGATCTGTTCAGGCGTGACATGGGGAATATCATCCCGGCTTATGAAGAAATACTGGGCCGGCTGGAAAAACTCCATGCTTCACATCCCCTTAATTCCATAAAATAAACTATTCAGTTTCCGCTTCCCAAACGGCATCCCTGGAAACCCTGCACAGGGATCCTGAGAGGCAGGAAGGACAGCAATAGGATTTTCAGAGTCGAATTCCGGCGAAAGGAACTACGTGGCAGAACGCATTTACGTTGAGAAGAAGACGCAGTTTGACACCCAGACCCGCCAGCTCCTGTGCGAACTTCGCACTATTGCGGGGGTCACGGCCCTCGAAAACCTGCGTATACTTAAACGCTACGATGTTGAAGGGATCACACCGGAACTTTTCCATCAATGTATCGACACGGTTTTCAGCGAGCCTCAGACCGATGTTACCTATACAGACCTCGGCAAGGCAGGCATCGGAGTGTCAGCAGCTGTCGATGACGGCACAGCCCAGGCCCCTCCCCTTATTTTTGCCGTTGAATACCTGCCCGGACAGTTTGACCAGCGGGCGGACTCCGCCAGCGAATGTATCCAGCTTATCAGCCAGACGGAGCGGCCTGCGGTCCGTACAGCGCAAGTCTATGTGCTTGTGGGCAGCAGGCTTACCGATACTGATATCAGTACTATCCGCGCGTATGTAGTCAACCCTGTAGATTCGCGTATTGCGGACCTTGCCAGGCCGCGGACGCTCAAGGCTGCTCCACCCGAGCCCGGTCCTGTCGAAACCCTGGATGGGTTCCGAAAACTGTCACAGACTGAACTGAAGCAATTCATCGAAGGCTATGGCCTTGCCATGGATCTGGCAGATATTGCTTTCTGCCAGAGCTATTTCCGGGAAGAGGAACGGGACCCTACCGTCACAGAGATCCGGGTTATCGACACATACTGGTCAGACCACTGCCGGCATACTACTTTTAATACACAGCTGGATGATATAACTATTGATGACACTGCGGTAAAAAAAGCTTTTAATGAATATCTCCGTATCCGCCATACGCTGCAGCGTGATAATAAGCCTGTCAGCCTGATGGATATGGGTACTATAGGTGCACGTTACCTTAAAAGCACCGGTACCCTGAAAGGGCTTGATGAATCTGAAGAGATCAATGCCTGCACTGTTAAAGTTACAGTAGATGTTGACGGGAAGGACCAGGACTGGCTCCTCCTTTTCAAGAATGAGACGCATAACCATCCCACTGAGATAGAGCCCTTCGGCGGGGCAGCCACATGTGTGGGCGGCGCGATACGCGATCCCCTGTCGGGGCGCAGCTATGTATATCAGGCAATGCGCATCACAGGGGCATCGGACCCGCGGGTACCGGTATCGGAAACACTGGAAGGCAAACTCCCCCAGCGGAAACTCGTAACTACTGCGGCAGCAGGCTTCTCTTCTTATGGGAATCAGATCGGCCTGGCTGCCGGAGAAATCCACGAACTCTACCATCCCGGATACGTAGCTAAACGTATGGAGATCGGCGCCGTGGTGGGCGCTGCGCCGCAGGCAAATGTGCGCCGCGAAGCTCCGAAGCCCGGCGATAAGGTACTCCTCCTCGGCGGGCGTACCGGCAGGGACGGTATAGGCGGGGCAACAGGGGCATCCAAATCCCATAACGTCAGGTCTATTGAAAAGGACGGTGCTGAAGTACAGAAAGGCAACGCCCCTGTAGAACGCAAACTGCAAAGGCTTTTCCGGCGCCATGATGCGGCATCCCTTATCAAACGCTGCAACGATTTTGGGGCTGGCGGCGTATCAGTAGCCGTAGGTGAGCTGGCAGACAGCCTTGAGATATATCTGGATACAGTCCCTAAAAAATACGCTGGACTGGACGGTACCGAACTGGCGATCTCTGAAAGCCAGGAACGTATGGCAATCGTACTCGCACCTGAAAATGTTGATGCTTTCCTCGCTGCAGCACGTGAAGAAAATCTTGACGCCACCGTTATAGCAGAAGTCACAGGTTCCGGGCGCATGCGTATGCAGTGGAAAGGCAGGACGATCGTTGACCTGGGCCGTAAATTCCTTGCTTCGAATGGCGCAGGCCGCAGCCAACATGTCCATATTGCCCGGCAGGGGGCATACAGGACCCCTGACGCATGGCGTACGGGCAGCTTCAGCCAGCGTATGGCTGCGCTGGCTGGCGATATCAATGCCGCTTCACAGAAGGGGCTTTCCGAACGCTTTGATTCCACTATTGGGGCAGCTACTGTCCTGATGCCGTTCGGCGGCAGGAGGCAGCTGACACCTCCAATGGCCATGGTCGCCAAATTCCCGGTTGACGGTGAAACAACAACAGCAAGCGCCATGGCATGGGGTTTCAACCCTTATATTATGGAGGCAGACCAGTTTGCAGGAGCCTACCTGTCTGTCGTGGAATCCGTAAGCAAGCTTATCGCCTCAGGCTTCTCCCGGGAAAAATCCTATCTGTCTTTCCAGGAATATTTCGAGAAGCTCGGGAAAGATCCCAGCCGTTGGGGCAAGCCCGCGGCGGCTATGCTTGGCGCCCTTATGGCTCAGATTGACCTTGGTGTTGGCGCTATTGGCGGCAAGGATTCGATGAGCGGGAGTTTTGAAAATCTTGATGTCCCTCCTACCCTGGTCAGTTTCGCTGTTGCAACAGGAGAGGCCGGTGATGCAGTTTCGCCTGAATTCAAGGAGGCTGGGCACCAGATACTCTGGATATCCCCCCGCTATAAAAAAGACGGTATCACACCTGATCCTCACAGCATGGTAGAAGTGATGGATGCCGTTCAGAAACTTATGAATACCGGTATCGCGCCTGATAAGGCCTCCGTCGGCACTGCCCGCGGCGCTGTCCTCGCCGCTGCGACACCCGGATATGGCTGCACGGCGCAGGCGCTGTTCCTGCAGTGTGCAGGAAACCAGATCGGCGTGAAGCTCAACAGCAGCATCCATCCTGATGACCTTTTCATACCCCGTTACGGAAGCTTTATCATTGAACTTTCCCCTGCTGCTTCACACAACCATGAAGCTGTCAGGGACATCCTCGGCTCTGCCGGTTTCTCTGCTGATATTATTGGGGAAACAACTGATACTTACACTTTCAGCGTCGGCGGAGAAGAAACAGGACTCGCCGATATCCAGGAGATCTGGGAAAGCGCTTTGGAGCCAGTATTCCCGTACAGGGACAAGTCATTGAAAACTGCCGGGACAGGGATGCCGCAAACTGTATACCCGGCAGATAAGGGCGTTGAGCCGCTGGACTACGACGGCAGCCGGGCAGCCCCACAACCCCGCACACAACCCCGCACGGATAAAAAGCACCGTCAGCTGTCCCATTTTACGGCATCACGGCCGGCGCCCAAAGTTATTATCCCTGTTTTCCCCGGTAATAATTGCGAGTATGACAGTGCAAAGGCTTTCCGCCGGGCAGGGGCTGATACTGAAACTTTTATTGTCAATAACCGCTCCCCGCAGGATGTGACCGAAAGCGTCAAAACCCTCGCCAATAAGATCCGGCATTCACAGATCATCATGATCCCAGGAGGCTTTTCAGGAGGTGATGAGCCTGACGGATCCGCAAAATTTATAACAGCATTCTTCCGCTCACCTGAGATAACCGATGCCGTACGGGATCTGCTCAATAACCGCGACGGGCTCATCCTCGGTATCTGCAATGGTTTCCAGGCACTGATCAAGCTCGGCCTCGTCCCATACGGCGATTTTGTACCGGCAACGGATAAAAGCCCAACTCTGACCTTCAACACTATCGGACGCCATCAAAGCCGCCTTGTGCACACACGTATAGCATCAACACTCAGCCCGTGGCTGTCTCAGACCCACCAGGGCGATATCCACACTGTTGCTGTAAGCCACGGGGAAGGCCGTTTCGTCGCCGACCGGCCAGCACTTGATACGCTTGTCAGAAACGGGCAGATAGCCACCCAGTATACTGATGAGGCCGGCGTACCATCTATGTCCCTTGATGTCAATCCGAATGGTTCTGTCCTTGCTGTTGAAGGCATCACAAGCCCTGATGGCCGGATCTTTGGTAAAATGGGGCATAGCGAGCGCAGCGGGAACGGGCTGTACAGAAATATCCCGGGAGCCGCATACCAGCCTATCTTTGAGGGCGGAGTCAGGTACTTCCTTGGCTGACTGCTTACGCCGCATGTACCATACTGCTTCCGCCAGACGGCCAGGGAAGGATACCAGCTTATACATGCATAGTATGGGCAGAAAAATGAAAGGCAGGACATATGTCTGCAGAACTTGAAGGCCTCCACGAGGAGTGCGGGCTTTTCGGTGTGTGGGGGCACGACGACGCAGCACGGCTGACGTATTTCGGCCTCCATGCGCTGCAGCATCGGGGGCAGGAAGGCGCAGGAATTGTGGTCAATAACAATGGCGAACTTACCAGCCATCGCGGGCTTGGGCTGCTCAGCGAAGTTTTCAGGAATGATGCTGATATTGCCTCCCTCCACGGTACCAGGGCAGTCGGGCATGTACGGTACGCTACATCCGGCACGGGATCCCTGAATAATGTCCAGCCTTTCCTCTTCCGGTTCCACGACGGGCCTGTAGCCTTATGCCACAATGGCAATCTTACGAATTGCGAAACCCTGCGCACCGAGATGGAGGATTCGGGGGCAATTTTCCATTCCAATTCTGATACTGAGGTGCTTATCCATCTTATCCGCCGGTCTGCTGAAAACACTTTTCTGGATAAGCTCAAAGATGCCCTGAACACGGTACACGGCGGCTTCGCCTATCTGCTGATGACCAATACGGCCCTGTACGGGGCTTTGGATCCCAACGGTTTCCGCCCTCTGAGCCTCGGCCGGATGAAAAACGGCGCCTATGTGCTGGCATCAGAAACATGCGCCCTGGATGTGGTTGGGGCCACCCTGATCCGCGATATTGAGCCTGGTGAGATCTGCGTTATCACTGATGAAGGGTATACCATCACACAATATACCGGTCATACCCAAAAAGCTATCTGTTCTATGGAATTCGTATATTTTGCCCGCCCTGATTCTAATATTTACGGCGTCAATGTCCATTCTGCGAGAAAGCGCGCCGGGGCCAGGCTGGCGCAGGAGGCACCTGCAGATGCTGATATGGTCATTGCTGTGCCGAATTCCTCCCTGTCCGCTGCAGCAGGATATGCCGAGGCAAGCGGGATACCGGAAGAGATTGGGCTGGTCAAAAACCAGTATGTTGCACGCACCTTTATCCAGCCAACCCAGGAGCTGCGCGAGCAGGGGGTGCGTATGAAGCTTTCCGCTGTGCGCGGTGTGGTGGAAGGGCGGAGCGTTATTGTGGTTGATGATTCCATAGTCAGGGGGACCACATCGAAGCGCATAGTCCGCCTCCTGCGGGAAGCAGGCGCGCGCGAGGTGCATATGCGCATTGCTTCTCCCCCGCTTAAATATCCGTGTTACTACGGTATCGATATTTCCCGGACTTCAGAGCTTATTGCTGCGACGAAATCAGTCAATGAGATCTGCACGTATATTGAAGCGGATTCCCTCGCCTACCTGAGCCTGGACGGCCTGGTGGAAACTATCGGGCTGCATTCCGATGCCCCTTACGGAGGGCTGTGTGTAGCATATTTCAATGGCGATTACCCTACAAGCCTTGGGGATTACGAGCAGGAATTCCTTGCATCGCTTTCCGATGAAGACCGTAGGCGCATCACTACATACGCCATGAGGCATTCGCGATATGATGGGAATGAGTTTGTAACAGACAGCCAGGAGGATATCTATGCCTGAAGCATATAAAGAAGCCGGAGTCAGTGTTGAAGCCGGATATGAAGTAGTCCGGCGGATCCGGCAGCACGTGGCCCGTACAGCACGTAAAGGGGCTGGCGGCATTGGAGGCTTCGGCGGGCTTTTTGACCTTTCCTCGCTTAATGCCAGGGAACCCGTACTCGTTTCAGGGACCGACGGTGTCGGCACAAAACTGCTTATTGCACAGATGATGGGCAAACACGATACTATCGGCATTGACTGTGTGGCAATGTGTGTTAATGATATACTTGCACAGGGTGCAGAACCGCTATATTTCCTTGACTATATCGCCTGCGGAAAGAATGATCCTGAGCTGCTTGAGCAGGTCGTCAAAGGGGTCTGCGAAGGATGCGTGCAGGCAGGCGCTGCCCTTGTCGGCGGCGAAACAGCTGAAATGCCGGATATGTATGATGCAGACGAATATGACCTTGCCGGTTTTACCACAGGAGTCGTTGAAAAAACCTGCATTATTGACGGATCAGATATCCGCAAAAACGATGTCCTTATTGGGCTTCCCTCCTCAGGTCTGCATTCCAACGGTTTCTCACTGGTGCGCAAGGCGCTGTTCAAAGACGGCGGACTGTCCTGCGATTCCGTACTCCCCGAGCTTGGAGGCCGGAAGCTCGGCGATACCCTTCTGACACCTACACGCATTTATGCACAGGCATTGAAGCCTTTGCTTGGCACCGGCCTTATCAGGGGTATTGCACACATCACGGGCGGGGCATTCCTGGAAAAGGTACCGAGGATCATACCTGACGGCCTTGCCGCTTCCTTTGATATCGACTCATGGCCGGTACCTCCTGTTTTCACTGTTATTGAACGGTATGGACATGTCGGGCATCTGGAGATGTACAACATCTTCAATATGGGGATAGGCATGGTCCTTATGGTGCGTCCGGATGATGTCCGCAGGACGGTATCTATCCTTGATTCACATGATGAGCCCTGCTACATTATCGGCAGCATAACAGAACAGGCAGGCGGCCAGGCAGAACTTCATTCAAAGCTCTTTTGATAACTGGCTAATAAGGTAAGGAGTTTATATGGCAAGCACAGTCCTGGTAATCGGGTCGGGGGCACGCGAGCATGCCGTTGCCTATACCCTGCTGAAAGGCGCTGCAGTAGGTACCGTTTACTGTGCTCCGGGAAACCCGGGCATGGCTTCTGACGGGATACGCACTGTCCCGCTTGATGGATCTGACCATGCTGCGATTATCAGTTTTATCAGGGCTAACAGTATAGACTGGGTATTCGTCGGACCTGAAGGCCCGCTTATGGAAGGCATAACTGACGATCTGCAGGAAGCGGGGATCGCGGTATTCGGCCCTTCCCGCGCGGCAGCCCAGATAGAAGGATCGAAAACTTTCGCGAAACAGCTTATGCACCGGCATAATATCCCTACTGCCGCCTATGCTGCATTCGCCAGCTTTGAAAAGGCATCAGCTTATATTGAAAAGCATGGGGCACCGGTGGTGATAAAAGCGGACGGGCTGGCAGCCGGCAAAGGTGTTACAGTTGCGATGGATACGGATACCGCCCTGCAGGCCCTGCACGACATTTTCGTCGGCAATAAGTTCGGCTCCGCAGGTTCCAGCGTTGTTATTGAGGACTTCCTTGAAGGCGAAGAATTCTCGCTGATGAGTTTTGTCAGCGGAAACAGGTTCTGGACCATGCCGGTATCGCAAGACCATAAACGGGCTTATGACGGCGACAAAGGGCCTAATACCGGCGGTATGGGTGCCTACTGCCCGGTCCCCCAGATATCAGGTGATATTGTTGATACGGCAGTTGACAGGATCATCCGTCCTGCTGTAGAAGGTATGGCTTCTGAAGGCATCCCTTTCACAGGCGTGCTCTATGCCGGCCTGATCGCAACTGATGAAGGCCCTAAGGTCATTGAGTTCAATGCGCGTTTCGGCGATCCGGAAACCGAGGTCATCCTTCCCCGGCTTACCAGCGATCTGGGGGCTGGGATCGAGGCTATCCTTAACGGGAAAGATCCCGTTTTCACCTGGCAGGATGATGGTACAGAAACTTTAGGTGTTATCCTTGCTTCAGAAGGGTATCCCGGCAATACCCGTACAGGTGCGGTGATCCCTGACCTCAACAGTGCTATAGCCGAGGCAGGCCTTAAGGATTCTTCCCATGTTTTCTTCGCAGGGGCAGCTGCCTGCAGTGCCGGCGGTTCTTATAGAGGCGCAGATGCAGGCATCGGTACAGAAACACATGCCGATGATGCCGGCCATGGGCTGCTATCATCTTCAGGGCGGGTACTGCTCCTTGAGACGACCGCCCATACTGTTGCCGAAGCCCGGGACTGTATTTATTCGCTCCTTGACAGCGTACACACTAACGGCCTGTTCTACCGCCGTGATATTGGAGCCAGGGCACTCAGGCAGCAGTAAAGCTGGACATCCTGGTATCCTTCAGTTTTGGAGAAAGACAGCAAATTACCATTTTCACGCAGCAGATCCTCCTTCGGCTTATTTATTTATCTGTTTCGCCTGAAGCCTGTATCCTTTTCCCCGCGCCGGCAATCGAAAGGGCCAGTATAACAATTGCTGCAGCAAGAAATGCCGCCCATGTCACCGTTGTGTTCCATACGCTCAGCGAACTGAAAACAACAGTCCCTACGGGGATCGCAAGCATAAACAGCAGTGACAGGAAATTACTTGTCTGGGCCAATACATCAGACGGCAGATTGCTCACAAGCAATGCAGCTGCCTAAAGACTGCACCGAGATCTTCCACAATTGCCGCCTGACCGGGATCCGCGTCGCACGGATCCCTTGCTTTTATACCAGTTTCTGTCCTCTGTTTTTATTCCCTATTATTCAGCACCCAACTTGCGCCTGCATTCAGGGCACAGCCCTATTATTTCAAACATATGATATGTGACGCTGAACCCGTGCTCTGCAGCAGCCTTATTGATCCACTGCTCGTTCGGCGGCTCGATCTCAACGGTTTTCCCGCAATTTTCGCAGACCATGTGATGGTGATGGCGATGCCGATGGTTCTGCCCCCCATGCCCTTCATCGCAGAGCCTGTACAGCTGCTCTCCGTTGAGATGGATAGTATCCACCTTGCCTTCTGAAGCCAGGACACCAAGCTGGCGATACACCGTCGCCATGCCGACTTTCAGCCCGGCAGACTGCAGCTTGCTGTGAAGGGTGGGAGATGACATGAAATCAGGTTCAGACCGCAAAATATTAAGTATTGCATCTTTCTGGACAGTATTCCGGTGCTTCTTCCGAAACCATGTACTGCTGCCGCTGCTATGATCGTCCTCAGCCATTATATCCTCCTTATCCCAGGATATCATCCCAGCAATGGGTGCCTGCCAATTCCTGCGCTGCCTGCCGTGTATCATCTGTCAGGACGGTGATATGGCCCATTTTGCGGTTATGTTTTGCCTCAGCCTTGCCATAGTCATGGACATGCCACTGAGGATAGTTAGGAGCGATCCTTTGGACAGGCCCTACATGCTGCCCAAGCACGTTTACCATAACTGCAGGGCTGAGGAGTTTCGGCTGCTCCAGTGACCAGCCTGCTATCCCGCGGATATGCGCATCATACTGGCTGAATGAGCATGCCTCTATAGTGTAATGTCCTGAATTGTGAGGACGCGGGGCAAGCTCATTGACCAGCACACCCCCGTCACGGGTAATAAAAAGCTCTATCGCCAGCGTCCCGCTGAGGCTGAACCCGCGTGCCAGGCTGAGGGCCAGCTCCCTCGCACGCCTGCAGACCCCCTCTCCCACCTGGGCTGGGGCAAACGTCATATGGAGTATATTATTCCTGTGCTCGTTGCGTACTACCGGGAAAGTAACATAGTCCCGGCCATTGCCGGATACGAGGATAGACGCTTCATACTCAAAATCAACAAAACCCTCGAGGACAGATTCCGGGAACCCTTCCGCATCCGGGACCCTGCCAAGGTCCTGCACGCCTCTGAGGACTATCTGCCCATGGCCGTCATACCCGCCGGCGGCTGTTTTCAGGATCGCCGGGTACCCAATCTGTTCAAGGGCACCGGCAAGGTCCTGGCGGGATCCCACTGCTTTCCATGGGGCTGTCCGTATCCCGTGGCTGTTGATAAAAGATTTTTCCGCAATACGGTTCTGTGTTACTCTGAGCAGATCCGTCCCCTGCGGGATCGCCGTTATATCCGCGACTTCATCAAGGGCATCCGCATCCACATTCTCAAACTCATATGTCAGCACATCACTGCGTTCGGCAAGTTTACGGATAGCAGACCGGTCATCATACCCGGCAACAACCTGGAAATCTGCTGCCTGTGCAGCGGGGCAGCCAGGGACAGGGTCGAGTACCCCTGTACGGAATCCCATATAGCGCGCAGCTATTGCCATCATGCGCCCAAGCTGCCCGCCTCCTACGATACCGACGGTATCACCTCGCCTGAGGCTCTCCATACGGCCGTTTGTGATCTCAAACAAGCTCGGCATTTGACTTCTCCACTTTTTCCTTAAGGCTATCGCGATAATCCGCCAGCGCATCGGCCAGCCTGCTGTCTGATACCGACAGGATGCTTACGGCAAGCAGTCCGGCATTCACCGCGCCCGAATCCCCGACAGCAGTTGTTGCTACGGGGATACCGCCCGGCATCTGGACGATTGACAGCAGCGAATCCCATCCGCTCAATGCATGCGAGCGTACAGGCACACCGATAACAGGCAGGGTCGTCTGTGCTGCAATCATACCGGGAAGGTGTGCCGCGCCCCCTGCACCGGCAATTATTATGTGCAGCCCCTGTTCCCGTGCAGAAGAAGCAAATTCTGCCATCAGTCCAGGAGTGCGATGTGCAGAAACTACTTTTTTCATATACGGGACTTGGAACCTGTCTAAAACATCGCATGCCTTTTTCATAGTCCCCCAGTCGCTGGCAGACCCCATAACTACCGCAACAACCGGTTTTCCTGACTGCATACCTGTTTCCGGATCAGCCATGCTGCCTCCTTTATACTGTTTTTCTTTCTGCTACTCATCATACTTGCCCATATATAACTTGCGGCCGCAGCTGAGGCAGGGTTCCACATGATGGAATATGGCAGCCAGCCCGCCTACAAGCCAGATACGGGCATATTACTTGATGTATAACTGCGGATACGCCACTTCTACTTCCGGGAGATTTTCAGGAACTATCCAGATTTATACATGAAACATCCAGGTAGCTTTCCAGAAGAATAGGGAGAATTATCCAGTATAAGGATTTCTAATAGAGCTGTACACAGATTAAAGAGGTGATCATATGGCTGCTATAACAGCACAGGTCCGCAGGGACCACATACCCGGAGGACCAATGCTCCCTGTCAGGGACGCTTCAGCGCATCAGATGAAAGTATACAGGCCGCGTTATCAGGAAGGATACCGCACGTCAGCAATAGTGGAACGCTACGGCTTCCCCGAACCGGTAGATGTTGATTTTGTTATCCCGGCCTACAATGAACAGGATCAGCTCGAAAGCTCGGTCAAAAAATTAGGGGCGTACCTCTCCGGCACTGCTGATGAGCATGGTGCAATCATTGCTGACGGCGTCCCGTCGAACTTCAGCTGGAAAATAGTTATTGCCGATAATGCGAGCACAGACGGCACGTGGGTCATAGCATCCGAACTGAGCGAACGCTATCCGGACCATGTACGCTCCATACGCATCAACCGCAAAGGGCGCGGGTTTGCCCTTAAAACTGCATGGAGCGAGTCAAAAGCAAGGGCTGTTGCATATATGGACGTTGACCTTTCTACAGGACTGGAACATATTGATTCGCTGATCCTTCCTATCCTTGCCGGTACAGCCGATATAGCAATAGGGTCCAGGCTGATGGACCAGTCAGATATCCGGCGCTCGCTCAAACGCGAAGCCATTTCGCGCTCATATAATTTCCTTCTCCACACATATTCCGGGGCACGGTTCCACGATGCCCAGTGCGGATTCAAAGCGATGAGTGCCGCATCAGCGGAAGAGCTGCTCCCCCGGATCGTTGATGATGAGTGGTTCTTTGACACCGAGCTGCTTCTCCTTGCCCAGAGTGAAGGCAAGCGCCTGGAAGAGGTCCCTGTCCGCTGGGTCGAAGACAGCGGCACTACGGTCCACATTGTAGACACTGCCCTTAAAGACCTTAAAGGTATGCGGCGGATGAAGCGCGCACTTCACACATCGTATGCCGACATGCTTCGGGACAGGGCAACATATTACCAGGCCCGGGCGCAGCGGGCATTCCGCGGCAGCCTTGTGCCGCTTGCAGCGATACAGGCCGCCTGAATCCGCAAAGTGCCTGCAATCTGAAAACTTAAAATTGCCAATAACTGAACACTATACTGAAACATACCAAGAAAGGGCTGCTCATGACAACAGCATCCTCACCCCTTACACATAACGCGAAGAATAAGGGGCAGTACTTCCCCGCAGCCACTGCTGCAGATAGCGCATCAGGCGGTGCAGCATACCGCAGAGCCGGTAAAAACAGGAAAATGTATGCAAACCTTTATGCCCTGCCGAGAAGGGCCGCAATAGACTGGATAGCATTCGGGACGCTGATGGTGCTGTCTGTTGCGGTATTCTTTATCAATCTCACTGCATCAGGATACGCCAACGAATTTTATTCAGCCGCAGCACAGGCCGGTTCAAAAAGCTGGCGGGCATTCCTGTGGGGATCTTCTGACTCCGGCAATGCTATTACAGTCGACAAGCCGCCGGCGTCGATATGGCTTATGGCCCTATCTGTACGGATATTCGGGCTGAATTCTTTTGCTATCCTCCTCCCGCAGGCTGCGATGGGTGTCCTTACCACCTTCCTCATTTATTCCCTTGTCCGCCGTTACTGGGGGAACTGGGCCGGAATTATTGCAGGCGCTGCATTCATCACTACCCCCGTGGCGGCGCTTATGTTCCGTTTCAACAATCCTGACGCCCTGCTGGTGCTGCTGATGGTCGGAGCCTGCTATGCGTCTCTGCGCGCATTGGAATACGACACATCACGGCGTGGGAATATGGTGCGTACCGGCTGGATGGCCCTTGCAGGGGTCCTTGTCGGATTCGGCTTCCTGACAAAACAATTTCAGGTGCTCCTTATACTTCCGGGGATTGCCGCAGCGTTCCTGGTTGCTTCGCCTACCGGGATCATCCGCAGGATCGTGGATGGGCTGGCTGCCGTCCTTTCCATGGTGATCGCTGCCGGCTGGTGGGTACTGCTGACAGTGCTTGTCCCGGCTTCAATGCGGCCGTATATCGGAGGGTCTCAGAACAACTCCTTTATTGAGCTGACTTTCGGGTATAACGGCCTGGGCCGTATTACAGGCAACGAAACAGGCTCTGTTGTGCCGGGAGGCGGAAAACCCCAGGGCGGGATGTGGGGCCAGACCGGATGGAGCCGCCTGTTCACCAGCGAATTCTCAACCCAGATCACATGGCTGGCCCTGTTCGCATTCGCGGGAATAGTTATCGGGCTGATAGCCACACGTACTTCCCGGCGCACAGACCCCCGGCGTGCCAGTGTTGTCGTATTCGGCGGATGGCTCGTTGTAACATGGCTGGTTTTCAGTTTCATGTCCGGCATTTTCCACGCATACTATACCGTAGCGCTTGCGCCCGCAGTCGCCATACTTGCGGCGGTAGCAGCCGCCTGCCTGTGGTCTCAGCGGGACAGGACCTGGGCGCCGCTCACAGCAGCTGCCCTTGTGATCGTTACAGCGATATGGTCAAGTAATCTTATCAATACAGCAGCTTCATATGCGTGGCTCTCACGGGCCGTCTTTATAACCGGTATAGTTGGCGGGCTGGCGCTTGCCGTTGCAGGTGCGATGTATCCGCGCGCCGCACACACTGCATCTGCACAGCCTATTGCCAAAGACGGTTTTGCAGCTGCAGCCCGGCCTTCGCAGGGCCTCACTATTGTGCGCATAGCCGCTGTTGTGCTGAGCGCTGCTGCCGTATTTGCCGGCCCCATTGCATGGACATCCGCAACTGTCCTTTCCGGGCATCACGGTTCTATCGTGACTGCCGGCCCGAATTCAGGCGGCCCAGGAGGGGCCGGCGGTCCCGGCGGCGGAGCCCCTGGAGGTATGCCTGGCGGAGCCCTGAATGGAAGCACAGGCAACAGTTCACAGAATCCGGCACAGGACGGTGCAGGCAATGCCCCCGGGACGAACCGGAATAATACTGGCAGCCGGAACAACGGCACCGACGGGCAGAATAATACAGGTATTCAGGGCGGGAAGCCCCAGAACAACAATAATCCCGGCAGCAGCGCAGGTAACAGCAATACAGCCGGCGGCCCCGGCGGAGGGGGAGGCGGTTTCCTCGGCGGCAGCGGTGCTTCAAACAACTCTGCTGTTGTCTCCCTTCTTAAAAAGGACGCAGATAAATACCGGTGGGCCGCAGCAACTACTGCATCACAGAGTGCTGCCTCCTACCAGCTGGCCAGCGAAGAACCTGTCATGGCGATCGGCGGATTCAATGGTACGGATGCTTATCCTACCCTTGCCCAATTCAAGGAGTATGTGAAACAAGGCCTTATCCACTATTACATATCCGGCGGTGAAATGGGAGGCGGACAGCAGAACGGCGGCTCATCAAACGCTTCACAAATAGCCCAGTGGGTTGCGAAAAACTTTACAGCAAAAACTGTGAATGGCACAACGATCTACGATCTGACAGCCAGCAAGTAGCCCTTTCCTGTCTGATGCACCGTGACTCAGACAGGACCGCTTCCCCGTTCCATGCATGGATACGCCAGTATAACTGCAGGTTTTGGTGGAAGGCCGGTAATATGGCCTTCCACCAAAACCTTAACCATATCCATACTCAATAATGACGCTAGCCTCCACACTGCGGCAAGGATTCTGATAAAGTAAAATTACAAACAGACAGGCGAAAGGAATAGTTATGCGTTTACTGGGCAATATACTCTGGATCTTCCTCGGAGGTCTGGAGACCGCCATCCTCTGGTTCTTTATCGGATGCATCCTGTGCATTACTATCATCGGGATACCTTTCGGCACCCAATGCTTCAAAATGGCGGGACTGACCCTCGCCCCATTCGAGAAAACCGTTATCAATAACAGCGGCGTGGCCACGGGTATTTTTAACATTATCTGGGCGCTCACTTTCGGATGGATGCTCGGAGCGGTATACGTTTTTGCCGGACTGGTCAATTTTTGTACTATTATCGGCATACCATTCGGTATACAATCCTTTAAGATGGCAGCTCTGGCTTTCTGGCCATTCGGCTCCGAAATCGTCAATATTGATTAAGACTGCCCATCCAAGATTGCTGCTGCACATACATATCTGTGCGCGGTACACATGCAGCAGTCCGGCCTACTGTACTTTCCTGAAACTTATCCATTAGATACACTGCCTGCCTAAGAGTCAGAATGTAATGACCTGCGGCTTATTATCAGGGTCGTGGCAAGCCATTGATTTTATACAGTCAGGGTTCAGGCTCTGATCACGTATCCACTGAAGAGAATGCTTCTGCGCAGATTTATCGGTTGATATCCCGGATGTTATCATCTCTTCCCATGATCTGGAAGAATAACCCCCATCACCAAAAAGAAGTACGAATTTGCCGTCGCCATTAGTGACTTTCACTGCTATCTGACCGTCTGTATGACCTGGGATGTTGATGAACTGGACACTGCCGTCACCGAACAGATCATATGAGTGATGCGCCGGACCGTTGGTATCATTCCACGTATACAGGTCAATATCCAGCCCTTCCCACCATTTCTTACGGAACCGGACCAGATTATTGGGGAATGCCGTCGCATACTGCATTTCCTGGGCGGCTACCATAATATGCTTCGCTGCAGCCAGTCCCCTCAGGCCATTAGCATGGTCACAATCCAAATGGGTCACGACTACGTAACAATATCTTCCGGCGAAATCCCCTGCCGCCCAAGCTGTTCCGGAACGGTCATTCCTGCGGCAACTACCCCCTGATTCACTTTGTACAGCAGCCATGAATCCAAAGACCGTATCTGTGCTTTACGATTAATAACACCGTGTGGGCTCATGCTTCTATCCCAGCCCGTATCGACGATAATTCGCTTTAGGCGTTGTTACGAGAAAAGAACAGACAGGGAGCCAGAGCCGTTTTGCTTTTGGGGTGAATATCCCTGACCCTTTAAGAAGGTTCGCATCATCACCGCCGAATGGCAGTGAAGGCGAAACACACACCTTTCCTGCCTGCATAACCCGCACACTGAAACCTTTGGCATTATCCGTGCTAATATTGTCCATTCTGATTATCCGCTTTCCGATATCTGTTTCTGCATGGGTCTGCTCCGCATAACCAGCTCAGAGATATATGCGGTATTTTTATTAAACCACTGAGGAATTACATCTGTTATATTTCAGGTTAAGCTACACATAAAATATCCACTGCCTTACGCATTTTCGCAGCAGGATAGCCAGGGGCAGGCAGGAATAATGATAAAGTACAGGTCCCGGATAACTCTTACACCGATATAGTAGCTGGTACGGTTTAACCCTTCTGATACCGCGTAGCCGGCAACAGTATAGATATAGATATAGAGTTATAGATATAGAGTCTCCGGATAAAACTATATCGTCAAAATACGCAGAAATAAAAAATGATCCTGGTAAGGTTGTATTCCCTGCCAGGATCATTTTATATCTTATATTGTTGTATGTGTTGGTGGTGGCGGTGTGCTACTTTCCCGCACCCTGTCGGGTGGAGTATCATTGCCGTGCCAGGGCTTAGCTTCCGGGTTCGGGATGGTGCCGGGCGTTTCTCCTGGGCTGTGACCGCCACAAAACTATATTCTGTTCTTTTTAAGGTGGTGGGTTGGCGACCGGATAGTAGACGCGGGTGATTAGTGTGTTGGTCTTGTGTGTTGCTATTGGTAGGGTTGGTTTGCGTGTGTGTACGGGTTGGTGCTGTTGTCCGTTAGTACCAGTCAGCTGCGCATGTTGCCATGTGTCCACGTCTGGCCTATTAACCCCATGGTCTGGTGGGGGGACTCTTCACACTCAAGGGTGTGGGGGAATCCTTATCTTGGAGAAGGCTTCCCGCTTAGATGCTTTCAGCGGTTATCCTATCCGAACGTAGCTAACCAGCAGTGCCACGGGCGTGACAACTGGCATACCAGAGGTTCGTCCACCCAGGTCCTCTCGTACTATGGGCAGGGCTCCTCAAGATTCCAACGAGCGCAGAGGATAGAGACCAAACTGTCTCACGACGTTCTGAACCCAGCTCGCGTGCCGCTTTAATTGGCGAACAGCCAAACCCTTGGGACCTGCTCCAGCCCCAGGATGC
>ERZ773212.96-NODE-96-length-47776-cov-8.556212_pt1 | contig 47776 bp, 42 predicted proteins | sample MGYA00581005_ERZ773212 | MGnify/ENA primary metagenome ERZ773212 (study PRJEB29015, sample SAMEA2738154) | human oral metagenome | biome: human oral; feature: human-associated habitat; material: saliva | place: China | collected 2196 ... | reverse complement strand
GCTGATGGCGTCTGCCCTTGTTTCATCCTGCATGATGAACCTCCTATGAAATTGAATACGATGCGCCGTATCCCAGATGCGAGGCAGTCGCCCCATGGATATGGCAGATATGCCGTCACGCGGAACAGCGCCTGCGCGCGGCACGGGTTTTATCTTAACACATCTCATTTCCCCGTGCAAACCACACCGGCGATTTTCCTAAATATTTTGATGAAGTGCACAGGGATCCATCCAGTCGTGTCTTGAGGTAGATCTTTTCTAATGTTTTTAATGTATTCCTTGATTCCACAGCAAAAGCACGATATAATTCATTAAAAGGGAATAAACATAAAATTAAGGAGGGGAACCCTATGACCATCAGGACAAAACTTCTGCTCATGGGTGCCGTCATGGCGATTCTTGTCGGCGTCATCTGTGCCATCGGCTACCACGAGTCAAAAACAGCACTCGAAGAGAGCACCTCGGCGGAGATTACCGCCACGGTGGACGTCGAGGCCGCCACACTGAACGGCTGGCTGCTCGAAAAGAAGCAGCAGGCGCAGAGCGCGGCGGATCTGCTCACCGCCATGGACGGCAATCCGATGCAGGGCGATCACAGTCTCCTGAGCCTCGCGTCCAGCGACAAGGAGGTCATTGAGTTCAGCCGCGGCTCCGAGGATGGCACATTCCTCTGCTGGGTAGACGGGGATATCACCGGAGAGATCGACCCGCGCACGCGTGACTGGTATAAAGACGCAAAGGCAAAGAATATGGCCCTCTTTACCTCCGTATATCAGGATATGCTCAACAAGAAACTGATCGTCACCGTCGCCGCACCGTACCATACGCAGAACGGCACCTTCGCGGGGGCAATCTGCTCCGACATCGCGCTGGATGCACTCTCCGCGCGCGTACAGGAGCTGAAATATCACGGTGCAGGCAAGGGCATGATCGTCGACCCATCGGGCGTGGTGATCGCCGATGTTGACGGGAATACGCTGCGAAAGGTGTCCGACGATCCCATCCTCAAAGATCACTTTGGAGAAATGCAGGAGAAAAAACAGGGGCACTTCGTCGCGTCCAAGGACGGCGAGGATCAGATCATCGCCTACACGACCGTCCCCGAAACGGGTTGGATCGTCGCCATTGACGTTCCGGAGAGCATTGCCTTCGCGCAGCTCGCCTCCCTGCGCGTCTCCTACGCGGGGCTGACCCTTGTCGGCATCCTGCTCGTCATCGGCATCATCATCGCCCTCCTCCGCTTTGCCGCGACCATCACGACCGCAACGACGGCACTCTCGGAGCACGTCGATGCGCTCGCCCATGGGCGGCTGAACCTCGCCGATCTCCCCGTCACCTCGAACGATGAGCTCGGCCGGCTTGCCGCGAACTTCAACACGATGGTCGGGAATGTCCGCAGTCTCATCAAACAGGTCGCATCGATCGCCGAGCAGCTTGCCGCCTCCTCCGAAGAGCTGACGGCGGGCGCACATCAGATGGCAGAGTCCGCCACGGAGATCGCAGGCACGGTCTCCGCGACTGCGACGGGGTCGGAGAAACAGCTCCATGCCCTCACGGCGGCACGTGACACGATCCACAAGGTATCGGACGACATCGGGGCGATGTCCGCGAAATCCGACGCCGTCGCCGATGAGTCCGCCGCAACCGCCGATGCCGCCAAGAAGGGCGCATCCCTGATGAACGACGCTATGGACAAAATGACTGCCATCGAGCAGAGCGTCCAACGCTCGGCGGAGGTTGTCGAAAAGCTCGGCGAGAGCTCCCAGCAGATCGGTGAGATCGTCGAGACCATCTCCGCCATCGCCGAGCAGACGAATCTCCTCGCGCTCAACGCTGCCATCGAGGCGGCACGTGCGGGCGAGACAGGACGCGGCTTCGCCGTCGTCGCCGAGGAGGTCAGAAAGCTCGCCGAGCAGTCGCGCGACGCCGCCGACCAGATCAAGGAGCGCATCTCCTCCGTCCAGAGCGATACGACGCACGCCGTCAATGCCATGCACACGGGCACCGCGGAGGTGCAGGTCGGTGCGGGCGCGATTCACGCCGTCGGCGAGCAGTTCGACAGCATCATGCACAAGGTCGATGCGATCAATACGGAGATGGCAGCGATCAATGCGGCGATGCAGAACGTCGCTCAGGGCGCAGAGGAGATCGTTCACTCTGCCGGCGAGGCCGACGCCATCTCACAGACCACGGCGGCGCACATGCAGACCATCGCCTCCGCCTCGGAGAGCCAGTCCGCATCGAGCGAGGAGATCGCTGCTGCCTCACAGGCACTCGCGACTCTCGCCACGGATCTGCAGAATACGACACAGAAATTTACACTCTAAACGACTTCGTATGAGAAGTGTCGGCAGTACAAGGGGAAACACCCTCGTGCTGCCGTCTTTTTTACATCCACGTGTTCTTTCGCGGATAAAATATTCTTTTAATTTCAATTCATTTGTTTTATCCAAATTAAATAAATATTAGCGAAACATCTTGCCTTATTCCTCCAAAAGGCGTAAAATTATCTTATTATAGGGAAGTATACTATTCTAAGGAGAGAGAGACATGAGCATCAGACTAAAACTGCTGCTGACGGGCATCGTCATGGCCGTCCTCGTCGCCGGAATCTGCATCATCGGCTACATCACGGCAGAGCGCGCCCTCACAGCAAGCATCTCAGGAGAGATCAACGCCGTTCTCACGAACGAGTGCAGCCAGCTCGACGGGTATCTGCGCGAAAAGGGGAAATTGGCGGACGCAACCGCCAATCTGCTCGAGGAGTTCGTCGATCGTCCCGAACGCCTGGATCATGCACTGGTGAGCCTCGGCTCCAATGATCCGGAGGTGTTCGACATTGTCAACGGCACGGAGGACAACCACTTTATCGGATGGGTCGGCGGCGATGCGAGCGATCGGGTCAACCCGCATGACCGCCCGTGGTATCAGCAGGCCGTCAAGACGAGCGGGCTGTCCTTTACCGCACCGTACGAGGACATCACACAGAAGAAGATGATCGTCTCCGCCACACGCTCGTACAGTGATCGCACGGGCGCGCTGCGCGGCGGGGTCTGCGTCGACATCTCGCTCGACACACTGGGCGAGCGCGTCAAATCACTAAAGTACCACGGCGAGGGCGAGGGCGTCATCGTCTCCTCCGACGGGCTCATCATCGCCTCCTCCGAGGGATACGCCATGAAACGCGCCGAGGACACCTCCGTGCTCAAAGCGCATTTTTCCGAGATGATCCAGAAGAAGAGCGGCTATTTCTCGATGGAGAAGAACGGCGAGGAGCAGATCATCGCCTATGGCACGGTGCCCTCGACGGGCTGGATCGTCGCCATCGCCGTCCCAAAGAGCGTCGCCTTTGCCCAACTGGAGAGCCTTAAGATGACCTACGGAGTGCTCAGCGTGGTCGGTATTCTCCTCGTCATCGGCATCATCATCGTCCTGCTCCGCTTTGCCGCGACCATCACAACCGCGACAGAGGCACTCACAGGGCACGTCGATGCGCTCGCCCACGGACAGCTAAACCTCCCCGATCTCCCCGTGAACTCGGACGACGAGCTCGGACGGCTCGCCGCGAACTTCAACACGATGGTCGGGAACATCCGCAGCCTCATCCGTCAGGTCGCATCGACCGCCGAGCAGCTTGCCGCCTCCTCCGAGGAGCTGACGGCGGGCGCACATCAGATGGCGGAGTCCGCTACGGAGATCGCAGGGACGGTCTCCTCCGTCGCGACGGGAACGGAAAAGCAGCTCACGACGCTCACTGCGGCACGTGACAGCATCCACAAGGTATCGGACGACATCGGGGCAATGTCCGCAAAATCCGACGCCGTCGCCGATGAGTCCGCTGCGACCGCCGACGCCGCCAAGAAGGGCGCATCCCTGATGAACGACGCCATGGACAAAATGACCGCCATCGAGCAGAGCGTCCAACGCTCGGCGGAGGTCGTCGAGAAACTCGGCGAGAGCTCCCAGCAGATCGGCGAGATCGTCGAGACCATCTCCGCCATCGCCGAGCAGACAAATCTCCTCGCACTCAACGCCGCCATTGAGGCGGCACGCGCGGGCGAGACAGGGCGCGGCTTTGCCGTCGTCGCCGAGGAGGTCAGAAAGCTCGCCGAGCAGTCGCGCGACGCCGCCGACCAGATCAAGGAGCGCATCTCCTCCGTCCAGAGCGATACGACGCACGCCGTCAATGCCATGCACACGGGCACCGCGGAGGTGCAGGTCGGTGCGGGCGCGATTCACGCCGTCGGCGAGCAGTTCGACAGCATCATGCACAAGGTCGATGCGATCAATACGGAGATGGCAGCGATCAATGCGGCGATGCAGAACGTCGCTCAGGGCGCAGAGGAGATCGTCCACGCCGCCGGCGAGGCCGACGCCATCTCCCAGACCACGGCGGCGCACATGCAGACCATCGCCTCTGCCTCGGAGAGCCAGTCCGCATCGAGCGAGGAGATCGCTGCGGCCTCACAGGCACTCGCAACCCTCGCCACCGACCTCCAGAATACGACGCAGAAGTTTAGATTCTAAATCCCGCATGAAACAGGGGCTGTTGCGCGAAGTTTGCGACTTCGTGCAACAGCTCTCTTTTCGTAAGAAACAATTGCTTTTCACCGAATTCACGGTATAATAACCACAGAACGACCCCAGACAAACGGCGGTGTCTTCCCCCCGAGGGGGTGAGCGAACGGCAGACCCCGCACCTGCACGCAAGACAAATCGCACCGCAGAAAGGAAGCCCTATGACGGATATCATCGACCTGCACACCCACACCGTCGCGAGCATGCACGCATACAGCACCATCCGCGAGATGGCGGCAGCAGCAAAGGAGAAGGGGCTCTCCCTCCTTGGCATCTCTGATCACGCGCCCGCCATGCCCGGGACGTTCCATGAGATCTACTTTCACAATTTCAAGGTGATCGGTCACGCCTCGTACGGCGTCGAGATCATGATGGGCGCAGAGCTGAACATCATGGACGAGACGGGGCGCGTCGATCTCCCCGAAAAGGTGCTGAAAAAGCTCCACTACGGCATTGCGAGTCTGCACGATCTCGTGATCGCCCCCGGCAGCACGGCAGAGAATACGGCGGCGCTCGTCGGCGCAATGAAAAATCCCTACGTCAATATCATCGGGCACCCCGATAATCCCGCCTACCCTGTCGACGTTGACGCATTGGCGCGTGCCGCCGCAGCGGAGCACGTCCTCATCGAGATGAACAATTCCTCCCACGACCCGCACGGCAGCCGCCCCGGCAGTGATTGCCTCGCACGCGATCTGCTCGCCGCCTGTCGCCGTCACGGCGCACATATCCTCCTCGGAAGTGATGCGCACATCGACGCAGACGTCGGGGAACACGGCTATACACACGCCATCCTCGAGGAGATCGGATTCCCCGCCGCGCTTGCCCTCAACGATGATCCCGCACGGCTAAAGGCTTGGCTGACAGAGCGCCGTGCAAAAAATGGCGTGCAGGCCCTAAATTATTTTTCTTAATTGTTTCGATTTTATTGCAATTTATTTTTATTTATCGTTATTTATTGTTTTTGCGAATAATGTATGCCTCCGCAGCAAAAAGCACCGACCAAGAATCTCTTGATCGGTGCTTTTCTCGTCGCCTCTTACTCCTCGCCCTCACCCCACGAGGTATCCGTGAAGAGATCGAGCGACTCTCCGGGCAGGGCGCGCTGCGCGGAGATCTCGAATGGAATTTTCTGCGTGCGCACGCACGCAATAGCGAACATATTGATTGCCGTCGACATATTCATCCCGACCGCACCGCAGAACTGCTCAAAGCTCTTTTTGAGCTCGGCATCCATGCGGATACTGATGCTGGTCTGTGCCATGTATGCCATCCCCTTTACAAGTTCACACTTTCTTCTAAGAATATCATATTTCGTGCGCTGTTGCAATAGGGAGAGCTGCACAGGCACGCAGTTTTCGCAGGAGATTTGCCTTGCTCTTGGAGAGTGCCCCCGCACTCGTGCCGAGGAGTACCGCGATCCGGCGCAGTGTGAGGTCGCGGAAATAGTGGAGATCGAGCACCTCCTTCTCCCGCGTCGTGAGGTGGTGCATCGCACGCGCGAGGATGTCCTCGGCGAGGAGGCGTTCCTCCGCGCGCTCCATCGGACGGTCAGCGGCATACCCGCGCCACAGTTCCTGCCCGTCCGCCTCCTCCGGCGGTGCACAGGTGCGCGATCGCCGCCGCAGCTCACGACGAAACTCCGCGATGAGCGCATGGTGGACGCGCGCCTTGACAAAGCCCGCAAACGGTACGCCCTGCCGCGCGTCGTAGTCATGTAGTGCCTCGAGAAAGGCGAGCGCAGCAACGTTCTCCGCCTCCGCCGCGAGTGCCGTCCCGCGCAGATACGGCGCATACGCCTCCGCGACAATCAGCCCGCGGTAACGTGCCGTCATCTCTGCCATTGCACCCGCCTCACCGCGCACGGCGCGCACGATGACAGCGTCCTCCTCCGCCTTCGTCAGGGGCGCGTACCTTTGTTTTCCATCGAATGCCATTGGATATTCCTCCTTCAAACGTTCGTTTTGTTATCTGGAGTATATCAGCTCGATGGATGCACTGCAAAAGTACCATCCATGTGATGGCAGAAAAAAACCGCAGATTTCTCTGCGGCAGATGTCTTTTCGATGCGTTTTTTCGCTCATGCAGCACGCACACAATTTTCTCACGGCGCCACGCTACCCGCGAGCGAGGCCAGAGATGCGCTGATGACGTTCTCATCGACCTGCTGGATGCAGGAGATGATGTAGTCACGGTTCTCCATGCGGAACGGGATGAGGTGGTGCAGCCGCAGGACGCGCGTGCCGTCAGGCAGCCGCTTGTGCAGGAGGATCGTATTCTTCGCATCCGCGTGGAGGAGGAGGCTCTGCAGATGCTCCATGCTGTAAAAACGGCGATAGATCGCCAGCTCGGCAGGGAGTGCCATCGCTTTGCCGTAGCGATCGAGCAGCTCCTCAAGCGGGTCAAATTTGTTGAGATAGCTCGGCTCGGTGACGGAGCAGTACACCTGTGTGAGCCGCTGCCGATTGAGGTCGAGGAGGTCGACGCGGTCGTAGAGCTCGATGATCTGGTTCATCGCCTCCTGCATCGAGCCTGCCTCCGGACTGAACCGCGAGATATTCACGGTCGCCATGAGGAAGACAGCACGCGTGTCGTCCTCGTCACGCGCGATGAGGCGCAGACGGACGCTGTTAAAGGAGTTGCGCGTAACGAAGTCCGTATAGACCTCGCGCTCCGTGCGGTCCGCCTCCTCCATCATGCGCGCGATCATGCGCTGATTTTGCTCAAGGCGACGCTCGTAGTGCGGGGTGTCGGCACTCCCCTCGTCGAGCTCGATGCTCTTCATGAACAGGCGAAACATGTGGTTCTGATAGAGATACTTGAACGAGCCGTCGCAGTCCTCGAGAATGGCAAGCGCGAGCGCATCGCCGATCTCAGGGGAGCCACGCCGCTCGAGCGGGGTGTTCGAGAGCACGTTGATCGCGCCGACACGCGCGTAGTAGCTGTTGAGACGGAACGGCTCCACCTTGACCCGCGCCGTAGGTCCATAGCAGTAGGCAATCGCCTCCGCCAGCGAGATCGGTGGGCTGAAGAGATAGCCCTGCACCTTTTCGCAGCCGATTTCCCGCAGAAACTCGAACTGTGCCTCGGTCTCGACCCCCTCGGCGAGCGTGTGCATCCCGAGCTCCTTTGCCATGTTGACGATGGAGCGGATGACAATCGCTGATTTCGGATTGGTCTCGAACGAGCGCAGGAAGTTCATGTCGATTTTGAGCACATCAAAAACATAGTCCTTGATGTTGTTCAGCGAGGAATAGCCGCTGCCGAAGTCATCCATCCAGACCTCGTAGCCCAGCGCACGGAAGCGCGCGATCTCGCCCTGCAGGAACGTCTCATCGTCGCCCTGCACCCCCTCCGTGACCTCAATGTTGAGCATCTGCCGTGCCACGCCGTGGCGCAGGCGGACATCCTCGACCGCCTGTACCATATCCATCAGGCGGAAATCCGCCCGAGAGAGGTTCACCGAGATACGCAGAAGGCTCCAATCCGGTATGTCGCGCTGAATCTGTACCATGGACGCGCAGACCTGATCGATGATGTAGAGGTCGAGCTGCGGCGAGAGATGCGCGTCTTCCAGCACGGGGACGAACACGCCCGGCGAGATCGCGCCGTAGACGGGATCCTTCCAGCGCGCGAGTGCCTCGAACCCACAGATCTCGCGCGTCATCGTGCGGATCTCGGGCTGGTAGTAGACCATGATGTGCCCGCCCATGATCGCCTTGGAAAAATTGCGGACGATGTAGCTGCGGAAGTTGAGCTCCTCCTCCATCGAGGGGTCAAACACCGCCCACACGAGATCATAGGTGTTCTTGATGGTGTTGCAGGCGATCTTGGCGCGATCCACAATGCGCGCGACGTCCGTCACATCCGCATCGGGGCGGTAGATGCCCGCCTTTAGTTCGAGCGGAAGATGTGTGTCGTAGATGCGGACGTGGTCGTGGATGAACCGCACCTGTCGATCCGGCTGCTCGATCGGCGTCGCCACGACGAAGTGATCGTCGTTGAACCGCGAGACGAGATCCCCTGGAAACGTCTCACGCAGGAGATCCGCGACATAGCGCAGGAAGCGATTGCCCTGCTGAAAGCTGTAGCGCTGGTTAAAGCTCTTGAAATTTTCAATATCAAAGTAAATGAACGTCAGCGGCCGCGTCATCGAGTCCTGCAAATGGAGCGACGCATGCCGCATGAACTGCATCATATTGAGAAGGCCGGTCACGGGACAGGCCTCTTTTTTACTATAGTTTTCCAGTAATGTTGTCCCCATACTCTCCTCACCTACCACCTAAGAAATCATGCCCCCCACGTCGGCTTTCCCCGTTTTCTGTGTCGCAGTCACTACCCAGCTGCGACGATATGCCCGGTATGATGCCGCAGCCGAACGGGAAAATTGGATCTGCGATTTCTCAGAGCGAGATACGCGCGAACTCCTCGACCATGTCGCGCAGGCTCATGCCGCTCGTGCCGCTGAGCACGCCCGATCGCTCCCCCGGTGCCTGCTTCATCTTGGCGACGATGGCGTCAAAGAGATCGTCCTCGATCGAGCCCGGCACCAGCTGCTCCCAGTTCGCAGCATCGTACGGGCGCTCCTTGACAGCGTTCTCGGGGCGACCCGTCACCTCGAGCTCCGAGATGAACATGATCTCGCGCCGCTCGGGGCTGATGTAGTAGTGCTCCAAAAAATACTTGTTCGGGCGCACCTTGCCATCCTCGGCAACGGGACCGCCCGTCGTATTTTCCACGAGACGCACCCACGCCTCAATCATGCGCTCCCTGCCGCTGTTCGGACGCAGCACCCAACGTGAGTTTTTGGAGTCCAGATAGTAGGTAAAGCCGTTGTCTACAAAAAGGGTCTTGTATCGCGCCTTCTTCTCGCGTTTTTCCTCTGCTTTCTTCGCGTCACGCTCTGCCTTCTTCGCCGCCTTGGCGTCCGCTACGGAGCGCTTTGCCGCGAGGCGCGCAGACAGCCCCATCGGCGCATCCGCAGTCTCTGCCGTCGCCGTGCCCTGCGCCTGTGCCGCCACAGCCTGTGCGTCCTCCGGCGCGGCGGCACTCACGCCGCTGCCGACGGCAAACGCCATCAGCGTCCCGAGCGCGATTCCCTTCCAACATCTTGTCATTCGTCGTCCCGCCCTTCCTGTCATCATTCATCATCGTGTCCGCCGTGCCCGTCCCCACGGGCGGCGTACATGGTGCATTGGCACATTTATGTCATTCTAATTATTTTCGACGTGAACCGCATAAATCCTTTATAAAAAAGGCAGGATTTTTTAGCAGTACGGGTATTTTATCACGCTTCTGTATAAAAAGATACTGCCGCACGATGTTTTCCAACTTCGTATAGCAGTCATGCTATACGAATCGCTGATAAAATGAAGTCCGTCAGATTGGCATAGATTTTTCGCCCGAACGAGGTGGAAAACCGGACGCAGAGTGGTGCTCTGTGGAGGATTTTCCGCCAAAGTGCGGGCGAAAAAGATGCGTCAAGATGGCGGTGCTGAATTTATCAGTGCTTCCTATAAAAGAGGCCGGCGCGTCGGTGCTCCCCCGCCGCGTGGATAGGCGGCGGGCGTCTGCCGCTCCTTGGTCACCGTGAGAATCGCACGCACATCGTCGAGCCCCGGCAGATGCACAGGACGCGCCGTAATGCGGCCGCCGCCGAGCACCTCCGCCGCACGCCGCGCCTCCTTTTGCTCCTCGGCATAGGCGCGTCCCTTCAGCGCGAGCAGGGTGCCGCCGACGCGCACGAGCGGCAGCGTATACTCAAGGAGAACAGGCAGCCGTGCCACGGCACGGCTCACGACAATATCATACGCCGCACGGTGCTCCGCCGTGCGCGCCGCCTCCTCCGCGCGTGCGTGGATACAGCGCACATTCTGGAACCCCATCGCCGCCGTCACCTCCGTGAGGAAGCGCACGCGCTTGTTGAGTGAGTCGAGGAGTGTCACCGTGAGATGCGGCGCATAGACCGCAAGCGGAATGCCGGGGAGCCCCGCGCCCGTCCCCACGTCGATCAGCGTCCGCGCCCCATCAAAGAGTGCAGCGTCGTACGCCGTCAGGCTGTCGATGATATGCTTGACCGCGACATCCTCGGGCGCGGTGAGTGCCGTGAGATTCATGCGCGTATTCCAGTCGAGGAGCATTTCATTATAGACCGAAAACTGCCCGATCTGCTCCGCCGTCAGCTGGATGCCCGCCTCGTCCGCGCGCGCCGCCAGGATCTCCTCAAACGCCGTCATACTGCCCCCTTTCTGCTCTCAGCCGCGAATCAGCAGCACCGACACATCGTTCACATTCGTCCCCGTCGGGCCCGTCACGATCAGCCCGCCCACATCGTTCAGCGCGGGATAGGCATCGTTCTCCGCGAGTGCCTCCGCCGCACTCCGCCGCTCCCGCGCGAGTGCCGCTGCCGTGCCGCCGTCCACGTAGCCCCCCGCCGCATCCGTCGGGCCGTCCGTCCCGTCACTCCCGACACTGAACACCGCCACGTTCGGGATACCGGCAATGCCGTCCGCCGCCGCGAGTGCGATCTCCTGATTGCGTCCGCCGCGCCCCATGCCCTTCAGCTGCACCACCGTCTCGCCGCCCGCGATATATGCAAACGAGCCCGCGTGCGCATGCGTACGGGCAATCGCCGCGAGGAAACGGCCCGCCTCGCGTGCCTCGCAGTCGAGCTGATCCGTGAGCAGCACCGGGCTGTAGCCGCGCCGCTCTGCCGCCTCGGCCGCCGCCGCACACAACTCGCGCACGCTGCCCGTGATATGCGTCGTCACATTCGGAAGCTCCGACGGCAGCGGCGTATCAAGCAGCTTTGTCGCGGCAGCAGATAGACGGATGCCATACTTCTTCACGACAGCGTGTGCATCCTCTGCCGTCGACGCATCGGGGTATGCCGGCCCCGAGGCAATCATATCGAGCGGATCGCCGAGAATATCGCTCAGTACAATCGTAAAGACCTGCGCGGGCGCACAGTGCTCTGCAAATCGCCCGCCCTTCACGGCACTCATGCGCTTGCGCAGCGTATTCACCGCCACGATGTCCGCGCCCGAGGCGAGCAGCTGCTCCGTCAGATCCTTCAGCTCCTCCGCCGGGATCAGCGGCTTTTCAAAGAGCGCGCTCCCGCCGCCCGAGAGGAGGAAGAGCACCGTATCCTCCGCCGTGAGACCTTCGGTCAGGTCAAGTGCCTCCTGCGTCGCCGCAAACGAATTCGCATCCGGCACGGGGTGTCCCGCCTCACGGCAGGCAATATTCGGTATATCGCCTTTGATATGTCCATACTTTGTAATGACAATACCGCGGTCAACACGACTACCGAGCTCATCCGCTGCCGCACGCGCCATCTGCCACGCGGCCTTGCCGACCGCGACCAGCACAATGCGCCCCGTGCCGAATGTATGCCCGCGCAGAGCCTTCTCCACCGCCGCATCCGGCAAAATCGCCGCCAATGATTCCTGTATGATGCCATCCGCATCGCTGCGCAGATTCATAATCATCGCTCCTTTTCTTCTTTCTTCCTATTATACCACACGATTCAAGAGGCGTCTTTTCCTCTTGTCAATCTGTAGGCTACCTGTTATAATGGACATAGAAAGAACGCCCCTGGCGGCATCTTTCCAAAATAGAAGATTATTTACGAGAAATAACCGCACATTTGGTCGATGGGGCGGTTATTTCTTTTGGGTTATTGCAAGTAAATATCCGGTTGCCACGACAAGCAATACAATCGCGTCAAATTCGGTCATACTCACGCACCCCCTTTCGGGGGAAAGAAGCCGCCACAAGTCCGGGGACGTTCCACATTTATTATATGGTACATCCCGGTCAAAAGTCAAACATATTATCGAAAAGCCTGTTTGGAGCACGCACTCCAAACAGGCTTTTATGATCGGAACACTCTCAGTTCACGACGTTCTCGGGCTTCCCTTCGATAAACGCCTTCACATTGTTCGCCGTCGTCTTCATGATGCGCTCACGCGCCTCCTTCGTCGCCCACGAGATATGCGGCGTGATGATGCAGTTCTTCGCCGTGAGCAGCACATTGTCCGCCTTGATCGGCTCCGTCGACACAACATCAAGCGCCGCACACGCGACCTTGCCGCTCTCGAGTGCCGCCGCCAGATCTGCCTCCACCACGAGAGGCCCGCGGCTATTGTTGATGAGGATGACCCCGTCCTTCATCTTCGCGATGTTCGCCGCGTTGATGATGCCCTCCGTCGCGGGGAAGAGCGGGCAGTGCAGGAAGATGAAATCCGACTGTGCGAGGAGTTCATCGAGACTGACGTACTCAGCGACCGCACGCCCTGCATCCGATTCATGCGCATCGCTCGCGAGAACGCGTACATTGAGCGCGCGCAGCACCTTCGCCGTATTGACACCAATGCGTCCGAGGCCAATGATGCCCGCCGTCTTCCCACTGACCTCTATCATCGGATGGTGCCAATAGCACCAGTCTGGATTCGACGCCCATTCCCCTGCGTGAACGGAGCGATCATGATCACCGATGTGAGAACATGCCTCAAGCAGAAGCCCGATTGCAAACTGGCTGACATTGTCTGTGCCATAGACAGGCACATTCATGACAGGGATATTCTTCGTGTGCGCATATTCGTAGTCCACAACATTGTAGCCCGTTGCGAGCACCGCAATCGCCTTCAGATTCGGACATTTGTCCATCGTATCCTTGCTGATCGGCGTCTTGTTGATAACAATGACATCCGCATCACCGATGCGCTCCGCGATCAGCGGCGACTCCTCGTACGCCGTGCGGTCATATACCGTCACCGCACCCAGCGCCTCCAGCGGCGCCCAGCTGATGTCCCCCGGGTTCTCTGTATATCCGTCCAGTACCACAATCTTCATCGTATTTCCTCCTCATCATTCAATGTCTAACGGCTCTTTCCTCGTTGGAGGTAAAAAGATTCGATCAATCTCCGTCATATCTTCCGTCGATAGAACAATCTTACCTGCATCTGCATTAAGCAATGCATGCTCTTTTTTTCCTGTACGAGGAATAGCTATTGTCCCTGTCTCACGAATCACCCAAGCTAGGGCAATTTGTGCAGGAGAGGCCCTATATTGTTGCGCGATTTTCTGTACAACAGGGTGTCCAAAAAGATCACAGGAGAGTCGTCCTGCCTGTGCAAGAGGGCAGTACGCCATCAACGCAACATCATGCTCTCTCATCCACGGCAACAGGCTATATTCTATGCCACGCGAGCCCATGTGGTAAAGCACCTGATTTACAACACAGTTTCTCCCGTTTGGCACGCCCCATAATTCTTCCATATCATCAAGGTCAAAATTTGAGACACCCCACGCACGAATTTTCCCTTGAGCCTTAGCCTTCTCTAAGCATGCGACCGTCTCCGCCAGAGAGGTGCTCCCACGCCAGTGATAGAGATATAGATCGAGATAGTCTGTTCCCAATCGAGCAAGACTCGCATCTAACGATGTCATGAGTCTTTTGCGATTTGCATTGGGCGGCAATACCTTCGACACGAGAAAGAGCGTGCTGCGATCATATGGACGTATTGCCTCCCCAACTAAGCTCTCTGAGCGTCCATTTCCGTACATCTCCGCTGTATCGATTAGAGTCATTCCTGCCTCGATGCCAGAGCGAAGTGCCGCTATCTCATCTTTTCGCCGCTCTGATACATCTCCAAGATACCATGTTCCCTGCCCAAGTGCAGGCACACAAGAACCATTCGACAATTTTACTACATGCATCATCAGGTCACCATCCTTATCGTCTTATGCTATGGATCGCCGTCGTGCATTCGATTGCTTTGTCAGTCCTCTAACATGGCCCACGCGCGATTCAGGCACCTCTTAGTATTCGCCAAAACAATGTCTTCATCCTCCTCTGCTGTCGGCTGAACCTCCATCGAGAGAACAAGAGGATCATCCGCACGGAAGAACCCCTCCTCCTTGAGCACTCTGAGATAGTCATAGAGCTCCTCAACATCATTCGCGCTCCCTGGATAGCCGAAGCGCTGATGCAGATCGCCATAGCCCTTTGCCGCGGGATCGGCTACGGCGTTGCCGAAGTGGAGATGCGTGATGTACGGGCGACAGGTGCGAATGACATCTGCCGAGGTCTCATGGCAGATCGGAAAATGAGAGAGATCGATCAAAAGGCCGAAGTTCGGACAGTGCGTGCGCACATCGGCCGCAAATCTTGCCGCAAGCGGTGCAGGCCCGATGAGTGCTGCCTTATCTACGTCATAGTCAAAAATCTCAAGCTCGACATTCATGTTTTTCTTTGCAGCGTAACGGCAGACATTCACCGTCGTTTTGAGAAGCTGTGCGTATGCTTCCTCCTTCGTTTCCTCGCTCCATTTTCCTGCGAGGAAGGCGATGCCGCCAGCGCCAAAGTACTCTGCATCATCCACCGCCTCAATGAGGGTAGCCTCCGCCTTGGAGCGTCCTGCCTCATCAAGATCATTGGGATTCAGCTTGGGACCGAGGAGACGCGGCTGCGCACCATAGCAGACCTTCAGATGCGATGTTTCAAGGATTTGTTTCAGTGCGACACGCTCTTCCTCACTATCACAGCTCTTGATCTCGATCGCATCAAAAAAATCGTCGCATGCGATCTTCTTTGCTGCCTCGAGCGCATTAAGGCGCGGGAAACTCATCCAACGAATCGTACCTACCTTGAAATATTTATGAATGGATTCTCTCATGGTTATATCCTCCTTATCCCGTCTTCTTCTACTTCGTTTTGCGTGCGATGACGATATTTGCCTTCGCCGCAAGAGCCTCTGGTGTATAGCCATATTTTGCAAGCAACGCCTCGTAGTCACCCGACTCCGCGTAGCTAGTCGCACCGATGCCGTCCGCAGGCACGGGGCAAAGGCGCGCAAGTGCTTCCGTCACAGCACCGTAGAGGCCCCCACAGATACTGTGCTCCTCAAAGGTGACGACAGCCCCTGTTTTCTTCGCACTTGCCGCAAGCAGCTCCTCATCGAGCGGCTTAACCGTATGCATATCAATGACTTCCGCTGACACACCTGCACCAGCAAGTAAATCTGCCGCCGCAAGAGCCTTGCCAAGCAGTGTTCCCGTGACAACAATCGTGACATCCGAACCTTCACGCACGCGAATGCCCTTTCCAATGCCGAAGTCCAGCGCCTCCTCATAGATCACGGGTGCCGCTGCGCGGCTGAGCCGCATATAGACGGGGCCCTCATATGCCGCCACCGCACGTACCGCCTTTCCCGTCATCACGGCATCGGACGGTGTCAAAACAACCATGCCTGGAATCGCACGGGTAAAGGAGATGTCCGTGATAGCATGATGACTCGCGCCATCATAGGAGTCCGAAAGCCCCACATAGGTACCTGCAAGTTTGACGTTCATATGATCGTAGCCAACCATCGAAAGGATTGGATCGGATGCACGTGTCGAAAGGAACGCCGAAAAGGTGTTGACAAACGGAATGAGCCCTGCACGTGCCATACCAACAGCCATATTGACCATGTTCAGCTCACTGATTCCGACCTGAAAATAGCGGTTTGGAAACTCCTTGCCAAAGACAGCACTTTTGGTCGAGCCGCCCACATCCGCCTCAAGCGCGACAACGCGCTCATTCTCAGCGCCGAGGCTCTTCAGGGCATCGCCGTAGGCATCCCGAATTGCAATTTTCTTCATGCTTTCCCCTCCAGTTCCCCCTTCGCGGCGGCATAATCCGTGTCGCTGATCGCCTTGCCGTGCCAGGCATTCTTGCCCTCCATAAAGGAGACGCCCTTGCCCTTGACCGTCTTTGCAAGGATGATGGAGGGCGATCCTTTATGCGCCTGCACGCGGCGTACCGTCTCCTCGAAGTCCGTGACCGAATGTCCGTCGCAGGTAAAGACCTCCCAGCCGAACGCCCGCCATTTCGCCGCCACGTCGCCGAGCGGCATGATCTCCTCGACCGTGCCGTCGAGCTGGACGCCGTTGTCGTCAAGGATGGCGATGAGGTGATCTGCCTTGAACTTCGCGGCTGCCATCGCCGCCTCCCAGATCGCGCCCTCCTCGATCTCGCCGTCGCCGAGCAGGACGTAGGTGTAGGAGGCATGCCCCTGCAGACGGTCAGCAAGAGCTATGCCAAGCCCCGCGCCAAGCCCGAGCCCCAACGGCCCTGTCGAAAACTCCACGCCGGGGAGTTTGTGCGCGCAGGGATGTCCCTGCAGGCGGCTGCCCAACTGGCGGAGCGTCTTCATCTCCTCCTTCGGGAAGTACCCCTTCTCTGCGAGGTTAATGTAGAGCATGGGGGCTGCATGTCCCTTCGAGAGAACGAAGTGATCACGTCCATTCATATCCGGATTCTTCGGATCGATGTTCATAATGTCCTGATAGAGTGTCGTAACGATTTCGCAGCAGGAGAGCGAGCCGCCCGGATGTCCGGTCTGAATCGCGTGCAGTACGTCGATCAGCTCAACGCGAAATCTCCGGCAAAGCGCCTCCAGTTCTGCCTTGCGCGTATTTGTCATAATTTCCTCCCGATCTATTCTCCGACTTCCAGTCGTTTCTTCACCTGCGCGATGCACAGCGCAGGGCTCGCGAGCGTGGGGATGCCCGTTGCCGCCTCGATCGCTGCGCTGCATCGTGCCATCGAGCCCTGCGCCAACACAATGCAGTCATAGTCCCGCACGTCTGCAAGTGCCTCCGTGAGGAGACGGTCATGCTCCGTCGGATCGTTCGCCTGCATCGCCCGAAAGGCGGGTTCGACGACCATGCGCTCCACCGTAACCGAGCGACCAAGCGCCGCCGCATTCTCCGCGATCTTCTCTGCGGACGCCGCAATCGTGCTGCTCGCTGTCGCCACGACGAGGACACGATCGCCATAGGTCAATGCTTTCTCGAGCATCGCCTCATCCATAGCGAGTACGGGTACGCCGATGAGGGAGCGCAGGAGCGGCAGATGCGGCGTGAGCGTCGAGCAGGTCACGACGATGAGCTCCGCGCCCGTCTCGGCGCAGCGCTCGAGGTCATGCAGCAGCCGCCGCTGATGCGCGCGTGTAAATGCGCCGACATCATTCGGGTCAAGCGACAGGAACTGATCCCAGACATTGTAGACCTTTACCTCCACCGCGAGCGCCGCCCGCAGTTCCCCTTCGAACGAGGCGGCTACCGGCAGCACCGTATGGAGCAGTGCAATCTTTCTCATCACGTCTCTCCGTACACGCGCCGCAGGATGGGGCGCAGGTGCTCTGCCGCCCCTCTGGCGGCGCCCTTCATATCGGGGATCTGGTAGATCTCCGTTGTGAATGCGCCGTCGTAGCCGGTCTCATGGAACGTCCGCAGGATCTTCTCAAAATCCAAACCGCAGTGTCCAGGATAGCGGCGATTATTGTCCGCCAGATGAACGTGAATGTTATAGTCACTGTACCTGCGGATCGCGGCAAAGAGATCCTTTTCCTCCAGATTCAGGTGGAACACATCCATCATCAGGCGGAAGTTCGAACGATCGACGCGATCCACCATCGCCGCAGCCTCCGCGAGCGTATTGATGAAGTTCGTCTGCATGATCGTCACGGACTCGAGTGCGATGTCCACGCCCTTTGGCGCCGCATAGTCCGCGATCGTACGGAACGCCTCCACGGCGTATGTCTCCGTTTCCTCCTTTGTCAGCTCCCTGCGGTACTGCCCGCGGATGCGTCCGATGTTGATCTTCGCATTGAGCGCCGCCGCAAAGTCGATGATCTCCTTCGTGCGGCGCAGTGCCTCCGCGCGCCGTTCGGTGTCGGGATCTGTGTAGCTCAGACCAAGCTGCCCGAAGATCTCGCCCGTACAGACGAGGACAACCTTGAGTCCGTATGCCTCTTCGAGACGTTTGATCTCCTCCACGCTCAACACGGACGGATTCAGCGTCATAAACTCCACGCCGTCGTAGCCGAGCTCTGCGAGAGCCCGAAAGCTCTCCGCGAGCGGTCCCTGATACGCCGTGACATCATCCGATACAGCAACATCTGGCGTCGCCACCTGATAGCAAAGTCTCATATACTCCCCCCTCCATCTGCAGGCGCAGCATCCTCCGGTGCTGTGCCCATCTTCTGCATCTGATCCATGATCTTCAGCACGGCGAAAAGGACAGTCAGCACACAACCGATCAAAATAGCGACGTTGAGGAGATACAGGGGGTACTCCATGACGGTCGTGATCTCATTCGTCGTCATCTGCTTGGCAATGATCGCATACAGTTCGCGCACGAGCTCCACATGGATCACAAGCGCCATCCCATACTGGAATATCTTTATAGAACCATGAACCCAAGGTCGATTCTTCACTCGTGCGCTGTCCTCGATCAGTGTGAGCGCGATGTGCTCATCTCGCAGAAAAACGACAGAAGATACGATGAAAATCATGCAAATGTCAAGCAGTTTCAACATCTCATCTGTCCATGGAGCAGATACCTGCAATACATTTCTTGCAAATACACCGTAGGTAGAAACGAGAATCATCGCGGTTCCAACAAGCCCGAAGATCGGCATCATGATCTGGTGTACGCGCTGTGTCAACACCACCATCTTACGCCCCCCTCCCTCTCTGCTCTCATTCTTCAACCACAGCAATGACGCGCACCTGACTGCCGTTCGCATTCCGTGTTGGAAGCGGCAGGCATACGAGGGTACAGGTCGGACTGCCGATCTCCCAGAGGTTCGTCATGTACTCCACCTGCAGGATCTCGCCTGCAACGAGCACATGATCGTGCACGGGTTGGTGGATCACCTGCCCCGGCTTGCGATTTTTGATGAGGCGGATCTCATAGTCCTGCGCGAAGTCATAGCCGACGAGCTTCGGCTTATACTCCTTGATCCAGATCGCCGCATCCTCTGTCAGGTAGCAGGAGTTATCCCAGTATGCTGCATCCTTCCAGCTGACCTTTCTGCCGCGGTCGGAGCGGATGAGCAGGCTGTCGTAGTGCTTGTCACGGTGCCCCTCTGCCGCACGCTGGAGCATCTCAGCCGTGATGCCGTCGTTGTCCCCCACATAGGAGAGGTCGAGCACAAGACAGTCCGTCATACACCAGTCGGCAATCGGATAGTCACTCAGCGAGCGTCCGCCATCCACGAAATGCAGGGGCGCGTCGATGTGCGTGAACCAATGGGATTCCAGATTGTACGATGTCACCTGCCACGGATCGCCCTTCGCAAAGGACATAATCTCCTCGAACTTGATCCCGTAGCGCCAGTGCTCCTCAATTGGAAGGGTCAGATCCACAATTCTTCTCATACGGTCCTCCTTCCCCCGAATGCCGCGGCTCGTGCCGCAGCATTCACTGTCCATCATCCTTTATTTGCGAATCAGATCGAGAATTGCTGTTCCGTTCGGCTTCGTGTAGAGCTCCCACGATGCCATTGCCTTATCCTGGAACGCCTTCTTATCCGGATTCTCCACGATCTTGCAGCCGTGATCCTTCAGTGTCTGGAGTGCCGTTGCCTGCTTCTCGTTCGTGATGGCGATCTGCTTCTCGCGCGCCCAGTCCGCCGCCTCCATGATGAGCTGCTGCTGCGAGGACGACAGTTTGTCAAAGGTCACTTTCGACATGGAGAGGAGGAGCGGCGTATAGGTTGCATCCGTCATCGTCACATAGGGCTGCACCTCGTAGAATTTACGCGCAACGATCTCATGCAGCGGGTTGTCCTGTGCCTGCACCGTGCCCTGCTGGAGCGCTGTGTAGAGTTCTGCCGCGTCGATCGTCGTCGCGGATGCGCCCATCGCCTCCCACGTCGCGACCTGCACGGGTGCGGGGAGGGTACGCATCTTGATGCCCTTGAGGTCGTCGGGGGTCTTCACCTCGCGCACGTTGTTCGTCAGCTCGCGGAATCCATTCTCCCAGAAGGAGAGGCCGACGAGCCCCTTGTCTGACATCTTGGCAAAGACCGCCTGACAGGATGGGCTGGTACGCGCTGTCGCCGCACGCGCCGCATCGAGCCCCTCGAACAGGAACGGCAGCTGATAGACCTCCACATCGGGTACCAGCCCCGAGTAGTACGCCGTGCCACAGACGCCGATGTCGATCGTGCCCTGCTGGAGCCCCTGCACCATCGAGGTCGCATCGCCGAGTGCCGTGTCGTAGAACGCCTCTGCCTTGATCGTGCCGTTCGCGTTCTTGTTGATGTACTCCGCCATCAGCCCGAGCGCCTCGCCCGTCGGCGTGTTCTGCGGCAGTGAGCCGGCGAAGAGGGACATCTCTACATGCCCGCCCTCGACCTTGATCGCACTGGTCGGGATGCTCTTATCTACCTGCGAGGCTGCTGCCGGGGTCTTGTCCGCGCTCTTTTCGGGCGCAGAGCCGACGTCGCCGCAGCCCGTGAGTGCCATCGTTCCGATTGCGAGCGCCGCCAGCGCTCCCAGAATCCGTTTTTTCAGCATGATATTCTCTCCTTTGCAAATAGGCAGTGCGCTACCGAAGTACCGCCGGTAATATGGTCGAAATCACAGGGAAGAATAAGAGGATGAGGAGTCCTGTGAGCGATGCGCCCAGCAGCACCCAGACATGCGGGATAATGCGATGGATGCCCTCGCCGCCGACGTTGCTCGCGACGAACAGATTGATGCCGACGGGCGGCGTGACAAGTCCGATACAGAGTGCGACCACCATGATGACGCCGAAGTAGACGAGGTTGATGTGGTACTCCATCGCTGTTGGGACGAAGATGGGCGCAAAGATCAGCATGTTCGGCACCGCGTCGATGAAGCATCCCGCGATCAGGAGGATGAGGACGACCGCCAGCATGAAGACAAGCGGGCTGTCCACATTCGATACGAACCATGCCGCCACCTGCTGCGGGATGCTCACGCGCGTGAGCACCCAGCCGAAAATCTGCGTCGCCGCAACGATCAGCATGATGCTCGCCGCACTCGTGACGCCGGCGTAGACGACCCTCGGGATCTCGCGGAAGCGGAATCCCTTGTAGACGAACACGCCTATGATGAGGCAGTAGAAGCAGCAGACGGCGGACGCCTCCGTCGGCGTGAAGACGCCGGAGTAGATGCCGCCGAGGATGATGAGCGGCGCTATCATCGCCCACACCGAGCTGTAGAAGCTGCGCGCGATCTCCCCGAAGGAGGCGCGTGTTGGTGTCCCGTGGTAGCCCTTGCGGATGCATAGGATCACCTGCGCCGTAAGGAGCACAGCGCCGAGGACGAGGCCCGGCAGGATACCCGCCATCAGCATATCGCCGACGGATGCCCCCGAGGCAACGGCATAGAGCACCATGAGGATGCTCGGAGGGATGATGGGGCCGAAGATGCCGGCAACCGCCTGCAGGGCACAAGCGAAGCCGCCGTCGTAGCCCTCCTTCTTCATCTCGGGGATCATGATGCCGCCGACCGCCGCCGTTGTGGCAGCGCCCGCGCCTGTCATCGCCGCAAAGATCATGCTCGCGAGCGTCGTGACGACCGCGAGGCCGCCCGGCAGATGCCCCACGAGTTTTTTCGCGAAGTCCACGATCTTCTGTGAGATGCCGCCCGCCTGCATGAGGCTGCCGGCAATGATGAAGAACGGCACGGCGAGCAGTGTGAACGAGTCCACACCCTTTAGTATCTGCTGTGCCACGATGATCATGGGCACCTTCGAGAACGCGACAATGTAGAGCATGGACGAGGCGATCAGCCCATAGGCGATCGGGACACCGAGGAAGAGGAGTGCAAAGAACACTGCCATGACCAGCATCATTTCCATGTCAGTCAGCTCCTCCCCGTGCCATCATGTACCTGCACGCGCCATCTGCGCGCACATCTTCACCGCATTCTCGAACGCCGCCGTATGCACGATATTCTTGCCCGCGATATCATACGCCGTGCCATGACCGCCCGTCACGATCGGCAGGGCAAATCCACCCGCGATCGTAATACCCTCATCGAACCCCACGACCTTCAGTGCGATCTGCCCCTGATCATGGTACATTGTCACAACGCCGTCGAAGTCGCCACGAAACGCCTTGATAAAAAGTGTGTCCGAGGGGTACGGCCCCGTGATGCGATCCGTCTGATAGCGTTCGTTCGCCGCAGCAATCGCTGGTGTGATCACGTCGATCTCCTCCCGACCGCATGTACCGTTCTCCCCCGCATGCGGGTTGAGCGCAGCAACAGCAATCTTCGGCTGTACAACCCCCGCGTGACGCAGCGTTGTATACATGAGTTCGATCGCGCGTCCGATGGAGGTCGGTGTCAGATGTTCACTGACATCCTTCACCGGGATGTGGCTCGTCGTGCGCGTCGTCCACACCTTGCCCACGGCGTTGATCTCGCCGAAAGGCGCCGTGTGTCCGAGGAGATGCGCAATGTAGTGGTGCTCGCTCTCATAGTGCGAACCGTCCGCCTTTTCCATGCGCGGATCTTCCTTCAGCATTGCCTTATTGAAGGGGCCAAAGCAGAAGCCCGCGATTTTTCCCGCACGATAGAGTTCCACACCAAGATCCATTCCGTCCACATTAGCCGTGCCCGCCGTCACAGTTGCGGTGGCGAACGGCACCTGTGCAGGATCACAGTTCCCTTGATCAATCATTGGGATCTTGCCGCGTGTCTCTGCATCCTCCGCACATTCTACAAATGCTGTGGGATCACCTGCGCCGATTATCTGAAAGGCACGCTGCAGTACGCGATAGTCCCCGATGAGAAGAGGTCTGCAGTGTTCCGTCAAAAATCCGTTGACGACGAGCTTTGCCACAATCTCCGGGCCAACTCCCGCCGCATCTCCGAGAAGAATTCCAAGTACCGGCTTCGCCTTCATCGCTGCCCTCCCATCCTGCGGTGTCTCTGCACCACACAATGCCATTTATTTTGCGCCGATGGAGGCGAGGTAGTCCGCCTCGAACTTCGTCACATACTCCGTCGCTGCAGCGTGATCCATAAAATTATCAATCAGCATATACTTGCCAATGTAATCCTTCTTCCAAGTCTCGCTCGCAGCAACCTTCTTCATCTGATCGGACCAGTAGGCAACCGCCTCATCACTCATCGCCGCAGGACCCGCAACACCACGCCAGACAGGCACCTCGACATCCTGGTAGCTGCCGATCTCGCTGAGCTTTGGAGCATCGGCGAGGTTGCCGCCAAACCGCTCCTTCGAGAGTGCAAGTACGGGCTTTAGATCACCTGACGTGACATACTCCGAGGCAGCCGCCGGCTTCGCCATAACGAAGTCCACATGACCGCCGAGCTGGGCGGTGATCGCTTCACTCGTGGAGTTGTACGTAATGTAGTTCATCTGATCTTTCGTCAGTCCCAGTGCTGCGATCAGAGCTTCATAGGTCGCTACGTCGTCGCCCTTGCTGCCGCCAATGATGACCTGCGTACCTGCCTTCGCCACTGCAATGGCATCAGTGAAGGCTGCAAACTTGGTATCAGCCCCCTTGAAGAGAAGCTGCTTGTCTACCGCCATGATCGCAATGATCTTGAAGTTCGCTGCACGATTCTTCGTATTCTTCACCATCGGCATAAGATCACCACTATTGAAGGTGAGGAGCGTATAGTCCGCCTTCTTACCCTTTGTCGTCGCAACATCGTTGCGGCCGACCTCACCAGCACCATCCGTCTTGTTCGCAACGACAATGGTCTGCCCGCCCACAAGATTATCCTTTGTAAGGATGTCTGAAATCTGGCGCGAGAAAATATCCGATCCGCCGCCCGGACTCGATGTGCAGCACCAATTCACCGTCTCCTTTGGTGTGAACGACTTGCCGTCCGTACTGCTTGTCTCCTTTCCTCCGCCGCAGCCTGTGAGCACTGCAGCGCCAAGCACGAGCGCTGCCGAGAGTGCCAAAAATTTTTTCATGGGAATAGCCTCCTTCAATATAAGTACACAACTTAGACTGCCTCCGGCTTCTTCCTGAACCTCCGAATCAATGCCCGAATGATCGGCGTCCCGACAAAGATCAGAAAGACGATTGTCAGCGCACAGGAAATCGGCCGCTGCACGAAAATATCAAGGCTCCCGCCCGACACAATGAACGCCTTGCGCATATTCGACTCAAGCAGTGAGGCGAGCACGAAGGAGAGAATCATCGGTGCGGTTGGGTACCCCGCTTTCGCAAGGAAATAGCAAACGATGCCGGAGATCAGCATGACGAGAACGCTGTACATCGAGAAACTCGAACTGTACGCCCCAACGACACAGATTGTGATAACCACAGGAATAAGAAACCGAATTGGCACCGTCAGAATTTTGATAAGAAATGGGATCACAGATACAGCAACGACGAGAGCAAAGATATTGGAGAAGAAGAGGGAGGCGATCAGCCCCCATGTGAAGTCCGGCTCATTGACAAAGAGTAAAGGCCCCGGGTTTAACCCCCACATCATGAGACCGCCAAGGAGTACCGCTCCGGTACCGGAGCCGGGAATACCAAGTGCAAGCAGTGGTGCAAACGCACCTGCGGCTGCTGCGTTGTTCGCTGCCTCAGATGCCGCGATGCCCTCTACGGCACCTGTACCGAACGCGTCCTCACTCTTAAAGTGCTTGTTGAGCGAATAGCCGAGGAATGCTCCTGTCGTTGCGCCCGCACCAGGCAAAACGCCAACAAAGGTACCGAGCGCCCCCGAACGCAGGGATGGCGGGATGAGCCGTCTCAGATCGTGCTTCGTCAGCAGCGAACCGCGGATGCTCAACTTCATCGAAGGATCCACCGTCTGCGTCTTGTGCCGATCGTTTGCAATCTCGATCACCTGCGCAAAGCCGATCGCACCAATGATAAACGCCGTGAACGGGAGTCCGCCGAGCAGGTGGAGATTGTCGAAATCATAGCGAGGCACTCCCGAGAGGGTATCCATACCGATGCAGGCAAGCAGGATGCCAACAATTGTGATAACAACCCCCTTGATTGGATTCTCCCCAACTAGCCATGTAATCGAGGTCATAGCTATGAGGAGCAGCACCGTCATCTCCGAGGGACCAAAGGCCAGGCCTACGCGTGCAAGCGCAGGACCAAGCATCGTCAAGATCAGGATGCCGATGGTGCCGCCGATGAAGGATGCCATATTTGCCGTAAAGAGTGCCTGTCCCGGGCGATGCCGCTTCGTTGCCATTGGGTAGCCGTCAAGAGCCGTACAGATTGCAGGCGAATCACCGGGGATATTCAGCAGAATCGCACTGAACGAACCACCGTACATATTCGAGTAGTAAACCGCACCGAGCATAATGATCGCCGTCGTCGGGTCAAACGCATATGTCAGCGGAAGGAGCAGCGCACATCCCGCGAGACTTCCAATGCCAGGCATCGCACCGACAATCAGACCAAGAACGGCACCTATGATTGCAGCAATGACATGCTCTGGCGTGAAAAACACGACAAAACCGTTCGCTAGATAGGTAATGACACTGCCTTCCATCCATACTCACATCCTTTCTTTTTGAAACATTATACTGTTCCTTATATAAGCTCTTCAAAAATACCGAGCGGAAAATCCACTCCGAGCCACTCCTGAAATACCCCGAACGCGATCGCCATGCAGATGGCGAGTACAATGAGCGTATTCTTCCACGATTCCTTCTCGAGGATCTTCATCCACCAGAGGACAAAGAGCGCGCAGGCGGGGATCAGACCTATGACAAAGGCGAGAACCGCCACCCCGATTCCGCAGCCAACGATCAGTAGTTCGTCCCGCGTGTAAACAACTGCTGTAGTCTCACGAAAGCTTTGAAACAGTACCACAAGGCACATGACAAGCATGAGGATCGCCATGATCCCGGGGAAGAAGCCCGGCCCTGGTCCGTTCACCGCATCCCAGAATCCAAGGTCACCAAACCCGATGATGGCAAAGAGCGCTGCAAACACTGCAAGCCCCAGTGCTGCAATCTGCCGCGAACCAAAATACTTCATTTGCGCGCCCCTCCTTTTTCTTTTTCAAAGATTCCTTTTACAGAACCGGTTCAATTTGAATCATTTCCTTTTGAATTTATCATAAAACATTCCTTGAATCAATGCAGTATAGTTCCATATTGAAACATCGCAAAAAATTATGAAGACACACAAAAAATCTCTATATGGACGAGATACGATTCATCCATATAGAGATTTTTAATCTCGTTTGATTTTTATTCGTGATTTTTCAAAATGCGCCAGAGTGTCGTACGTCCGATGCCGAGACGCGCTGCTGTCCGTTCCTTATTGCCATGCTCCTCTGCAAGAACAGTACAGACAATTTCATAGGTCATCTCCTCAAGTGTCTGGTCTGGGCGCAGAGGAAGCTTTCCTACTGCCGGCACATTTGCATGCTCCAGCTTTTCCTCCTTCGCCAGCACTACTTTCACCGTCTCCGCTGTAACATAGGCGTTCTCCGTAAGGAGTGCGATCTCTCGCATGACCCAGTGCAGTTGATCGAGATTGCGTGGCCACGGGTACGCCGTCATGTGTGCCAACGCCTCCTGCGAAAATCCAACAATCTGCTTGCCAAACTTCATATTCATCTGATTCGTATAGAGTGCAAGGATGTTCGGCAGTTCCTCTATACGCTCACGCAGCGGCGGAAGAGGAAAAGCAATACAGCGATGTTCATTGAGAAGGATCGGGCGAATCTCTGCCTCCCGGGGACTGCCGAGTGTCATTGAAATCGTTACGCGGTTGCGCCGCAGGAACCCCGTCGTCTTTGCATACTGGAAAAAGAGCTGGACGTCCTGTGCGCCAAGTGTATCCAGATCCTTGAAATGGATCGCGGTGTCGATGACCGCAAATGGCGAATCGTCCGCAAGGAGCAGCTGCTCCCATTCCGGTGACCGCACGGCTGAGCAGTCCACGATGAAGAGTGGCTTTTCACAATAATCTCCCATGCGGTAGAGAAGCTTCGCTGTCTTATCCTTCCCCGTTCCCGGCTCCCCCAAAATCAGTAGGGGAACGGGAGATACCGCATATTTTTGAATCAGTTCGAACGTCCTGCCTGTCATGTTTGCACTGTTGCGGTCATCGGTACTCTCTGTCTCATCCTCAATTGCCTGATAGATAGAAATATACTCTTTCGAAGAAAAGGCATTCGGTCGTCCCGAGATGCGCAAAAGAGTGTACTCCTCACCGTCGTGTACAAGTATACGCGTCTTGATACTGTAAAATTTGCCACGAAACTTCTTCAAAAATTCCTGCCGTCCGCCGCCTGTCACGCGCGATGTGCTCAGTGCCTCGAGAAGGAGATCTCCGTTCTTCTCCTTTGAAATAGAAGATACTATGACGCTGCGATCCGGACCGTAGAGAATAACCGCCTCATCGTCATGCGTCAGCGCCTCCCGCAGCAATTCATTTTGCCGGTAGACCGCAACATTTGCACGAACGACACGCACTGCCTCATCAATGCCCGCAAAGATGCTCTCCATACTCGCCATTGAGAAGATTGCGTTCAGCCCAACCTTCTGTGCCGCCTGATAGCGCACACGGTCGCAGATCACAAGAGAAACGCCCTCCGCCTTCAATCCGGCAATAACCGCCTCCGTTTCCTCCGGCTGCTCAATCGTCCGGATCTGAATATCTTTTTGCAGAATATCACATACGATTCGTGCATTCTTCGTCACATCACCCACACCAACGATCGCAAATTTGCCGACGTAGTGATCGAACATCTTGATGTCACGCAGCATATCCGAGATCGAAAACGGGATCGCAACTACAGGCAATCCGAGCCGCTTGCGCAGAAGTTTCGCCGTGCCGCCGCGTGAGAGAATGACATCAAATTCCTGATGTTCCATCATTTCCCGCGCAAGCCTGAGCCCTTCCTCCCAGTCTCCTACGCAGATCGTCAACTCGATCTCATCCGTGCGTACTGCTTTCGCCTCCTCCAGCAGCCGTCGCATCCCTGCATAGGGTGCAATCGCAAGAATCCGAATTCGTTCACCTTTCCTGACCATGCAGCCTCTCCCTCTCCCAGTGGTCTGCCCCCTGACGTTCTATCTATAATTTTACACGAATCTTCCACTTGATGAAAGCCCTAAATGACTTTCTTTTGCAGAGGAAAAACAGCCCATCCCTCTTCCGTAAGACGGTAAAAGGAATAGTCTATTGCTCAGTATGCAGTGACGGTTCAATCATATCAAAACTCTCGGCGATCCAATCAGCGTGGGAGATATCCTGATTGTCGGAGTTCGAGTTATAATAGGCGATGCAGGCCATTTCAGCAGCCTTTGCTGCAGCGATGCCGGCGGCCACGTCCTCAATCACGGTTACAGTGCGCAGGCACAATACCGAGAGAATCCGCTGCTTTCCAGTAAATCGGAGGATTCGGCCTGCTCTGAGGGGAGTTCCGCATCGCTGATGACGGCAGTAAGATAGTAAGGATAATGGCTTTCTGTATTTTGTCAATATAAAACTCCCCGCTCCCCAGGGAGCATTGCTTTGACATCCTACGTGCACCGCCTTATAATCGGGTGTGAAAACATGAGGAGGGAGCAGAATATGACACGCAACATACCACAGCACGGCGAGATCTGGCGGCACTTCAAGGGGAATCTCTACCGCATCGAGACCATGGCGGAGCACACGGAGACGGGCGAGCAGCTCGTCGTCTATCAGGCACTCTACGGGACATACGGCATCTATGCGCGCCCGCTCACGATGTTCCTGAGCGCAGTCGACCGCACGAAATATCCTGACGCCGCGCAGGAGTATCGTTTTGAGAAAGTTCATCCGTAGCGCACAAACACCCCGACAGTATCTGCCATCGGGGTGCTTTTCGCCTTCATGTTGTCTTCTTACAAAAGCGCCAGATACTTGGACTGCTCATCCTTTGCGATACTGAGCGCATCCATGGCAGCTTCGGCAGTGATGCCCATGCGTTCAATCAGACTCCTGATACTCCTCAGCCGCTCCGTCTCTGCTCCTTGAATCTCTCCACGCGCCTCACCAAACGCGACGCCGTCATTATAAAGCTCTTCCATCACCCTGCACATCGAAGCAACCCCCTTTTCATCTTCTTTGAAATATCGTACCCGCTCAGCAAGCACCTCATGATACATATCATTCGGATCCGTACAGAAGAAATCGTGCATCAGACGTCCAAGTGGACTGTTGCTTCGCTCCTCCCCATTGACATAAAGGACATGCGCCCCGTCCTCGAACACATCTGTTGTATCCGTAAACATACGCCGTACTTCATATACCGGTTTAGCACGCCTCCATATATCATGCTCGGTAATAAATATAACATAGGTCTCCGGGAGCGCACGGAACAGTGTCCCCTTAGCGGCCTCCCGTGCATCAAGCATACTGCTGTTGTATCGTGCGCGGCGCGGAATCGCCCCCTCATCACTGCGCTGTATCTCCACATCATAGAGGGTCTCTCCATCGGTCGCGAGAGCATCAAATCGCACCGCACGCCCGTGGAGATTCGGCACACTATGCTGAGTGATAACCTCTGTGACGCGTAGGCGATCATTATTCAGCACAATACGGAGCAACAACTCCATACAGGGAATATTGTCGTCAAAACAGCTATTAAAAAATGTATCATCCATGAGACGAAGCCGCTTGATTCTATCAAGATACATCTCTTCGTTTCGCTCAAGCATCACATCACCTTGCCTCATACCATCTATGTCTATTTTATCTGGATCCGACCGCTTTTTCAAGCAACTTTCTGCGGAGAAAACTACGTGCATCGTAATGCTCTGCAGTGCTTCGTCTGGCGGCCGCATTTGCATTTGATCCGAGCCTCTAAGGCACTGCGCCATTTTCTCCGAAAAGAATATGATCCGCGCCGGCAGTAGGCAGGAACGAGACGCTTTATCGCGAATTATACCAACTCATATAAATAAATTTGGGCATGATGGGGAATCATGCCAAGGAAGAACTGAACCGATAGGGAATGGAGAAAAATCTATGGATCAGGCAACACTGACGCTCATCGTCCTCGCCGTCGCGGCGGTGCTCTTTGCGACCGAGGTCATTCCGCTCGCCGTCACGGCAATGAGTGCGGCAATCGTCCTCGGGCTGCTCGGCGTACTGACGCCGACACAGGTCTTTGCGGGGCTGTCGAACCCCACCGTTGTCCTCTTTGCGGGCATGTTCATCATCGGTGCGGCGATGTTCCGCACGGGGCTGGCACAGCAGATCGGCATCGCCGTCGTCAAGAAGTCGGGCACGGACGAACGCGCGCTGATGGCCGCCCTCATGCTCATCACGATCATCCTCTCGTCGGTCTCCTCGAACACGGCGACCGTCGCGTGTCTGATGCCCGTCGTCATCCAGATCTGCCGCACGGCGCAGATCCCCGTCTCGCCGCAGCTCATGGCGCTCGCCATTGCCGCGAATGTCGGCGGCACGATCACGATGATCGGTACACCGCCGAACATCCTCATGAGCGCGACGCTGGAGACGGCGCATCTGCGCCCCTTTGGCTTCTTTGAATTCGCGTGGATCGGCATCCCCCTCTCCCTCACGGGCATGGTCTACATGCTCACGATCGGCCGGCGCCTCTGTCCGCGTCACCTCGCTCTGGAGAGCGCCCCCGAGGAGACTGCGGAGGAGAAAAAGGATCCGCGCAAAATGGTCATCTGCGCCGTCATCCTCGGCACCGTCGTCCTCGCCATGGTACTCGAAAAGAGCATCGGCATCGCCATGGAGACCACCGCCATCATCGGCGCGCTCGCCTGCGTCCTGACGGGCTGCCTGACCGAGAAACAGGCGTATCGCGGCGTCGACTGGACAACGATCTTCCTCTTTGCGGGGATGCTCCCGCTCGCCAACGCCATGGAGAGCAGCGGCGCGGGACAGCTCATCGCGAACATCGTCGTCGGACTCATGGGGGATGCGCCCTCGCCGATGCTCATCATCACGGCAATGTTCATCCTCTCGTGCGGGCTAACCCAGTTCATGTCCAACACGGCGGCAGCGGCACTCCTCGCGCCCATCGCCATCTCCATCGCGCAGACCATCGGCGCGGCACCGTACCCGATCGTCATGGCGATCGGCATCGCCGCCTCCTGCGCGTTCACCACGCCGGTCGCGACCCCGCCGAACACCCTCGTCCTTGCTGCGGGACAGTTCCGCTTCATGGACTACGTCAAAATCGGCCTCCCGCTCGTCCTCCTCTCCCTCATCGTCTGCGTCGTCATCATACCCCTCGTCTGGCCGTTCTGAGCGCGGCTTATACCATAACGACAAACACCCCGACGGCATCCGCCATCAGGGTGTTTTTTCATATATAGGAAACCAATCAGAACGTATAGTTTACGCCAACGAGGAAGGAGCGGCCGATCGTGTAATATCTTCCGCTGTTCGTATAGTCGCGACGATTGAAAAGGTTGTCCACGTCAAAGGTGCCCGTGAGATCGTGCGTAAAGCGATAGGCGAGGTGGAGATTCGACACAAGCAGATTCGTCGTAATCGGTGTAAAGGTCACGCGATCTCCGCTCGTTCCGTTGTACCCCCGATCTCCCCAATAGCTGAGATTCAGCGCCGCCGTGAGGTCGCGGTTCTCATAGTTCACACCTGCCGTCATCTGATAGCGGCCAAGTGCACGCACGAAGTCCTGCCCCTCCTTGTACTTGCGCTTTGGATTGCCGACGGTAAAGCCTGTATTGAACGAGACATGCGCGTCGATATCCTGTGCGTAGGATACCTCCAGCCCCGTATTCTGATAGGACGCCGCATTCGTCGGATAGTTTTTGCCGGTGCTGTCCTTCACCCCGACGATCTGATCGCGCACGCTCGTATGGAACACTGTCGCGGTAAAGCGCCGGCCCTTACCGTCATACTTATACCCCGCCTCATAATTCCAGCCGAACTCCGGGGTGAGGTTCGGGTTTGGCACCATGACCGAGCTCGCATAATAAAGATTGCGGAAGTTCGGCATACGGAAGAATCTCCCGATACTCGCATAGACGGCGCTGTCGCGGCTGAGACGCGTCGTCACCTGCAGCTGTGGGAGGAAGGCACTGTAGTCGCCCGCCGAGGACTTCACCCAGTCCTGCCGCATACTCAGGATCGCCGCCGTCACAGGACTGAGGTCGCGGTCATAGGAGGCGGTCAGTGCGTATTCATTCATCCCGTAGGGACCAAACTTCGCATAGGGTTTCACAGCACTGGAGCTGTTCATCGAACTCGTATATTTCTGATTGTGATTGTCGTACGTCTGTCGCTTGGCCGAGAACCCGACAAGGGTGGTACTGAAATCATTCTTCCAGACCTTCTTTATCTCCGTACCGTACTGGCGGTGATGGCTCCGCTCCCACTCCACCGTCCCCGGATTGACGATAAAGTAGTCCGGGTTGAAAATGGAGCGGTAATTGTAGTACGCGCTGCCCGACCATCCCTGTTTATCCTGATAGCTGAAATTCGCGAAGTGCTCGTCATCGTCGTAGTTGAACAGCTTGAGCAGCTTCCCCGCCCGATCATTGTAGTGAATCGAGTGGTTCTTGCCGCTGTACATATAGGAGAGGCGCATCCTGTCGTTGATCTTGTACGTCAGATTCACGTGATCCTTGCGGCTCTTGCCAAAGCCGACCATATAGGGCGTCGCGGTTCCGTTGATCGTCAGCCTCCCCATTCGATCCGTCAAATTGCCTGTCTTGCCGTAGTACGAGCGGCTGACGGCCAGCCCAACCTTGCCGAGGTCAATGGTCGCTGCGTAGTCACGCTGCCCACGGTCTCCCGCCGCGACGCGCACCGTGTTCTTATACCGCTCCTTTGTGATGACGTTAATCGTACCGCCGAATGCCTCGGAGCCGTAGAGCACGGAGCCGCCGCCCTTGACGACCTCCACGCGCTCCACCGCATCGAGGCTCATCATGTCGAGATGGCTCACATTGTTGAACGATGCCGGCACGCCATCGATAAGGACGAGTGTTCCGTTCTCGATGCCGCGTAGATTCATCCCCGCATTTCCCGTGATCCACGTCTGTCCATCGGGGCCCATGTTTGTGAAATGCACGCCGTTCTTGAACTTCAGTGCAGAGATCACATCATGCGCGCCCGTTTTCTTCAGTTCCTCCGCCGTGTAGACCGTCGCATCCGCCGGCGTGTCGAGTGTCGGCTTCTCATAGCCCTGCGCCGTGACATTGATCTCAGGTGTCGTCACAACATTCTGCCCCGCATCTGCCTCTGCCGCCTGTGCAGCAAGCGGGACGGCACAGAGCACACACGAAAGACCTGCCACCCACTGTTTCTTTCTCATCATATTCTCCTTACATATAAAAATCCTTTATTCCGCCACGCTCAGATGTCGACCCATAGGCAGCTCCACAATGTCCCCGTAGGCGAGGTGGGCGATATTCTGTGCGCCGAACACCATATCCTGTGAGGCGTTGTAGATATAGCCCTCACGCGGGCGTACAATCTGCTGGGTGCGGATTGCCTTCACCGTTTGGAGTGCGGGATCCTCCAGATACTCACGGTTGAACTTGTCAATGTCATAGCTGCCGTGGTCGTTCCAGACGGGTACGATCATGACATCCGGGTTCACCGCGAGGATGTGTTCCTTCGTCAGCGCCTGTCCCGCCGTGAGGCCGATCTCTGCCGCACCGTTGACGACCCCCGCCATACTGCATAGATGGTCGAACAGTCCGCCCTTGTTCCCGAACGTCGGCGACATCGAGATCACGAGCACGGTCTTTCGCTCAGCGGGCGGGATCGCCGCAACACGCGCAGCGAGTGCCTGACACTCGGCATCGTAGAGAGAGATCAGTGCCCGCCCCTTCTCCTCCTCGCCGAGCGCAGCGGCGACGAGAGAAACGGCCGCACGCACCTCCTCCGCCGAGCGTGGCTTTTCACAGGCGACGACACGCATCCCGAGATCGCGCAGGTTCTCCGCGACCGCCGCGTCCCTGCCCGCATCGAGAAAAACGACATCGGGATGCAGCGCAATGACCTGCTCCGCCGACGGCTGATTCAGCTTCACAGGAATCTGCTCCGCAATCGCTGCGATATTCGAGCTGTTCGGATCGTCTGCCAGATGATCGATGCCGACGAGCCGCTCCGGAGGAACAAGCCCGAGCACAACATCATCCAGCCAGAGCGCGTAGTTCAGCACGCGCACGGGCTTTTTTTCAAAAACAACGGTCTGCCCCGCCGCATCGGTCACTTGGTAGCCAGCCACCTGCTCCGCCGAATCTGTTCCGCAGCCAAGTGCGGCAAGCAGAAATAGCGTAGAGAGCAGAAGCACAGACACACGCTGCAACTGCATCGTGGCCTCCTTTCCTACCCATCCTTCAACAGACGCACATGCTTCGCCCCGTCCTCGACGGTGACGCGCGTGTGTACGCCGTACATCGCCGCGATGTTCTCCTCGGTCAGCACCTCCTGTGCCCGCCCGTGCGCGAATACATTCGCATCCCGCAGCATGAGGATGGTATCGCAAAAGAGCGAGGCGAGGTTGAGGTCGTGGATGGTCATGAGCACGGCGATATTCTCTCTCTTGGCGATCTCCGTAATGAGGCGCAGGATGAAGAGCTGGTTGTGGAGATCGAGGCTCGCGGTCGGCTCATCGAGGATGATGAGCCCTGTTTCCTGCGCGAGTGCACGCGCGATAAAGACGCGCTGACGCTCGCCCCCGCTCATCTCCTTGACGTCGCGAAAGGCAAAGTCCGTGAGTTCCATGCGCTCGATCACGTCGAAGGCGATCTGCTCGTCCTCTGCGCGGTAGCGATAGCCCGCATACGGCAGACGTCCCATGAGCACCGCCTGGAGCGTCGTCATACCGAACGCGGCATTCGTGTACTGCGGCACATAGGCGATCCGCCGGGCGATCTCGCCCGCCGACAGCACGGCGAGATCCGTGCCGTCCACACGCACCGTTCCCGCCGAGGGGCGCAGCAGCTGCGCGATGCACTTGATGAGCGTCGTCTTACCCGTCCCATTGGGGCCGAGCAGGCCTAGCACCTCGCCCGGGGCAACACTGAGCGACACATCGTCGAGAATCCGCCGCTCCGCCCGATAGGCGAAGGAGAGACGTTCCGCCATGAGGCGCATTGTTTCACTCATGTCAGCGACCTCCCCCTGCGCAGGATCAGATGGATGAAGAGCGGCACGCCAAGGAAGGAGATGACGATGCCCACGGGGATCGTCACGGGGTAGAGAATCAGCTTGCCGACCGTATCCGACACGAGGAGGAGTGCCGCCCCGAGCACCGCCGTCAGCGGCAGGTAAAAGCGGTGATCCGTCCCGATCAGAAACCGCGCCATGTGCGGCGCGATCAGCCCCACGAAGCCGATCACCCCCGTAAAGCTGATGATCGTCGCCGTCATGAGTACCGCGACCAGCCCAGCGATCGTCCGAAGACGCGCAGGATTCACCCCGAGACTGCGCGCCGTCTCATCGTCGCTCACCGCCATCACATTCAGCGGCAGCGCATAAAAGAGTGCGGCGGCAATCCCGAGCGTAACGATGACGCCGCCGATGGCAACATACTCCCATGAGGCACGATGCAGCGAGCCGAACGTCCACTGAATGACCGCCGCGAGCTTGTGCTCCTGTGCAAAGAACTCCAGCGTCGCCGTCAGCGCACTGAAAAAATAGTTCAGCGCAATCCCGACGAGCACAATCGTCGTCGGGCGCAGCCCCGAGCGCTGCGCGATGCCGTAGACAATGAGCCCGCAGGCACACGAGAGCAGGAACGCCGACGTGATGATGCCGAGGTCGCTGTCGAGTGCCGTCCCCGCCGCGAGCACGATACAGAGCGAGGCGCCGAGCGCCGCCGCCGAGGAGATGCCGAGCGTAAAGGGACTGACGAGATAGTTGCGCGTCACGGACTGCATGAGCGCACCCGCGAGCGCCAGCCCCGCACCGGCAATGATGGCGAGCAGCACGCGCGGCAGGCGCAGCAGCAGAATGATCTTGTTCATCGCCGCATCCGCCCCGCTATCAAGCGTCCCGTCAAAATAGCGCGTCACGGCATCCACCGTCTGAAAGAGCGCCGCGTCCTTCATCCCAAGTGTCGTAAAGAGATAGGCAGCGATGAGCGTCAGCACCGCCCCCGCCGCGATCACGAGCATGCTGCGCCGCGTACTCGCATGATATTCCTGTTCGAGCATAAAGACCTACTCTCCTGACAGCGGGAAGGCAGGCAGGGTGTGTCCCGGCTGATACTCTTTGTGCTGATAATGCTCAACCCAGTATTTAAATACATCTTCGGGATACAGGTCGGGCAGCTGCTCCGGGTAGAGGAACTTGGCAATGTAGAGCGTCCCGATGATCTTCGCCGCGCCGCCCTGCACATACTGTGACATGATAAGGATCTTATCATTTTGAACGGCTTTTATATGATCCCAGCCAGGCCGCGCTATGAGCCGCTGCTTCCGCGCTGTCATCTCCGCTGCGCCAAGAGCCTGCCAACGCGGTGCTTCCCCTTCCTCGCCGACCTTAATGATCGCATCCGGATTCCGTTCGACGACCGCTTCAAGGTCAACATGGGTATTGACTGCATCACTGAATATATTATCGCCGCCGGCAAATTCGACCATCTTATAAAAATAATCTCCCGGCACGGTTGTCCAGCCCGGTTTTTTGTACTCATAGTAAACCGTCTTGCGCGGGACATTCGCCAGCTGCGTCTGAACATAGTCCAGTTTTTCCTTAAAATAGCGGATAAAGTCGTCCGCCTCGGTCTCCTTGCCAAAAATCGCACCCGCCAGCCGATAGAGTTCCTCAAACTTATCCGTATAGTACGGATTCATGACAACGACCTTGATGCCAAACGGAGAGAGCTTACTTTCCGCATCCTCCCATGCTCCGTTTCCGGGCAGGATCAGCACCTCCGGGTGAAGCTCAATGATGCGCTCATAGTTCAACGCCCCTTGGTTCGTCCCGATGACCTGATCCTCGGAAAAGCCGCCATAGGCGTCACGGTCTTGATAGATGCCGTAGTCCACGCCGCATACGCGATCGAGCGCACCGATCGACTGGATGACCTCCATATTGTAGCGATTGGCGACCGCCGCGCGCGTCACAGGATGCGGCAGAACGACCGAGCGACCCACGGCATCGACCACCGTAGTCTCCGCCTGATGTACCTCCTCAGTCTTCTCCTTGCCGCAGCCGGAGAAGAGTGCAGCGGCAAGACCCACCAGACAGAGCCATAGTGCAAATGCTCTCATAGCTCTCATAGCTCTCATATTCGACCTCCCTCACAAGAACAGGAGGAGCGTCCCACTCCTCCCGCACATACAGATATTCTGTTACATGCTGAGCGTCGCCGAGAACATCAGCGTGCGCGGCATCGAGAGGCCGAATGTCGTCGAGCCGCCGCGCCCCATCCAGTAGCTGCGGTTCGTCGCGTTGTAGCACATGAGGCTGAGATCGAGCGGCATCCCGTCGAGCTTCGTGCGGTACTTCACACCGAGATCGAACGTCGCGTAGGAGGGGAGCGCCGTGCGGCCGTTCGGTCCGCTGCTATCGATGTAGGACTTGCCCACCCAGTTCAGGCGACCGACGAGGTTGAGCTGATCGGTCACGGCATAGTCCAGTCCGAGCACCGTGCTCCACTTCGCCGCGCCGTTGACAAAGAAGCCGTCCTTCTTGCCGCGATCGGTCTTATCACGGCTGGCATCGAGATAGAGCACACCGCCCGTCGCCGTGAGGCGTGGGGCGATCCGCCCGTTCACCGTCAGCTCGGCTCCACGGTAGATGTTCTTGCCGTCTGCAATCTTCCATTTTTGCGAACCAATGGTGCGATCAAATCGATTGGGTTCATCGATCTCGAAGAGTGCAAACGTCGTCAGCAGCCCCTTGTTCGCATACTTGACGCCGATCTCATTCTGCTTGCTGCGCACCGGAGCAAACAGCGCTCCTTTGTTCACATAGCTGTCAGGGGTGACATAACCGCGCGAGAAACTCTCTGTATGCCCATAGTAGAGAGCCGTGTTTGCCGTCGGCTTGTAGGTGAGTCCCCATGTCGGCAGGATATTGTTGTTGCGTGTTGTCTTTTTGTCCGTATACACCTCGATGTACTCATGCTTGTGTGTCGCCGCGAGCAGGATGTTCCACTTGCCGAACTCCATGCGATCCATGAGCGTGATGCCGACATTCGTCTCATTCCACGCCTGCTTCTGGTTCGGCATCGCCGGCAGGGGATAGAAGCCGGGGCGGAAAATGATTCCGCTGTACAAGTTTCCTCCGTATAGATTCGCCGCACCGTTTTGTGTGGCATTCCAGTACTGCGCCCGCGAGCGATCCACGGAAAATGCAAGGTTGTGCTTTACCGTCCCCGTCTGCACCTCGCCCGCCACACCGAGCTGGAGGTAGAGGTTCTTGCCCGACTCGTTCTGTGCATTCGCCTTGTTGCTGCTTGTGAAATTCCCGTTCGCATCAAACTGCAAATTCGCGCCCGAGTTCATCTTCGTCCCATCGCGAAACGAGTAGCCCATGTTGAAGAACGCCTTCCAGCGATCATTAATCTTCTGCTCGTGGTTGAGCGTCAGCACCTTCACATACATGCGCTTCCACGTCTCGGGAAAGTCATAGCTCGTCTTTGCATCCGGTGCAGACGGCAGCTCACTGCCATTTCCCTTGTAGGTAAACCAGCGCTGCGCCCCGTCAATATTATGATCCCAATAGCCGAAGAAGAGATTGGTCATGCTTCGCGCACCGCGATAGTCGATGTTGACAAAGACATCCTTGCTGTCGATCTTTGCCCCCGGCAAGGCAAGCCCACCTTTGAGCATCTCGGCATTCACGCGCACGCCCCACGCATCATTTTTGCCGAAACGGCGGCCGATGTCGATGTACTCACCCGCCGTCGAGCGTCCAGAGAACACCTGTGTATACTTCGTGATCGGGGTTTTCGTCGCGCGCTTCGTTATAACGTTGATCGTTCCCGGGGCAGGTGTTGCACCGCTGTTCGTCCCGTTGTTCGACATACTCACACCGTTGACCGCCGCATTCGGTCCCGAGGTGATGTCCATGCGCCCGATGATATGCGCGGGCGGCGTTGTGAACTGGTAGAACAGACTCGGCACACCGTTCAGCATGAAATGATTGCCGTTCATATTGATGCCGCGCATGGAGAAATCCGTATACATCGGTGAGCTCGTACTCGACCGAATCGAGGGATTGTTCGCCAAGACGTTCGCGAGCGGCTGGCTCGGATCACTGTACGTCTCAATTGCCTTCGTCGTCATGCTCTGCATCGAATAGGGAATATCGAGGACATCCACATCCCCCATGATCCCCATGTGTGCTTTTTTGCTCAGGAGGCCGCCAGCCAGTGTCCCCTTCCCATCCTGACGCGCCGCCGTTACGACGGTCTCGCCGAGGTTCGACTGATCCATCTCCGCGTCCGCCACGCTCTCCTGCGCCGCCGCCGGCGCCGTCCATGCTGCGCCCAGTGCCGCCAGTGCGACTGCAAGTGCCAAATTCCGTTTTGTCATTGCTGTTCCTCCATACCATACACATACATCCGCTGTACGCCCGCAAAAAAGCCGTCCCGGCAGGGGCGGCTGCATTTTCACACGAAAAAAGCCTGCCGTCCTGTCCATCGCAGGATGCAGTGGCGCGCACCAAGAGCGCACCGGCGTACGAGATTCGGTAGGTCTTCCGGCTCTGCTTCATCGTTGCCCTGCCTTCCCGGTTTCCCAGTGACATCATAGGGCATTCTCAGCATTACGGCGGCGGGACCGCATCGGCATTGCACCGATTTCCCTGTTACGCCCCGAGGGGCACCGAACCTGCTTATTTATATTTGCTATCGTAGTATACCGTAGGTATATCGCAGTGTCAATTACTTTTCACAGATTTCATTATTTTGCGAAGTTATATCGTTGATTCCCGTCGAGTGCATGGTCCATCGTTCGATCTGTTACGGATTCATTCGCACATACACAGGCTTTTCACGCTTTTCGCAATATGATATAATGAGAATCAAATTATATGATGAATCGCTGAACAGGAGGGTACTGCATGGCTGACCGCATTATTGCTCAGGCGGATCTTTCCGGGATACGGAACTGTCTGCGGGAGCTCGGTGAGTACATCGACACAACCAATTCCAACGTCATCACCGTCGGCAAGAATGTCGACGCGCTGCAGCAGGATCTCGATGCACTGACGGCGGACTTCCACGACTTCGTGCAGGCGCACCGTCTCTCCGCGCGCGCCCAGCTCGCGGAGACCCGTCTCGTCAAGCTGCGGCAGGAGCTCGAGCAAAAGTACGGGCACTACGCCGAGATCCGCCGCACGACGAAGGGGATCCTGCAGGCGAACGATCTCGCCATCGTGCGGCAGGAGACGGTACGAGCGGCAGGCGAGGAGCTGATGCTGCGTGCGCCGGAGTACTGGCTCGCGCCCGCGCTCGTCGCCCTCTCCGCCTGGATCAGCGACCACGAGGAGATTGCCGTGCGCGCGCTCCGCGAGGCACTGCGCCGTGACGAGGAAAAGACGGCGCTCTTCTTTGCCCTCGTCTGCCGCCGTGCGGGGCGCGGTGCCCCCGCCCTGCGCTGGGCGCAGCACTACCTCATGCGTCAGGACGAGACGGCACTCGACCGCAAGGCGATCCTCATCGTCGACGCGTATGCGAGCGGGCTCCTAGGCGTGGACACGGACGGCCTGATTGCACAGCAGCTCGACGCATGGCTCGCCCGCCTCTCCGAGCAGCCGGGCTTTGTCGAGGCGCAGGAGAACCGCTGGAAGGAGGCGCTCGCCGTCATGCAGCCCGAGACGCCCGCCGCGTTCCACTATCCCTATCTCGAGGAGCACAGCCCGACCGTCGCCGATCTGAAGTCCACACTCGCCGGCGCGGAGCTGCACGGCAAATTTTACGCACACGTCCAGCAAATCGTCATGCAGAACCCGCCCATGCGCACGCTGGTGCAGGAGCTCGACCGCGTCCTCACGAGCCTCGTGACGGATTTCGATGCGGCGGAGCAGCCCCTGCGCGAGGCGGTGACGTTCGAGCAGCTCGTCGCGGATGAGGGCGGCGACGAGACACGCGCAAAGAAGGAAATGTAGCTCAAGCAGGAGGCGTTCGAGGAGCGGCGCGACTTTATGCAGCTCCTGACCGACGCCGCCATGAACCCAAAGGAGGCGCAGGCGAGCGTCGCAACGCAGAAGATGGCGCTCGCCATATCCAAGGACTGGATGCTCTCCGCCTATCGCGACCACATCGCGGAGAACCGCGCCGCCGTGCCGCACAGCATTGCGCTGCGCATCGGAGAGTTCGAGGGGGAGACGGAAAACGGCGAGAACGAGGAGGAGCTCCTGCGGCAGTTCGCCGCGTGGAACGACGCCATGCGCGACCGCGAGCTGGCAAAGCTACGCCTGACCGGCAAGCAGGAGCTCTGCCGGTGGGCGGGCATCGTCCCCATCGTCCTCGGGTTCTATCTCGGCGGCGCGATCGGGCTCGTCATCGGCGCGGTCATCGGCGTGCTCATCTACCTGAGCTACCGCAGCGCAAAGCGCGCCCTCGAAACGCAGCGCGAGGAGTTGCAGCAGCACTTTGCCGAGCAGGGCAAAACGGGAGCGGAGATCGTGCGCGGCCTCCTCGCCGAGGTCGTGGACTACCGCGAGGCGTACCGTGCGCTCGACGCCGACAGCAAAAAGACGCTGGATTACCTCACGGCACTGGACGTTTCCGCCTTCCGCACCATCCGCGAGGGCGGCCGCAGGATACAGATATAGGAGGCCTACGATGAACGAGCAACATCCGTTTGCCGCGATCCCAACGAACGATGCGGCAGCGCACGGCGCAGCGACACCTGCCGCACAGGACGCACGCAGCCCGCAGGAGAGGCGCGCGCGCGGCGAGTCCGAGGTGCTCGCGGCGGGGCTGCCCGCATGGAACCTCGAGCCGCCGACCGCGCCCGTGCGCAGGAGACGCGCATGATCGCCCCGCCGAACACCTACGCCCAGTGGGCGGCGCTCCTAACTACCTTCGCTGCGGGGACGGCGGACGAGGAGGCAGTGCACGCCATGCGCGCAGGGACGCTCGTGTGGCAGTCGGGCGTCGCCGAACGGTTCACCCAGCGGCTGCTCGATGCCCTGAACACGCGCATCCAGAAGGACGGCGACACGTTCTCGCGCGACCTCGCGCGCGCGTCCGCCGAGCAGGATACCATCGCGGCACTCCTCGCCCAGCGGCGCAGATTTCGCACGCTCTATGCGGCAGCCGACCTCCCCGCTCTTCCCGCCGCGACGCGCAAAGCGACCATCGCTGCCGTACAGACGGCGGCCGACCGCACGCAGGAGTCCCTTGAGGCCTCCGCAAAGACAGACCGCACGGGGCGTATGAGCGCGCTCGTGCGCAGCCACAGGGTAAACGTACTGGAAACGGAGGCGTTCTCATGACCGCACGACAGACGTGCAAGGAGCTGCTCGCGCGCTACGGCATCGCACGGATCCCCTTTATCACGCTCCACACCGTCGAGCGCGCCCGCGCGCTGACACTGCTCAAAGAGGTCGCGGAGGAGCTCTCCCTGCCCTTTTGCATCCATACGCTGTCCAAGGGCGTCTACGACCTCGCCACGGACAAGGTGCTCAGCGACGACAAGTCCGTCTACGGCGCGCTCGACTTCATCGGCGAGCAGATGAAGCACCGCGCGAACACGACCCTCGTCCTGACCGAGACGCCCGACCTCTCGACCGACACAAACGACGCGCGCCAGCTCCTCGACCTCGTGACCCTCGCGAACGAGACGGGCGGGCAGATCATCGTGCTCACCACCTCCGCCATCTGGAACCGCCTCCAGCGCCTCGGGCTGCGGCTCGAGCTCCCGCTGCCCGACGAGGACGAGATGGAGCAGATCGTGCGCGGCTACATCGACGACTATCGCGGCGAGATCACAATCGAGTGGACGGACGCCGACATCCGCGAGGCGGCATCCATCCTCTGCGGCGTCACCGCCATCGAGGCGGAGAACGTCATGGCGGCGCTCATCGCGAAAAAATCCATTCGGCGGGAGGACATGGACGAGGTGCGCACGGCGAAGGATCGCCTCTTTTCCGACATCTCGGGACTGGAGAAGATCACCGTTGACGAGAGCGTCCGCGACGTGGGCGGCCTCACGGGACTGCGGAACTGGCTCGACGAGAAACGCCTCCTCTTTACCGCGGAGAAACGCAGCCTGCTGCGGGAAAAGGGACTCAAGTCCCCGCGCGGCATCCTGCTCGTCGGCGTACCCGGCTGCGGCAAATCCCTCTCGGCCAAGGCGATCTCCGCCAGCTGGAAACTCCCGCTTTACCGCCTCGACTTTGCGACCGTGCAGGGCAGCTACGTCGGGCAGACCGAGCAGCAGCTGCAGAGCGCGCTCCAGACGGCGGAGAACGTCGCGCCGTGCATCCTCTGGATCGACGAGATCGAAAAGGGACTCTCGGGCGCGGGCAGCTCGAACGACGGCGGCGTCTCCACGCGCATGGTCGGGCAGTTCCTCTTCTGGCTGCAGGAGTGCCGCAAGCCGGTCTTTGTCGTCGCGACGGCGAACGACGTCTCCATGCTCCCCTCGGAGCTCCTGCGGCGTGGGCGGTTCGACGAGCTCTTCTTCATCGACCTGCCGACCGCCGACGAGCGCCGCGACATCCTGCACCTCTACATGCGAAAGTATCTGGGGCTCGACTTCGCGGGCGCATTCGCCGACACCCTCGTCGCAATGACCGACGGCTTTACGGGCGCGGATCTCGAGTCCACCGTCCGCGACCTCGCCTACCGCGCCATCGCGAACCCCGCGTTCAGCCTGAGCGCAGAGAACCTGCGCAGCGCCTTTGAAAACGTCGTCCCGCTCTCCGCGACCGCGCCGGAAAAAATTGCCGCCATCCGCGACTGGGGACGCGAGCGCGCCGTCCCCGCGAGCGGACGTCCCATCGGCAGCGAGACCGAGCTCAAAAAATCCGCCGAGATGCGCACGCGCAAGGTGCTGGTGTAGCCCCCGCCCCCAACAGAAAGGAACGAACATGCCGCGACCACTACTCCACCGAAATCAGACGGAACAGACGCAGGAAAGCCGCCTGAGCCTGACCGCCGCCCCCCGCGAGACGCAGAGAGAGACGCAGGAAAATGCCGTCCAGCTCGCGCGCCGTCTCAAAGAGCCGCGCTCCAAGGCCTACATCGACGCCATCCACAAGCTCGATGCGGGCGGCGCCTCCATGAGTGCGGCGGAGCGCGACGCCATCGTCGACGCCATCCGCGCGGAGTTCCCCGACATCGTCAGCATTGCATCCATCCCCATCGGCATCGTCGCACAGTGCTTTCTCGGCGCGCCCTATGAGGTGCACACCATCAACATCACCGGGGGCATCATCGCACACTATAAGCGCGGCGAGCCCCTTCCCGGGGGCATGGAGGGCGCACGCTCGCTCGCCGCACACGGCGGCTACGAGTTCGTCGAGGTCTACAGCGACGGCACATACCGCGCCATCAGCAGCGACGGCGCCGTCTCCGTCGTCCATCCGCACTGAGGAGAGGCGGGGTCGCTGCACAGGCCCCCATCGGCGCGGTGGGAGAGCCACCATAGCAGCCGCCCTCTCCGCCCTGATAGCAATATTCAGAAACGTCAAAAGTGGGTGACCAAACGGAAATATTGTGGTATACTGTGGGCATGGAGAATGTCAACAGTATCCTTTCTTTGTCGATTTTTAAGGAGAATTGCCCATGAAACGCGAAGAAGTCGTCCATCATCTTGAAACCTTCGACCCCGAGATCTACAACCTCCTGCAGGAAGAAAGCCAGCGCCAGCGCTACACACTCTCGCTGATGCCGAACATGAACGCCATGTCGCCGTTCGCGAAGTATCTTGAGGGCAGTATCCTCACGAACAGCTTCTTTGACCGCAGCGACGAGACCCCGACCGGCGGCCTCCACCTCGAGGCCATCGTGCGCGACCGCGCAAAACAGCTCTTTCACAGTGACCACGCCATCGTCCGCCTCGGCAACATCGTCGCCGCCTCGCGCGTCGTCTTTCAGGCACTCCTCGCAGAGGGCGACATGGTGCTCTCCCTCAACCTGCGCAAAAAAGATCACGTTGCGGGACTCTCCTACCGCTTTGAGAACTACGGCATCGAGCCCGGCACGCAGGAGATCGACTGGGGTGCGGTGCGTGCCCAGGCGGAGCGCGTCCGGCCGCGGCTCATCATCTTTTCCCCGGTCAGCTTCCCGCGCACGATCGACTACCAGATCCTCTACGAGATCGCACAGACCGTAGATGCCTACCTCTGGGTCGACATCAGCCAGAGCGTCGGTCTCGTCGCATCCAAACTCATCCCCTCGCCCGTGCCCCTCGCCGATGTCGTCACGTTCTCCACGCGCGACTCCCTGCGCGGGCCCGACGGCGCGGTCGTCCTCACGAAGGCAGAGCTCGCCTCACGCATGGATGCCGCCGTCATCAATACGGGGCATGAGGCACTGCACATGAACCACCTCGCCGCGCTCGGCGTCGTCCTGCGCGAGGCGGCCAGCGAACGCTACCGCAACTACGCCGCACAGGTCGTGCAGAACGCACAGGTGCTCGCGCGCACCCTCGCCGACCACGGCGCATCCGTCCTCTGCGGCGGCACGGACACCCACCTCGTCCTCGCCTCCACGGCGGCGGGCGTTGACATCGGCACGGCGGTCAAGGTGATCGGGCAGATGGGCATCCGCGTCAAACTCGACACCATGCCCACGATGGACGCGGGACTCTTCCTCCACGCCCTGCGCCTCTCGACCTCGAACCCGACGACCCGAGGAATGCGCGAGGAGGACATCGCCTACATCGGCTCCCTGCTCGCAAAGCCGCTCTCGACCGTCCTCACACCCGAGCAGATCGAGGCAACGCGCAAGGAAATCGTCGACCTCGTCAAAGACGCCCCCCTCTTCGCCGACGAGTGGATGGGCGACTCTGAGAACTGAGCCACACAGACAAAAACGCGCCTCTCCGCCATGCGCGGAGGGGCGCGTTTTCGTATGTGCTATGCCTTTTTTCGAGCATCTCCTGCATCTCCCCAAGGGTCTTCATCGGATCGGCATAGAGTGCATACCCCATCATGGATGAGGCCGCGAATTTGATGGCGAACGGATACTGCTTATGTGCAACAAGATTTGCCATTTGCTCAACCGCTGCTTTTAGCCTTGTCTTGTCCGGATCAAAATCCTCAGTCGCCTGCTAGAGGAGGCTGCCTCGTATCTGGACGATACGGACAACGTCATGACAGTGACGGAGAAGCATCTGCGCAGCAAGGTCGTCCCCGAGCAGGCGGACGAGGACGTGGACTGCAGCGAGAAGTTCTACATGGCGTACAATCCCATGACTGTGCTGCGCGCATGGCACGCCCTCATGGAGGAAAAGGAACGGCTCGGACGCGCCATTACACAGGCAAAGGCGACAATGACGCTGAACTTCGACACCGCCGCCGAGGAGAACAAGGCACGCCGCCGCTTCCTCAAGACGCTCGCGCGCCTATCCGAGCAGCGTTCCACGAGCAGGATGAAACGCGGCGCCGGGAAGGGCTACGTCTTTAACAAGGACGGCAACCAGACCCCCTACTGCTACGACATCGAGGTCGTAAAGACGATCGACTATGATCGGAATGCCGTGCGCCGCATGCAGGAGGCACTTTCAAAAACGGCAGCGGATACGTCCCGCGCGCTTGACGAGGCGCTCCTCAATGTGCAGGTTGACTACACGCTGCAGCTTCCGATCACGATGCCTACCCTCGGCGAAGACAGCGCCGAACGTCGCCTCGTTGAACGCATCTTCGGCTGCGATGGCACCTCCCTCTCGGAGATCATCGAGGCACTGGAAGGGAAGTAGGGCAGGTGATTTAGATGACGGCTGCTCCGGCAGGGGCAGGGGTTCCACTCCCGGTTCAGGTGCAGATGAACAAAGAGGCTGCACGCCCCCTCTGTGTGTGTCCGCACACAGAGCCCAAAACATGGTATAGACACTCCCTGTGAGGAGAATTCAAATACCACCCCCGCGCCGCGCCTTGGCATCGGCGGACCATGCCATAGGGCGGATGAACATGGGGCCGGCGGGAGAGACCGCCATCGCGCTTCGCCGCGCACAACGCAAACGTGAAAACACCGAACGGCGTCCCTGAACGCACAGGGTACGGATGCAGACTGCGCCGTACAGCACCCTGCCGCAGACACACGCTGCGTCAATGCCCCGTCCGCACGCACTTTCCCCAACACCAAAATACGCTTTCGCCCCCTGAATATATGCTCGCTTTCGCCGCCTCCTGCGGGAGTGCGGCACAATTGGGAGCCCCCTGCCTCTGCCGGAGCAGCCGAAAGAATCAAAAAGGGGCTGTTGCATGAAGTCGCAAACTTCGTGCAACAGCCTTCTTTGTGCCCCTTCCACCGCTTGCGCGGTCCCCCTTCCCCGTGATAACGGGGA